>Ga0182014_10002132_pt1 | contig 25390 bp, 25 predicted proteins | sample 612S2DmetaG_FD_120489 | JGI IMG/M metagenome (GOLD analysis project Ga0182014, IMG submission 120489) | Permafrost microbial communities from Stordalen Mire, Sweden - 612S2D metaG | ecosystem: Environmental > Terrestrial > Soil > Wetlands > Permafrost | place: Sweden: Stordalen | collected...
GGCGGGGCGGTGCTGAAGGCAGCGGGGCAGACGCCGGAGAAGGTCTGGGAGAACAAGAACTTGCGCAACCACTTCAATAGTTGCGTGCTGTGGCAGGGGCATCTCTACGGGCCGGATGACAGCGGATTACGGTGTGTCGCATTCGACACCGGCGAATTGAAGTGGACCTGTGCTGAGTTCGGGAAAGGCTCGCTCATGGTGGCGGACGGGAAGCTGGTGGGGCTGAGCGAGAAGGGCGAGTTGATTATCGCCGAGCCGACGCCCGCCGAGTTCAAGCCGATTGCACGCGCGCAGGTGCTGCAGGGGAAATGCTGGACCACGCCGTTGTTGTCCAATGGGCAGATCTACTGCCGCAACGCCGTCGGCGACGTGGTATGCCTGGACGTGAGGTAAGGTGAGATAATCGTGGTGTGCCTGTGGACAAGCCGCCGAGAATCAGCGATGTGCCAGCGAAGGAGGTGCGGCTCGAGGTCTTGCCACCGCTGCTGGCTCAGCCGGCACCGCCGGTGGCACCCACAGACGGATCGCCGATCCACGCCTTGTCCGCGCTGATTTTGGTGGCGGTGGACAGCCTCTGGATACCGGGCGAGTTTTTGATGCCGGTGTGGATCGTGGCGATCCCGGCCTGCTTTGCCGCGGTGTTTATTCCGACCTTTCTCATCCAGAAGCACCTCAAGAATGATTCCAAGGGGCGCGCCCTGACATTCGCCACGGTGCTAGCTGTGCTGGCAGCGATTCCAACGCCGATTACCGGCACGCCGGTCGGGCTGGGTTTGCTGGCCTGGACCGGGATAGGCCGGCTTCTCGGCCGATCGCCGCCGAAATAGCCGCAGGCTATTGATCTAAAACCCGCAGGGAATACTCCTGGGAGAGGGCCGTGTCGGCGCCGGGCTTGCCCATCTTGTTGTACTGGAAGTCGAGTTTGTAACGGTAATGGATGAGGCTGGTTCCCGGCGGCACTGGGATCAATCCCTCCCAGCGGTTGGTCATGAGCGGGGTGGGGCGCATCTCGTAGAGCTCGGCGCCGACAACGATCTTGGGCTGGATGCTGCTCCACCGGACGGTCTGCTGGCGGGTGTCGAAGGAAACCTCGACAGGGTAGAGGTTGCTGGCGGTGCGGACCTGCCGCTGGGGCGTCAGATTGGTAAGCTGAGTGGCACAGCCGGCCAACAGCAGCGACAGAAACAATACCGGCAGAGTTTTCTTTCTCATACCGGTGGAGGGTGACAAACCGGCGCAACCTTGTAAAGGTGGATTTTGCGTTTGACCCGCCCGTGCAAAGCCGGTTAGGGTGCGCACTCTTTAAGCAAATAGACATTATGTTTGGGACGTTTCGAAAGCATCAAACCTGGCTGTGGGCGGTCATCATCACCGTCATCATTTTCAGCTTCGTCATCTACTTCTCGCCGTATTCGAAGATGAATGACTCCCGCCATGGGCCGGTCAACCTCGGTTCGATCAATGGCGACCGCATCAGCGAGCAGCAGTTCATCAACGCCCGGAACGAGATTTATCTGCGTACATTCTTCTCGAACGGCCGCTGGCCGGATGAAGAGGCCAGGAAGCAGTCCGGGCAGGTCGAGCGGGAGACTTACCAATGGCTGCTGATGGTCCAAAAGCAGGAGCGGCTTGGTATTCATGTCAGCGATGACGTGGCCGCCCAGGTGGCCAAAGGGATGCTCAGTTCGCTACAGCGGGCCGGGGTGATCCCGTCGGGCGAGGTATTTCTGGGGCAGATCCTCCCAAGCGCCGGCTTGAAGCTGGATGATTTCGAGCGCTTCGTGCGCCATTACATGGGCATGCAGGAGTTGATCGCGACGGTGGGCCTGGACGGAAGGTTGGTCACGCCGCAGGAGTTGCGGGACGTTTATAGGCGCGAGAACCAGGAGGTGGCCACCGAAGCCGTGTTCTTCTCCTGGTCCAACTATCTGGCCAGTGTCACCGCACCTCCCGAAGCGATCTCCCAGTTTTATTCCAATCGGCTGTCGGTGTATCGCCTTCATGACCGGGTGCAAGTCAGCTATGTCCGGTTTGATTTGACGAACTTCCAGGCGGAGGCCAACCAGGAGCTGGCCATGATGACCAACCTGGATATGCAGATCGAGGAAGCGTATCGGCGAGAAGGGACCAATTTCCTGCGCCAGGCGAAGGTGCAATCGCTGGAAGAGGCCAAGGTAAAGCTCCGCGACGACGAGCGGAAACGCCTCGAGGCGCAGGGCGCCCGGAAGAAGGCTGCGGACTTTGCCACCCCGCTGTTCGACATGGAACCCCTGCGGGCGGAAAACCTGGGGACGCTGGCCAAAGAGAAAGGACTGACCGTCCAGGTCTCCGAGCCGTTTGACCGTGAATACGGACCGAGCGATCTTCAGGTGGGGGGTGACTTCACCCAGAAAGCCTTTGCCCTGACACCAGAATATCCATTTGCCGGGCCGATTGTCGGTCTGGATAGCGTGTATGTCATCGCCTTGGCCAAGAAGCTCCCGAGTGAGATTCCGGCGCTGGACCAGATTCGCGCCCAGGTAGTCAAAGACTACCAGCACGACCAAGCTCAGTCGCTCGCGGTCCGGGCGGGCATGGCCTTTTACCCGACGCTGACCAACGAGTTGGCGCAAGGGAAACCGTTTGCCTCCATTTGCCTGAACGCAAAGCTCAAGCCCGTTTCCGTGCCGCCGGTTTCACTCAGCACCCGCGACCTGCCGGCGGCAGAGGACCATGTCGCGCTCAATCAATTCAAGCAGCTCACCTTCACCACGCCGATTGGAAAACCCAGCCCCTTCCAGCAGACCAGCGATGGCGGGCTCATTGTCTATGTTAAGGAAAAGCTGCCGCTGGACGAGGCGAAAATGAATGCGAGCCTGCCGGCTTTCGCCAACTATGTCCGACAGAGCCGCCAAACCGAAGCCTTCAACCAATGGTTCCAAAAAGAGGCCGAGAAGGGCCTACGCGACACACCGCTCGCCCGGCCGCCGGTTTCGCCGTCAATGAGTTCGGCTCCGAACGCGAAGAAATCCTAGCTCAGGCAACGGCCTGGAGCGCCGGGCAGGGCTTAGCCGGCATGCGCTATAGCCGGAGCAGGCGAGCTTTACGAAGCGTCGTTCCTTTGGCAACAGATTGTGAGTGCCACTATCAAACTATCGTCCCCCGCGACACACGAGTTCTGGGAAATCCCCGTTCTCTATGAGGACGCGCATCTTCTGGCGCTTGACAAACCGAGCGGGTTGCTGACCTCGCCAGACGGCGCCGAGCCGAGCCGCCCGGACCTGACGACGCTGCTTCACGCGGGCATCGAGCGCGGCGCGCCGTGGACGAATGAAGCCGACCGGGCTTACCTGATGCCCGCGCACCGGGCGGACGCCGAGACGAGCGGCGTGCTGCTGCTGGCCAAGAGCAAGCCCGTGCTCGCCACCCTGGTGAACTGGTTCAGCGCGGAGAAACCCGGCGACCGGCACCTGGCGCTCGTGCAAGGCACGCCTCCGGAAGACCAATTCACCGTGGACGCCAAGATGATCCGCCACCCGATTCGGCTTGGCTACATGCGCGTGGACTCGCAGCACGGCAAACGCTCGCGGACAGTCTTCGAGGTCAAGGAAAAGTTCGCCGGTTACACCCTCTTGCAGTGCGAGGCTTTGACTCGCCGCCTGCATCAGATTCGGGTCCACTTGCGGTACGCCGGGCTGTCGGCCGTCGGGGACATGGCCTATGGCGGCCGACCGCTGCTCCTTTCGAGCCTAAAGCGGACTTATCGCCTCAAACTGAATCAGATCGAGCATCCGCTCATGTCCCGGGCGGCGATCCACGCCGAATGCCTCACCCTGCCTCATCCGGTCACGGGTGAAACGGTGACCATCAACGCGCCGTGGCCAAAGGATCTTACCGTGGCGGTGAAGTACCTGCGCCGGTACGCGGTGGCGTAGCCCGACGGGCGCGTGCGGAAATTCCCGCCTGCCAGGGAGGACGGCATCTTGCCGTCCGGACCGGCTCCCGAGGTTCCAAGCCGTTTGGCAGGCAAGCGTGCCATCTACCGCGCGCCACGGCACTTGCCACTCGCTTCTGTCTAAAGTAGAAGGAACTCGTCAGGTCAACCGAGAAAATGACCATCTTATTAGCCGACACCTTTACGATTGCCCGACCGCCAGCCTTTTCGTCATGGTGCAGGCAAACTCAATGATGGGGAAGCATGTGAACACGAATGAGGCTCGTTGGCTTTCCAGGAACCAGCCCGTTCCATTTCGTTTGGCGGGCTTGCTCATCGCCGGGCTGGCGCTGCTCCCCCTTGCTCGAAGCGCGGCCCCTGCCGAGCAGCGCGAAATCGCGGAAGAGGCCTTCGCCGCCCGAGCGGCGAGCATCGCGGCGGACCGGGCGAACAATACCCTGGTCACGTCCATCGAGTTTACGGCGCAGGAGACGCGCATCGTGCGCCTGGTCATCCGCCGATCGCACGCTGGCGCGCCGTGTATCGACGAACTCGAGGTTTACGGACCCGACTCCTCAACCAACCTGGCCCTAGCCAGTCGTGGCGCCGTGGCCCGAGCGTCGTCCCTCCTTCCGGGCTATGCGATCCATGCCGTGCCGCACCTCAACGACGGCCTCTATGGCAACGACAATAGTTGGATCCCTGCCACGGAAGGTGAGGAGTGGGCGCAAATCGAGCTGCCCGCGCCGGCTCTGGTAGCGCGTGTGGTCATCTCTCGCGATCGGACTGGGCAGTTCAGTGACCGCCAAATCCTGGAAGCAGAGGTACGCCTCTCGTCGGACGGGCAAACCTGGGTGACCGCGGCGACGCTGAAGCGCCCGGCCAGCGCACTGCTCCCTCTCCGGCCCCTGCTGACCTTTCCGGTGACGGAGCTTTCGGAGCCAACGTGGGCTGGCGCTGTCAAGTATGCGTTCCTGCGGGAACGGGACACCTGGGGCCGAATGGATGCAATGGACTATCTGTCGCCGCTGGTGAATGACCGGCCAGCCGTCCTCGGCGGGCCGCTCTATTGGGGGCGCCTCGCGCGCCTCACACCTTTGGAGCGCGCGCTCTTCCAATTCGGGGAGATGATCGAGCGGCTGTCGGCCCTGGGACTCGACGTCGGACGGGAGCGGGCAGAACTCGCCGGGTTGCGCCGACAGTCACAGGATCAGGCGGCAGCCGGATCCGACGCGCTCTACCTGGCCGTCCGGCAGGCCAAGCGTCAGCTCTTCTTCCGCGACCCGCAGCTCGCCCCGCTGGAGCGCGTGCTCTTCGCCAAGCATCACCCCCTCGAACCCTCGCACAACTACAGTGAGCACCTCGATTCGCTGTTCGCCTCAGGCGGCGGAATCCACGTGCTGCACGTGCCGCGCGATGCCCAAGGCCGGTTGAACCCAGCCCGGGCGGAGGTGCAAATGCTCTTCGACGGGAGCGCTGGCATTGTGCGCCATCCCGTGGCGGACTTCGAAGCGCAGACTATCTACTTCGCCTACCGCCCGGACAAACCCGAGGTGGATGGCTGGCAATCATACTGGCACCTCATGTCAGTCCGCGTTGACGGCAGCGGCTTACAGCAGTTGACCAAAGGTCCCTGCCACGACTTCGATCCGGTCCCGCTGCCCGACGGCGGGCTGGGTTTCATGTCCACCCGCTGCGAATCGCGGTTCCTTTGCTGGGAGCCGCAGGCCTACGTGCTCTACCGCATGCAGCCCGACGGGACTGGCTTGCGCCGCCTTTCGTACGCCAACATCAGCGAATGGGATCCGGGCATCACGCAGGACGGGCGCATTCTCTGGACTCGGTCGGAGTATCTGGACAAGGGCGCCGACTTTGGCCACACGCTCTGGTCCATCCGCCCCGATGGGACCCACCCCGAGCTGGTCTTCGGAAACGACACGCCGTACTGTTATGGACATGGGCGCGAAGTGCCCGGCAGCCAGGAACTGGTCTGCACTCTGATCTCGCACGGCGACCACCAGGGGCCGATCGCCTTGATCGCCCCCGGCAAGGGGTTGTTCGACACGGCGGCCATCACCAGCATCACCCCGGACACCCGGCCGCAGTACCAGATGGACCGGTCTCACAGCGAGACGTTTCGTGATCCCGAGCCCATCTCGCGCGACCATTTTCTGGTCACCCATAACCCCGGCCGGCAGTCGCACTGGTGCCTCTATGTCATTGACCGGTATGGGAACCGGGAACTGCTTTATCTGGACCCGGCGATCAGCAGCAAGCGTCCGTCGCTCCTCCACGCCCGCTCGCGCCCTCCCGTGCTGGCGACGACGCCTGACCTGGTCCTCGCGAGCCAGGGGCTTGGCCAGTTTACGGTCCAGGACGTTTACGAGGGTCTCGGCCCAACCGTCGCACGCGGCCAGGTTAAGTACCTTCAAGTGTCCCAGGAGATGCCGGCTCCCTTGGAAGAGTTGGCCGATGGCGAGTATCGCAGCTCCCATCCGAGCTTTCAGGATTTCTACGCCGCCCCGGTTCACCTCGTGACAGGCCCGCCCCAGAGCTACACCACGCGCACCGCAAATGCGCTGCAACCGCATGCCTTCCGGCAAGGCAGTGCCACCCCGGGACCGGACGGGACCACCACCATCACCGAACGCAACGGCTGGCCCAGCTACGTGGCCAAGGCGGTGCTTGGCACAGCGCGCATCGCGGAGGACGGCTCGGCCAACTTCACCGCTCCGGCGGGCAAGGTGCTCTACTTCCACCTGCTGGATGAGAACTTCAACGAGCTGCAACGCATGCGGAGCGTGGTCCAGCTCCAGCCGGGCGAACAGCGCAGTTGCGTTGGCTGCCATGACGATCGCTGCGCCGCGCCAATGCGGCGTGGCGGCCTGGCGCTCACCCAGCCGGCACAGCCGCTGACTCCGCCGCCCTGGGGCGCCGTGGCCTTTGATTACGAACACGTCGTTCAGCCCGTCCTGAACGCGAACTGTGTCCGCTGCCACGACACCCAGTCAAAAGCAAGGCTCGATCTGCGCCGCACCCGCGACGCCGACCGCGTGCCCGCTTCCTACCGCTCGCTAATCACGGGAGGTTGGGTGCACTACTTTGACTGGAGCTGGGGTTCGCGGCCTTTCAAGGCGGAACCGCTCTCCTTCGGCACGCGCAAGAGCCGGCTGTTCACGGCCCTGGCCCAGAAACAGCACCAGACCGTTGCCCTCAAGCCCGACGAATTGCGCGCATTTAAGGCCTGGATTGACCTGAACTGTCCCCTCTGGCCGGACTACCGGTTCCGGCCAGACCGGCCGCTTTAGCCCCTGCGCTACTAAGACTTCAGACCCAACATCACCGCTTCACCCCATATAGGTGTACAGAATCTGTCACCTGAACCAACCTCGCCATTTGCAGCGGGTTATGCCAAATCCCCCCCCCCGTCATCACGGCCCATCGCCGACGCAAAGACCCGGACAGCCAATGAAGCTATGACTGGCGTGTGCGGCTCATTTTTCCGGGTCAAGGGCAGGAAGATTTCCCCCTTCCGGGCGTACTGGACAGTACCACCCGCCGCCAGCCGCCCAAATCCGAATTCCGAGGGCCGAAACCCGAAAGAAGGCCGAATACCGAAGCCCGAAGCCATGCTCGGGCATTTCGCTTCGTCTTCCTTGGATTGCACGCAAAATGGCTGTAATTTGTAACCGCGGTTGCTCTTTCCTTCGTTTGGTTCTGGCTTGGCCAGGTTAGGATTTCGGGTTTCGGCCTTCTTTCGGCCCTCGGATTTCGGGCTTCGGGTATGGGCCTTTGCGCTCACGGGTTGGTATTACTGTCCTGATACGCCCCCCCCCCTTTCTGCAACCCCAACCCAGCATTGACATAGTGACTGCACTCTGGTCTAAAATGCTGTGGGCATGGGCTGCGGATAGAAAGGAACTCTTATGGCGAGCAGCGGAGTGGCAGGTCGAGGAACCGGTTCGGATGCGAGAGGAGAGAAACGTCCTAGCAGCGCGGCGGCAAGCGGCGGCCCCGCGGGGCGCGCCACTCCGGCGTGCCTCCGGTGCGCCTTCTGGCGGCACCATCACCACCACCCGGCCTCGAACCTGCAAGCCCCAACCCAGCTCCGCGTCGCCCTGCTGGACAGCGACCCAGCGACCCACGACTTTGTCCGCCAAACACTCAAGGCCCACGCCAATGGATGGACGCTCGACAGCCGCCACGACCCGGATTCTCTGCTCGCTGCTCTGGCCCCGACATCACGTGTCATGGATCACGCATCAACTACAACGCCTCACGAACCACCTACCACGCATCACGTTTCACGTTTCACTCCTCACGTCTTCCTAATGGAACCCCACTGGCCCGGCCTCCCCGGCCTTCAACACGTGCGCAAGCTCATCGCCCGCCTGCCTGAGACCCGCTTCGTCATGTTCACCGCCTGCGCCGACTCCGCCACCATTGTCGAGTCGCTCATGGCCGGGGCCTTGGGCTACCTCGTCAAGCCAGTAGCAGCGGGGAATCTGATCTTCACTATCAGCGAGGCGGCCCAGGGGCGAGCGACCCTCAGCGGCCAAGCCCAGGGCAGCCTGATTGAGTTAGTCTGCCGCATGGGCGGCGCCCGCCGGTCCAGCACTCTCAGTTGGCGCGAGTGCGAGGTCATGTTGCTCCTGCTGAAGGGGGCGACTTCCAAACAGATCTCCGAGCAGCTCGGGATCCACGACGGCACTGTCAACCGGCACTTGCACGACATCTACCACAAACTGGGCATGCACCGGAAGGCGGATGCGCTGCGGAAATTCGTGTTTGCGGGGGGGGGGGGTGAACCCATACGTTCCAGGCGGGCTTTGACGCATGTACAATCTTTGTATAATCAGCGACTCTTGTCAGGTCGCATGGATTGTGGTTTGGTTTCACCATACTTACCTGAATTAAACGAAACCGGATCATAAAAAAAGAATATGAAGCAATTGAATCACCGTAACCTCACCGCGTTGATAGTCCTGACCACATCGAGCGTCATGTGTCTTCCAGGCAGTTCTCAGCCCATAGAATGCCCTTACGAGAGGGTTTGCGAGTATTCGTGCGCACAGTGGTATTCGGGGGAAGTCGACACAGATTGCAGCAAGCTCCAGCCGGGCGATACCTGTTACGTATACGACGCTGATGGTACGTACGTGGACTTTACGCAATCGACGTACGACGCTACATACGTGGAAAATGAACCTGGGGAGAAGGTTTGCACTTTATATAGAGAAACCGGTCAATGCCTGGCGGGGCTATGTGTCGATCTTCAACCAGCATGGCTGGAATCCCAATTGACTGTTGGCAATCTTGGGACCATGTTCTGCCGCGGTGCTTAGGCATTTGAATACGTGGACTGCCGCGCCGAAACGCTACAGGTCTTGGCTAGAAAAGCCTTCGTCCATGTGGTGTCGACGCCTCAAGAATAATAGCACTCGGCAGAAATGAGGTAGTATTGGTTGGCCCGCCAGAAGCGACGCTTTTAAATGCAAGCACAAATCGGAAAGCCTCTCTTCTTCACCGTGGTCGGCCTGTGCCTGCATTTAAGAGCGGCTGAGCTGCATTACTCCGTGGCGGGAACTGTTTGTTCGACGCTCTATTCAGTCGACGGCAAGCAGTTGGTCACCCTGGAGAGACCCTTTCAACTCGCTGTAAGCAATTGTGCGTGGTACATGAGGCTGACAAACGCCGGGGCATATAAGATGCCACCTAATGTGAGCTTCTGGGAGGTGGGCTCTGATGGAAAGGACGTCTTTTCCGTTGATCATTACGCAGCGCAGCCTAGTCCCATCAGGTATTATGATCAACGAACAAAACACCTGTTCAGCACGAATATGACCATAAGCCCCCAAGTGCGCGTAGATCCCGGAGCTGTACCGCACTACCGTGTGAACCTAGCTAGCTATATCTGGTTGGCGTTTGCTTCTGGCTGTGTACTTCAGGAGAACACGACAGGGCGCCTTCGCCAGGTGTGGAACTTCGATGATAGTAATCTGGAGTACACCGATTATACGATGCCAGGCAGGTGGGCGCTGTTGAACAAAGGCTTATCGCTTCCCCAGAGCGTAGTCTATTACAATGAGGGCACTTATTTCGGAAATGTCAAAGGCCGCTCAGTCCACATCAAGGCACCTTATCCGTTCGGCAATGGCTGGACGAACGCCATCTACGCCGTGAGGTCAGTCACGAATCTGGATAGCCTGGCCTTCCCACTGACTGCCACCTTCAGTAGATTCGCTCCCAGGCTCAAAACAGGTAGCAACTCTAATGACCTCGCCGTCATCACTGCCGTTGACATAAACGTCTCCTGCTGGTGCTTTACGAACATTGAGGAACCCCACTTGCCATCACTCGCGCACCTCTCTACCGCTGTCGCGGATAATCGTTTCCAACCGAACATTTCACTCCCCATCAACTACGTACCAAAAGGGCAGTGGCTAAGCGTCGAGCAAGTGAAAGCACTCCCAAACTATTCCCTCCAGTACCGGTACGCTCGCGAAGCCAAACATGGTCCATCGCGGCCTTCCGGCGCCGTGATAGCGTACGCTGCTTTTGTTGTCATCATTGTATTCCCCATTGCCCTATGGATAAGAAGAGCATTCGTGGCTAAGACAACGGGAACCAGGGCATTATGAGATAGAGGATATTGTTCGCGTGAAGTGTTCTTTAATTTCCGAAACCCAGCGGTTTCTGTTCCCGATGGGCAATAGATGTATTCATGCTCGCCATTCTTGTGGACCCTCTTTCCCTCCAACCATCCAACCTTGCCTCAGCGATTGAGATGAAGTACAGAGAGGAAACTGAAACAGGCCACCACATGTTGCGCTTGGGATCACGGACAATGGCGCCGCAGTTGGTGAGTGTCGCATCGAATCAACCCGAAATCTGGGACAGAAAAGCGCCATGCTAGGTAGCAGCGTACCAGCGTTAGCGCGGATGTTTAAAGCGAGCTGCATTGGCCTTCTTGCTCTGACGGCGGCAGCAAAGTTGGTCAGTATAACAGGTCATGATAGGCTGCTTGAAGTTAATGATTGGGTTTTGCATATAGAGTATAGATACGTAATGCTCTTGGCGGCATGTGTGGAATGTGGGATCGTCGGAGTGCTTCTCATTGCGCGAGACGAGGCAACGTGCGGCAAATCTGTCCTGTGGTTCTGTGCGCTGGCGATCGACTACAGAGTCTTGCATCGATTGGTTGGCCCAACTGCAATGTGTCCGTGCCTTGGAACTCTGACTAATAAGTTGAACATTCGGCCTATAGTCGCCGATCGCATCATGTGTACTATCCTCGTATACTTGTTGGTCGGCAGTGCATTGTGGCTGGTGTTTAGCCGCCTCCGTCACAGCAACATGGTGGTGACGGGCGGGTTTGAGTGTGGAGGACCGACGGCCGGCCACCGCTAGTTGTGGCGTGTGGACAACGTCTGGGTTTACGCCGGCCCTCGCGGCTTTCCGCGAAACTAGCTACAGAAGAGGAGACCCTTGGCGGGAGGACTGTACGCCGCTTGGGTCAGTAACCAACCGATTAACAGCGCCGGAGATGTCCGCGCGCACCTGGGACTGGCCAGCGGGGCCGACGCTCAGACCGCGTTATCTGGCGCCGATATCCTACCCGCCGATATCCTACCCTTGCCCGCCTTGCCGTGCGCGCTTAGGCTTGCAGCGTTTCCCCTGCCTCGGCATGGCTCTGGCCATCTACTCGATCTTGATTACTACCGTAGCCACGCTGACGAACGCTTTTCCTCAGTTTCCGGGCCACCCCAACCCGCTATTTGATCTCCACATCCCAATGCTGTTGGAGGGGCAGCTTGCGCCGAACCTCGGCACAGTGTACGGCCTGCCACCCTGGCATTCCGTCGCGGTGTACTACGCGATTCTGTGTGGCGGCATCTGGTGGCTGTGGCGCCGCCTGCCTCCAGAATCAGCCGCCGGAGTGCGCCCGTCCCCGGGCTAAGCCACGTGGGGTTCAACTAACGCAGAGCCGGAACAACCGTTGTCCTTGCGCCTGAGCCATTGGTGCTCATCTCCTCAACCCGGAGGGGTGCCAGATGGCAGCTGGAGGCCGCAGGGTCGTGGGGGCGACCTCCGGGTCGAGACGCGCCTGGGTTCAAGCACCCCGAAGGAGTGCCAGACCGTCCATTCCCCCCTTGAGCTCAAATCGTCCGCCTTCTGACACGACTTCCTCTCGCTCTCAATCACCAACCCTCATCTGCCATGCCTGCTCCTAGCCCTCCACACTCCGCTCTGGCCACCCGCAAGGCCACAACTTGCCTCCCGGCCTGGTGCGGGCTTGGTACTGGCTTGGTACTGGCGTGGCATAAGCCCCCCTGCGCCACCCTGAACCGCATACGCCAAGCCTGCCAATTCGTTTGAGGCTCTCTCGAGTGCTGTCCCTGGCAGCCGTATTCTTCCCGCTCGGGGTACTTCCATCCCCGGGTCCGCCGAAATGGCCGGCTCCGTGAACTGTGGCCGGGTTGCTACCCTCCTCCGCGCTCTAACCCAGCCAACGCCCTGCAACCGTGCGAAGCGTCTTAAACTGCGCCTGTCCTCTGGCGCTTTTGCATATCGCCGAGACGCCTCAGCATCCCACCTCAGCATCCCACTGTTGACATGCCGTCGGTGCTCGACTATAATAAGCTCTGGCATAGCGTGTTTCCAAAACAGAAGAACTCTTATGGGAACTGGCAGAACGGCAGGTAAAGGCTGCGGTTCGGAAGCCACAGGTGAGAAGTGGCGTCGCAGCGCCAGGCGGCGGCCCCATGCGCGCGCCACTCCGCGGTGCTTTCGCTGCGCCTTCTGGCGGCACTATCACCATCACCCCGCGTCAATCCTTCGACCCCCAACCCTGCTCCGAGTCGCCTTGGTGGACAGCGAACCAAGGGCCCACGAGTTTGTCCGCCAAACATTCAAGGCCCACGCCAATGGCTGGACACTTGACAGCTACTGCAGCCCGGATTCGTTGCTTGCTGCTTTGGACCGCTCATCGCGCCTCACGCCTCACGCATCACGTGTCCCGCCGCATGTCGTCCTCATCGAACCCCACTGGCCCGACCTCCCCGGCCTACAGCACGTGCGCCGACCATCACCCGCCCGCTCAAGCCGCGGCTCGTCATGTTCACCGCCTGCGCCGACGGCGACACTATTGTCGAGTCCCTCATGGCCGGGGCCTTGGGCTACCTCGTCAAGCCGGTAGCACCGGGAAATCTGGTGTACACCATCAGCGAGGCGGCCCAGGGGCGGGCAGCCCTCAGCGGCCACGCCCAGGATGCCCTGATCGCTTTCGCCTGCCGCGTAGGCGGCGACCGCCGGTCCCGCACTCTCAGTTGCCGCGAATGCGAGGTTATGTTGCTCCTGCTGCAAGGGGCGGTACCAAAAGAGATCTCCACGAAGCTTGGTATCCACGAGGGCACCATCAACCGGCACTTGCACGACATCTACCAAAAGTTGGGCGTGCGCCGGAAGGCTGATGCCATTCGCAAGTTCGTGGGGGGGGGGGCGTGAGTTCATACGTTGCGGGCGGGCTTTGACGTATGTACAATCTTTGTATAACGAACAGCCCTTGTCACGCCACGTGAATTGTAGTTGGATTTCACCATGCTCAAGGTAAGGGACACTTCGAGGCTCGCGCAAAAGGCAAAGCGGTCTAAGCCTAGCCTCGCCGCGTTATGCCTGGAGGCCCCAATTCCAACCTGGGGTTTGACTGCGTTTCTGTGCTTGTTGGCTCCCGCTGGATGGGCGGCGGAGAACATGACTAATGCGCTGGTGTTCGCAGCCGAGGGTACTGGTTCCATTGAATCCTTCGAGTTAGGCAAGACTAATCCGGTATTCTCAGCGCGAGAGAATTTCGTCTTCGTATGCAGTAACAACACGTGGCGGATTGACTCCGTTTACCAAAATGGGTTCAGCTCAGCGCTGCCGCCTAAGATGCAGACGCTGCCGGGCACGCGAATCAGTTGCAGCCGCATCGCGGATGGGATCCGCCTCTTCGTAAGCTTTCCCGACCACAAAGAGGCTGCCAGCGGAAGCGCGCGGGGCGTAGCCCGAACCGCACAGGCCAAGCCAATCCCATTTCCTCCACCGGAGTACATGATGCTTTTCACAGTCTGGTTAAGCTTCTGTCCTAGGCCAGAACTACCTCTGATTGACTCCGGCGTCATTCATCGCTTCTTAATCACAAGCTTGCTGAATGACCCAAGAAACCAGGGGACCTACGGTGCCAGGTACCTCGAACCCGCAGGCCTTTTTCTTTCAGAATTGAACATCACTAACGACGGCACCATTTTCCAATCTGCTACGGGCAAGGCGTCGAAGTATCCTGCCCCCTTCGAAAATGGTTATCGCGAGTTCAGCTATGAGCTGACGAAGACCACAAACGCGGGTGGGATGGCATATCCGTTCCAAAGTGTGGTGCGTCGCTACGCTCCTAAACAAAATGCTAGATCGAACGAAGACTTATATGTGTATTCCATAACGCGGCTTGAGGTGACTCGGCTGAGCAGTACGCCCATTGATATGTTGCCACTGCCGAAAAGCTTGGTTGCCCTCGATTCACGCCCCCCAGGCCTGAACCCGGGTATTGTTGTTACTTACATGGTCACCAACGACCAGTGGCAACCCGTCACAAACCAAGAACTCCGCCAACTATCTGCCTCCTTTATGCGCCTAAAAATCCCCGTCCGACGCGATTGGCGACGAACTTTGATTTTGGTCGCCCTGGTTGTGGTTGCTATAGCGCCACTCGCAGGCCTCCTCGTACGTAAGCATCATCAAACAAAACCACGGTAGTAGCCAACAAAATAATGAAAACACACATCAATAAACTCGTTCAATCGGTTATAACTATGGCGTTCGTCGCGGTATTGACAAGGCCCGGATTGTCCGTTGCTGACCAGTACGCCTGTAACGTAGCTTCTGTCACCGATCCTTGCGGACAAAAGGCCCACATTACGTGTTCGGTCGAGGTGCTTGTTCCTTCCTATGGGACGGAGTGCGCTCCAGCAGATCCCGAGAGCATAATGACTGGTTGGACCATATGCACGACGACGAATGTCGAAGTATATGATGAAATTACACTCTACAGGATACTTCCGGAAGGTTGCGATTGGAACCAGCAAACTGGTTATAGCTATATCCCTGATAATGCCACATGCGATCTCGTTGTCCTGAGTGGGAACCGTTGTCCAATTCGAGAATGAAATCCAATTGGACTACATTATTCCTCGTTTCAGCGGAATTGGTTCTGTCGGTACAGTGCTACGAGTGTAGCTCATGCGTGACTGCGTCTAATGGGTTTGCCATCTGTGGGGGCGCGGTCCTTTACGAGAAGCACTTGCCGCTCCTTTCCGACTACGTGGATTTCACTATGTGTGGGTCATAGCGTTTCGGCGAGCGTCGGCCGTAGATCAACGGACGCGGCGCGCAGCATAGCAGCGTGATTAGAGCTAGGGAAGTTGGTGAAGAAAGTGATTTCTTTGCGTGAGTCCAAGCGGATATTGTGGTTGTTTTCCCCTCATTTGGTCAGAAGATGATGCCTCTTGTTGCGCTCGGCTGATATAGCAATTGGGTGAAAAGCGTGACCGTGTCATTACCTGTGCGTTGTGAATCTTAGCTAATGAGACGAAGTTTCTTTTTGTTCGTTCAAGTGGTGCTGGTGCTTAGTGCCTTCGGCAAAGTTGCGGGTGTGCTCACGTGGAAGATTAGCAGTACTATACGCGACCCGTTGCTCCAGTTTCTAGCTCCTTCGCACCTCCTCCTTTTAGCTTCGTTCTTGGAAGTGGTTGTGGCCTGTTATATTTGGTACTGCGCTTCGGATTCTAAACGAGCGTTGAGCGTGTTGTGGCTGTGCACCTTGTTAGCTGTTTACCGTATTGGTCTGTGGAGTATAGGGTTCAAAGGGCATTGTAGATGCCTCGGGGTTTGGGGCTCCTACACCAGCATATCGGAGGCTAGTCTCGACCTCGTTGCCGTGGTGTTATTGGGTTTTATGCTAGTGGGATCCTTGAGCGTGCTGACGTTTCCTCCTGTGCAGGCGGGCTCAAGGCCATTCCAAACCCAAGCAAGCCGCGACGGAGCTGTCAGACTAAACGAAACTGATGAGCGGCAATCTGGCTGACTCCAGAACTCCTGACTCAGCCTCTATCGTAATTGTGAAGCAGATACCAAATAGGGCCGCTCTTGGCATTCTCCTCCTCGTGTGGTTCTTCGTATCTTACACTCACCAGAGAGTCTTCGACGCCCCTACGGCCTTGTCCAGGCTGGATCTATTGCACGCGTGCGTGGTGCACAGGACGGCCTGCATTGACGCCTACGGGCAGAACACGCCCGACATGGCGCTGTTCCACGGCGCGTATTACAGCGACAAGGCGCCAGGGACGGCAGCGCTAGCGCTCCCGCCATTCTTGCTGACCGCGGAGGTCATGAAGCTCGCTCGGATTGGGCTGGATTCAGATGTTGGGTGGCTTTTGAGTAGCTGGGTCGCTTGCGCCGCCTCAGTAGGGATCATCACGGCGTGCGGGGGAGCGGCCCTGTTTGCTTGGCTGCGCGGCCACGTCCCTGCCCGGAGAGCGGTGGTTACCACTCTGGCGCTGTTCCTGGGCGCGGCGCCGCTGCCGTACGCCACGATGATGTTCTCACACGCCCTCGTCGTTGGGCTGCTCTCCATCGCGATCTGGGCCATTGCGAAGCAGGGCGGTGTCGGATTCGAGTACGCAGGGCCTGGGGCGGCAAACTCGTTGAAAGCGCGAAGGTGGGATTTGCTGGCGGGGTTCGCGTGCGGTTGGGCGCTTGCCAGCGAATACACGGCTGGCATCGTCCTGGCAGGACTCTTGCTTTGGCTGACATCGCAGGGGTGGCGCCGGGCCTTGCCATTCTGTCTGGCGGCTGTGCCGCCGCTGTTGCTGATTCCGCTGTACAGTTGGGCCTGCTTTAGCAGTCCGTTCATCCTGCCCTACAGCTTAAACGCGTCATTTCCCGAAATGAAGGAGGGCCTCTACGCCATCAAATGGCCCGACCCGGATACCGCTTTCAATCTTCTGTTCTCTCCAGCCCGCGGTCTCTTTTTCTGGACGCCGTTCCTCGCGATGGCAGGGGTTGGGTACGTCAGTCTGGCGCGGACCAACCGGGGGCTCTTCTTGCTGACCTACGCCGTTCCGGCGATCCATATTATTGTGATTTCCGGCCGCACGTGGGACTGGCCGGCGGGGCCGACGCTGGGGCCGCGGTATTTGGCCCCGATATTGCCATTGCTCGCCTTGCCGTGCGCGCTTGGGGTGCAGCGGTTTCCCCGCCTCGGCATCGGGCTGGCCGGTTACTCGATATTGATCACTACCGTCGCCACGCTGACAAACGCCTCACCCCCGTTCCCCAGCCATCCCAACCCGCTCTTCGATCTCCACATCCCGATGTTGCTCAAGGGCCAGCTTGCGCCGAACCTGGGGACCGTGTGCGGCCTGCCGCCTTGGCTTTCCGTGGTGGTGTACTACGCGATTCTCTGCGGCGGCATCTGGTGGCTGTGGCGGCGGCTTCCTCCGGAGTCAGCCCCAGGCGGCGATTCGAATCGGTCTGCGGAAAAATGCGTGAGCCATGCGACCTGAGCCTTCCATGAACGACAGAGTAGGGCAGGCGTCTCGCCTGCCACGGGGAGGGCTGTTTCCCCCGGGAAAGGCAGGCGAGACGCCTGCTCGACTCTGGTTCCTTGTCCAAGTGCACGGCGTGAGGCCCGGGGGCCTCTCCATGATCGGGAAGGTGGAAGAGCCGGGGCGCCCGGTGCCGGCGCCGAATCACTCAGCAACCGCGGTTGGTTCTTGCCAAGCTGAACCGCTTGCGTGGGCTCAGTCGGCCTTGCCGCCCCAATCGGCTCAGCACTCATCTTACACGCGCCGGGCGCGTTTTGACGTATGTACAATCTTTGTATAATCAGCAACCCTTGCCAGGTCGCGTGAACTGTAGTTGGATTTGACCATGCGCTTGCATTGGGACTTCGTAAGGCTCCCGGAAGAGGGGTCAGACCGTAGCTGCCCGGCGCTACGCCCGGCGACCCGACTTCCAGTCTGCGGTCTGGAGGGCTGCGGCAAAGCCGGTTCAAAAACATCGGGCGGCGACACTTTTGGCTGCTTGACAAATGCCCTAATGGCTAAACCCTTTTCGTTGGTAACACCCTTCGCGACCACGCTTCTCGCGATCTCGTGTTTGTTGTGTCCAATCAGCGCACCGGGCACCGACATAAGCAGGGGGGATGGCGCGGTGTTTCTGGACGGAACGTATTCTGCCGATTCTAAACTGCCCGTTTTCTCCCCAGCGGTGTCCAGTCGGGGCGCTTTCCATGTCGTACTGCAAAAGGACTCCTGGATCATCAACTATCAGGACTTTTTGGCTTTGACAAATCCTATGGTGCCCTACTCGGCGGTTGAGGCGAGTTGCGATGGGACAAATATTTATGCGGTTCGTACCACGAATCCAGGCATCATGGCGAAAGAAGTTGTCTCCCACACAGCGCAAGTCTATAGCGGCCTTTACCCTCCGCCTAGCGAATTTCTTACGCATCAACTGTGGCTTGCGTTCGCTTCAGCCAGCGTGTTGAGCAAGGCAACAGGAAAAACCAAACCCGTCGTTAGCACCGATTTGAGCGTGTTTTATAACAAGGACTTCCTCTGGGACTATTGTTGGACGACTAACGAGGAATACCCCCGCGAACTTGTCCTTAGATCGCCCGGCCATTTGTTTCAACGCATGATGAACAAGAATGGCGAACTGGGTTTCATTGACTTTGGCCCGCCGTATCAAAACGGGTATAAAGGCGCAGAGGCGCATTGGCTGCAAACGACGTACATCGGGGGCTCCTATGTGCCAACCAAGTACGAGTTCACTCGTTTCCTGACTTTGGTCGATGCCACGAATGAGGCACAGTTAGACCAATTGTACAGGTTTCAATGCTCAGTGACCAACGCATCCATCGCGGAGGCCCAGTCCGTTCCTCCGGATCAGCACGGGCTGGTTCTCGTCCAGGACCACCGCTTTGCAAAACGAGGCTATGCTACATTGACCTGGTTCATGACAAACCAATGGCCAAGTGCCGGCGACCCCGAGTTGGTGAAGCTTGTGTCTCGCTCAGCTAAAGCGTCATTGGAGGCGGAGGCACTACAGCAACTTGGCTTTTCGCCGGCCTCACGTGGGGCAATTGTCGGAAGGCTTATTCTGAGAGGCACTTTGGGAGTTTTGCTGCTGCTTCCCCTTGTCTACCTTTTTGCCAAAGGACTCCTGAGAAAGAAACAAGCTGAAACAAACTGAAACAACCAAACAAGAAACACGTTAGTATGAAATCACATCACAACATGAAACTGGCTGGGCTGGTTCTGGTGGCGGGAACTATCGTCGCACTGGGGCAGCTTAACTGCAGTTGGAACATACAAAGTACAGGCACGTGCGGAACTCCAGTCCCATGCCTAAGTTGTTCGCCACCCCCCGGGTACTGTTATAACTATGGTCCCTGCCCTACGGGAAGTCAGTGTGTCAAATCGGTCACTCAAGCACCGTATCTCCTCTGCAGTAACGTGGGCTTCCAACCAACCTGCATCCAAACTTACCTGGGCCCGGTTAAGACGCTGTATGGTGTCATACCGTGTATTCAGATCCTTAACCAAATCTCATGGAACTGCAGCGGAACCTGCTCTATCGTGAACGTCACTTCGTGCCCCAACTGACAGATTGGTCCGGCTGCGACGGTTGTTGACCATTACGTTAATGGACAAAGGAGCAGCACGAAATAGTGGTGCCGGCACCAGAGTGGATGCCCGCAGGGATATATGAAGAGGCTCAACCATTGCTTTGTTTTTGGCGCGGCACTGGTCTTCGCCCTGACGGCCGCCATGAAGACTGCTGGTCTGCTGTACGGCGTCGTAGGGGTCGGGCCACATGACTTGGTCTTCCCGTCGCTCTCGATGCGGACCACCATGTGGGTCGCCGTCTTGCTGGAGTTGGCATGCGCCTCAGTCTGCCTGCGTGGTCGCGACGAGAGAACCAAGCTCTACTGCATTCTCTGGCTGGCGGCGGTCTTCATGAGCTACAGACTGTGCCTGTGGGCGGATGGCCGCCGCCTGGACTGCCCATGCCTTGGCTACCTGCGCGTGGGCTCGGCTGGGTTTAGGAGCGGTGTTTCCGTCGCCCTAGGCTGGTTTCTGGTCACGACCGCTGTCGGCAGCGTCCTGCTTATTATGGCCGACGAATGGCGGACCCGACACGGGCGCCAGCCGGTGGCCCGCCGGCGCCATGAGGCGAAGTCTCCCGTGCATGAGCAATGCGGGGGCTCTACACGAGCAAGAGGAGAGCGACCGGTGGATGTCGGAAGGGGAGCTGCTCGGGGCCTGCGGGGTGATGTTCAGGGCCTTTCCGACCAGAAACAAATCACAACGGAGTTGTGATATTGGGTGTGCTGATTGCGAGTCTCCCTGACTCCAGCGCTCCTGACTTGGCCGCTATCTCAATTGTGAAGCAAATGCCAAAGAGGGCCGCACTTGGAGTTCTCGTCTTCCTGGGGTTTTTTGTGGCTTACACGCACCAGAGGGTCTTCGAGGCACCAACGGCGTTGTCCAGGCTCGGCGTGCTGCACGCGTTGCTGGTGCACAGAACGTTTTGCATTGACGCCTACCAGCAAAACACGCCGGACAAGGCTGTGTTCGACGGCAAGTATTATAGCGACAAGGCGCCTGGGATGGCAGCTTTGGCGCTCGGCCCCTTCTCGCTGGCGGCGGGAGTAATGAACGCAACTCGGATCGCGCTGGATTCAAATCGGGGGTGGCTTTTCACGAGCTGGGCGGCCTGCGCCGGGTCAATAGGGATCATCACAGCGTTTGGCGGAGCGGCTCTATTCGGCTGGCTGTGCGGGCACGTTCCTCCGCGGAGTGCGCTAGTCACGACTCTGGCGCTGTTCCTGGGTGCGGCGCCGCTGCCTTACTCCACCATGATGTTCTCACACGCGCTCGTGGTTGGGCTGCTATCCATCGCGATCTGGGCCATTACGAGACAGGGCAGTCGCGGACTCGAGCAGGCAGGGTGTGGGACCGAGCATTGGTTGAAGGCGCACCGGTGGGATTTGTTGGCGGGGTTCGCGAGCGCCTGGGCGCTGGCCAGCGAATACACGGCGGGAATTGTCGTGGTTGCCATTTTGCTGTGGGTGGTCGTGGCGGACTGGCGCAGGGGGGCCGCGTTTTGTTTGGCGGGCGCTGTACCCATATTGCTGGTTCCGGGGTACAGTTGGGCGTGCTTTGGTAACTCGTTTATCCTCCCTTACAGCCTGAACCCCTCGTTTCCAGAGATGCGGGAAGGGCTGTACGCCATAAAGTGGCCCGATCCTGAAACTGCCTTCCAGCTCCTGTTCGGCGCGGCGCGGGGCCTGGTCTTTTGGACGCCGTTTCTTGCAATCGGGATCCTGGGCTACCTGAGGCTGGCGGCGAGCAATCAGGCCCTTTTCTGGCTCACCTATGTCGTCCCAGCGATCCAGATCATCGTCATCTCTGGCCGCACATGGGATTGGCCGGCGGGGCCGACGCTGGGGCCGCGGTATCTGGCCCCGATACTGCCCTTGCTCGCCTTGCCGTGCGCGCTTGGGGTGCAGCGGTTCCCACGCTTTGGCATCTCCTTGGCCGGTTATTCGATACTCATCACCACCGTGGCCACGCTGACAAACGCCTCTCCCCCGTTCCCCGGCCATCCCAACCCGCTCTTTGATCTCCACCTCCCGATGCTGCTCAAGGGCCAGCTTGCGCCGAACCTGGGGACAGTGTGCGGCCTGCCGCCCTGGCTTTCCGTGGTCCTGTACTACGCGATTCTCTGCGGCGGCATCTGGTGGCTGTGGCGGCGGCTACCTCCGGAGGGAGCCGCAAGCGGCGCCTCGAATCGGGGTGCGGTAGACTGCGTCAGGGGACCATGAGACCTGAGCCTTCCATAAGTCCTAGAGTAGGGCGGGCGTCTCGCCTGCCTGCCGCGCGCAGATTAGTCATGGCGGGGGCAGGCGAGACGCCTGCCCTACTTTGGGGCTGGGTAATCGTGGGGGCGTCACTGGCACTGCGGTTCTCGCTGTTTGACTTTCAGAGCGGGGACTACCGGGGATTCCTCAGCAACTGGTACGATTCGTTCGTGCAGCATGGGCGCTGGCATGGCCTGGGAGAACCAGCGACCCATTTGCCGAGCTACTGTTACCCGCAGCTTTACTTGTATCTCATCAGCCTGAGCACCCTGCTGCCGATTCCGAAGCTGTATGCCATCAAGCTTATCTCGATTGCGGCGGACTACGTGGCGGCGTGGTATGCCTGGAAATTGGCGCGCCGGGCCGGGTTCTCGCCAGCCCGTTCGCTGGGCCTGCTCGGCGCGGTCCTGTTCCTCCCGACCGTCGTGCTGAACAGCGCCTTGTGGGGCCAGTGCGACATGCTGTACGCCTGTGCGCTGCTGGCCTCGATGTATTACGTACTGGAGGGCAGGACCGCCGCCGCGCTGGTGGCGTTCGGGCTTTCAATTTCCGTGAAGCCCCAGGCAATCGTCTGGTGTCCGTTCCTCGCGGGGCTATTGGTGAGCGGCAGGCTCCCGTGGCGGCAGTTGTGGATTCCACCGGCGGTCTATGTCGCTTGCGCGGTTCCGGCCATGCTGGCCGGCCAACCGGTGCTTTACGCCTTGGGGTGCTGGGGTCGGTTTGCGGTCAAGCCAACGGCGCTGGTACTGGGAGCGCCGAATTGGTATTTGTTCATCTCGCCCGACGTGACCGCCGGTCCATACGCGGCTGGCGTGGTGCTGACGCTGCTGGCCACGGCGGCGTTGGTCTGGTGGATGTGGCGGATCGGGCGGGCGCACGCTGTCACCACCACGACCGCTCCCCTCACCCCGGCCCTCTCCCCTTCGGAAGGGGAGAGGGGGAATCGCCGGCAGCTCTCGGGCGAGGCGAGGTTCATGCAAAGAGAGGACTCCAAGGACTGCGAACGATCCCCCCTCGCCCCCGCCGAGGGGGAGAGGGCCGGGGTGAGGGGTGAGTTGGTGGAGCCGTCTAGACGGACCGGGAGCGGGCCGGCCACTCCGGACCTGGCCCGCTGGCTCGTATCGGCGGCCTTGCTCTCGGCGCTGTTTCCCCCGTTCCTGCTGCCCGGCGTGCATGAGAGGTATTTCTTCGCCGCGGATGTGCTGGCGGTAGTGTATGCGTTTTATGATCCGCGGCGGTGGTTTGTGGCGGTCCTCATCCAGTTCGCATCCTTGTTTTCGTACTTCCCATACCTGTTTGGCGTGGAGCCAGTGCCGCGGATGTTGCTGGCGGCGGCGATGGTCCTGGCTATTGAGTGCGTCGCCATCCGCCTGGTTCAATTGGCGGCCAAAGTGGGGCAGGCGTCCTCGCCTGCCGGTCCGCCGGGCGTCCCGCCTGGCAATTTCTGCGGATCTGGCGGCGGGACGCCGCCTGCACCGGCAGGCGAGGACGCCTGCCCCACGCCTCGTCAGCCGCCCTTGGAGAACGCGGAAACAGCCGACCACCCGCTGGTTTCGGTGGTCATGCCGGTGTACAACGCCGCCGAGTTTGTCGAGGAGGCCGTTGCGAGCATTCAGAACCAGAGCTACTCGTGGTGGGAGCTCCTCTGCGTTGACGATGAATCGACAGACCGGTCCGCTGAGGTCTTGCAATCCCTGGCGGCCCAGGATCCGCGAATCCGGGTGATTCGGCGCCCGGAGCACGGCGGGGTGGCCTCGGCGTGCAACGCCGGGCTCCTGCAGGCGCGCGGCGAACTAATCGCCCGGATGGACGCGGACGACGTGGCGTCGCCCGACCGGCTGGAAAGGCAGGTGTTGTACCTTCTCGGGCACCCTTCGGCGGTGGCCGTTGGGGGACAGGTCGTGATGGTTGACCGCTTCCGACACGTTATCAGCCAGAAGCGGTTTCCGACCGAGCCGGAGGCGATCCGGAGGATGATGTTCTCTTGCATGCCAGTGCAGCAGGGAGCTATGCTGGTCCATCGCGGGCGGCTGCCCCGGGACTTCGCCTGGTATCAGCCGGGGGCAACGACCGCCGAGGAGGTGGAGCTGCTCTTCCGGTTCCTTGAGCACGGGGAGTTGGCCAACCTCGAGGAGACCGTGCTCAAGTACCGCCTCCACGGAAACAACGTCTCGCTGCGGCAGCCCAAGAAGACCTTCATCCTGACGCTCAGGGCGCGGCTGAAGGCCGTATTTGCCTATGGCTACCGGCCAACTCTGACGGGGCTGCTGGTGACCTACTGCCAGACCGTGGCGGTGCTGCTGCTACCGGGCCGCTGGGTCTATCCCGTGTTCGCGCTCGTCCGGGGCATAAGGCCGTGCAGAACGCTGCAAACGGCCAAGGGAGGGCGAGCGTCCCCGCGAGCCCTGACATTGAGCGCTGGCCAAGAGAGTCAGGGCTCGCGAGGACGCTCGCCCTCCCTGGCAGGTTCGTTGAAAGGCCAGCCATGACGACCCCTGGCACGCGACTCATTAACGTGACGCTCCCGGTCTTCAACGAGGCGGCGCGCCTGCCCGATGGCTTCGCACGGGTGCGTCAGTTTCTGGCCGGGCATTGCCGATTCGCCGTTGAGGTCGTCATCGTTGACAACGCTTCCACAGATGGAACGTTGGACATAGCGCGTCAGTTGTCGCGCCGGTGCGAGGGAACGCGCGTCGTGCGTCTGGATAAGAAGGGGCGGGGCGGAGCGCTCAAGCACGCATGGCTGGAGAGCCGGGCGGACGTGCTCAGCTACATGGACATTGATCTATCCACTGATTTGGCGGCCTTTACGCCCTTGGTCGAGGCGCTGGCCTCAGGCCGTTTCGACCTGGCGGTCGGCTCGCGCTTGCTTTCCGAGTCCACGACCGCGCGGTGCTGGCGGAGGGAGGCAATCTCGCGCGGCTATATGTCGCTGGTAGGGATGGTCTTCCGTACGCGGTTCTCGGATGCGCAATGCGGGTTCAAGGCCATTACGAGGGAGGCCGCCGCCCGGCTGCTGCCGGCGGTGGAGGACACGGGCTGGTTCTTTGATACGGAGCTGCTCGTGCTTGCCGAGAAGTGCGGCTACCGGATCTTTGACCAGCCAGTGCGATGGACCGAGGACCCGGACAGCCGGGTCAAAATCCTCCGCACGGCCTGGGCGGACCTGCGCGGCATCCTGCGCCTTTACCGCAAGCTCCGCAGCCGGGAGCATGCCCGGATGGCGCTCAGCCCTGCTCCCACGAAGTGAGGACCCTGTGAGTTACGCATCACGCATCACGCATCACGCTTCACGTCCGCCAGCATTCACGCTCCTCGAACTCCTCGTCGTCATCGCCATCATCAGCCTCCTCGCGGCGCTCCTGTTGCCCGCACTGGGCCGCGCGAAAGTTCAGACTTCGTGATCTCGGCGGAAAATGATTTGGCACATTTGGGCTGTCTGTCAGGCCAGTTCGTAGATCAATCGCGCACCGGTTTCAGGGTGGCAGAAAGCGGTCTGGGTTAGCTCGGCA
>Ga0182014_10002139_pt1 | contig 25330 bp, 20 predicted proteins | sample 612S2DmetaG_FD_120489 | JGI IMG/M metagenome (GOLD analysis project Ga0182014, IMG submission 120489) | Permafrost microbial communities from Stordalen Mire, Sweden - 612S2D metaG | ecosystem: Environmental > Terrestrial > Soil > Wetlands > Permafrost | place: Sweden: Stordalen | collected...
AAGATGGTGGAAAATGGTCGTCAAGTCTGACATGAAGAACAGACGCTCTATGCGGCTTCCCGTTCAAACAAATCAAAGAGTTATTCCCAACAAAACAAGGTTCTGAAAGAGCCTCTCTTGTTAGATCATTGTGCTTTCCGGAAAGTCCTCTTGCCAACACGCGCGCGTTCGTAATATCATTCTCCCAGTCGGAATAGGTATTGGGTTTTGGTCTTTTCCCAATGCTGTTTTCAGGACCTGCGATCAGTTTATGTGTTCAAATGCTGTGTTCTACAAGAGAATTGCACGCGCTATGCCGATGTTCTGTAAATGGCTGTTGGACAGGCAGGTAGAGATATTAGGGAGGCGTAAGGCGACCTGGTGGCGCTCCTGGTCTTCAAAACCATGGTGGGGCTCAACAAAGTCCCAGGTGGGTTCGATTCCCATCCGTCTCCGCCAATTCAGACGCTACTGGGCCTGACTATGCAGCGCGTCCCTCAACCCCCTTTGAACCCCGCGCTGCGCGACACCGAGCGCCATGACTTTTGGCCGGGGTTCATTGCCGCCTTGATTGGCATCATCCTGGCGTTCTGCGGCGCGCGGCATCTGACTGCTGTGGACACGGCGGATGGCGGCACCGCCTCCGAAACTCAGTTGGTCAAGGCCTTTACCTTTGATGGCCTGCAATACCCCGAGCAGATTGCGCCGCCGCCACCGCCGAGGGGGAATGATCCCGAAGCGCTCGAGCGCTGGGCCAGACAAACCCGCAGCGCGGAGGCGCCGACCTGGAAGGTCCGTGTCGATACCGCCGCAAAGACACCGTGTCCTACCTGAGTAAAGTAACCATTCGGCCGCATGGCGCGGCTACTGACATGAAACCCGAAGTCCGAAGGCCGAAGGCCGAAATTCGGATTGAGAGTTAGCCATGGAATGCCCGGTGCCAGAATGTAAGCAGCGCCAGCCGACGGAGCTTGGGCGCAAGCTTAAGCGCCTGCGCCCCTGGGTGCAGACGGGATTTCTGGCGGTATGGCTGGCGCCGGTGGGGCAGTGGCTGCACGGCATTCCGGGCTGCGTCTTCCACTGCTATTCATGTCCGCTTTCCTCGTTCGCCTGCCCGATCGGTGTCCTGGCCAATTACGCCGCACTGATGCCCGTGGCCTTGGAAATACCTTACTTGCTGCTGGGCATACTGCTGTTCGTTGGCGCGGTGAGCGGATCGCTCGCCTGCGGGTGGGCCTGCCCATTCGGATTCGTGCAGGATTTGCTGGGCAAGATACCCATACGAAAGGTGTCCTTGCCGGCCTGGGTCGGCCACACTCGCTACGTCGTGCTGGTGGGGCTGGTGATTCTTCTGCCGCTGATTCTTGGGTTCAAAGGCATCCCTTACGGCGACCAGATCATTTCCATCTGCCGGCTTTGTCCGGCGGGCGCGCTGGAAGCCGGCCTGCCCGCCTCGACTCAGAGTATGATGGCGGGCCACGGCTGGCCGATGAGTTGGCTCAAATCGCTCATTCTGGTCGCCTTCTTTGCCTCGGCGCTATTCGTTAACCGTCCTTGGTGCCGTATCTTTTGCCCGTTGGGCGGGCTGCTGGCGCTGTTCAATCGCTTCAGCCTGTTCCATTTGCGGTTCAAGCCCAGTGAGTGCGTCGAGTGCAATCTCTGCCGCAGCCGTTGTCCCATGGGCGTGAACGTGGACCAAAAGGTCAACGTTTCCGGCTGCATCCGCTGCTTGGAATGCAGCACTTGCGGCGCGCTGGAAGCCTGCTTCGCGGTGCCGAAGGAGAGTGCGAGACCGACTCAGGCGCCGAAGTAGGGCAGGGCGTCTCGGCTGCCAGGCCCTATTCCTTGGCAGCCGAGGAAAGGGCAGGCGAGACGCACCGCCCTACGTTGAGATTCACTCCCGGACTACGGTTATCGTTCGGCTGGCGTTGATTTTGCCGTAAAGCTCTAGCGTGTCGTAGTGCACCTGCACGGTGAACGTTTCCGCTTTGCCGTTCAGCTTGAGGTCCTTTGGTACTCGCCATGAGTACCCGCAGGTGCCGTCTCAGCCAAAGGGCATCACACCCTCAGCCACCTTATCGCCGTTGGCGCGTGTGATGGTTACCTGCGGATCGAGGGAAAGCTGGCGCTCATAGCCCAAGGGCTGGCCATCCGGTCCTTTATTCTGCTTGCGCGTGGTGTCGTCGAGGTTACGGATCATCATGTCGAGCTTTGGATCAACCAGCACCGCCTTGACCTCAAGCGACTCGCCCAACTTGAACTGCTGATCCTTTGCCGGGGAGGCAAACATCACGTCGGGCTTGTTCGAGAAGTCGAGCACGAACGGCTTGTCCTTGCGAATCGCGATGCCATAAAGGGCCGGCCGGTCACCCCGCTCCCGCGGTTTCCCGTCCGAGTGATAGTTGAAGGACGCCGCAATGTGCAGGCGCCCGAATTGAATCGAGACATAGTTGGGCCGGTAGTCGCCCACCGGGAGCTGGCAACTCCGGGCAGCCTGTGGTGAGCCATCAACCACCTCGCCCCCGACAGCCACGGCGCGCTCCTCGCCATCCAGCGAGCCACTGACTGTCATCTCGCTCATCGCCCGCCCGCCGGGCCCGATCTCGAATTTGCCCAGGTCACCCCGGTACGGGTGCACAGTCAACTGGTCCCCCATCGGACTGGCAGAGAACGTGTAAAAGCGGCCCTTCACCTTATGGGCCGCCATCAAACTGTCTCCGCCCCACCACCGCGTCTTGCTGCCGGGATGGTCTTTGGGGCTCAACACCAAAACGGTGCCGGGGGTGTCGAGTCGGCCGGAAACCGCGTAATCGTTGCCCAGCCGCACCTCATATGGCACGCCGCCGAGCTTGATGTCTCCCATGTAGAGCCGAGTGCGCACGAAAGCCATCTGCTTGTACTCCTCCTTCTCGTAAACCGTGATAATCAGCCGTGGCATCAGTTCAACGGGGCGCTTGCCGGCCGGACCACAGTCAAGGGTGGAAGTCACGGTATCGAAAATCACTTGCGCTTTGACCCCGCTGTAATTGACGGCGGCACGGTCAGGCGGATGCCCTTGCGGCTGGACCACCGGGTCGTTTCGCAGGTCAAGGTCGCCGTTGGCGTCGAAGTAAAAGCGGTCGTACCCTTTGCCCGTGCCTCCGCTCTCATCGACGGCGAAGTAGGTGATTTGCCCGGAGTCCGGTCGTTTGCGGTCCTGGCCGAGGTGAATCGAACCGTAGATCGGCTTCTTTGAGGCAAAGGCAGGATATGCTTTTATTTGCGTAAACGGTATGTCCTGGCAGATGCCCGGCTGGCCTCGCAGGAAGTCATCCTGCCCATGCTCAAAGGCTGAGACTTCGCGGAGTTTGAATGTTTCACTTCCCGTGTCGGCCTCGGCGGCGGCAGCGGCTTGGACCATCAGGCCGAGAACGGCCAATCCCCAAATGAATGCCCGAAGCGACGTATTGAACCCTCCCACCCCGACCCAGCGGCCAATGCCCGATTTCATGGCCCGAGCATGGCCTAATCCGCGAAGCGCTACAAGATTTATCTTTACGACGTGGCAAGCGGTGGCGGAAATCAGGTTTTGCGTGACGATTGTTCTCCGCGCGCCTGGCCGCCCTTCGACTCGGGCACTGGCATCAGGCCGTCCGCAGTGCCCTCGCCCGCGGGGGGGTAGCCTGAGGGTAGCCTCAAGGTAGCCTCAGGGTGGCTTCAGGGTGCCTACCGGTTGGCCACCAGATGGCCTGAGGGTGGCTTCAGGGTGGCCTCGGGGTGGCCGTAATCCGCCTGGGTCCTCCAGTGCTGTGTCCTAATATGGGACACGCACTTACTCCCCTGGCACCGAAGAAAACTTCAACAACGCCACGGCAGGCGCTTTCAACTCCACTCTCGCCAGACGACCTTCTGTCCCAAAAGTCCCCTTGCGCGCCAATTGGAGGTCGTGAGTGCCGTCCACGAGATACAACTCAAAGCCGGTCTGCCCGCTCCAAGGCAATCCACGAATCACAAGATCAGGCGTGCCATCCATCGCGCTGAAGTTGCTCAGCAGGATGGCGGCCTGGGTGCTCTCAGAATTCAAGCCGGCGCAGATAGCGATCTGGCCGGCTTCGCAGGGCGGCGTCTTTACGCGCCGTGGGGTGTCGAGGAGGGTGCGGAAGGCCTTGAAGGCGTAGAAGTTCTTCCGGGGCACTCCATTCATACTGAACATGCCGAACATCTGAACCTCGGCGGTATAGAAATTGGCCGCGTCCACGGGCGCGTCCTGTAGCGAGATCAACGTCCACGCCGCGAAAGCCGCCCCTTTGGGGCCGCTCAATTCCGCGCTCCATTGTTCCCGCAGAAGGCCCTGGCCTTCCTTCATCATAGGCCGCCAATCCTCGTTCGGCAGGTAATTCCACTCGTTGAAATGGCTCTCGGTCTTGGTGAATCCATGCTCGTCGAGCAACCGTCGCAAGGCCCGGGCGCGGCGGGCGTAGTCCGACGGGTCGCTGGCGTAGCGGTGCCAGGAGAAGAAATCCAAGGGCACCTGGTGATCCCTGCAGTGACGGAGGAAACGGAGCAGGAAATCGCCCGCTTTGAACTGGCCGTCCCTGAATTCTCCCGTGTAGCCCAGCGAGGGGCCTCCCACCATTAAGTCCGGCCAGCGGACTTTGATGGCCTTGGCGGTGATCTCGTACAGTTGGAAGTATTGGTCGTCGGTGCCCGTCCACATGGCCGGCTGATTCTCCGGCTCGTTCCAGATTTCCCAATAACGGATATTGTAGCGGAAGCCGCCGGCCCAGCCCTCATTGTAGTGCCGGATGATAGCGCAGCAGATATCGGCCCATTTGCCGAAGTCCTTTGGCGGATGCACGCGATACTTGCGCGGCGTGTGCTCGATGCTTTCGCCCAGGCGATAGAGGACGGACGAACCGGTCTTCACAACCGCCGTGATGTAATCGTCCGTTGCGGCGAACTCATAGCTATCGGGCTGAGCGGGGTCGTTACGGAAGTCGCGGAAGATCGTGCTGATGTCCACCGCATCGTAATTCACCCATACGACATCGTGCAAACGGGTGAGCGGCACGCCCAGTTCGCGGTGATAGGCGGACAGGTCCACCATGCCTCGATAGCAAAGCGGCCCCAGGTTGACGCCGTGCAACGGACGGATGACTCCGTTCGTCTGGGAGAAATCCACGGTCAGTTCCGCAGCGGCGCTCACGGCGACAGCGAACACCAAACTGAGTGACGATAACAGCCGCTGCTTCGACGCTCCGCGGGTCAGAGAGAATTGCCCTTGCGTTGTATGCATTTGGGGTGAGTTTGCGCCTCTGCCAGCCGCAGGCAACCGCCCTCGGGCCCGGTTCCGGCACTCTCCGGACTTTGGAGGGCCCTTATTTCCCCGGCGAGACTCTAATTAGCACCACGCCATGGCGCGGCACGGGTGTCTGGAATTGGTCTTTGAAGTGGCCCAGGTCCTTCTGCCGCCAAAGGTCGCGCACGAGCTGGCGATTGCCAAAATGCTGGCCCAAAGTCAGCAACAGGCTCGCGCCGTTTTGCACCGCACCGCCGGTGGCCGATTGTGGGGCATTGATTCCCAGCTCCGACCACGTCACGCTCACTACGGCTTCAGCATCGCCGCGGTTGAACAGACCGACCGCCTTCGAGCCGTCTTCCATGTCCTTGGCCCAGACTTCGAGCGAGCCGTCTTGCTTGATGCGCGCCGCCTGCCGGCCCAGCGGGTCCTGGTTCACCTCGAGCACCTCGTCGTTGCTGAGCAGGTTCAGTGTGAAATCGTCCAACTGCGTCATGTCGCAGCCGATCAGCAGCGGCGAACAAAGCAGGCACCAGAGCGAAATATGGGTGTACTGCTCGTTGGGCGTGAGCCGCGTCGGGTGCAGTCTGGGACCCCAGCCGACTTTGCCCACGATCAGCATGTCGGGGTCGTTGAAATGCCCCGGACCGGCATATTTCTCATGGCCAGCCTGTCGGAAGCCGATCCGGGTCAAGCTGCTCCAGGAGTCCTGAATGTCGCCGGTGGTGCGCCAACTGTTGCCGCCAACCTCCGCGCCCCACTCCCACACGTTGGCCGAGCCATACTGGCAGAGGCTGTACATAATGTCGCGCGGAACCTTGTCCAGCGCCGCCCGCATCACGCGGTAGGGCCGTTGGGATGTTTCCAGGTCGAATTGCCGCTGGCGGCGGTTAGTCGAGACGATGCTGCTGTAACTGCACCAGTCGTATTTGAGATAATCGAAGCCCCACACCCCATACAGCGCGGCATCCTGCTCCTCGTGTTGCCAGCTTCCGACACACCCACCACAGGTCCACGGACCCGGCGAGGAATAAATGCCGATCTTCAAACCCAGACCGTGAACATAATCCGCCAGCCCTTTCATGTCCGGAAAACGCGGGTTGGGCACAATCCAGCCCTGCGCGTCCCGCATCGGGCCTTGGAGCGTAGGATCATTGGTCTGGCGGGGATTGACCTCCCAGAAGTCGTCAATGTTGATGTAAGTCCAGCCGTGGTTGATCAGACCGCTCTTGACCATGGCGTCCGCCGCCGACTTCACGTGCTCGGCGGTGACTGCGCCGGCAAAGCAGTTCCAACTGTTCCATCCCATCGCCGGCGTCAGCCCGATCGTCGGCCCACAAACAATCCTGAGCTTTCGCTCGGCGGCGCCCCGTGCGTTCTTGGCGCGAAGCGTGACGACGTGCTCCCCCGCTTCCGTGAGCATGCCGGTGATGCGCCCGCTCTGCGCGTCGAGTTGCAGGCCGGCTGGCAATCCCCTGGCGCTGAAGGTCATTGGCCGTTCACCCGTGGCGGCAATGGCGAAGAGAAACGGATTGCCCGGTCGAACGCCAAAGACCTTGGCGCCGTTGATCCGGGGTTTGGGCGAGGCTTTGGGCGTAAGAATGACGGCGGGTTCCGCCGGCGAATCCGCTGTAGTCGGCGCGGCGGCCAGCGCCGAACTGGCCAGACAGAGCAGGGCGCAAAGCGCGAAGGGGAGTTTCAGGGCGTGTCTCATTGTCTGTTTCATACGCGAGTTTGACGGCAGGGCGCGCCGAAGATCAAGCCCAACCGTGACCGAGGCGTGGATGCGCCAGCCGGTCTGCTCACACGCTTCGCCCAGCGTTCCAGGCAAGTCCGACTGGTGGCAAGCAAGCGACCGGCGCTTCACCCCTGAGGGGGGCCGAGTGAACCCGGCCAGGATCGGCGTGGACACCAGCATTCAGGCTGGCTGAGGGTCAAAGGCTTTGACTCTGAAAACGGCAGTTAACGCAAAGACGCCAAGAGGCAAAGACGCAAAGGACAGGGAGATGGTGAAGGAGGGCCAGCGCTAAATTGAGCCTCCCAGCGGTTAATGGTGCCTAGCCGCCGAAATCCTTGCGCCTCTGGACCTTTGCACTTTGGCGTCGGCTCCATTGCGTTCTTCAGATTGAAAGTTCATAGTTTCGGGCGGTGATCGCCCGCGCGGGGAACACGCCGGGAACGCCTTGTCAGTGCCGCTTCGGGCGTGTAGCTTTCCGCCATGAGCAAGTCCAAGCAACGCACCAACGGCAGCGTGGAACTGGGGCGATATATTGTCGCCGACCCGATGATCTGCCACGGCAAACCGACGTTCAAAGGGACGCGTGTTTTCGTCGCCGACGTGCTGGCCGATGTGGAACGCGGGTTGTCTTGGGACTTTATCGTCCGGCGATGGGGTGGCGGCAAGATCACGAAGGCCGCCATCACCGAAGCCGTGCGCCTGGCCCGCAGCGCCTTCTTGCGCGATGACGGACGTCTGGCCTCGCTTCCGACCGCCGCGTGAATCTGCTGGATGAAAACATCCCGCTGGACGGTCTCCGATTCTGGCAGAGAAACCGTGCGGCTCGCCAGCGGGCCGTTTGGCCCCGCAGCGGGTGAAACTCCCTAAGGTCGAGGGCCGGGGAATTTTGCCAAAGGTGTTCCTCTAGTTTTGGCAGCGTGGAGCGTTTTGGAGACTTCACCCTTGCTGACGCCGGGCATCTTCTTCCTCCATGCGGTGGAACATCATCGCGGCTTCGGTCGCTGCTTTGTTGCAGAGTCGAACGTCCTCATCCTTGGCGGCAAGGTCCGAAAGCACACGACGCACGGTTCGCCGCTCGGCCGGACTGAGCTTCGGCAGTTCCTGAATAATCTCGCTTGCGCTCACACGCAGTACACTAGCCCCGCCGTGCCGGTTGGCCAAGTCGAACTTCTCGTAAACGCTCGTGGGATCGTCGCCTCGCCAGGTTCTCCTCCCCCCTCTCCGCAGGCGGCTCGGCGGTGACGGGACGGCTTCCCGCCACACCTTGATTGGTCGGCAGAAGGTGTCGCAGCTTGCGGTCACGCTCGTCGCCACATATATCCCGCCCCTGATCGAAGCGCGCCATCACGTGGCAAGCGGCACCGGCACACTCAATGTGTAGCTTACGTGCCCTCGGCGTTAATCCCGCACCCAACTCACCGCCCTCTCAAACTTGAGTGATGTTTTCCGGGACCCTTTACGAAAGTATTCGGGTTCAGTTTGTTCCATGCGAGCGGTTCCAGGCGGTCTGAAGGTTGTGGATTGCTTATCGGACCACCGGGTGAAGCCCAGCAGCCTCCATGTCGGTGATGGCAACATCAATGAACTTCTCAGCGTTTCCGGGGTGCCAGGTCTTGCCGAGACGCTTGCCCTCAGCTAAGAGAGCTGCCTTCACCTGGGCACGGGTGAATCGCCCATCCTCCAGGAGTTGCCAGAGGATTTTGTCGTAAGGGACGCGCGGCTTCCAGGCGCCCTCTTTGACTTTGGGGTCGTAATCGTCGCGGTATTGGAAAGGTTCCACAGCAGCGGTAGCGGTTTTCTCGGGCTTGGCTAGCTTAGTGGGCGGGAAGATTGAATCGAGGCGGGTACGTATGAGTCTTTCGCGGGCTTCCACAAAGTCCTGGAAACGGTCGATGGTGTACAACTTCGGGTCGTCTGGGATCAGGTGCTTTTGCCGGAAGGTTATGTCCCTGGTCTTGAGCCAGGTTTCGAACTGCTCATCTGACTTGCCTTGGTTTTCGGTGACTAGCATTAGATTGAGGTTTCCCAGTGTGTGTTGAAGCAATTGCAGGTCCTCAATCTGCTGAGTGTGGACGCCGGCGCCTGTCAGCGCTTTGGTGGTGAATGCCGCCTGAGGGAAAATATGGTCCTTCTGGTACGTCATCGTGCCCCAACCGTTTTCGTCGTAAAGCAATGAGAGCGCAAGGAATGACTCGGGATCCTGGTAAGTAAGCGCTAGGAATCGGTCACTGTTATTTTGGTCAAAGGAGGAGACGCGGCCCTGCCGAGCTATGGCCGCGTTGATGTTTGCGACGGGAAAGTCGGCGCCCGCGCTGCCGTGTTTTTGGAGGACCTCACGGATGGTTTGCAACATGGTGTCGGAAGAGCCGCCGAACACGTTGTTGAGGAGGGTCATGAGAAGCCATTGTCGGATAGCGGATGCGTTCTGCTTGTCGAAGGGGGTCGTACCTCTGAGGGTCTGCTTTGGCTGGTGGAAGAGGTAGTAGATGATGGGAATCAAGGCATTGGCGCTCGTCAGATTCTCGCGGTCGATTCCAAAGAAATTGGACAGGTCGACACCTCGTTCAATGGCACCCTTGATACCTTTCCAGCTTTTCTCGATAAGGGTCAAATTAGCATTGTTGAAGTTCTCCACCTTGTATTTCACCGGAAGATCGGTGAGCACGAGACAGGACTTCATAATGAAGTCTTTGTCAAAGTCGTTCTTGCGTGTGAGTTCTGAGTTGAGGCGATCTACGAAGTTATAAATTTCCTCTCGCGCATTCATGCCGTCCCATTTCGAGGTGACCATTGATAAGAGCAGGTCGGACTTGCTAAGTTTTGTTCCCCCTTCGTTGGCACGAACGAAAATATCGAGGACGCGATCGTAATCCTGATCGGTTTCCGTGTAGTAGGCGACGACCTCATCCTTCCAAACAGCCCGATAGAGGCGCTCCAGATTGCGGCGTGCGACATTCATTTGCTTTTTCGTAGCTTCTTCGGGAAGCGCCTCGAGCAACTTGTCCCGGTAATCGTCAAACTTGGCCTCGCTGTCGAAGTCCAGTATTTTCCCCACCTTGATCCAGTGACTTTCCGGTGCCGGGGCAGGCGCTTTTTCGTGGAAGTCGAAGCCGTAGTGAACGCCATACTCACCATCGCCCTCCGCGGTCTCCGCTGTCGAATCCTTGAGGACGTCCAGGTAGAGTTGCTGCTTGCTCCAGGCATCTGGATTATTAACGCGCTTGTATTTTTTCTTTACGACGTACGTTCCCTTGAGCCCGAGAAGGAGTGACGTAAGGCGCTGCTGACCGTCGAGAACCAGGGTAAGTTGGATAGCGCCATTCGTGTTGGCGATTTCATTGTGGGTACCTCCGTGAATGGCTTTGTTGACGAAGGTGTACGCTTCCCATTTGTCGCGGTTCTGCTTCTGCAGTTCCCAGAAAAGGAAGGAGCTGATCGGGTACCCGCGCATGATGGAGTCAAACAACTGTACGATTTGAGACGGACGCCAGACAAACTCGCGCTGGATTGCTGGAAGGAAATACTGGACGTTCAATCGATTAACCGTTGTCGCGATAGTTTCTGATCGGTAGCTCATTCTTTGTGGTATTTGGTTTTCGGGCTTGAAACGAATGTGCGAATTGAGTCTTGTGCATCCCACGGTTCACGAATTTCGAGGAAGGCCCAGCGGCCAACCTCGGCGTCATTGTTCACAGCGGGGCTCCAGAGAGGTTTTGCGGTGGCGGCTTTGGCTTCCTTATCCTTCTTCTTCTGGCCGGTGCATTCCAAAATGAAAGTCCCGGAATTCGGAATATGTTCATGATCTCCGCCTCGACCAGCCGTTCTCCAATGGCCGAGGTCGACAAAGGCGTATTCAAACCGTTGGCCGGCGGCGGGCGTGCCGTCCTGCCAAAAGCGTTTGCCCGAAGCCACTTGGCCCAGGTTGTCGTACGCCCAGTTCATAATTTGGCAGAGCCGACTCTTCATTCGGAACCTCTCCAGGCTTCTTCGGCCTGAAATGGACCTTCCCAATCCCTGGTTCTGTTTCACCGAACGCCGGCAGTATGTTCCCGGTGCCCCAAGTTAGTCAACGGCCCTGTGAGGGCTGAGCAAACGGGGCTATTTCGACTTGGCATCGGTTCCCGCTTGCGCTCGGCGCAGGCATTCCTGGTAGAACATGCGCACGGTTGCGCCGCCCATCGCGGTGGCGCGCCATGGCTGGCGGTGGTCATTTGATGCCGTAGCGTTTTTTGACTTCAGCGTGGGTGAGGCGCGGTTTGCCTTCGTCGCGCACGCGGGCTTCGGTCAGATCAAGATAATCGTTCAAGTCCTCCAGTTCCTCGCGCAGCGTGGCGATTTGCTCGCGCTTCCGATGGATTGAGCGCACCACGGTTCTTTCTGCGGTTTTAGTCATAAACATCTTTTCGATTACCGATTCTGCGGATCACAATAACACCACCCTCCACATCAAACAAGATGCGGTAGTCGCCCATGCGCAGGCGATACATTGCCTCGGCTTCGTGCAGTCGTTTGATGTCGCCATGCAAGCCGAGCTGGAGGCGTTCGATCTTGCGCAGCACCTGTGCGCGTTCGCGGGCCGGCAGGCCCTCAAGGTCAGCCAGCGCCGAAGCGCCGTATTCAATTTGGAAACGATGACCGTTCATATTGCGCCGTCAGTCCCGGAATTCGGAATACATTCATGATTTCCGCCCCGGCCGGCCGTCTTCCGAATGGCGATGTCGTCAAAGGCGTATTCAAACTGTTGGCCTGCGACAGGTGTGTCGTCATGCTGACAGCGTTTGCCCGAAGCCACCTGGCCCAGATTGTCGTACGCCCAGTTCATAATTTGGCAGAGCCGACTCTTCATTCAGAACCTCTTTTGGCTCGTTCGGCCTGAAATGGACCTTCCCAATCCGTGGTTCGGTTCCACCGAACGGCGGCAGTATGTTCCCGGTGCCCCAGGTTAGGCAACCGGATTTAAGCCGGAATGCGCCGGCAACAGGACCGCGAGCTGTCCCGGCTCGCAGCGCGCAGAACTACGCCCGGGGGCTTGGAAAACCGGAACGTCCGGGAGCAGTGGGGGCCGCTGCGAGCCGGGACGGCTCGCGGTCCGGCGAGCTTGACGCAGCCTTGCGTCGGTAAATCTCTCTGTGCGCGCCTCTCGACAGCGGTGCGGGCTTGCGGCGGCAGAGAACCTGGAACTCGTTGGTGCCTGGGAGTGATCCATCCAGCCTCTAAGCTCCCGAGGGAAGCCACCCGGAAGCCACTGCGGGGGGAAGGCAGAAGGAAGAAGGATGAATGCAGAAAGGGCAGGCAAAGCCACGCGAAGCCACATACAAGCCACATGCATGCGACAAGCATGCGGAGTGCATGCGGGGCGCATGCGGGATGTGCTCGTGTTTAGCTCGTATTCAGCTCGGGTTCTGCTCGTATTCTCCTCGTATTCATCTCGCTTTTTCCGGGGGTGCCTGGCGCGGCAACCCGGCGGCTCAAGCGAACTGCTGCTTGGTTTTGACTGCAAAAGGCCGACTGTTATTCAAACGGAAGCACACTTCTATATCGACGTGTCGCCGGTTGGCCCTTGCGCCTGCCGCAGGCATTCGTGGTAGAACATGCGAACGGGGGCACCGCCCATCGCGATGGCGCACCAGGCGGCTTCGTCCAGTTCCGCCTGCGTGATGCCCAGCTCGCGCGCCTTCTGGTAATGCGTGTCAAAACAGGGACGGCACCGGCTTTGCAGGACCAGGCTGAAGAGGATCAGCTCTTTGGCTTTCTCACTCAGGACGCCGGCGGTCTGCACCGAGCGCATGAAGGCGCCGAATGCCTTTTGAGTCTCGGCGGTGGAACTTGCCGGACCGGGCTTGGCCTCGAATATGTCGGCGCAGCAACCGGGTTCATGATGATGGGAAGGCGATGACGGATTCATAAGGGATGGGGCGCGAACGGTCACGTCCGCAGGTTGGTGCTCAATGTTGTCGCGCGGCTGTGAGCGTCCGCGCAGGTCCTGGGCTGCCGAATTCGTGACCAGAATACGACCGCTGGAGGGACCGACGAATCGGCCGATAATAAAGGCCTTCACCCCGCGCTGAGCCAGTTCCTGCTCCAGCTTTTTCAGGCGCTCAGGCGCAATCGCGATCAGCAGACCACCGGAGGTCTGGGCGTCGCAACCGAGATGCACCAGTGCCTCATCCACGTTGGGGCCGACCTCGAGGCAGTCGGCGACGAACTCGCGGTTCCGTTCGACCGCGCCGGGGATGACGCCGTCGCGAAAGGCTTCCAGCGCGCCGGCAAAGGAGGGCAGGGCGTCTGCGAACACCTCGGCGGTCAGCTTGCTCTGCCGCGCCATGCGCATCAAATGCCCACACAGTCCAAAGCCTGTTATATCTGTGCAGGCCGAGGCCCCCGCAGCTTTCATGGCTTCGGCGGCAGCCTTATTGAGGGTGGCCATCGAGTCGGCGGCTGCGGCCATGCCTTCCGCGTTGCCGCGCCCTACCTGCTCGCAGAAGGCCAGAACGCCCGTTCCCAGCGGCTTAGTCAACACGAGCACGTCATCGGCGCGCGGCGTCTCGAGCGCTGCGGCGACCGCCGGATCAATGAGGCCGGTAATCGCGAAGCCCAGCTTGATCTCGTCATCCTTAATGCTGTGCCCGCCGACCAGCGCGACGCCGGCGTGGCCTAATGTCTCCATTGCCCCTGCCAGCATACGATACATGATTTCGCCATCCAGTGTCTCCGAGGGGAAGGCCAGGATGCTCAAGGCGGTGCGCGGCTCGCCACCCATCGCGTAGATGTCCGACAAACAGTTGGCGGCGCAGATGCGGCCAAACAGATGCGGGTCATCAACGCATGGCGTGAAGACGTCCACCGTCTGGACCAGGCACAGGTTGTCCGCGATGCGGTAAATCGCGGCATCGTCCGCGGCCGCGAGGCCGGAGATCACGGCGGGGTCATTCACCCCGGGCAGACGCTTGAGAACTGTTTCCAGGTCCGCGGGGGATATCTTCGAGGCGCAGCCGGCGTTGCGCACCAGGCTGGTGAGTTTCAATTGGGCGAAGTCCACTGGATCCGGGCGCTCGCCCGCACAGGGGCAGATGCTCTGCTCACGGAATACGTCGCAAGGGCAGGGGCGGCGCGGATCGCAGATGCAGTGCCCGAGACGCTGCGAGCGCTCCATCACCCGCCGCCGTTTGGCAAAATCAATCTTCATTTTAGAAGTTTACGCGCCTCAACACCGGGCGTGCGGTCATGTCCTGACCGGACAGTGAAGCGGACCTTATCAAGGTAATCCAAGAGGGGCACGGCGTGTTTCCGGCTCACGCCCAGCGCGTCGCGGAACTCCATCGTTGAAAACGACCGCTTCAGCCCAAACAGCCGCAGTGCCTCTTGTTTGGCTGCTTCGAGCGCGTCGTGATGGATGCAAAGGCGCTCGTCGAGCCGCACCAGGACGGCTTTTTCCACGAGCAGCTTGATCATCTTTTCCACGCGCACAAGCGGCTCGCTGAGCGTGGTGGCGAGGTCGGCGGCGGCGGGACCCGCCCAGCCGGCGCCTTGAAACGCCTCACTGATGCGCTCGCTCAATTGCTGGTCGCGGTCTGTGATCCGCGCGCTCCAGCCCGCTTGGGTGAAGACGGTGCCCTGACGTTCGATTCGTTTGGCGCTTACCAGTGACGCGGCGGCGAGTTCACAAATGTTCGCGGGTCCTCCTACAAGGGAAAGCAATTCTTCACGGGCCAATCCCGCACGCTGCGGGTTCGCGGTGTGGAAAGAGGTCACAGCCGCGAGCATTTTGGCCGCGGCCGCCTCGACCACGGCGCGGTGAGTCAGCGCGCCGCCCGGCAGTGAAACCACCCGACCACTGGCCCGAAGCTTTTCAAGAATTGCCGTCATTTCCTCGGGCCGCAGCAGACACATCTTCTGCAGGTCGCTTACTGGCAGTGGCAGGCCGCTCTCGCGCAACATCAGTTCGCACCAACGGGCGGGGTCATCCAGCGCGTCACGGCGTGCCGCCAAGGAGTTCAAGGTCCAGGATTTCATCCGGCGCAGCCGAACGTTGCTGACGCCGAGAATTCGGCCGCCACCAATGGTAGCCAGGCCAGTCTGGTCTTGCGCCGGCAGGTTGGCGCGCACCACAAACCGGTCGCCCGGCACCAGGGGCAGGGGCTCGGCGAGCCGTAACTGCACCATCTGCCGCTGGCCGGCGGTCATCTCCGTCCTTTCCAGCATGGCCACCCTGGCTAGCACGGAGGCGGTCCCGACGTGCAGATGAGCTTCAACAAAGTCCTCAACCTTGCCCTTCACCGAATCGAGGATGCGCAGTTCGGCTTCCGCCATCGTGACCGGTGCGACCGCGTCCGAGGCGCAAAGCACCATGCCGCGCCGCACTTGGTCGTGGCCCAGTTCCGGGAGGTTCAGGGCAACGCATTCGCCGGCGCGCGCTTCGGTCGCGTCGTCCCCATAGACCTGCATACGCCGAACATGCCCGGCCAGCCCCGCCGGCAGCAGCGTCAGAGGGTCGCCGATGCGCACCAGGCCGCTGGAGGGGATGCCGGTGATCACCGTCCCCGGGCCGTGGATGGTAAAGACATCTTCGACCCAGACACGGAACACGCCCGCGCTGGACCGGTCCTCGCAGGCTGTCACCACTTGGTTGAGCGCATCAAAGAAGCCCTCGTAGCCTTCGCCCGTGATGTTCGAGATCGGGGAGATGGGCGCATTCTCCAGAAACGTCCCTGCGAGGAGGCGGCGCAAGTCCTCGATCACCGCCTCGCGCCGCTCGGCTTCCACGAGGTCAATCTTGGTCAAGGCGACAAGGCCATGCCGCAGGCCCATGAGGGTCAGGATGTGCAGGTGCTCGCGCGTTTGCGGCATGATCCCGTCGTCGGCGGCCACCACGAAGATGACTACGTCCACGCCATGCGCGCCGGCGACCATGTTGCGGATGAAGTCCACGTGCCCGGGCACATCCACGACGCCTACGATGCGGTCGTCGGCCAGCCGACAAGGGGCGAACCCAAGGTCGATGGTCAGGCCGCGCTGCTTCTCCTCGGCGAGCGTGTCGGTTTCGCAGCCGGTGAGCAGCTTGACGAGAGCGCTCTTGCCGTGATCGACGTGCCCGGCCGTGCCGAGCATGATGTTCTTGCGAGGAGCGCTCATCGGTGAACGGCTGAAGTGTGGGAAAACATCCAACATCCAACATCCAACATCCAACATCCAGAGACTGCCGAATTGGGGACGGTTGGATGTCGGGAGTTGGATGTTGGATGTTGGATGTTCCCAGGATTCATGAGGGGGTGACAGAAGGACCGTACGTTCATCAACGGTCCGCGAAGTGCGCGACTCTCCCCAGCGCCGCCGCTATGGCGGCCACTTGTTCGTCCGTCAGGGTGCGCATGTCGAGTCGGACGAGGTCATCTTCGATGCGGCCGAACACACACGCTTTATCCAGGCGCAGGCGGCGGGACAGGTCCGCCGCACTCAACGCCGGCACGGATACACTCACCATCACGCTGGGGATGGCTTCGGTTGGCAATGAACCGCTGCCCAGATAGGCCACGCTGTCGGCGATGGTCAAGGCAGCGTTGGGCGCGGCTTTGGCAATGGCGTCCGCCAGCGCTTTGGCCCGGCTGCGCAGTGCTTCGACCGGTGTGCAGATCATCCGGTAGAGCGGATGCTCGCGGCGGAGCCGCTCGGGATCGCGGAACAGGTGCAGCGTACGTTCCAACACCATCAGGCAGGTCTTGTCCACCCGCATCGCCCGCATGAGCGGGTGTTTGCGCAACCGGCCGATCAAATCCTTGCGGCCTACGATCACCCCGGCCTGGCTGGCGCCGATCAGCTTGTCGCCGCTGAACAGGACAACATCCGCGCCGGCGGCAATGGACTCCCGGACCGTCGGTTCATGCGGTAAGCCAAACAGCTCCAAGCCGAGCAGCGCTCCCGCGCCGAGGTCGTCGATCATAGTCAATTCCCGGCTGTGCGCGAGCTCGGCCAATTTGGCCAGCGGCACCTCGCTGGTGAAGCCGACGACGCGATAGTTACTGGGATGCACCCGCATGATGGCCGCGGTGTCGGCGGTGATGGCCTTTTGATAATCTTTGAGGTGCGTGCGGTTGGTCGCGCCGACTTCGACCAGTCGCGCCTGGCTCTGGGCCATGACTTCCGGCAGCCGGAACGAACCGCCGATCTCGATCAGTTGGCCGCGCGAAACGATGACCTCCTTTTGCGCGGCCAGCGCGGCCAGCACTAGCATGGTGGCGGCGGCGTTGTTATTGACTACCGTTGCCGCTTCCGCGCCCGTGAGTTCAGTTAGGATAGACTCGACCAGTTCGTCCCGCTCAATCCGTTCGCCACTCTCGCGGTCCACGGCCAGAGTCGTGTAGCCCTTCAGCTCGGCCAGCATTGAATCCACTACGCTGCCGGGGAATACCGCCCGGCCCAGGCCCGTGTGCAGGATGATGCCCGTCGCGTTGATTGCGTCGCGGAGGCGGGGAGTCGTCGCCTGTTCCAGCAGCGCCTGCGCGCGAGCGAGGACTGCCTCGGCCGTCACCCGCTCGGGTCCGCACTGGCCGGCCGTATCCGCGAGCAACTCTTCCCTGACGCCCGCAGCCGCGCCCCGCAGGCAATCCGTCACCAGCGGCAGCGGATGCGCCTTCAGCCACCGGACCGCCGCCGGGGCCTTCAGCAGTTCGGTGATGGGCGGAATGCGTTTCAGCAGCTCCTGTTTCGGTTCCGATGCCATAGTCTCCGATCCTTCAACCACGCTTTGACAGGATTGTCGATAATATTCGGGGGAGCCTCGGTACAAGAAGCGCCCGGCGACAGACGCCAAGGAGGTGGGGGTGGGGAACCCCGCGGGAAGAAACGTTCTGTCACCGGACTATGATCTTTGTGCCTCGCCTCGCCTCTAGCGGCAACTCTTCCGTTGCCATTCATTCACCATTTTTTGCCGCCAGCAGGCAAGGCCACATTCCACTCTGACTCGTCGGCGTTTTCGAGGAACGTCGCGAGACTGAACCAATGTGGAATACGAGGGAGAAAAGCCAAGTACTGGTAGCCTTGGCAGTGCAGCCAGTACGTAAAAGCGCGCCCGAACAGCGGGCGCGCAGGTTTTACTAAGGACCGGTTTTGGATGCAGTCCGATAACCGGCCGAGTGCTATAGACAACAATTCCCGCCGAACGGCAACAACAAAATGGAGAAAACAATGAGGGCCAAGAATGGCAGGAGGCTGGCGAGGCGGCGGGTTTACCTTACCAGCGCGGCGAGTCTGCTGGTGAGGCGGCTCTTGATGCCGGCGATTCTCTCCGCGGAGACGCACACCTCGTTGTAAATGTCCACGATGTGGTCCCATGTCACTCGCTCAAAATCCTGCTCCCGTGGCGTCGTACAGATGCCGCCGAGCTCGACGGCGGCGGGGCTGATTAGGAGCTTCTCATCGCCTTCTTTGAAGTAGAATGACGGGCGGTGCCTGGCCCGGGGGAAGACGTGGATTCTCCATTCGGCGTTCGTGTTGAACCCAAGGACGTTCAACATCGGCTCTTCTCCCGCGGGTCCGCCTTCCTGGAAGACTTCATATAAGGCGCCAAACGCACGCTGGAGCAAGCCGGCATCCGGTGACTCGAGAGTTATGAAGCGCCTGAGATGATCCTCCACGCTGCACGCGCTCAAGCGGTCAGACTGAACTAGCCGGCTGCCATGGTTTTGTTTCAGGGCGTCGTACTCGGCGTCGATCGGCAGATACGACCGGTTTCCGGCTTGGAAGTGTAGGTGGTCCGGTGCGGAGGCTCCGCATCGCGGACCGTTGTACAGCACTGTGTAACGGCTGCCCAATTCCCGCGTCAGGCGCAGCAACGCGGCAAACGAATCGCGAATGAGCTGCGGCGTATGGTGCAGCGAGGGGATCGTGAAGTGCTCGGGAAAGATGGGGAACGGGTTGCAGAGCACTATGTACTCGCCGTCGCACGGGATGCCCCGCTGGGCGGGAGGCAGGTTCTCCGCGCACAGGAAGCACTTCCTTTCCTTGATCGAAGCGGCGTCCACCTTGGCCGAGGTCGAGATGAGGCGGCCCGGGTTGAACTGCACCTTGATTTGAACCCCGCCGAAATCATACACCTTGGTGCGAACGCTCTGGAGCGTGTCGTAGCCCGACCGCAGCATCTCCCACACGCCCTTTTGCTGCAGCAGCAGCCCATGGGCTTGGCTCGCCAAGTCTTTGCCGGAGACGAAAGGCGCCAGCTCGCTCTCCGGGATCGCGATCTGGTCCTTGGGTCTGGGCATGACTGGATGCAGACGGTTCAGCGCCGGGCTATTCCGCCCTTTCGCTTTCCGCTCCCGCCTTTGTTGGCGACCGAAGCTGCGTCGTTTCGGCGCTCGTTCAGCCGCTGCCGCGCGAGAATCTCAAACGTCCGCAGCTTATCCTTGTAGAAGTTGAAGGTGTTCTGCTTGGCGACATCGATCCCCGCGTCGGAATTTCCCTCCCACCGGCGGCAGAGATAGATTGGCTCATAGATCCTGCCGATCTGGTACTCGCGGGAGACGGCCAGCACCGCCGCGTAATCCTCGCCGTAGCTGACGTTCGGGAACTTGATGCGCCGCAGCACCGGCGTGTAGAACGCGCGCGGCGCGCCGAGCCCGTTGATGCGCAGCGCGTTGTTGCGGCCATTCTCCGGCGTCCATTCCTTGTGGTCAATGACGCCCGGCGGGATTTCTTCCAGGTTGAAATTAGTCATCCGGTAGGAGCCAATCACACACGCGCACTTTTCGCGGCGGAATGCGTCGATGACCTTTTGCAGCGTATTCTCGTCTTTGTAGATGTCGTCGCTGTCGAGTTGCACTGCGAACCGTCCGCACGCGGGGTGGTCGATCCCCTCGTTCCAGCATCCGCCGATCAGCAGGTCCAGGCGCTCCGGGATGACATGCACCACTCGCTTGTCCTTCTGGGCGAACGAGCGGAGCAGGTCGGTCGTGCCGTCGGTCGAATGGTTGTCCACGACGATCAAATTGAACGGGAACGCCGTCTTCTGCTTGAGCACCGAGTTGACCGCATCGCCGACGGTCTTCACCCGGTTCTTCAGTGGGATAATGACCGACGCCTCATTGGCGAACTTCGCCTCGTCCAGGTTAACGGCCTTGAAACTCGGCTTGAGCCAGGCGCCGATGCGCTTCAAATGCTCGGTTGCGGCCCCCTCCATCTCGATCTGCACCGCGCGGTGCTTCGGATCGACGTAATCAAACTGCTTCTGATCAGACTTGCGGACGTCCTGTTCCGCGTTGCCATACAGGTGCTCGCCCACGCGGGTGACCGCGTGATGGCGGGAGACCGCCAGCCGCAGCGCATACAAACCCGCATACTCGTAATCCTGCCGCCGGCCGGCGCTTGCCGCCGACCTGAGGGTCACGCTGTCGAACAACAGCAATGACCCGAAATTAAAGTCATCCCGGATGCTCCCCGTATGATATTCGATCACCGGGTGCGAGACCCGCTGGCCGCCCTGGAGATCATGATAATCCGAATAAACCAGTCCCGAGCCGGTCAAGCCAGCCACGGACAGCAGCCGTTCGAGACAACCCTGCCCGAACTCGATGGTGGTGTCGTGGATGATCAGCAACGCGTAGGGCGTTGTGGCCTTTTGCGCCAACGCCTGCATGGTTCGACTTCCGTAGAGTGAACTGACTGCCAGCCGGTCACAACCCTCGACCGTCCCCGCGACAGCGGCGGTTGAGAGCAGGCAGATGCTTTTAACTAACGGCGATTGCTGCAACTGATCAATCATCCTGCGCGTGTGTGCCTGGCCGCTGTAGGGAAGATATACGGTTAGAGGTTTGGGCATAAAGCTCCAGGCAGGCGATGGGAAAGCCCGCTTTTGGCCCCGCGCAGGCTGGGCCGGATCGGGTCTCTCCAGATTACTCACGTTTGGAATTGTACCGGCCCGCGGAACGGCAGCAAGCGCGAAGCGGAATGCGTGAGGAACCAGCAGGGCTGCATCAAGCTCTGGATCGGACCGCGAGCCGTCCCGGATCGCAGCACGCAGAAACACGCCCGGATGCTCGGAAAACCAGAACGTCCGGGAGCCGAGGAGGCCGCTGCGAGCGGGGACGGCTCGCGGTCCGGGGAGCTTGATGCCGCCTTGGCTCGTTCCAGGCTTGTGCCAGACTTGTACGTGGCTTTGGGGTGGCTTTGTGAGGTAGCTTTGGAGTGGCTTTAGGGTGCTACGGGCAGACAGGCCGCCGGGCTTAAGGAGTTGTCCAAGAGAATGCTTGCCCGTCGTCCAGCACGGGTGTAGAAAAGCGGCGGCGGGAAACGCGTGGAATTGCCAGGCCACTTATATGTCGGACGTAAATATGCCGAACCAAGACAGCAGCCGATCTGAGCGCAGGCCGGAGCGGAAACTGCCAGACCTTGCTATTTGCCGTGCGAGACCTGCTGGGTTTGGCGACTACGCTGATTGTCTGGTGGAGACTCCGTTCGAGTGCCGCTACGTCCTCGGCTTCGGGTTTCACTACCATTGTCTTTATCCAGAGCGGGCGGAGATTATCGCGCGGACGATGGCCGAACAGCATTCGGAAGGCGGCTCGCAAGGCGTAGCTTAGAACACTTGAGGTGATGAAATTACCCTTTAACTTTCTCCGTGCGGTAGCCGACGACCAGAGGGTCGACAACCTCAAGGGGTTGAGCTTGTTCAAGCGGTTGACGGCGCGCGAACTGCGGGAACTGGACGAGTTGTTGCACCAGAGGTCGTACCAGAAGGACGAGGTGATCTTCGATGAAGGGGACGTGGGCCTGGGGCTCTATATCGTCGTGAGCGGCCGGGTGCTAATAGTGTCCAGTCATGCGGCCTTGCAGCGCGTCGCGCCGGAATGTGGGCCGGGAGATTTCTTTGGTGAGCTGGCCTTGTTCGAGGAATCCCAGCGGACGGCCCGAGCGGTGGCCGGGGAGCCGACGCAGGTTTTGGCCTTGTTCCGCTCCGAGTTCTTCTCGCTGTTGGAACGTGACCGAGGCATTGGGGTGAAGATTCTCTTTGAACTCTCACGAACGGTAGTAGGGCGTGTGCGCAAGGTGTTGGCGAGCCAGCCGCATTTGCCGGTGGTATGAGAGACGAGCCCGAGCCCGGCGTATTGACTTGGGGCGTAATCATCCTGGTCACGTGTCTAATCCTCTATTTGTTCGAGCGGGTGCTTTGGCTGGTCGTGCCGGGTCTGCTGGCGCTGGTGGGCTATTATTGTCTGCAGCCACTGGTGCAGGTCCTGGCTCGGGCGGGCCTAAAGCATCGCACGGCCGGCAAAGTGGTCACCGGGCTCCTATTCCTGGTAATGGCGCTTGGAGTGATTCTGCTTTTGTCCCTGGCGGTGACACGGGCGGCGGGTTGGAAGGCGGTGACAGCCCATTACGTGCAAGGGGGGCTTGATTTTCTAGGGAAGACTGAGGGGCTATTGGCGGAGAAGATGCCGCTCTTGAAAAACTCGTCCCTGGTGCAGAGCACCCCAACGAATCTGGACGCGGTGGCCGGCCAGTTTGTGGACAAATACCTGGGCCGGGTGCTGCTGCAAATGGTCCACTGGCTGCCTTCGCTCCTGTTGGTGCCTTATCTGGCCTACTTCATATTGCAGGATGGGAATCGGTTGAAGAAACACATGATCCGCAGCGTGCCCAACGCGTTTTTCGAGAAGACAATGCTGTTGTTTGACCGGGTGGACCGCAGCCTGCAGAGTTATTTGATTGGGTTAATGAAGCTGACGTTCCTCGACACCGTTTGTCTGGGGCTGGGCCTTTGGTTCCTGGGAATTTCCAATCCGCTCCTGCTGGGGCTGATTGCGGCGGTGTTGGCCTGGGTGCCCTACGTGGGGTCGGCGGTGGGGGGCCTGCTCGTGACGATGGTCGCGGCGACGGACTTTCCCAACGAGTCCGTGACCATCTACGGCTGCGTGGTGCTGTTCATCTGCGTACGCCTCCTGGATGACTTTGTCTTCATGCCGATGACCGTGGGGCGGAGCCTGCGTGTCCACCCGGTATTGAGCGTGTTGATGTTGTTCCTGGGTGCGGAAATGGCCGGGCCGGCCGGCCTGTTGCTGGTGTTGCCAGTTCTCGGCGTGGTGGCGGTCATCACTGAAACGCTCGGCCAAATCCTCACGGATCAGCGTCTTCGGGCGCGCTATCGTCATGCCCGCCAACTCCAGCGGGCGATGCCCGAGGTTGGATAGCCGCTGGGACTCCTCGGTTGCCTTTCCTCGGTCTGCCCGCTTCGCCGGTCGGTTCCCTCAGCCCGCCAGCAGTTTCGCAGTCTGCTGAATCAGTTCCCATGCCTGCCGCACGTGCGCAGCCTCCGTGTGGGTTTGCCCGACGCACAGGCGCAGGGTGTAGCGGCCGTTCAGGACCGTGTGCGTTAGGTAGAGCTTCCCGCTTTGGTTCAACCGCTCCAGCAACCGCCGGTTGAAGTCGTCCCCCGCCCGGTGCGCAAAGCACACCAGGTTGAGCGGCGCGGGCACCACCAGTTCAAACTCTCTCGACGCGGCGACCCAGCCCGCGAACTCCTGAGCCAGCGCTACGTGCCGCCGGATATGATGCCGCAGACCCTCCACGCCGTAGTGGCGGATGACGAACCAGAGCTTGAGCGCTCGGAACCGGCGACCCAGCGGCACCTGCCAGTCCCGATAGTCAATCACTGCGCCCGACTCCGTGGCCTTGTTCCGCAGGTATTCGGGCAGCACGCTGAGCGTCTTGATGAGCGCGGACCGGTCGGCCACGTAGAAGCAGTCACAATCAAAGTTGGTGAACATCCACTTGTGCGGGTTGAAGCAATAAGAATCCGCCAGCTCCAATCCAGCATGAATGCGCCGGAACTCCGGGCACAACGCCGCCGTCCCGCACATCGCTCCGTCCACGTGCAGCCAAAGCCCCTGCTCGCGGCAAATCCGCCCCACCTCCGGCAACGGATCAAAGCCATTCGACGACGTGGTGCCGACCGTGGCGGAGACGAAGCACGGTTGCAGCCCCGCCTGCCGGTCCCGGGCGATCTGCTGCGCCAGCGCTTCGGGGCGCATCGCGAAACCCGTGTCCGCCTCGATCAGCCTAAGGTTCGCCTTGCCCAGACCGGCGATCTTCACGGCCTTTTCCACCGACGAATGCGCCTGCGTGGAAGTATAGGCCACCAAGCGTCCGTCGCATCCCCGCTCGTTCGACTGGAACCCGGTCGCCCGTTCGCGCGCGGCCAGCAGGGCGCACAGCACGCCGCTGGACGCCGAGTCCTGGATCACCCCGCCGCCGGCACCGGTGGACTTGAACTTATCCGGCAGCCCGAGCATCGCCGCCATCCAATCCAGCACGTGCGTCTCGAGCTCCGTACAAGCGGGGCTGGTCGCCCACAACATGCCCTGCACTCCCAGCCCGGCGGACAGCAACTCGCCCAGGATCGACGGGCCGGAGTTGTTGGCCGGAAAGAACGCGAAGAAGCTAGGCGACTGCCAGTGGGTGATGCCGGGCAGGATGAGCTTGTCCACGTCCGCCAGGATGGTATCAAACGGCTCGCCGTGCAGCGGCGGTTCCGCCGGCAGCGACGCTCGAATTTGCCCCGGCTCTACCGCCGCGCAGACCGGCAGTGTCGCCACCCGCCGCTCGTAGTCGGCCACCCAATCCACCACCGCGTAACCCCAGCGGCGGAATTCCTCCGGGGACATGTGAAAGCTCTCTTCTGTTGCCATAGCGCCCGCAGACTATGCGAGCCGCTCGGAAAAGTCGCGCACGGATGCGGTCGGAGGGCAACGGGCGCATCCAAACACCACCGGAACGCCGGATTCATCCGCCAGCCCCAGTCCCACTCTCACGCCTGCCGGATGAATCCGGCGTTCCGGTTCGTCTGCTCGGCTGCAGTGGCGCTGGTCTCCAAATGCACCCCGCCAGGCTCTGCGCCTCGGCATACCGCTGCCGTGAGCTAATTCACAACCGCCGGAGCCGCCAGGCCGCCAGGCCAACCAGCCGCCCCCAACCCGCACGCCTCGCCATGCCAACACCGTAGCCCCATTGGATCACCTCCATAGTTGCAAGCATGTTGCAAGCATGTTCCTAGGATGTTCCTTGGTTGTTTCTAGCATTTTGCTCCCTCTCTTTGTGCCCTACCGCCCCCGGTCGAGGCACCCCCGGACACCCCAAAACCCGCGCTCTGCCACCCGGTCTCCCGCCTTCAGCCCGGGCGCCGATCCGATCCAGCCGCCCGGCCTCACGCCAGCCCACAGCCGCCACTGCTAGCCCAACTTTCGATACTGGGCAGGTTTTGGAAAAAGTGCGCGAGCACCGTGCGCAGATTTCTTAGGAAGAACGCGGTTATTGACCTGCCGGAAGCGCCAAAAGGCTTGTAGTGAAGACCT
>Ga0182014_10002140_pt1 | contig 25308 bp, 20 predicted proteins | sample 612S2DmetaG_FD_120489 | JGI IMG/M metagenome (GOLD analysis project Ga0182014, IMG submission 120489) | Permafrost microbial communities from Stordalen Mire, Sweden - 612S2D metaG | ecosystem: Environmental > Terrestrial > Soil > Wetlands > Permafrost | place: Sweden: Stordalen | collected...
CCAGACCAACCGCGACGACCCGGCAAATCGCCGCCTTTTCCTGGTCGATGAGTCCAGTCTGACGAGCACCCAGCAGATGAAGGAATTCCTCGACCGGCTAGGCCCCCATGATCGCGTTCTGCTTATCGGCGACAGACACCAGCATCAGGCCGTAGACGCGGGAAAACCCTTCGAGCAACTGCAGGACGCCGGAATGCGAACCGCCCAACTCGACCAGATCGTGCGGCAGAAAGACCCCGAACTGCTCAAAGCGGTCGAACATCTTGCCAGGAATGAGACCCACACCGGCATTTGCCTCCTGCAAGCTCAGGGGCGTATCACCGAGATTTCCAATCCCCAAGAGCGCATCGCCGCCATCGCTAGGGACTATGCCTCGAACCCCGAAAAGACGTTGATCGTCTCTCCCGACAACGCTTCCCGGCGGGACATCAATCAGGCCGTGAGGATCGAGCTACAAGCCTCTGGCGCACTCGGAAGAAAGAATGTTTCTTTCCCGGTTCTCGTGGCTCGAAACGACATGAGCGGCGCAGATCGAGCATGGGCCGCCAGGTACAACCCCGGCGACACCGTGTGGTACATTCGCGGCAGCGAACAGTTTGGCCTCGAAAAACACAGCTACGCCACGGTCGTCGCGACAGATCCCACAAGCAATCTGGTTACCGTTGCCCGAGCAGATGGCCAGCGGGTGGCCTACGATCCGCAGCGCTTGCGCGGAGTGAATGTTTACACCAACCTTCCGTGCGAGTTCTCCACCGGCGATCGCATCCAGTTCACGCACAATAATAAGGATCTCGACGTGCACAACCGTGATCGCGGCCGGATCGAAGTCATCGGTAATGACAATCGCTTGACCGTGAAAATGGATGACGGACGAACCATCGATTTCGACCCCGCTCGGATGCGACACTTCGATCACGGCTATGCCGTCACGAGCCACAGTTCGCAGTCTTTGACCGAAAGTCGCGTCCTCGTCAACATGGACACCAACGTGTTCTCGGAGCTCATCAACCCCCGCTTTGCCTACGTCTCCATTTCCCGCGCGTCCCAGGACGCTCACATTTACACTAATGATGCCGCCACGCTTGCCCAGCGCCTCAGTACCGATGTGACCAAAACCTCCGCCCTCGATTTTCACGAAACACCCGCCCCGCGTTCACACTCCGAAACTCCGAAGGAGCACACTATGGAACACCTCAATGAATTGAAACCCGAACAACAATCTCAGCTCACCCCCGAACCAAACGAGCGCAACCGCCAGTACAGCCCCATAGAAACAGCTCTTCAAACGGAAGCGCATGGCTACAAGTGGCAACGCGAAACCGACGGCATCCACAGCTACCAACATCCTGAAAACCACCGCTGGTTACATATCGACACGCAAGGCCAGTTCTTTGACCGCCACGCCCAGCCCATCACCCGCGAAAATGCGCTTGAGCAAGCCGGCCACTCGCCCACGCAGTCCGTCGCAGACAACGCACAGTCTCCTACCAATCCCGCGACCAGCATCAATCACGGGATCAGCCTCTAAATCGTTTCTAGCGCCCGATATGAATTGAAAGTTGGAGTCTCTAGCCGCTGTCGTTCACCTCATGCAAGACCAGGATGAACATGCTGCCCTGAATTGGGACTGGCCGACGACAAAGTCTGTACTTGAGGACTTCATTGAAATCATCAAGGGCTCCCAGATCATCGGATTCGGCGTTGCAGTTGATGCTGTCGCGTGGCGACACCCGTATAATGCCATTTCATTCACAATGACGAGAGGATTCCGGTCTTAGCCACTGTATCGTTGGAAACCATTTATGGATCGAAGTGCTGTCATAACATTCTCTGGGCAACTGCGTGATGCAAGGGAGAATGCCCTTCGCGACTCCGAGGCCTTCGACGACATCATTTATGTAGTAGAGCGACTGGGTAGCTTCTTAGACAATAAGATTCTTGACCTTGGAAGTTACAGAACAAAGATTGAAATTGAAGCCAGTCAATCAGCACTCGCTAAAGACATTCCGGACCAATGGCCGGATGTCCACATACCTTTTTCCCTGTTGTATGAACTTGTCAGAAATGCGCGCAACGACGCGCTGCACCAAGGTGCGTTTGCTCGCCGCCTTGCCGGCCATGCAATTGAGCTGTCATTGGTCCTGGAGGATGCCTTGAGAAGAAGTCTGGACAGTCCGGTTGTTAGCGATTACATGGTGCGCAATCCCACATGCGCAGAACTGTGGCAGCCGATCAGCTTCATTCGGCACCAAATGCTGGCGAACTCGTTCTCTTTTTTGCCGGTGAAAAGTGCCACCGAATGGTGCCTGGTTTCCGACTCGGAAATTGCGAGCTACCTCGGAACGAATACCAAGGAGAGAAAGCTACGGTTGGCCCAGCGGCTAGACGTGGCGCGAATACCCTTGCGGCCAGCAAAGTTGTGCGCAGTCGACACGCCACTGGACGAGGCTCTAAGTATGTTGGATGGCTCCCCAAGGCCGCTACTGGTGTGTCGCAAAGAAGGAGAAGAGCAGTCTCTTGTGGGCATCATTACACCCTTCGATCTGCTTTGAGTTATGTTATCCGATCCGATTACGACAGCGTTTTGACTGTCGAGTGGGCCAGGTCTTAGCGGAAGTACCCCTAGGGCCTAAAGGTCGCCCAGAGTGTCGGTCTTATATGTAGGTGATGGGATCACAGGTGCATTAATCCAGATGCCGAACAGCGCAGCTTCCGCTTACTACTTTGGCAAGCAGTTCAATGGCCGCCGTTCCGCCCGGTCTCACCCGTATAAGAGACCATGACGAAGTCCGCGCATTCATTGAACTTCGCGGAATCTGTCCACTCTGCTACCAGGCCCACACAGGATTACCTAGGACACCGGAACATTCATACACGGGCAAGTACACGGCCACCAAGAGGGCGAGGTTCGAGAAGCTGTGGCAAGGACGGAAGGTGAAGGCCTAGATCCAGAAATCTTAAACGCGGTTAACAATCTGCTCCCAGAAGAAGAATACGTCACCAAAATCCACGTCGGCATTGTCACTTTGGTAGGGGCAAAGCATCGATTCGATCCGCCCGCTCACATCCGCCAAGTTGGGAAGGCTTTCCACGCTACTCTGAATGCTCCCCTCACGCGCCTTGTAGACAACCGAACTCAGATCAAAGGATTTGTTAAAACGGATCGTGTACTCATCCTCCCGACAAGCAGCCGAGAGATGCACCGACTGGCGGCGATACTTCCGCTGCGCAGGTTGGGATTGCAGCTTTCTGAAGCTCGGGAACAGCACAGCTTGATCGGTCGTAGCTGTCAGACTTCTTTCCTCGTCCATGGTTAACCTGTATTGCAACATTCCAGCGACCGCCAGACCGGGATGCGCCGTCGCGAGTCGATACACAGTGGCCTCGAAAGACGTACCGAAGTAGGAAGCTAACTTCTCCACTCCCGACAAGCTAAATCTCCCACTGGCCTGCCGTTGAAATTCATTCAATGGCATCACCAGCTCCGACGCCCCCAAATGACACAGAAGTTCAAGTTCGTTCGCTTCTCGTGAACCGGGATTCGTGATTGTTCTGAACCGAGCACCGTTGGTGCTATTGGGGAAGAAAGTGTGGACGATCTCGTGTCCAATCGTAAAGATGATTCGTGATTTAAGGCGATTTGGGTTGTAAAGAACAGTCCAGCCGCCGTTGGCAGTTGGATAAAGTGCCGCATCTCTCTTTTCTCTGCGCAACTGATCCATGTCCATCGGCAGGATTTTCATCCGGCTCAACGACGCAATGATTTTTAATCGCTCCAGCGGATCGGCTGGCAATCCAGAAAAGCCGTTGGCCTTTTCAGTCAAAGCGCGAGCCATGTTCACAATCGTCGAACGTGGGTCGATCAGTTCCCCGCTCTGCCTGCAAAGCGAAATGATGTCGGGGTCAGAGTATCGCCGACCACCGATTCGTAGAGTTTCCATCCCCTTACTTTTGGCCGCTTCCACCCGCCATCTTTATGGCCTGAAGCACAAACCGCCATCCTTCCTTGTCTCTTGGCCTGTTACCCCGGAAGTTCACTTGCGCAAGCTTCTCCAAATTATCCTCTGAAAGCGCGTTACCTGAAAGAGCAAGCTCATCTTGAAGTTCTGCCAGGCCAGGAGGTAAGTCCGCCGATGACCGCCGTCTAGTTCGCTGCTCCTTGGCGGTGGAATCCTTCAGCAAATCGTCCAACGTGACATCAAGTGCCACCGCAATGTTGTAAACGTACTGGATATTGGGCTTGCCAGCTACCCCGTTCTCCAGATCAGAAATGTAAGCCTTTGACACCCCTGATTTGTCGGCCAAATCGGCCAATGCCCAATTCTTTCCCGTTCGTAAAAAGCGTATCGTCGCACCCAACTTCTTGAGATCAATCAGCCTATCGTCCATTAAATTTCCAACCCGTTGTAAAAAAGTGTTGACGACGTAACGCCTGCCGTCGCATAATTGCGACGGGTTGTATTTTGGAGAATACCTCGATTCCGAGGCTCCAAGCAACTACAAAAGGAGGGAAAAACAGCATGGCGAACAAGAAACATAAGGTCCAGTTTGATGCTCATCGCACGGTCCGAGAAGAAGTGCCGGTCAAGTTTCGTACTCGGGACGGAGAGCGAGTCTCCTTCGAGGCCAAGAAGAAAGTAAAAGAGCCGGTGCGGGTCAAGTTCATGGCGAAGCGTTAGCGGTTCACATCCTGATTCGAGCGGTTTCCGAAGAAGTGAGAGGAAAAGCATGGCTAAGCGTGTATTCATTGCGTTCGCGATCGAAGACAGAAAATATCGGGACTTTCTTGTGGGCCACACGAAACATCCAAAAACGCCATTCGACTTTGTCGATAGGTCTGCCCAGGAACCGTGGGATGAGAAATGGAAAACCAACTGTCGGGCACGTGTAAAGGGCTGCGACGGGGTCATCGCACTGATTTCGAAAAACACCGCGCACGCAGACGGGGAACTCTGGGAGATAAAGTGTGCCGATGAGGAAGGAATACCAACGATGCTGATGTGGATCAACGACGAACGACCAAAACTCCCGGCATCACTGAGTAGCAGGCGCATAAACGTTTGGAGTTGGGACAACCTGGAGGCCTTCGTTGGCAAGTTGTGAACCCCATGAGAAAAGCCCTTGTAGTCGGCATCAATGACTATCCGATTGCCCAGCTGCGCGGGTGTGTTAATGACGCGATCGCGATCGGCAACGTTTTCGGAACGCATGGCGATGGCTCACCCAATTTTGCAATAAAGCTAAAAACATCTCCAAGCGAAACCATCACACGAGCCACGCTCAGAGGCGAAATCGAGAGTCTGTTCTCTGGAGATACTGACGTCGCTCTCTTGTATTTCTCTGGACACGGTTTCATCAATAGTCTCGGTGGCTACATCGTGACGCCAGATTTCAAGAAGTACGACGAAGGCGTTTCGATGGATGACATCTTGAAATTCGCCAACCTCTCCAAAGCGAAGGACAAGATAGTCATTCTGGACTGCTGTCATTCTGGTGCATTTGCGTCACCGACTATTACAGGAAGCAATCTCGCCCAACTGTCAGAGGGGTTGTCTGTGCTGACGGCGAGTCGTGATTCGGAGTCCGCGCTTGAGATAAATGGTAGCGGTGTGTTCACTGCCTTGGTGATCAGCGCCCTACAAGGTGGTGCGGCGGATTTACGTGGCCACATCACCCCTGGCAGCATATACGCCTACGTTGATCAAGCGTTAGGGCCGTGGGATCAAAGGCCAATATTCAAAACGAACGTGACTCGATTCACATCGCTCAGAACCATCACGCCACCTGTTTCGCTCGCGACGCTTCGGAAATTGATTGATTATTTTCCCACGCCACAGGACGAGCATAGCCTTGATCCGTCCTACGAATTCACCGAACCTGCCGCCGATCCGAAGAAGGTGGCGATAATGAAAGACCTCCAAAAGTTTGTGGGCGTGGGATTAGTTGTGCCAGTGGGCGAGGAACATATGTATTTCGCGGCAATGAATTCCAAATCCTGCAGGTTGACCGCTGTGGGTTTTCAATACTGGCGACTGGTTAAAGAGAAGCACCTGTAAACGGAGGAACCAAATATGGCAGATTATCGAATCGGATCAGACGGCACCATTATCACCTTCCTTAGCGAGCGATCAACTCAGAGGGCATCAGGAGCGAGCCATCCCAAGGTCGGCTCACACATCGCGTTTAAATCGAGACATGAAACCGCACAGTTCGTTCGCGCTGGCGAAGCACAAGGATTCACGTTTGAGGGGAAGGAGTTCCTGGCCCAGGCATCGTAGGCCCGGAGTAGAATAAACCCATGGCGACGTCAACCCGCGAGTACGACATTGTTCTCAGCGACCCCGACGTTACGTGCGACATCGTCAAGAAAGGCGATGGCTTCCTCCACATAGTTTGTGCGAAGTGCAACGAGGCCTGCACTTTATTCCGGCGACAGCAGACCAGGTATCTTTTGGGTGGTGAGTCCCGAGACTTTTACGAAATCACCTGTCCGAAGTGTGGGCCTTCGCCAAAGATGTTGTCCGTGTTGCGCTGAAGCCTAGTTTCAACGTCTGTGGCGTTGCGGGCCAAGAACAGTCTAATCAAATCGCCGACCTCAAACTTGTAGAACTAAGAGGGTTCGAACCGAGTCCCACGGATTTGTTAGCTTGGACCGCGATAGTACTCCGCGCCGGCGGCGTCTCCACGTGTAGACTTTATAGTCTGGTTCGGGTGCCCCTAATCGCCCCGCGGCAACTAAGCGCGAGAGACGGAACACGAGGCAATGAAGTTTATCCACTGTGCAGATGTTCATCTGGACACGCCGCTCCAAGGTCTAGCCCAGTACCCTGGGGCTCCCGTGAATGAGATTCGGAACGCCACGCGACGCGCATTCGAGAAAATCATAAATGTTGCCATTTCGGAAAAAGTGGATTTCCTTGTCATCGCGGGAGATCTCTACGATACCGGGCTCAAAAGCTTTGAATCGGCGCTATTTTTCAATAAGGAGATGGCGCGCCTGAAAGATGCCGACATCTATGTTTACCTCATCTATGGAAATCACGATGCCGCTAGCAAGCTTATCAAGCAGGTTCGTCCACCTGGGAACGTCAAGATTTTCCGCGCAAGCGAGCCGCAGACTCTGTTGAATGATGAGTTGCGAGTAGCATTACATGGTCAGAGTTTTGCCACCCCTGCGGTTACCGAGGATCTCGCTGCCCAATATCCGCCACCGGTTCCCAATTTCTTCAACATAGGAATACTGCACACGAATCTTGCGGGTATGTCCGAGCACGCAAATTATGCGCCTTGCTCGCTCCAAACATTGAAAAACAAGGGATACCAATACTGGGCGCTCGGCCATGTGCACAACGGGCAGATTCTCTGCACTGATCCCTACATTGTGTATCCGGGCAATATTCAGGGCCGCCACGGAAAAGAGCAGGGAGAAAAGAGTTGCCAGCTAGTGACCGTTTCCGATACGGGAACAATCTCAATCGAGACAATCCTCACCTCGGTAGTCCCATGGGTTGAGGCCGACATCGATGCGTCTGGGTGCCAGACTTCGGACGAGATGTATGACAAGCTTCGGATTCGGCTCGGAGCGTTGGTCTCAGAAGCGAAAGATCGCGTCACGGCCGTGCGTCTGCGGATTCTGGGCGCCACCGGTGCACACTCTGACCTCAACCGCGATCCTGATCAAGTTCGCAATGAGGCGATCAGCATCGCGAATGAATGTGGAAATGGTCTGTTATGGATAGAGCGTGTGCAGCTCGCAACTCTCCCTCATTTGGATCGGGAAGCATTGCTCAAGCGCGACGATCCGATTGGAGAGGTCGTCAGAATCGTTGCGGCACTCCGCCAAGATCCGGCAAGTGTGGCCAATTGGGGTCCAATTGTAGAACTCCAGAATAAATTACCAGCCGAACTCGCCGAAGGAACTGAGCCGATCAGATTGGACGGGGCCGCCTTGAGCACTGCGATCGAAGAAGCCGAAGGACTGCTGCTCGCCCGGTTGTCAGCCTCGGAGGCGCTGTGAGAATCGATTGTATCGATCTCATTCGCTACGGACACTTTGTCAATGGCGAGATCGGGTTTCCGCTGACAAAGCCAGACTATTACCTGATCTATGGCGACAACGAAGCTGGCAAGTCAACACTCCTGAGAGGTATTTCCGCTCTGTTCTTCGGAGTACCTACCCGCACCCCCGACGTGCATAGCTGCAAAGGCTCCGAGCTACGAATCGGAGCAACAATTTCGGATCACGAGAAACACTTTCGTTTTCGTCGTCGTAAGGGAACTAGCGGAACTCTCCTGAGTTGTGATGAAGCGCAGATCCAAGACGTCACTCTCGCTCCGTTCCTAAGAGAACTGGATCGCGATCGGTTTGAGCAGTTTTTCGGGTTAAATCATCAACGTTTGCGCGAAGGAGGTGAAGAACTCCTACGTGGCAAGGGTGACATTGGCAGCGCTCTGTTCCAGGCTAGCGGCCTGCTGCACCTGAGAAATCTGCTCGACGGACTAGATGGCGAAGCAAAGGAGCTATTCTCTGCCAAGTCGCGGACCAAGACTGTTGGTCGCGCCATCGACGAATACAAACAGGCCAGATCCGAGGTCCGGAGACTGGCTATTTCGGCGGGGATGGTGAAACAAAAGCAGTCAGAACTAGATGCGGCAGAAGAAACTCTCGAAAAACTTAAGAAGGAGTCGCAATCTTTGCAGCAGGAACTGGTGCGCTTGCGCCGAATCGCGAGTAACAAGCCAGACGTAGCCCGCCTGCAAGAACTGCGAGCCGCCCTTTGTGCTCTCGAACTCGTTCCGTCGCTGCCTACCGGTATTCGTAGGCAGCGCGACGAGGCAGCCGCTGCTTTGGCCGAAGCGAACAGCCAGATCAACGCACTGAGTAAACAGGTCACAGAGCGAAAGAATAGGATTGCGGCTCTTCCCGTCAGCGGCTTGCTGACCGTTCACGCAAAGGAGATTGAGGAGCTCAATGCCGGAACGAGCGATTACACGCGCAGCATGACCGATCGTCCCAAGCGGCTGAGCGAGCGAGACGAAGCTACTCAACTAGCGGAAGCGGACTGGAAAGAAATCTGGCACCGTCGTCCCGTGTCTGACGCTGAGGAATTGAGGAGTGCGTACTCGCGAAAAGCTGAAATCCTTACCCTGATCACCGAACATGCTCGTCTCAGCACTGGCTTTGCGCAGGCCGAAGAACAAGTGCGAACCGGGAAGGAGGAACAGGAGCGCCTTTGTGGAGAACTTGCTCTGTACCCCGATCCTCCAGATCCGGCGGCCCTAATTGCAACCATAGACCAGGCAAAATCCCTTGGTGACACGCATCATGCAATTGCCCGGCTCAAGTCTGACATTGAGCGCCTGACGGCTAGCGCTACGCGCGATCTCAAGCTACTGCGCCAATGGTCGGGAAGTATCCAGGAACTTGAGAGTCTAAAAGCGCCGTTGTTGACCAGCATCGACAACTATGGCCACGAGTGGGAGGCCATAGCGGCTGCGCGGAGAGAAATGACATCTCGACTTTCGGAGATTGCAGGCACAATTCAAAGAGAGCAACTTGAACTCGATCACTTGGCAGCTGAGGTCGCTAAAGTTGGTGAGAATGAGCTGGCTGAGGTTCGCGCTCGGCGCGATCAACTGTGGGAACTGATTCGCACTTCCTCGTTCGACGGCACTGTGTCCAGCGAGGATGCACAGAAACAGTCGGGCTCCTCTATCCCGCTGGCGGAGATCTTCTCGGAGCACCTTCGCCGCGCCGATGAGATCGCAGACCTACGGTTTGCGAATGCCAAGGACGTCGCGATTCACGATCGCCTAGTGAAAGAGATCAATTCCGGCCGGGGCGAGCAGCAGAGGATCGAGGGAGATCTCGCGAGGTTGGCCGGCGAAGACGGCGAACTACGGCAGCGCTGGACAGAGGAATGGGGTGCCCTCGGCTCGGCGCTCCTCTCGCCGGTCGAGATGAAGGAGTGGATGCAGTCACGACAGGGCATTCTGGATCGGGTCGAGCAAACTCGCGAAAAAGAGAATGAACTCCTTGTATTGCAGGGACACGCTTCCATAGCTGCTGATCAGATCAGTGCCCGCCTGGCGGACGTGGGATCGCAGGTTGGGTCGGAGAACAAGCCACTCTTTGTCCTCCTTAAAGTCGGTGAAGGATGTGCCAAGAACCTTCAGGATCAAATCCGGCTCATCGGAGACATTCGTCGGCGTTTGCAGGCGTTGTCCCTTGAGAAACGCCAAGCGAAGCTGGATGAGTGCAAAACCAAATTGTCAGACTGGTTGCAGACGTGGTCTCCCCTAGTGAGTGGGTTGTTGCTGCCCGAGACCAGCACCCCCGATCACGTGGGAGACGCGCTCGCTGTTCTTGAAAAGGTGTTTGAGCACCTTAAAGACGCTGACCGCCTGCAATATCGACTGACGAGAATCGGAGATAACATCGCGCTGTTTGAGAACCGAGTTGATCACCTTGTGGCTGCGATTGATCCATCCCTCGGTTCTCTCTCAGCCGCAGCGGCCGTTACACAATTGCACTTGCGGTTGGTTGAGACCGGTAAGGCAGAGACGCAGCGCGAAGAACTGGAGGCGCAAAATAGAAAAGACGAGGCAGGGATATCTGCCTGTAACAGCAAAGCACAGGTGGCCGGGGACACCCTGAAAAAGCTGAAGGAGCTTGCCAAGTGCGACGACGATCAGCAACTTGAGGCAGTAATCACCGCTGCAGAAAAGAAAACAGAGAAACAAGAAGAATACGACCGGATCGCGGTGGGCCTGATCGAACGCAATGCTCTTTCAGACGTGGGACAAGTCGAGGAGGAAGCGTCGGGATACGGACTGGATTCCCTCCAGTCAGAAATCGCATCAAGTGAGGATCGATTAAAGGCTCTTCAGGATGAAGTGTTCAGAACTGGTGGTGAGCACGGTAAGTTGCTGCAGGAATTCGATCACCTGCAAAGCAGCGACGAATCAACACTTCAGGCTCAGAAAGCAGAAGATGCTCTGGCGAGGCTTCGTCCAGCAGTCGCCCAGTACCTGCGGCTCCGACTGGCGTCAGAAGTGCTTCAGCGGGCCATTGACTTGTACCGCGAGAAACATCAGGGCCCAGTTCTGAACCGTGCGAGCGATCTGTTCTCAAGGCTCACCTTGGGAGAATATGACAGTTTGACTACGGGCTTCGGCGATGATGACAAGCAAGTGTTGTTGGCGATTCGAAAGAATAGAGAGCAAGTGGAGGTCGAAGGGCTGAGCGACGGCACGCGCGATCAACTCTATCTCGCCTTGAGACTGGCAGCCATCGAACACCATGTCGAGACGGTGTCGCCTTGCCCCGTGATCCTCGACGACATCCTGATTAACAGTGACGACAGACGAGCATCAGCGGCGCTGCAGGTGATCGGCGATCTGGCGAAACGCACACAGGTTCTCTTCTTCACTCACCACAGGCGTCTGGCAGAGTTGGGAATGATGGCAGGTGCCCAGATGATTGATCTTGACTCCAAACGCTCCAGAGCCCCTGTGTGAACAAAGTGTTTGGCATGGCCTTAAGTGAACGTCTGATAAATGAGTTACCAAATGATGACACCTGACAACTATCGCCACCCCGACGAAACTGCTTTGACGCAACAGGCTCGCTTAATCGACTGCACATGGGAAGGTGCGACCGTTACAGAACTGACCGGAAAGGTGGCTGAATTATTTCCGCTCATTCCGGTTTTCAGTCGCCACCCGTTCCGAGTTGGCGACGAAGAGAATCGTTTTAAAGATGAGATCCGGCGAGAGCCCATAAAGATCACTGATGAGCCTATTCCAGTCGCTACAGTATCGAAGACGTACTCTCTCATCCAGCACAGGGACGTATTGGCGTCAGTCTTCCGGGCGCTGAAGATGATCCACATCGACATCTCTGGCGTCGAATCGTCGCTCTTACTTTCGGAATATGCTGAGAGGATGCACTGGAGTTGCGCCATCCCGAATATGGATTTCGACCCAGGAGACGGTCACCCTCTCGTACTGCGGATTAACGCCTTGAACTCGGTTGACACGAGTACTGTCCTCGAAATCACTTTCAGTTGGTATCGTCTTATTTGCAGCAACGGGATGATGTTCGGACTCAAGGACAGCCGCCTGCGACGACGGCATATCCAGTCTCTCGACCCAGAAGACATCGCGGGCTACCTGAAAGAACAACTTGACCAACTCCCGAAGGAAAAGGGCCTCTATGCCAGTTGGTTCAAGACAAAGGTCGAACCGTCTGGGCTCGTCCGATGGGTTGACGAAGAACTTGCTAAGAAGTGGGGTCCCCATGCTGCAGCGCGGGTCTGGAACATCATCAACGCAGGCTTCGACGGCGAGGTCGAGCAGGTCCGCAATCTCCGACCTCACGAAATCCCGATAACCAGCCAGAACGTGGTTCCTGGAGCTTGCGCTCCGGCTCGCAATCTCTTCCACGTCAGCCAGGCCCTCAGTTGGATCGCCGGAACCCGCAGCACAATCCCAGAGAGGTTGGAGTACGTGAAAGCGATTCCAGAATTGATAGAACCACTTGCTGGGGAGCGGTGAAAGTATGTACGGCGAGGGTTGAGCGGTTGAGCGCATAATTCCTCCTCCGGCCGCAATGTACTTAAAACATGAGAAACACGGGTTTTCGCGCGTTTCTTCGTACATAAAGACTAAGAAGGGAGCTTGTTCTCCCTAGCTCGGAGAATGGAACCGATTCGATGTTCGGGGCACGCACTACCATCGGGATCTTCGCATTGAGATCACCGATGTGGTGTAAAGTGGTGACGGGCACGAACAGGCCGCCAATGAAACAGAAACGGTTCGAGGGAAAAAGCCTGAAGACTCAAAGGAAAGCGGCAGTCCGGGCGTCGATCACGTTTCCGCCCGATCTTTACGAAACTCTCGAAGAACTCGCGCAAGAGAAAAAGGTGTCATTGGCGTGGGTCGTGCGGGACGCGGCGGGAAAATACGTCGCTGAACACTCGAAACCTGGGAAAGCAAGACCAAGATCATGAGCGGGACTTCTGCCATGGATATCGTTCTGGATCGACGGCCGCAGCGACCGTTTCACATCCAGCATTTCTTCATTGGCGCATTTTCGCAGGCCGGGGCGTTCGTCACAACCTCGAAAAGAGAACGGATGCAGGTGAAAAACGGGTGATTGCGAACCACTACAATATGCGACACATCCAGCTCGTGACCGAGCGCCCGGTCGAGCAGTTCTTGCTGCGCTTCTTTCTCCGAGATACGGACATGCGGTCGCTCTGCATCGTTTCCCCGTTTATCTCCTCAATGGTCGACTGCCGCTTCTCGTTGGGAGACCTGCGACGCAAAATCGAACAAGAGCGCATTTGCACCTACATCATTACTCGGCAGCCAGAAGAGGAGTACCAGGTCGAGGCTATGACCGTCCTACTCGGATCGCCTTGGATCGAAGTGCGCTACAACCCTTTTGTACACGCGAAAGTCTATGTGGCGATGTCAAGGCGAGAAGCCGACTCCTTCGGGCTGTTCGGCTCAGGCAACCTCACGGCTGCATCGTTCCAAAAGAACATCGAAGTCGCCATGATGCTCTACGGAGATGGACTCGGCAGAACGCTCTTGCATGAACTCAACTACTGGGCAAACGGGCAGCTGCGAACTTTACGGGAAAGTACAATTGTTCAGCGGATTACAGCAGAAAGGAAATAGCAATGGATTTCAGGAACTGGTTTTGCCTGAAGGACCGGGAGAGCTTCACGATTGATCCGAAGATAAACGCGGCCGATGCCAGGTTTTATTTCGGTCGTGCTCAGCTTGACCAACGCATGAAGAATCAGCTGAAGCGCGCGTTCATCGATCCCCAGGTTCCCAAAATGATGGTTTGGGGACCATACGGCTGCGGAAAGACGCAGACCCTTTACTATCTCGCGTACTGGATGGAGCACGACAAGCCCGCGTCATGCAAAGGCAAACCACACACGGTGCATGTGGAGATTGAGGTCCGCAGTAAGTCTACCGCCGCCGAGTGGCACCTCCAAAACATGGAAGCCCTCGGCATGGCCGCGGTACAGGGCTGGCTGAAAGAGTTGTTCTCGAAGTCCGCCGACTTCGACTCCGAACTCGTCAAACTCACATCCGACCCGAATCTGGTCCAGGCCTTTAGCCATCTGCGCGGTGGCGGCGATCTCGGGTTCGCGGCGTGGCGGTGGATCACAGGGCAGTCTCTTACGTCCAAGGAATTGCAGGAGATCAAGGTCACCCGCAACCTCGGCTCCGTTGGCGTGGGAGACCTCGTTGCATCGCTACAAGCATGTGGTTCGCTCGCAGCCGCTGTCGGGCATCGCCTAGTGTTCTTCATCGACGAGATGGAGGAACTTCAGAACGTGCGAACCGGCGACGCGGCAGAGTCATGGCATCAGTACATCCGCAAGCTTGCCGACAACGCCAACTCTTCCGTCGGGTTTGTCATCGGCTTTAAAGCGGATACGCGCGACGATGCGCCCGAGATGCTTGTCCGCGGCGATGTGTCATCGCGAATCAGCCCCAACAACTACATTGAACTTGAAACCCTCGCCGCCCCGGCCAACGTACAGCAGTTCGTTCAAGAAATGCTGGCACACTTGGTCAACCAGGAGGAGGCGGAGAAGCGCATCCACGCCGGAAGCCTGTCCTCTACGAAGGACACCTATCCGTTCACGGCTTCCGCGTTCGCACTAATGTGCGATTACGCGTGCCAGGACGTAATCAAGTCCACCCCACGTAACATCATCCGCACCATCAACGAGTGCGCGATTGCCGCATGGGACGGGCAGCACAAGGTGATCGACGATGACATCGTGAATGAGATAGCGCCGATTATCTTCGGCTAGTCCACGGAGAACGACTATGAAGAAGTTCACCACACGGCCTCGAGTTTTTCGCTCCAGTCCCGGATACGCCGGGACCCATAGCGCCGAAAGCAAAGGCTGGGTTTATCTTGGCCGGCTGGCCGAGGCCGGGCCGCTGACCGATGTTCGCTTCGACACCGACTCGGCTCATGTGGCGGCACTTTTCGGGAAACGTGGCTCGGGTAAGTCCTACACGCTCGGCACTCTCCTTGAGGGGCTATGCACGTCAAAGCCCGCTTCAACCATAGCTGAGAATCCTCGTCGGTCGGCAATTCTGCTGTTTGACACCCTGGGCGTATTTCAATGGATGAGTATTCTACTTCAAGAGGACTCGCAGAAGGCCGTACTCAAAGAACAGTTTGCGTTGCGACGAGGATGGTCGATCAAGCCAGAGCCGCTTGACGTGGCAATCTGGATTCCCAAGGGTACGCGAACGCCGGGAACGCCTGCGGACCACAGGGAGTTCACTATCAACTGCTCAGACTTCGCCGCCGAAGACTGGGGCTACCTGTTCGGCCTGGACATTTACCAGGATCGTATGGGGCAACTGTTGAATGACACGTTTATCAAAGTGACCCAGGAGGGCTGGAATGACAGCCAGCAGCGGCACCAGGGGAACCCGCAGTATTCGCTCGACGATCTCATCTCTTGCGTCAAGAACGACCCCGAGCTGCTGGAATCCTACCACGACGAAACGCGGCGGGCCGTGCTACAGCAGTTGATGACCTACCACCGGAACCCCTTGTTTGAGGACCAGGGCACTGCTCTGCGTGACTTCCTTGATCCGGGGCGGATGAGCGTCATCGTGATGAACAAAATGTCCGATGAGCTTCGCCTGATCGTGGTCTCGGCTCTCATGCGGCGCTTGATCGCTTCGCGAGTGCAGGCGTCGGAAGCGGAGAAACACCTCAAGATCATCGAGCAGCTGGCACCGACCGAAAAACAGGCATTGGAAGAGGTATTGAAGACGGCGGCGCCGCCGACGTGGGTAGCCATTGACGAAGCCCAGAATATTCTGCCCTCGGAACGGCGCACTTCGGCAACGGATGTCATCGTGAAATACGTCCGCGAAGGCCGCAACTATGGCCTTTCGTTTGTGGTCGCCACGCAACAGCCCACAGCCATTGATCCCCGCATCCTCGCTCAAGTGGATACGTTGCTTGTCCATAAGCTTACCGTGCAAGGAGACATCGATTACATACGGAAAAACATCAAATCCAACCTCCCAGAGGAGGTCAAATATAGCAACACCGTTCTCGGGTTTGACGAACTGATTCGGAGCCTCGACGTGGGGCAGGCGCTCGTATCCAACACCGAGACAGATCGTGCCTTCATCATGGATGTTCGGCCACGGATCAGCGTCCATGGAGGATTTTGATGGCGAGCCGCATCCGGGTTTTGGATTCCGCAAAACGCACGATGCAGCGGTTGGGCTTTCTCAAGGCTCTCGCTGCACTGGTGAACGAGTCCGAAACGAGTAACCTGGAAACTCTCGGGAAGCGATTTGTTGCGCGGGTCACTCAACGCGTTAAGCTCACGCCACCTTACGACGACGACCTCAAACAATACGCCAGGACGCGGCTGACAGACGGGGCGTACCGGGAGCTGCGTAAGAGGATCATGGAGGACGCCGGCCCAGCCGGCGTCGAACTTCAGGACGTTTACCTCGCCGACAAGTCGCTGCCTTCGTCCACGGGGAAGCTGGTCCAGTCGAACTGGGATAGTTACCCTTACCTCGCCACGTCCTTGGAGATTGTCAAGAAGGGGACCTATTCTGGTCTCACTCGAAGCCTTGTGCTGTTGGCAGTCACACCCAAGGAGGAACTCGCCGCCTTCGGCAACCTAGACAAGCAAAACAACCCGCTGCGCATCAGCGAGTGTCAGGCCGCAGTGCTGCTTTACTGTCTGCTGGACAACGACGCGGAAGTTGCTCTGCCGCTGTTTCGAGCACTGCTCCAGAGTGGCGGGCGCTTTGATGAGCGTTTCGCCGGGGACATGCTGCCCGATATTCTCCGGGAGGTCGTTGCCAGCCATGCCAAGAGGAGCCTGCCGGTGGAGGAGAGGGATCGACTCTCGATGCTCGGTAAGATCGCGACCAGCATCGCGAAGTGGAAAGGCAAGGCATACACGGGAAGTGGCGCACGGGAAGAAGCGATCCGTGTTCGGCTGGAACCCTACTGTGATCTTGGTCTGCTCCGGAAGCCGAACCGGGAGAAATTCGAGTACGAGCCGACTGATTCCGCCCGAGCGCTCATGAGCCACTACGGCAGGGCCGCGGACGTCGACGAGTTCCTACAAAACGGCTTCTTCGCGGCAGTCGCTGCCTGCCGCGGAGTCAGGGTTCGGCCAGCGAACGACGACGAGGCCATCAAGGCTTTGTCGGATGCCGGGCAGGCCCTTAAGAGCACCTTGGGTTACACACCGCTCACCGACGTTGGTCTGCTGGCTGGGACATGGCTGCTGACCGATAGGCACTGCGTTCTCGAACTCGGCCGTACCGTCGAGCTGCTCAAGACTCTCCAGAAGCAAGACCCGAGCTTCGTCCGTTTCACTGTGGACCGCATGGGGGTGTTGGCCTACGTCAAGTTCCTCAAAACGGAACCGGGGGGTAGCAGTGCAAGGAACCGTCTCGAAGCTATTTGAGAGATTCGTCGCCAAGCTTGCGGATACGCCGGACGCCATGCTGTACGTCCAGAAAGCCCAACCCGCCGAGGGCGACTCAAAGGTTTCTTGGCACACCGTTCTCATCCACGGCCGGCACGATGGCACTGACCAGCCGCTTGCCGTGGTCTTGATGACGGTCCCGTCCCAGGCTGCTGACGCTCCCGCCGTCCTGGAGTTTGTGGTTCGCCGCGCCCGCGCGCACAAGGCACCATATTTCGTTACCTGGACTCTTCGCGATGCGGTTCTCTGGCGCACACCCAAGGTCGGCACGCCCACCACTCGCGACGCAATGGAAAAACTGCGCGATTACCCCGACCTCTACGAAATCGGACAGGCGGATCAGGGACCTCTGGACGAGCTGACGCAACTCAAAGTGCTCGCCCGCGGCGACGACGTCCTGCGTGATCTGGAGCGCCTGCTGAAGGACGAGGCTCTTGAACTCGTCAAGATCGACGCTACCTACTTTGTTAACCGCCTGCTCGACGCCGTGCGGCATTTGCTGCCGATAGTCGCGGCGTCCCTGCTAGACCGGCTGACAAACAACGTCACCTTCCGGGGCGAAATTACGGGATGGGCGGTCAAGCAGGGGATCGCCGGCTCCCCCGACGATCCGGAGTTCGCCGATTCCATCGCTCGGCAGATCATCTACCGCCTGCTAGGTAAGATGCTCTTCTACCAGAGTCTGCGCCGGTCGGCTCGTCAACTACCCAAGTTGGATTTCGATAACGTCGATACCGCCCAGGTTCTGCCCAAGCTCCGCGTCGCCTTTGCGGAAGCCCGCAAGATCGACTACCACGCAGTGTTTGATGAGGCGCTGCCCGACCGCATCCAATGGCCATCCGAAGCGTCCCGTGCGCTGGCGGACCTCGTCCACGACTTCAATACACGCGACTTTGCGAGCCTCCCCCAGGACGTGATTGGCACCGTTTTCGAGAGGCTCATCCCGCCGGAAGAACGGCACGGACTGGGCCAGTACTTCACAAGCGAGAACCTCTGCGACCTGCTCAACGCCTTCTGTATCACCGCGCCGACGGACAAGGTGCTCGATCCCACTTGCGGCACCGGCACGTTTCTGATCCGCGCGTACGACCGTCTCCGCTGGCTCGGGCAGCATGACCACTCCACGCTCCTCACGCAGCTTTGGGGGATCGACATCGCGCCGTTTCCGGCAGAACTGGCCACCATCAATCTTTTCCGCCAGAAAATCGCCGAGCATGGCAACTTCCCGCGGGTCCTCTGTCAGGACTTCCTTCGGATCAATCCCGGCGACAAATTCCGCTTCCCGCCGCCCAAGATGGACCTTGAGCACCCGGAGGAGATGGAAGAACCGATTCCGCAGTTTGACGCCATCGTCGGCAACTTCCCCTACATCAGCGCCGACCAGATTGAGAAACACGAAGCCGGATACCTGACGTTCCTCCGGGATCGCCTGATCGCCGATTGGTTCGATGAATACCCGGACGTGTTCTACTACGAGAACAAAGCGGCCCAGGAGTTCTTTACGAAATCCATCGCCAGGGGCCAGCATAAGGAGTCGGATCGCAAGATAGCTCAGCACCGGATCTCGACCTACGCCGACCTCTACATCCACTTATTCTTCCACGCTGCCCGATTCCTCAAGCCCGGCGGTCGAATGGGCATTGTCACCTCGAATGCTTGGTTGGACGTGAACTACGGCTACGAACTCCAAAAGTTCTTCCTCAAGCGATTCAAGGTTATAGCCGTCCTGGAGAGCCGTTGCGAGCCTTGGTTCACTGAAGCCTCCGTCAACACCGTCGTGACCATCATCGAGCGCTGCGACAACGCGGCCAAGCGCGACAATCACCTGGCCAAGTTCGTCAAAGTCAAGAAGCCCCTTGTTGAGTTGATCCCTGGCGACCCGGTGCTCGACGCCACCCCTCGGCTGGTGCGGCTGCGTAATCTCGTAGCCCAGGTTGAGCAGGCCGGGCGGAAATACGTCAAGACTCATCCACTGGGCATGGTGACAGAAGAGGACGACTACCTCCGCATCCGCATCCTCCGCCAGGGTGAAATGCTGGCCGAGGTTGAGAAGGAAGCCAGGACCATCAAGTGGGGCCGCTACCTACGCGCGCCACAGGTGTATTTTGACATCGTCGAGCAGGGTAAGGTCTGTCTTTTGGGCGCAATCGCCGTGCCCAAGTTTGGTAGCAAGACGCGGATCAACGAGTTCTTCCACGTCACGCCAGAGACGGCCGCTCAGTTCGGCATCGAACCTGAGTACCTCTGGCCGCTCATCAAGAGTCCCAAGGATACGAACACGATTAAGGTTGACCCCACGGACCTGACCTTGCGGATATTCGTTTGCCGACGAAGTAAAACCGAACTCAAAAAGCTCGGGCATAAGGGCTCGCTGAAGTACATCGAGTGGGGCGAACAGCAGACCTACACAACGGGCACGTTCAAAGGGCTGAGGTGGCCGCAGGGCACTTGGGTCGCCAAGCGCGAGCCAGGCTGGTACGCGCTGCCCAACACGGAGATCAACCTCGGTCAAGTCTTTATGTCGGAGGCGTTCGGAGAAGCTCACATCCACCGTTTTTGTCCGCAGAAACTCGTGCCGGACAAGAGGCTCTATTTCCTTGAGCCGTCGCCGGCTGTATCGGACGCCGAGGATGTAGCGGCTGTTCTTAACTGCTCCATCACTGGACTTTCGTTGGAGGTGTCAGGTCGGGTAACCATGGGAGACGGCGTGCTGGAGTATTCAGTCGAGGACGCTCGTGACTATCTGTTCGTTCCCGACATCCGGTCCATAACCCAGCCCCAAATAAAGCGCATGCGCGACTCTTTTGAGCTGCGGCTTCGACGACCCATTCAGGCAGTTCGGCACGAAATAGAGTGTCGTGATACGCAGACACTCGACAAGATCCTGCTAATGGCCATCGGTCTGGACCCGAAGAAATACCTCAAGCCCATGTATGAAGGCCTCTGCGAGTTGGTCCGCGAGCGGATTGAGCTGGGGCAGATACGAGGCAAAGCGCGCAAAACCATATCTCGTGGCGTAAAGGCGGAAAAGAAAGCTGCGGAAGAAGTCCTGGACGAAGTGTTGCCGGATGGTCCCAAGCGGTTCCCCGACGATTTTCTATCCGGGGCGGCGACCGCCGCCGGCAAGACGCAGGTTGAGCTACCGGAAGTGCCCTTGATCTTCGACAACAGTCCACTCTTTTCCGAAGTGCACACCGCCGACAACAGTTTCAGCCGCCCGGTCAAGACGCCTGCCGAGGGCAAGTTCCTGGTATACGCGCACGGCTCCGGCCATCGGACCACCGATCTGCCAGAAAAGGTTGTCGAAATCAGCCGGACGGTGGCTAACTACGAGCAATATCTGCGCGACCTCCGCAAGCAGTTCTACGAAGCCTACTACCGGCGGACACTGGATACGCGTACAGCAGCACGGCTGACCCAGGCGGCGTTCGACCGCTTCCGGTTACCGAACGTGGAGGGATGAATGCAAGCCGTGCCAGTTCACTTCTCGTCGCTTGATCGGGTCGCCGAGCGTGTACTCGACCATCTGCGGCAAGGGCACCACACGGCGCTGGTTGGCAGCCCTGGCTGCGGCATGACCACATTCGTCGGTCCTTTGGCTGAGCGTATCGGTGAAGATGGATTTATCGTCAATCGCTTTGACGGCCAGACCAAAGGGGTGACCGAACTCGCCCGAGAATTGTCCCAGGAACGGCCAGCGGGCGGACGGCCGCAAGTCGTGGTGCTGGACCATGTTGGCCGACTGTCCTCCGACGACTACCGGCGTCTGGTCGCAGTCATGGCAGAGAGCACCGCAAAGACCGGCGACCTTTGCCTTTGGTGCGGTAATCTCGACGCGCGCAACGCCGACCAGCAATTCGGCGTGAAGCTCTGCACAGTGCCCAGTGCCCACGTGTCGTTCCCGATGTTGGCGCGCGACGAACTACTAGCGGCCTACCGCACCATAGCAGAAGACCGCGGCTGTCGCTGGGGCGACGCCATGCTGTATCTGATGCTTGATCTTTGTGGTACCGATTTAGCGTTGGTCAGGAGCCTGACTGAGTACCTGCCCGGCGACTGGAGCGACCGGCTTTACGAAGAGAGTGTCTGGGATCGCGTGCAGGAATGGCTCGATGACGACGCTACAGTTGACGAATACCGCGCTCGGCTTGGTGCGTTGCCCAAAGGTTGCGAGACGACGCTGGCCCTGATCCGTTTTGGCGGCAAGCCGCAGTGTCTTCGCTCCGAGTTGATCGAAGAGGTCGATGACGACCTGCGTCGACTCCGGCTGGACGGTTTTATTATTCCCAACCTGCTACCCGGCTACTATCAGCTCCGAAATCTGGTCGTGCGTTTTCTGCTCGACGAGTCGGTCCAGCCCGAACTACTCTTCCGGCGCGCCGCCAACGAACGAGCCGCTGCGCTGCTTCAGGACACCGAGACGATGTTGCGGCAGGTGCTTGCAGCAGTCTTCCGAAAGATCGGCGTGGATGCTGCCCGTGAAAAACTGCAGGCAATGCAGCAGCCAGGGGAGGTCATCGAGAAGGAATTGAATCGAACGCTCCTGTCGTGGGCAAGAGAAAAGTGTCCGCCCGATGCGGTGAAGGAGTTGAACGACCTCATTCTGAAACACCGCCAAGACTTTAAGACCAAGAACTCGGTGTGGGAAACAGTCAATGCGATGCTGCAGCTCGAAAACGTTAATGACGATGGCTTGCCGCATATTCAGAGCCTCGACTACGTGACCTTGGACCAACTCGGCCGGCTCGTCCTAATGCTGATTGACCAGGTGTTTCCGCGTTTCCCAGATGAAGTGTCGGCCAAACGAGTCAAAGAGGGATGGCAGGAGGCGTTGGCCAAGGTCGCGCGGTTGCGAAACCAGGTGGCGCATCTCCGCAATGTTCGTTTTCAGGATATGGAAGACCTCGCACGGACCCTGGAGCGCATGAGGCGCGATGTTATTGACTACGGCGGCTGGAAGCTGCCTGCACCTGCAGAAGGTTCTGAGCAGGCAGTCCCCCAAGAGGCACAGTGAGTGAAGGGATATGGATACGGAAGCAGATAGTGTCATCGGTACCATCCAACTGACTCGGACAACGCGTCTGGTGTTTTCCGTCCGGCCGTGGAAGGGCCGAATGCTCGCGCATGTCCGCAAGTTCGTGGACAGCGAGAAGTACGAAGGGCCGACTAAGTCCGGTGTGGCAATGGGGGGCGATGTGCTCGTGTCCGTCATCGACGCCTTGACCCGGCTCAAAGCGGAGGCTCCAGGTGCCAAGGAGGAGCAATTCGCCAAGGTTCATAAGGCCGGCGACACCGACATCATCGTGACCGTAATTCCGCCGGACGATCTCAAAGCGCTGCCAAGCGTTGATGTGCGGGAGTACGTGGACAGCGAAACCTATACCGGCCCGACGAAGAAGGGCGTTCGCTTCGCATGGGACAAGCTCACGGAGTTCATCGGCCTGCTTGAAGCGCAAGCGCGGCAGTTGGGATCTGGCGAAAAGGCGAAGCCGACCCTGTTTACCGACGCTCACCCGAGCTGGGTGAAAGACGCCGAAGAGGTCGGTGCCGGCAAAGGGCACGTCCGCGACTCGGTGCTCCAGGAGTTGCTGCCAGAGGGACCGAAGGCGTTTCCTAGTGAGTTTCTGGATGGCACGCAGAAGACCGTGAATCTGGAGCTACCCGCAGAGCCAATCTCGGTGGTCGTGTTACCGGGCGGCAAATACGCTGTGCAGTCGGACCTTGGATTCCGCCACGACGTGAGAAACCCGACTGAGGGCAACTTCATCTATTACGCCCACCTCCGTGGCCTGAAAGCTGTACCGGTGCCGATAGTGATGATCGAGGTCTTCCGAGCGGTCAAGGCATACGAGAACTATGTTCGCGACATGCGACACGCGCTACTGAAAGCATATGAGCGTAAGAGCGGCCACCGCCCGATGGCCGAGCACCAGACCAGAGAGTCGTTCAAGTCGTATGGATTGCCTTGGGTGGAATGAATATGCAGGATGATGCGCGATGAACAGTGTTGACGCTGCATACAAGGCATTGCAAGAAGCGGGCAAACCCTTGCATTACGCCGAGATTGCGCGTCGCATCGTTCAATCCAAGCTGTGGCTAACGAGTGGCAGAACCCCGGAAAATACGGTCAATCGGGACATCAACCAGGAAATCATGCACCGCGGCAAGCTCGCGCGCTTCGTGAGGCTCGGGGACGGGATGTACGCTGCTGTCCCTGAATCATTACTGAATGACCCAAAGACGACGCCCCCAGATCTAGCGTTTGTATCCGAGGCATGGAGCCACCTACCCGTCGCGGCGAAGCAGGAGGTTCTCCAGATCGTGCGGGGGGCGCTGACCGGCCAGACGGGTGAGGTGGATGATCCGGTTATAGTCTCAGTGTTGCCCACCGGCCCTAAGGCATTCCCGAGAGATTTCCTCGATGGCGACATCGGCTCGGCACACGCGATCGAGTTGCCGGAAGAACAGCTCACGTTTCGGCAACTGGCTGATGGAGCCCGCGTGGTCGAGTCCCATTTCGGGTTTCGCCTCAATGTTCGCAACGAGACAGAGGGCATGTTCGTTGTTCACGCCCACGGTAGGGGTGCGCGGAGTCTGGACTTGCCCGAGAAGATGATCCACCTATTTAAAGCGGTCACAGGCTACAGAAGCTACCTTCGCGAGCTCTGGCAAGATCTCTACCGAGCCTATGGGCGCGAGTGCGGCGACCGAGCTGCGGCGTACAGCCACGCCAAGACGGCCTTCGAGACGCTAGGACTGCCCCCACCCGACGAGGCACAACCTCCGCCTGTTGCCCAGGACGACGAACCGGGTGAGAGAAGAACCAGACTGAAGCGAGGTTTGCGGACACCGGAGACCGCCTTCTACGCCCCAATCCTCCAAGCCCTGCACGAGCTTGGTGGAACGGCGCGGACCGCAGATGTCGTAAAGCGAGTCGGCGAATTCATGGCCGATGTGTTGTCGCCTGATGACCGTGAACCACTCCCAAGCACGGGCGTGACACGCTGGGAGAACACGACTCAGTTCGCCCGATACTCTATGGTGCGAGGTGGCTTGCTCAAGCCCGGTTCACCGCGGGGCACGTGGGCGATTTCTGCGAAGGGCATCGAACACCTCCAGCGGACAAGGACTCCTTAAACTTACACCGCGCGGCCTCACCCGTATGCGAGCGACCAGCGAGCGAGTTTCTCACTCCGTACCACGCGGAGCCAACAATCTACACAAATTCCAGATTCCATTGCAATCGAGGCTTAGCGGCTTCTCTTCCACTGAGTCCTCTTCCGGGCGGGCCGCCGCTTGGCCGCGGCTCGGACGGGCGTTTCGGACTGCGCCGGTTTCGCGCCAAACTAACCCCAACCCCGTTTGGCACTCACCGCGCTTTCACTCACGCCCTGCCACCCTCCTTCGGCCTCCGTTCTGTCCCTTTCACCGTTCCGGCTTGTTTCTTCCCGCTGCCGCTCAAGTGAAGAAAGAAACAAGCCGGAAACGGCAGAAAGGGAAAAACAATGAAATTAGAAGAAGTCAACACACGAACCAAAGAGGCCGTGGATTTCCTCGTCGCAGCGCTGGAGTCCGGTCACAGTGAAGTCCTCACCGCATACCTCGGAGCAATGGCGAAATTTCACACCTACAGCTTCGGCAACATCATGCTCATCGCACGCCAAAAGCCCGATGCTAGCAACGTTGCCGGACTTCGTACATGGAACTCGCTTGGCCGCTTCGTTAAACGGGGAGAAAAAGGCATTTTCATTCTCGCCCCGATGGTCGGAAGACGAAG
>Ga0182014_10002141_pt1 | contig 25303 bp, 30 predicted proteins | sample 612S2DmetaG_FD_120489 | JGI IMG/M metagenome (GOLD analysis project Ga0182014, IMG submission 120489) | Permafrost microbial communities from Stordalen Mire, Sweden - 612S2D metaG | ecosystem: Environmental > Terrestrial > Soil > Wetlands > Permafrost | place: Sweden: Stordalen | collected...
TTCTTCCGACAATTTATTTCGCCTTTCGACCCGAAAGAAACCTTGCATGCCGTTCGCGCACTAAATCCTGATGTCACCATCGTCCACGTGCAGCGGGCCGATCGCGAAGGCAATGCCCACTGCTGGGGCAACTTCGGTGTGATGCTTGAAGGAGTTCGAGCCGCCAAGCGTGTGATCGTGGTCGCGGAGGAAATCGTCGAACCCGAAGTGATCGCCAGCGATCCCAATCGTACGGTGATCCCGGGCTTTCTCGTGAACGCCGTGGTCGAGTGTCCCTACGGCGCGCATCCCTCGCCTGTCCAGGGATATTACAAGCGCGACGACGCATTCTTTCGCCAATACCACGAGCAGACCAAAACGAAAGCCGACAGCGACTCATGGCTCAATCGCTGGGTGTACAGCACGGCTGATCGACGCGCCTATATGAATCAACTGGGAGCATGTCGCGTGGAAGAGTTAGGCGTGAAGCAGCACGCGTACGCCGCGCAGGCGGATTTCGGATATTGATGAAAGCGGCTTTTGGCTTTTAGCTCTCGGCCCTTAGCTTGAAGCGAGGGACTTGAGCTAACGGCTAAAGGCCAAGAGCCAAAAGCTGCATCATGAAAAAAGAACTCGTCGAACTTCGCGTCAACGGCCGCTCTCACGAGCTTGCCTTCGAGCCCAGCAAGCTGCTGCTCGATGTGTTGCGTCAGGATCTCGACCTCACCGGATCCAAGCGCGGCTGTGACGATTCCTCCTGCGGCGCCTGTACCGTACTGGTGGATGGCATTCCGATGATGGCCTGCACTATGCTGGCTGCCAGTTGTGAAGGACAGGAGATCACGACGGTCGAGGGCGTGAGCCAGCACGGAAGCCTCGCGGCCATTCAAAAAGCTTATGGCGACTGGGGCGGGGCGCAGTGCGGCTATTGCACTCCGGGATTCATCATGACCGTAAAGCATCTGCTGGCTGAAAATCCCGAGCCAACTGAGCAAGATATTCGCGGTGCGCTGAGCGGAAATCTCTGCCGCTGTACAGGCTATAGCCAGATGTATCAGGCTATCAAAGCTGCAATTGATGCCGAACAAAAGGGAATGATGGCGGCGAAGTAACCAAAACATTATTGTCATTCCGAGCGAAGCGAGGAATCTGTATTGGCCAACGACCAACGACTACTGATCGACGAAGAAATGACCAACGACTTCTCCATCATCGGCAAGCCCACGGCCATGGTCGACGCCGCCGGTAAGACCACGGGCGCCGGCAAGTACGCCGACGACCTCAGTCTTCCCGGCATGCTCATCGGCAGAATCCTGCATTCGCCTTACCCGCACGCCCGCATCAAAAGCATCGACACCAGCCGCGCCGAGAAATTGGAAGGCGTGGTCACGGTAGTCGTCGGTAAAGACGCGCCCAATCCCTACGGCATCCTTCCCGTCGGTCATGACGAGTACGCGCTCGCACTAGATAAGGTCCGGTACGTCGGCGACAACGTTGCTTGCGTCGCCGCGGTCGACGAGGCCACGGCAGATCAGGCGCTGGAATTGATCGATGTGGAATACGAGGTCTTGCCCGCCTACTTCGATCCCGAAGATTCGATGAAGGCGGAGACCAACCTCATCCACGATAACAAGCCGCACAACCTGGAAAAAGATTACCACCACGTATTCGGAGATCCTGAAAAAGGTTTTGCGGAAGCCGACCGGATAGCCGAAGCCCGCTTCATCGCCAACGAAGTCACACACGCGGCCATGGAACCGCATTCGACGCTGGCTGCATTTGAAATCGACCCGCATACCGGGAATCGTGGTCGCCTGACGGTTCAATCGTCTACTCAGGTTCCTTACTACCTGCAGCATAAGCTGTCGCTGGTGCTCGAAATGCCGATGGCGCAAATTCGCGTCATTAAACCGCTGGTCGGCGGCGGGTTCGGTGGAAAAAGCGAAGTCATCCCGCTCGAGATCATCGCCGCGATTGCGGCACGAAAAGCGCTTGCCCCGGTCAAGATCACTTACACCCGCGAAGAAGTTTTCTGGGCGCACCGCGGACGCCCGCGCACGATCATTGATCTTAAAACCGGAGTCAAGAACGACGGCCGCATCTCCGCCGTCAAGGCGCGCGTGGTCCAGGACGGCGGAGCCTATTGCTCCTACGGCGTCGTAACCATCCTCTATTCCGGCGCACTGCTGGGCGCGCTTTACGACATCCCCAACATTCAATACGACGGCTATCGCGTCCTGACAAACAAGCCGGTTTGCGGCGCCATGCGCGGCCACGGCACCGTGAACGTGCGTTTCGCATTCGAGTCGCAGCTGGATGAACTCGCAGCCAAGATCGGAATGGATCCCGCCGAGATTCGGCAGCGCAATCTGTTACAGCCGCCCTGCATTACGGTCAACGGCCTGCGCGTGCAGAGCTACGGATTGCCGGAGTGTATCGAAAGAACGGTTGAACGCTCGGGATGGAAACAGCGCAAGAGCAAGCTGCCAAAAGGCCGCGGCCTGGGCATCGCGTGCAGCCACTACGTAAGCGGCGCGGCCAATTCGATCATTCGATCTGACATGCCCCACTCCACGGTGAACATCAAGATCGATCGTGACGGCGGAGTCGTCGTATACACCGGAGCGTCCGAAATCGGTCAAGGCTCGGACACCATGACGGCGCAGATCGCCGCCGAAGTATTGGGCTGCTCTCTGGGACGGATCAAGATCGTCGCCGCCGACACTGACCTCACTCCGATTGACATTGGCTCCTATTCGAGTCGCGTAACTTTCATGGCGGGCAACGCCACTCTGCGCGCCGCAACTGAAGTGAAGAAGCAAATTGTGCTGGCAGCGGCTCGTAAGATGAACTGCTTGCCCGAGGATCTGATCTTCCGCGAAGATATCGTTTACAAGCAGGGAAGCGCCCCGCCAATCGTTTCCAAAACTGCAGACGACGACATCACTCAGTCGGGCGCCTCGGTCAGTGGCCGCGTCGAAGGCCAAATTCTCCGCGGTTCCTTACAGCAAAAGCGCAAAGAAGAAGGCCCGAAAGATTGGATGACGTTCGAAGAAGCCGTCGTCGCCGCTATCGATTTCCACGGAGCACTCACCGGCACGGGTTCTTACGCTCCACCGCCCGACGCCCGCGGCGGCAAGCATAGAGGTGCTGGCGTCGGACCTTCGCCTGCATATTCTTACTCGGCGCAAGTGGCCGAAGTCAGCGTCGACGAAGACACCGGCGAAGTCACCGTGCACAAAGTCTGGGCCGCTCATGACTGCGGCCGCGCCCTGAACCCGGTTTCCGTCGAAGGCCAAATTATCGGCTCGGTCTGGATGGGCATGGGCCAGGCGCTGACTGAAGAAATGATTTGGAAAGATGGCATGCTGATGAATCCCGGTCTGCTCGAATATCGCAGCCCATCGTCGGTGGAATCGCCCGAGATCGAACCGATCATCGTCGAGAGCATCGACCCTGAGGGACCGTTCGGAGCGAAAGAGTGCAGCGAGGGCTCATTGGCCGCGACGATCCCGGCAATTGCAAACGCGATCTACGACGCCGTTGGAGTTCGGCTGCACGAGTCTCCGTTTACGCCAGAGCGTGTATTGTCTGCCTTGCGTGCGAAAAAGAAAGCGAAGTACATCAATCTCACTGAAGGCATCGATCCCACTGCACCGGCAACATTTCGCGAACACGGTGGATCCCTATGGTATCGCGGCAAGGGACCGAACCGGCATCCACTCGATCCGTCGCGCCGCGAAACGACTGCGCAAGCCGGAGGTGACGATTGAGTCTCCCGCAATTCAAGCTGCTGCGGCCGCGTACGCTGGACGAAGCGTTGTCCCTGCTGGCGAAACACAGCGACGTCCGAATCGTTGCCGGCGGCACCGACCTCATTCCCTCCATGAGGCAAAAGTTATTCGAGCCGCAGTACGTGCTCGACATCCGCCACATCGCGGAACTGAAAGGCATTCGCCAGCAGGGAAGTGGCGTCGAAATCGGAGCTCTAACTTCGCTAACCGCTATCGAGCATTCCGATTTGTTGCGCCACCGTTATCCGGTGCTAACCGAAGCTGCAGCAACGGTCGCATCGCCTGTGTTGCGCAACATGGGCACAATCGGCGGAAACATCTGTCTTGACACGCGCTGCCTCTGGTACAACCAGTCGCTGACCTGGCGCAAGGGCTGCGGCTTCTGCATCAAGAAGGATGGAGACTTGTGTCACGTTGCCCCCGGCGGAACCCGGTGCTGGGCCGCGTTCTCCGGCGACACGCCTCCGGCATTGCTCTGTCTCAATGCCGAGATTGAAATTGCCAGCGCGTCCGGTTTGCGCCGGCTGCCACTGCCCGAGTTCTACACCGGCGACGGCATTGCCTACCGTCAATTGCAGCCCAACGAATTGGTGACGCGAGTGTTCCTGCCCGAGTCGTCCGCCGACTACAGCGGCTTGTATCGCAAGCTTCGGGTCCGAGGATCGATTGATTATCCGCTGGCCGGAGTCGCTGTCGTCATCAAACGTTCTAACGGCCACGTCGCCGATGCGCGTGTTGCGATCACCGCCGTTAATCCTGCGCCGTTTCTGGTTAAGGGTGCAAGCCAGTTGCTGGCTGGCAAAATCGTCGATGAAGCCCTGGCGGACGCTGCAGGCAACTTGGCCGCAAAAACTGCCAAGCCGCTGACCACCTCTGCTCTCACTCCAGAATATCGGCGCGAGATGATTCGTGTCTTTACGAAACGGGCTGTCCTCCAGGCCGCTAACGGACAGAACTGAACGATCAGCCAACGACGAACGACGAAAGACCAACGACCAGCTTGATAACTGACTGCCACATCCACATCCAGCCGCTTGAAATGTTCAAGCCTCACGCCCTTGAACTGATGAAGAAGCGGCGCTCGAACTTCGACCAGATCGCCGAGTTCTGCCGTTCTCCCAGAGCGTTTCTTAAGTATCTTGACCAGGCAGGTGTCGATCGCGCGATGCTCATCAACTACGTGGCTCCCGAGGTCATCGGCTTCACCTCCGGCGTAAACCAGTTCGTGGCCGACTACGTCAAAGAGAATCCCAAGCGGCTGCTCTCATGTGGCAGCTTACACCCTCGGCACACGACAAACATCTTGGCGGACGTCGAACAGCTTCTGCGCCTGGGCATCCAAATGATTAAGATTCACCCGCCCCACCAGCTTCTTTTTCCCAACGACTACCTGACCGGCATGAAGGAACTGGAAATCATCTATCGCGCCGCTGAGGCCAATGGCATCCCGGTCATGTTTCACACCGGAACTTCGATTTTCCCCGGCGCGCGCAACAAGTACGGCGATCCCATTTACATTGACGATGTCGCCGTCGACTTTCCCAAACTGAAGATCCTGCTCGCCCACGGCGGACGCCCGCTCTGGATGAACACCGCATTCTTTCTGGTGCGCCGGCATCCCAATGTATACCTGGACATCAGCGGAATTCCACCGAAGACGCTGCTGAAGTACTTCCCGCGCTTGCAGGAGATCGCCCACAAGACCCTGTTCGGCACCGACTGGCCCGGTCCCGGCGTCCCTGACATCAAACAGAATCTCGACGAGTTTCGCTCGCTGGCACTGCCGCCAGAAACGCAACACCAAATCCTCAGTCAGACCGCGCTGCAGATCTGGCCTGCCTGACTTGGACGGTGTGTCATCCTGAGAAAGTGGAGTCGTTGCGAAGCGACGATTCCCAACGAAGGATCTATGCACTGCGGCCAGCTTCAACGCGACGTAAACAAGTGCCCCATCTTTTCTTTCTTGGTCTTCAGATATTCTTCCGCGTGGCTGCTGGGAGTTACTTCGCAGGGAACCCTTTCGATCACCTCAATCCCGCCGCGCTCAAGTGCCGCAACTTTGTCGGGATTATTTGAGAGCAGCCGCACCTTGGACACGCCCAGCGCTTTCAGAATTCCCGCCGGCATGGCGAACGCACGCAGATCAGCGTCGAAACCCAAACGTTCATTTGCTTCGACCGTATCCAGCCCCGCGTCTTGTAGCTCGTAGGCCTGCAACTTCGCCATCAGACCAATGCCGCGCCCCTCCTGCTGTTCGTAGATCAGCACCCCGGAGCCCCGCTCGGCGATCATGGCCAATGCCATCTCCAGTTGCTGACGACAGTCGCAGCGCAGCGAGCCGAAAACATCTCCCGTGAGACATTGCGAATGGATGCGCACCAGCGGGGGCGCCGAGCGCACATCGCCCATCACCAGGACCACGGCCTCTTCTTTGCGCCAGGCGCCATTCGGCGGATTCGTGTCCGGGTCAAACTCTGCTTGAAATCCAAAGATGCGAAACTTGCCCCAGCGCGTAGGGAACTCCGCGGACGCAACCTGCTGAACCGACTGAATACTCACAGCACCATTATATCGGGATGCAAAGGAACGGTTGCGCTCATCTTACCACGCCGCATACCGGTAGCGTCGCGGCCGCTCCGGCAAGATTTTGATCATCACAATCCCTGCCATAAATCCTCCGACGTGAGCCCAGAACGCGATCCCGCCGCTGGTCTGGCTGGTCTCTGCAATAGAAGTAGCTGCCCCGCTCACGAACTGCACGAAGAACCAGTATCCCAGCACTAGCCACGCGGGTAAATGAAAGAAAAAAATCGGCGGAAACCAAATCAGCACACGGGCTCGCGGATAAAGCACAAAATAAGCGCCCATCACTCCCGCAATCGCCCCGCTCGCCCCCACGCTCGGCACATTCGAACCCGCATTCAGAAGAATGTGAGCGACCGCTGCCGCGAAACCACTCGTCAGATAAAAAAGCAAATAGCTGGCGTGTCCGAGATAATCTTCGATATTGTCGCCGAAAATCCAAAGCACCCACATGTTCCCGATGATGTGCAGCCACGACGCATGCAGGAACATCGAAGTGAGAATGGGAAGAAACAATCCCGCAATCGAACCAGCCGACCCCCTCGCCAAGACTTTTTCGAAGTGAACGGGCACCACGCCGAAGTGGTACATGAAGCTATTCAAGGCCCGGTGACCCTGTCCCCCCACCGACAATTCAAACAGGAACACCACCGTGTTCAGCGCGATAATGAAGTACGTAACGAATGGAGTGCTGAACCGCGGCGTGTCATCGCGAATAGGAATCATGAAGGATTAGGAAATCTGGTAATTTGGTAATCGGGTAATTGAAAGCGTGCTCGTGCACAAACCGCCATCTCCACGGGCGCAGCTTCTAAATTACCAAATTACCCAATTACCCAATTACAAAATCCGCCCATGAACGCAGTCCTTATCATCGACAAGCCCGCCGGCCTGACCTCGCACGATGTAGTCAACCGCGTTCGTCGAATTCTGCAAGAACGCTCTGTGGGACATCTGGGAACTCTCGATCCCATGGCCACGGGAGTGCTGCCGCTGGTAGTCGGCAATCTGACCCGCCTGGCCCAGTTCTACGCTTCCTCGGAGAAGACTTACGAGGGCACCATCCGCTTTGGCTTTGCCACAGACACCTACGATTCCGCTGGCGAACCCACCAGCCCGCCGCAGGCAGTGACCTTGACCTTGGATCAGGTGCGCGAGCTTGCCACGCAGTTTCAAGGTGTGATCGAACAAATGCCGCCGCCGTTTTCGGCCAAGAAAATAAAAGGAGTGCCCGCCTACAAGTTAGCTCGCAAGCGTGCAGAGGTTTCGTTAAAGCTGGTTCAAGTTGAGGTTAAAGAATTCGAGATCTTGCACGTCGAAAATGATCCCACCTCAGCCGAAGCTCACGTCGTCCCGGACACCCCCGTCCGGATAGCCGAGCGGATGGACGAGCCGATAGACGAGCTAAGACCCGAGCGAAGCCCTGCGGGATGCGTCGCCACTTTTCGCGCCCGCGTCGCCGCCGGAACCTACCTGCGCTCCGTCGCCCACGACATGGGACAACGAATCGGCTGTGGCGCCCACCTGGAATCGCTTCGCCGCACCGCAGTCGGCGAATTCGATCTAGCCGATGCCCACACCTTGGAAGAACTAGCCACAGCTGCCAAGGCGGATCAGCTCGAAGACCTCTTCATCCATCCCCGCAAACTACTGCCCCAATTTCCGAGTGTCACCGCCAACGAAGAAATGACAGCCCGCATCCGCGCCGGCCGCCCCGTGAATCTCCCCGAACTCTCGCACGCCAGACTGGTGAAAGTCTTCGCCAGCCAAAGGGAACTGATCGCCATCGCCACCCGCGTCGCCGGCACACTGTTCCACGCCAAGATCGTCCTGGCAGGAGAGCCCACCACGCAACTGGCCAGCGACAACAGCAACTGAAGGACTAGCCGCTCGCGGGAGGGCATGGCTTCACAGGCTGCGGAAAAACTCTGATTAACGCAGGTTTTGGGGAGGGCCCGACTTCAGTCGGGCCGCTAAGCCGCGTTGAAAATGTGTAGGCGCTTCAGCGCCTGAGGTAAACTGTTCGCGGCCTCGACGAGTTTTTCCGCAGCGTGTTCAGCCATGCCGCACGGGCCACAGAAGTTTCGGCTTCAGCCGCTGGGGGATTGCGAAGCCGACGGAATGTCCGATAATAGGTATTATGTAAACTTCGCGAACGCGAAACCGTTGGAGCCGCTCCGAGACCGCCGCTCAGACCCTCTTTGGGATCACCACGACCCTATCCTGCTCCGCGCTCTTCGGATCCAGCAAAGCGCCGAGGCTGCGGTCCAGCGTGACCAATTTCCCCCTCTTATGCACCGCTAAGCCAAGTAAATAAGCGTCAGTCACTTGCTTGTGCCCTACGAGGCGGTTTTGGAAGCGCCGGACTGCGTCTGCAAACGGGATGTCGGCCGCCCAGAAACGGTGGGCCGGATGTCTAAGGCTGATTTCCAACCCTCGGAGAGCATCCCGCAGCGACACCGCGCGAGGAGAGAAAACCGGATTGGAAACGATTCTAACGAAAGCGGATTCGGTAAACGGACAAGTAGCCCATCCGATATCGGCATTCCGGGCGAACCAAGCCTGCACGCGTTCATGATCCTCGTGGCCTGGCCACGCAAGAGCGACCAGCACATTCACATCCAGCAAGAAACCACTCATTCTAATTCGGACTCAAGTTCCTTCACCCGCTTGGTCGTAATTCGTGGGGAATCCGGCGGGACGTCGAACACTTGAATTCCATTCACAGTGCGTGTCGGCGTCGGCGCGGCTAATCCCTTGCGCAGTAGTTCGGACACTGCCTCTCCCAAGGCCAAAGATCGGCTTTCGGCATAACTTCGAACGACCTGTAAGACGTCATCATCAAGACTGAGAGTCGTCCGCATGTCACAAAGATGTCACGCTTATCGTTTGATGTCAAGTAACGCGAGCGTCATCATCTGTCGCATTTGATGCGATATGCCTAATCACGGCATCGGCCTGAGCAACTGCTGCAGATCGTCCCGGAAACGTCTTAGCGCTTCCAACCTTTCGGGTGTGGCTTCAATGACTTCCTGCTTGGCTTGGAACAGGCGCTGACCTCCGGTTTCAACCAGAACGCCAATCGCTTCTCCCATCTGCCACCCGGGCGTACCCAGCATTTGCAATCCACCGACCGACGGCACCAGCAGCGCGATGCAGTTATCCCGCACCACTCCGACGCACTTAGGAAAGCGGTCGAATACCTTCAGTTCGAATCCCGCCACGTAGATTTGCTGAAGCTGTTCCGCCGGATCAGGCATGAAGAAGATTGACTCATTGAGTGATTGAGCCATCGGGCGATTTGGGAATCACTCAATGATTCAATCACTCAATGATTCAATTCCTACATCTTATAGCGTCCCAAGTCCTCGTCATTCAAGCCTTCCAGCCACTTGCGCAACTCCTCGCTAGTGACGCGATCCGAAGCCGTGGTCGCCAGCTTGGAATTTTTCAAAACTTCATCCTCGACAAAAATGGGGCAATCGACCCGCAAAGCCAGCGCCAGCGCATCCGACGGCCGCGAATCGATGCTCACGATCCGCCCCTCGCGCTCCAGCCAGATCACCGCATAAAACGTATCCTCGCGCAGCTCCGTCACCACCACTTTGTGGACGGAAGTATCCAGCCCGACCAGCACATTCTTGATCAGGTCATGCGTCATGGGACGAGGCGTGCTCACCTTCTCGATCTCCAGCGCAATCGCGTTCGCTTCGTAAATCCCCACCCAAATCGGCAAAACCGCGTCTGTCCCCGCATCCTTCAGTATGACTATGGGCATATTCGTGACGGGATCCATTAGGAGGCCTCGAATTTTCATTTCTACTTCCATTGTGATCTCCGGAATTACTCCGCTTCTTATACCACTATTTCGCCCAAAAGGCTGTTAGGAAAAGTACCCGTAGTCACTACGGTCACATATCCTCCGATGCTCGGCCTGGCTTCATCGGGAGCGGTAAAATTCAGTACTTTATTTTGGGACGTGCGACCGTTCCACTGGCCTCGAGCTTCATTCTTCCCTTCAACCATTACTTCAATGGTTGCCCCCAAGTATTTTTCATAATTTCGCTTTTGGAGAGAACGTTGCCTTTCGTTGACTACCGCCAATCGGCGCGCCTTCTCTTCATCCGGAATCGCGTCCTCCAGGCTCAAGGCGGGAGTATTGGGACGCGGCGAATATTTGAAGCCGAAGATGGCGTCGTATTCGACCTCGTCGAGGAGGGACAAAGTTTCTTCGAATTCAACTTCGGTCTCGCCGGGAAAACCTACGATGATGTCGCTGGTAATGCTGATCTCTCGCCGCGCCCCTTTGATCCATGAGATGCGCTCCATGTACTCGTCGCGCGTGTACAAACGCTGCATGGCGTCCAGCACCCGCACCGAGCCGCTCTGCACCGGCAGATGCACGTGATCGCACAGGGTGGGAACGGCGTCGATGGCCTCAACAATGTCACGGCCAAAATCTCTGGGATGGGAAGTCATGAACCGCACCCGCTTGATGCCGGGAATCTCGCCCACCGCGGCCAGCAGTTCCGCAAAAGTCTTCTTCCCGGTCGGATCCTTGTAGGAATTCACGTTCTGTCCCAGCAACTGGATTTCGCTGTAACCCAGATCGGCCATCTGCCGAGCTTCGGCCAATACGGACTCGGATGTGCGGCTGCGCTCTTTTCCGCGGGTGAACGGAACCACGCAGTAGGCGCAGAACTTGTCGCAGCCTTCGATGATGGTGATGTAGCCGCGATGAGGATTGGTGCGGGCAGTGAATTCAGTCTCGAAACATTCGTCGGTCTGGCGATCGTCCAATCCGGTAACGCGCAACGGCTTCCCTGCCTCGATTTGTGCGTTTTCTATTTGAATCAGCATCTGCGGCAGATTCCGGTACGATGCCGATCCGCAGACCAGCGAAACATAAGGAGCGCGCTCGAAAATCTTCTCGCCTTCCTGCTGGGCCACGCAGCCCAACACGCCAAACTTCTTGCCCTGTTTCTGATATTTCTTGTAGTCCGCGAGCCGGTTGAAAACCTTCTGCTCGGCCTTATCGCGGATCGAGCAAGTGTTATACAGAACCAGTTCGGCCTCTTCGACGGTCGGAACCTGGCGGTATCCCTCGGAGGTGAGCGTGCCCACGACTTTTTCGGAGTCGTGCACATTCATCTGGCAACCAAAGGTCTCCAGGTAGAAGGTCTTCTGGGGCTCACCCGACATACGTAGACTCAGTATAACGCAGCGGCCTCGGGCTGCATCGCCCTCCGTTCTCTCGACCACTCAATTTCCTTGCTACCGAGGTAAGTCAGAGTTATTCTGATATTGCTTCGCAGGCGCCACTTACAGTGCCCATTGATTGGCCCCGGATGAGTCCGGGGCTTTTGCTTTGGGCGACATTTGCGTGGCCGATTCGGCGGGCGTGTGTCGAGATTGTATGACCCAGGTTGGCGGTGGTTGACACTACTGGTATCCCGTAGTACTATGAAATTGAAGTTTGAATGGCACGATGCCAAGGCCGCAGCTAACCTTCGCGCACATGGCGTGAGCTTTGATTTGGCAAAGACGGCCTTCAGCGACCCGTTTGCCATCGAGCGCCTCGACGACCGTGCGGACTACGGCGAAGAGCGTTTTGTCATGATTGGCATGGCCAAGGGCAATATTTTGTTGTTTGTGGCCTATACCGAACGTGAGGAATGCGTCCGCATTATTTCAGGTCGAAGGGCAACACAATATGAGCAAGAGGACTACTTCCAAAAAAACGGTTAGGCCCATGACGCCCGAGGCCATCGAGGCGACCGCTCGCGCCGACAGCGACGCGCAACCGCTGACCCCCGGCGACCTTAAGCGGATGAAGCGGACGCCGCCAGCGAAAATCATTCGCCGCGCCCTGGGCTTGACTCAAGAGGAATTTGCAGCCCACTACCACATCCCTCTAGGCACTCTCCGGGATTGGGAGCAAGGCCGCGCGGAGCCGGACCAGCCAACGCAAGCCTACCTAAAGGTCATTGCACGCGAACCCGAGCGCGTCGAGCGCCTCTTGAATCCAAGGCCGCACTAGACAAGGCTCGGGATGACAGTCGAACTGAGCCGCTTCCCTACCAGAGCCGCTTGACCCCATAACTGTCGAACACAAGATCGTTGCTCACAATCGCTAAATTCTCCGCCAGGGCTTGGGCAATGAGCATGCGGTCGAACGGATCCTTGTGCGGCCCCGGCAACAAGCCGGCTCGAATGCCGTGCGCAGCGCTTACCGGCAGAGTCTCAAACCGCTCCCGCGCAAGATACGCCGTGAAGTCATGGGCGAGGTCGACGGCAATCGGAAGCTTTCCCAGGCGTACTTTAGTGGCAATTTCCCAGGCAGAAGCGGCGCTTACTAGAACGTCATTGTTTTTGTTGGCGATGAGTTTGCGCGCCGAAGCCGGCAAAGACGAGTCTTCGGACAGCCACCAGAGTAGGGTGTGCGTATCCAGCAGAAGACGCATGGCGCCTTACTCCCACCGCTCCAGTTCGTCCTGAGGCAAAGGCTCGAAGAACTCAGGGCCCACGTGAATCTTTCCCTTCAAGGCTCCGGGCTTGCGATTGCCGCGCGAATCCTCGATCGCCACCAGCCGTACGACCGGCTTCGATCCGCGTGCAATCACGATTTCCTCTCCCCGGCAAGCTTTCTCAATCAGCCGCGAGAGCTGAGTCTTCGCCTTGTGAATAGTGATGGTTTCCATGGCCAGATATTAGCTAATATAGATTAGCTAATATAGGATTTGTTGTCAACGCCCGGCCGCGGCGTCCCCACCTTTACAAAAAACGTAACGTGGGCCAGCCCCCGTCAGCTCTACCGTTTGAAGCCTTCGCCCCGCCCAACGTAGCAGCGACCCGCCTGAGTGCGCTTGCGTAGCGTGTAATATTTAACCAGTACAGGTTTGATCCCTACTTGGGGATGCAGCATCCTCGGAACTGGCAGAATATAGAACATGGAAACGGTCTGTCGAACCCAGCAGCGAGTTGTTAGACAGCACTTCGTGTCTGCGGGCTACCTAGCACGATTCACATTGGGCGGCCAGCGCAACTCGCTGTTTTACGTCTTCTCTCCCGGCCACGATCAGTGCCGTGAAGCCACTCCAGAGAGCGTTGGCTTTGAAAAGCATTATCACGACATCGATGTACCTGGGTTTCCTCCTGACCATCTGGAGACATTCTTTGGGCAGTACGAGGGACGGGCGTGTGCACTGTTTCGCACCCTCTCAGCAAATCCGGGACGATCATTGCTTACAGACGAGGAAAGGGAAACGCTTACGGCCTTTTTGGCGTTGCAGGCCGCTCGCGTGCCACAAGCAAAGAGGAAGTACGAGAAGCTGGTCTTGGATAGCCGCGGGGCAGATGCGAACGACGTCGTAAACTCGCCACAAGCTTTTGATACGTTCCTGAGCGTGGCCGAAAAATACGGCATCGAGGTGGCGCCAGATTTTCAGTCAAAACTGCTCGAAGGGCTGCGAGGCGGCCACATATTTCCGGTCGTCCATAGGACCGAAGCTTCTGTTGGTATTTTGAGGCTCACACACGCTATCCTCGACGAGCTAGACGGGATGCATTACTCACTCCTATATTCTGATGGCCCCGATTGGTTCGTGTGCTCTGATTATCCTGTCGCTTTGCATTATGAGCTCTCAATCCCCGATGACTTGTTTGAGCGCCAAAAGAATATCGAGTGGCCCAAGCTGAAGCCGATTAATAGCAGCATCTATATGCCCCTTGCATATAACGTGGCGGTTATGATCCATCGCTTTCAGGATCGCCCCACGGCTCTTCGAGCCGATCATTATATGGTCTCACTTGTGAATTCGCTCACAGTTTCGTACGCTGAGCGATTCATCTGTTCGCCAGCTCCGGATTTCACCTTGCTTCTTCCTGGCAGTAAACGGATCGGAAATGCTGCCGATGCCGCTGCCGTTCTAAGGAGTTTTGGAGCGCCGAAGGGTCGTCCTGCTGGCGCGCGGACGTGTCTCTGATCAATGACGACGTTACCAGCAGAATTGCTGATACCATTTCCACGTTATGCAGGACGAAAAGTGGCCGCGTAAGGTTTTTGCGTTTGGCAAGCGCGTGATCGCGGCATATAGGAAAACTCAAGAATTGCGACGACTCCCATTGCAGGAGCGGCATCAAGACATCATCGAACGCACGGAGCGGAATATGAGTCTCAACGATAGTCAAAGACACTACGTTGACGATGTAACAGCGCAATGTCTTCGTGACATAGCGATAAAGGAAGGCCGAAGCGATGTCGCGCCACGTGCCGGGGAGTGGCTCTGGAAATGGCGGACAAGAACAGGAATTCAGCGGGAGTATCTCGAAATTGCTCAGTATCTACAAGGTCGTTTTCAGAAGCGCTACGCAGAACTCAAACAGGAAAAGCAGAAAGCAGATGAGTGTGCAAGGGAACAGCGGTACGAGCAATACAAAGAATGGCTCTCACAGAATCGAAGGCTCGTGGACAGGTTTTTAGGAGTAGCCGACCGAAAAGTATCCCTGTTGGACGACTACGGTGACGAAAAGTGGGATGCTCTTCCGAAAGAAATTCAAACATGCCTGCTGAAATTTGCCCAGAACGAGGACGATGACGGTACAACCGAAAACGCAATCAAGGAAGCCCTGAGGAACGGTTACGATTGGATGGTGCCGGAGAAGTATCAGTGGTTGAGGACGCACTTGGAGTCAGAGTTCCGCGGATACCATGAGAAGCGTGCCCGAAGCACAGCCGAACCAGAGTTCGAGGAATTATCTGGCACAGAGTTTGAAATCTACCTCGCCAGACTCCTGAAACAGAGCGGCTTTGAAAACATTCGGGGGACCGCTGCCACAGGCGATCAGGGAGCTGACCTACTCGCAACAAAAGCCAATCGAACGATTGTCATCCAAGCAAAGCGTTATCGAGGATCGGTCGGGAACAAGGCCGTTCAAGAGGTAGTGGCAGCAGTGAAGTTCTATAGCGCGGATGAAGGCTGGGTAATTACAAGCGGAACATTCACTCCATCTGCAAAGGCGCTTGCACAGGCGAATGGCGTGAGGCTGATTGACGGCTATGGATTGTGCAATGGTTCGTTAGGTTAAGGCATCAGAGGGCGAGAAACTGGAACGGAAATCGATAGCGCTATTACCAAACCGTCTTCAGGCTGGGGGCTGGCCCACCTTTACGTTCTTGTAGAGGAGGGAACGATGAGGTCGGTGTCACGGGTGGAAAATCGGGACACAGGCTGCAATAGTCCTCGCCTTTGCAAAACCCGCAGAGGTTGCCAGCCACCAGGTGACGTCACAACACCAGGTCCCTCCACTCCACAGATCATCGCTTTGCGATGATCTGTTCCGGTCGGGATGACAGAGTTGGGGGAGATCGGAGCGTCCTCGGTCGGGGCAAAGCCGGGCTGTCGTGGGCCAGCCGGCTGTCGAAAGTCAAAATCCCCACCCTAACGTCGCAAAACCAGAGTCTGGTTGGGATCGGACTATTTCTGCGACGTTAGGATGGGCCACCCGGCCGTGGAGTGGAGGATGAGCGTGGTCTGATCTTTCGTCCCGCCGGGGCTGGTTCGTTTTCCGCTTTGTCCCACGGCTTGCCAGACTGCGGAAAAGCTCGTTGAGGACGCGAAAAGCTTGCCCCAGGCGCTGAAGCGTTTAAACATTTTTCAACGGCTTAGCGGCCCGACTGAAGTCGGGCCCTTCCCAAAACCTGCCTCAATCATAGTTTTTCCACAGCTTGTTGCGCCGACAGGCTCAGGACAGGCTGTGGGCTGCATTCTTGCGCTGCTTTGCGGCTAACGCTCAGGTTTCGGGGCGGCTTAGCGCAACAGCTTTAGCGGGCAGATCGGCAGGCGGGTTGGGCCTTTGTCGCAGCAGCGCGGGGTTACGATCTTGCTGGGGCCGTTCTCGTCGTGCGGGCAGGCCATCAGGCACCAGGCCTCGCGATACTTCTCCCAGGGCGACGTGCCTCGCCCGTGGGGATAGAAAAACAAAGTGCCCTTGCCGATGAACTTCTTTATTGGAACGATGTACCACAAATCTTCGGGCGGGAGGTAGGCCACGAGGAAGTCAATGTCATTCTCGGTGTATGCGACGCGCTTGTAGCCCGAGACTTTGACCAGGTACCCGCCGTCGGCACGGCCGCGGTTGGACTTTACCTGTACCCGCCAGAAGTTGTGTCCGGAGTCGAGGATAAAGTCATAACGCTCGGTGGACCAGGGGCGGGCCACGCCAAAGCCCAAGCTGCAAGCTTTCGAGAGAAACTTGGCCTCGACGATGTCCCCCTTATTTCTTGGAGAATTGACGCCGAGCGCGTTGATGTCGAGACGCTCTTCGGATGGGTTGGCTTCTTTACCGCCGTGTTTATTGTGATTTTTAGTTGGCATGACGACAAAGGCGCAGCCGGTTGGGCTGCGCCAGAGTTCCCTTTCCTGAATTTGTCAATGAACGATTTGTAGAAAAACGATGTCTGGCGGAAACGAAAACGCGACCCCAGCCTCGCTGCAAAATCGCGAGACCACGGCCGCGCCTGATTCTACCAGCTTAAAGCTTAACCCACTCGGTGCCAGTTAGCACAACAAAATGCACGTCGCTTCCCAGTTTGGGAATGAGCAGGTGCCGCGCTCGACGGCGGCGGTCTTCCTTGATAATATGGGCGTGCTCGCTGTTTATGGAGCCTCCCAACGAGCCCAGGTCCCGTCTTTGGGGCACGCTAATCGCAGAACCTTGGGCACGACTCTGACTTGTCATCGGTTGGCGGAACTGGTGTCAATCTCTGACATTCGAAGCGAACTGCCCATTGGCATCTCCACATATCGATCGGCGAGTCAGACAGAAAGGTAGATAACCCATGGATAGGAATTTCGGCAAAATGAGGATTTGGTTCAGCTGTTTATTTCTGGTCGCGTTGGTGGCTCACGGACAGGTGCGGCCACTTACCGGTCTGGTGCAACCGCGCAATGCAAACACCTTGCATTCTGCCGGTATACCCTCGGTCTCGGTATCCAATTTGCGCTTCCGGAATACAGATTACCCAACCGGTCCGGTGCCCTACGGCATCGCGGCTGGCGATTTTAACGGCGACGGAAGCCTCGATGTGGTGACGGCGGATTCGGGCAACATAGACTACGGAAAGGCCAATAACACGGTCGGAGTGCTGCTTAACAAGGGCAATGGGACGTTTGAGCATCACGTCGACTACACCGTGGGGAACGGTCCAACCGCCGTGGTCGTGGGTGATTTCAACGGTGACGGCAAGCTTGATCTCGCGGTGTGGAATTCATCGGACGGCACGGTGAGCATCTTGCTGGGCAATGGGGATGGCACCTTCCAATCGCAGAAGGTCACCAATCTCAACACACCCATTCAGGCCGATACCATGGCGGTGGGCGATTTCAACGGCGACGGCAAACTCGACCTGGTGGTGACCGACTTTATCAACGCCGCGGTCAGAGTGCTGTTGGGCAACGGAGACGGCACGTTTCAAGCCCCGGTGAGCTATCCGGTTGCGGCCCGGGCAATGAACGTTGCGGTCGCCGACTTACGGCATAACGGCAAACTGGACCTGGTCGTTACCACCTGGGTTGGCAATCCGAATGACTCGGTTTCCGTCTTGCTGGGGAATGGCGATGGCACGTTCCAGACGGCGGCGAATTACAGCGTCGATTCCGAGCCGGGGTCTGTGGTGGTGGCGGACTTTAATCATGATGGCAAACTCGACCTGGGGGTCGCCAATATCTGCGGTCACGACTACGTCCTCTGCGAACAGACTGGGACAGTCTCTGTGCTGCTGGGTAAGGGTGACGGCAGCTTCCGGCCGCAAACCGACTACGGCGTGGGGAGATCTCCTTTTGACATCGCGACGGCCGATTTCAACGGAGACGGTAAGCCCGACCTGGCAGTTCCCAACGGATACGATTCCACGGTTACGCTGCTCTTCAATAAAGGCAACGGCACCTTCAACTCGCAGCAAACGTTTGGGGCAGGAAACCAGTCCCTTGGCCTGGTGGCAGGGCAGTTCAGCGGGGGCGGAATCGGATCCGCGGATGTGGTCTTGTCGAACTGGGGCAGCTATCAGGGCGACTCGATAACCGCCGTCCTCAATGAGGCAGCCACCCTCCTCACCTTGAAGAGTTCGCCAAATCCATCTAAACACGGTCAGTCCGTTACCTTTACCGCTACCGTGAAAGCAGCCGTGAAAGGCGCGGGGACGCCAAAAGGCAAGGCCAGTTTCTTCAGGGTCGTGGGGAGCCAGCGAAAATTACTCGGAACCGCGCCTCTGGTGAAGGGAGTTGGCGTTCTCCAATATTCAAAACTGCCCCGCGGCAAGAATCAGATTACGGTGCTGTATTCCGGGAACGCCAACTTCAATCCGAATTACGACCAGCAAGGGCTGATTCAGACTGTTCGGTAAGCACTTCCCGATGCGTGGCCCATCCTAACGTCGTGCTGTTCGACGTTAGGATGGGACTTTGATTTTGGCTTTGCCGCGTTCAAGGGAGAGCCTTTTCTAAGCCAAACAGCCTGCCGACGCGATCATCACTAACCCTTGCGAGTATCAACTGTCTCTCCTTTTTCGATGAACGATTGCATCCAGCCGAGGACGCTCGTCCAGCCCTGAGCATGATCGGCCGCAGCCTTCGGATCGTTGGCAAATCCTTCGTGACGAACCCTCACCAGCGTGCCCGTGCCAACTTTTTGCGGGCCACGATGCAGTGAGCCATGACCTGGCCGGGGCTCCAGTTCCCAACGCACGATGGTCTTCAACTCAGTCCAACTTGCGATCCATGTATGGACAAGCAGCCGCGGCGGATCGACTTCCAAATATTCGCCTTCCACGCGAAACGATTTTCCGTCCGCGAACACGCCGACGCTCGACCATTTCCCACCCGGGCGAAGATCGCATTTCCACTCGGCAACGCGATACGCGCCTTGCTGTCCCCACCACTGCGGCATCTGGTCGGGATCCGTAATCGCCTGAAAGACGCGTTCCGGCGGAGCGGCAACAAAGATTTCCGCGACCACCGCGTCCTGATCGGGAGTGATTGCACTCGTAGCCATAGGGTTTTCTCCAGACTATTGTTCCACATGCTTCTTGAGAGCCTGAACCAATCCTGGCCAGCCCTGGCTATATCCAGCGCGTGCAGCCGGCAGTTCTGCCAGACCGCTGTGCGTGACCTTGACGCGTGTTCCGGCCGCGCTGGGCGTCAGTTCCCACCGCACCACGGTTTTGTGCGAAGGATTGTCGTGCCAGTTAGCAAACCACGTATACGCCAGGGTACGCGGGGGATCGACTTCAAGGACTTCCCCGTGATGCTTAAATTCGCGGGGGCTGCCGTCAGGATTTGTTACTCCTTTTTCGTGCGAGATGAATCGCCATTTTCCTCCCGGGCGCGCGTCCATCTCCCACACGGTCATCTGAAAGTTGCCGCCGGAACCCTACTGCATTGCCTGGTTATGATCAAGGAGCGCCTGAAATACGCGCTCGGGCGGAGCGACAATCTCGATTTCGCTGACGACAGCGTCCTGATCGGGCGTGATTCGTGTTGTGGCCAAGGGCATCTCCTTAGAAAATCTCTGATTCAGCTTCGCTCTTGCTCGGTTGTGGGAGGGCACGGCTTCAGCCGTGCCGCTCACGCCTGGTGGATGTGCGGCTTTCAGCCGCTGCGCTTCCTTTTGATTGCGCCGCCGGAGGACTTCCCCGCGAGCCGCGTGTCTTACTTCCGCGTCAGGTCGAAGACTTCCTTCGTCTGCTTGCCGTGATCGGTGAAATTCCATTCCTCGGTGTGGTGCTTGGGATCGAGCATCGCGATCACGAGGTGATCCATGTGGCCAGATTGCGGGGTGTCGAGATTCGTCGCGTCAACAAAGTTGAAGGTGATGGTCTTGCCATCGGGCGACGCGCTGGCGAGCATGCGCGGCTGGTTGCCTACGGCGCAGTAGTGGGTCAGTAACAACCGGTTGGCGCCGTCGAGGTGAATCATTGAGATCATGTCCTCGCCGTGGCCGTTAATTTCACTCATCAAGGCCGATCCTCCAGCTGTCATGCGGTAGGAAACCTGGACGGGCTGGCCCTGGGAGTTCTTCCCCTCCCATGAACCGGCCAGCGATTTCAGTTGGTCAAATGATTTCTGAGCGTCGGACTGGGCGAATACCGCGGTCGTGGACAATAGCATCAGTGTGCAAGCTGCAATGCGTAAGGTTTTCATTGTCATTGCTCCTTGAATTTGTGTTTTGCCCGATGGCGGGCATTTTCCCTTTCATATTCGGCTTCGACAAACAGTTTCAAGTTGGAGAGGCTGGTTTCCCAGAAAACACGATACTGTTTTAACCATGAGTCGACGGCTTTGAGCGGCTCTGGATTCAACTGGTAGAGGCGATGGCGGCCTTCGCGCCTTTCCTGCACCAGATGCGCTTTCCGTAGCAGCCGCAGGTGTTTGGAAATGGCCGGGCGGGAAAGCGGAAACGCAGCGGCAATTTGTCCCGCCGGCTGACTTCCTCTCCGCAGCAGATCAAGCACGGCTCGTCTGGTCGGATCGGCGAGAGCGCTGAAGGTGGCTTCCGGCGAAGCCGAATATGTAACCGAACGGTTCCGCATAACGTGTAACTATACGGTTACGCGATTGGCAGTGTCAAGAGAAAAATTGCTCGAGCCATTGCGTGCAGGTCGATGATCAAAGTCAAGGCGGCGGACAGGAGTGTCCGCCCTACGCATTACCACTTGTCCTGTTGAAGTCTCTGTCGCTTCAGTTCCTCGGATAGAGACGGCTTCGCGGGAAACATTCCGCGAACCTTGGCGACATCGGGAATCAGATCAAGGAATGCCTGATGGATGCGGGTGTCGTCGCTGAGTTCTGGATGGAAGGTTACGGCCATTACTTTTCCCTGGCGGACTGCGACTGGGTGGTTATTTTTGCCCTCGGTGGCGATTACTTCGACTCCGGGGCCGACGCGCTCGATCTTGGGGGCGCGGATGAAGACCATCTCCAGCGGCGAGTCGGCTTCGTTTGGCTGAATGAACCGGCCTTCGCGGATTGAGCTGTCGATCTGGCGGCCGTAGGCGTTGCGGCGAATGCGGATGTCGAGCGCGCCCAGTCCGGACTGCTTCGGATTGTCCACTTCATTGGCCAACAGGATTGCGCCTGCGCAGGTGCCGAAGGTTGGCTTCTCGTGAACAAACTGCTTCAGCTTTTCAAATCCGGCTTCGCCTAGCAGCTTTAGGAACGTGCCCGATTCTCCTCCGGGGATTACCAGGCCGTCGATCTCATCAAGTTGCTCTGGCTTTTTGACCAGCACAACTTCTGCCCCCAGTTCTTCGAGCCGTTTGCGGTGCGCGTCAAAATCACCCTGCAGAGCTAGGACTCCGACTTTCATAGGTACGCCTGCGTCCAATCGTACATCGCATTGGCCGTCATGTTTTCATTGGATTGTGACGAATGGCGGTGGGATGCACTTCGCAGCGGTCCCCGACAGTCCAGGTCTTGCACGGGTACAGCCTCTAAGTCCAGGGATTGAGCACCGCTTTGAGCAGTTGAAAATCCGAAGCATCGCGCGTCACCAGAGTCAGGTGATGAAATTCGGCTATAGCTGCAAGAAATGCGTCCATTGCGCCGATCGGCCGCCCCGCTGCGTCGCTGCGTGAAACAGTTTTGCCCCAGACTTCCGCAATGTTGGCGTCGACCGGCAATATTCTGCCATCGAATCTCAGCGGCAATTCGTGCCCTAGCCACGCCTCCAGCCGACGTCGACGCGCTCCCGCCGCCAGCCGTTCCACGCCGTAGCGAAGCTCTGCCAGGGTAATGACACTGATGAACACTCGATCCTCATCGGTGGATTCCATCCATCCGATGAGGCCGGGATTGGGCCGCGGTTTGGTCCACTCCGAAACCGCATTCGTGTCCAGCAGAAAGCTCATAGATTAATTTTCCGAGGGCGCTCTTTGAGTCGACGGATATTCAGACCCGATCCCCGCAGTGGAGACGCCGCAAAAAATTCGGCGAGGTTGCCCACGCGTTGTGTCTTTCGTTGCCATTCCTCCGCCCCGACGACCACGGCCGCTGTGCGCCCGTTTCGAGTAATGGTCTGCGGCCCCTCGGACATCGCCCGCTCGATGATTTCACTGAATTTTGCCTTGGCTTCCGCCACGGTCCAAGTTTGCGAGCTCATTTACGCTCTCCCTACCTTTAGAAGGTCATCATAGTCATCATAGTCACTTGTGAGCTGAAGAGCAACACGGGCCTGGGCATGTTCGGTCCCCCGTGTTTTCCTCTAACCGCAGAGAACGCGACAATTGTGGGCCACCCACCGCGACTATGGGTTGATACTTTTATCCTCCATGAGCTGTTCATAGCGCTCGCTATACAGTTCCTTGACCGCGAAAGCTGGCATAAGGGCGTTCCACATTTTATGGATTCTTTCGTCGATGTTGGCCCCATCAAAGTGGAAGTGTGCTTGCAACTCGGTCACGATGCAGAGCAAAATGGCCGCCGCCTGCGAGATGTGCGTGCTCAGCAATCGCAAGTGCCCATCGTCCAACTTGGGTCTTTCTTCGTGCGGTAGCGAATCGGTGATATAGAAGACCGCGGTGCGCAAAAGCCCTTCGGAGGAGCCATGAGCCATTGCGGAATATTCACGCCAAGGGCCGTAAACCAGCGTCTTGAGGAACTCCTGATGAGAAGAGAATGTTCCGCCTGGCTGTGGGCTCTTAATGTACCTGCCTAACGTGGGCCACTCTTTCTCTGCCATAACCTCAGCGGAAGTCAGTCTCTGATTGCGGAGATCCCAATCGATCTCATCCCGGCCCTTTGCAATCCACTCGTCCCATTCCGGTTTGCCGCCATATCGCGCTTGATCTTCGTCTAGCCCCATCAGAAGCTTCTTGTACCCGTACTTCCGAAACCTAGGGCCATTGCGGCCTGGATCTTGCAAAATCGCTGTGATGTTATACAGGCAATCGATCATATTGCGGATCAACGGGAAAGCGACAACTGTGTAGGCAGGCCTCCAGTAACAGTCGGTTTCGCGACGCTCATCCGCATTCAGATAGAAGAGTAAATCGTAAGTGTATATGCCTTGTCTGACTAGAACGTGGAGGTCAAAGGACACAAAGGGCGGAGCCGCGAGAAGCTTTGGAGCCTCGCGTTTGACTTTTTGGGCCAAAACTTCGGCAAGCTGCTCAAGAGGCTTTTGGAAGGTCGTGGCGTCGACATGGGCCATTTCGGCCATCCCTTACTCCCAGCCCTACCAGCCCCTGGTTTGCAGCATGTGGGCTTCATCCATTCCCGCCACAGCCAAGCCTTTCATGGCTCCGACCAGATTTTCGCTTACTTCAAGTAATACTTTAGGATCGTTGTAGTGCGTGGCCGCTTGCACGATTGCCTTGGCGCGCTTCTCGGCTTCGTCGGGATCGGCGAAGGTGGTGGAATCCTGCATAAAGATGCCGGAGCCGACGAAGACGGATTCGGCGCCCAGTTGCATGACCAGCGAGGCGTCGGCGGGGGTGGCGATGCCTCCGGCGGAGAAATTGGGTACGGGCAACTTCCCTTCTTTTGCGACCAGCCTCACTAGTTCGTATGGGGCCTGATGTTCTTTGGCTTTGGCGTAGAGTTCTTCTTCGCTCAGCACGGTGAGGATTCTCATCTCCTGCACGATCTGGCGCATGTGTTTCACGGCGTGGACAACGTCGCCGGTGCCGGCTTCGCCCTTGGTGCGAATCATGGCTGCGCCTTCGGCGATGCGGCGCAGGGCTTCGCCCAGATTGCGGGCGCCGCAGACGAATGGGACGGTGAAGGCGTGTTTATCGACGTGGTGGGCTTCGTCGGCGGGCGTGAGGACTTCGGACTCGTCGATGTAGTCGACACCCAGTTCCTGGAGAATCTGGGCTTCGGCGAAATGTCCGATGCGGCACTTGGCCATTACCGGGATGGAGACGGCGGCCATAATCTCGCGAATCTTTTTGGGTGAGGCCATACGGGCAACGCCGCCTTCGGCGCGGATTTGCGCGGGTACGCGCTCCAGGGCCATGACCGCGACGGCTCCGGCTTTCTCGGCAATCGTGGCTTGCTCGGCGTTGGTGACGTCCATAATGACGCCGCCCTTCAACATTTCCGCCAGGCCGGTCTTTAAGCGCAAGCTCGTGGTTCTTCCATTGTTATTCGACACGGGTCCTCTTTTCCTATGCTCTTCTTTCCTATGCTCTTCGGTGCACTCTGATTACGCCGCATGGGCGGAGACGCCCGCGCCCACATTGCTTTTAGTATATTCCTTCTCTAGATCCGCGTTGGTTGGGACGGGCGCGAGACGCCTGCCCTCCATTATCCGTTATCGGTCAACAAATTTGGCGAACATTTTATGGGGATCGATGGCGACGAACAGGCCACGGCCGCGAGCAAGCGCCTCGCCTTTGGGATTGAGGATTTCCGCCATGTTAATGTGCTGCCGGCCACGGACACGCACCTCGCATGATTCCACGCGCAGCGGCTTGTTGAGCGGCACCGGCTTGAGGTAGTCCACCGTAATTTGCGAAGTGAGTGCCACGACATGGCGCAACTTGTTCACCTTGCCCATGGCCTCGTCCAGGATCGTAGCAATAATTCCGCCGTGAGCGTGGCCGGGCGGACCGGTGTAGCGTTTGCCCAGCCGGAAGCGGCAGACAAAGCAATCGCGCTCTTCGTCATAGGTGAACTTGAGGCGCATGCCTTCAGGATTGTTTTTGCCGCAAGCGAAGCAGTAGTTTTTCTGCAGGCGGACATAGCGAGTGTCGTGGCCGTGGCCGTGGGATTTCTTTGGCATGGTATCAAGGCATTAAACCACGAAGCACCGGCTGCGACTACGCCCTCAGCAGGCTCGGGTACCCGAAGTGAAACCGATGAAGCCGTTTGCCTACCTTTCTGCTTGCAAACATCACACACCCCTGTGATACACTTCACGGCCATCCGCCGCTTGTTGTTTTTTTGAAA
>Ga0182014_10002143_pt1 | contig 25298 bp, 13 predicted proteins | sample 612S2DmetaG_FD_120489 | JGI IMG/M metagenome (GOLD analysis project Ga0182014, IMG submission 120489) | Permafrost microbial communities from Stordalen Mire, Sweden - 612S2D metaG | ecosystem: Environmental > Terrestrial > Soil > Wetlands > Permafrost | place: Sweden: Stordalen | collected...
GGGCTGTTCTCGGTAACAAAATGTACGCCTGCTTTTTGAGCGATGTCTTCGAATCGGATGGACGATGGGAGTGCCATGGCCGGGAAGAAATCTTGAAGCTGCTCGCCCGGGCGCGGTCCCAACCAGGGAAACAGCATTTTCGGGGCCAGCAAACCGGCCGCGCGCAGAAGGCTTCGCCGGGAGCCGTCGATGATCGAACCCGGATCAACGGCCGGGGGCGATACGACGCCCAGGACAAATACGATTCCACCAAGAACAACAGTGCAAAGCAATAGAATCAACACTGTCAAACGCGTTCCTCTTCGTATTCACTCCTTAGCATAGGTCGAGGCCTTGAAAAAGAATAATGTTACCGCCGCGATGCTGCGTGCGGCGATGTCACTATGGAGTTTCAGTCATCAGTGGTGAGCTACCACCGTGACTGCGTGGATTCATATTTTCCCAGAGTCTCATCCGCTGCAGGGGATAAGACTCTGGGAACCCCCAACCGAGGTTCGTGGATTGGATTACGAATCCACGTGGTCGCAGAACTAATAGTAGAACTTCAGACTCATCTGCAACTGTCGCGGGGTATTTCGTTGGCCTGTGATTTGGCCATAATTCGCGTCCGTATTGGTGTTGTCCGGAGTGCCCCAAACAACGTTATTGAAGAGGTTGAACGATTCGGCTCGGAACTCAAAGTATCGCTCTTCTCCGAGTCCTAAGTGGAAATCACGGAATAGCGACATGTCCAGATCGTTGAAATGTTGCGAAACGTAGGAGTTCACCTTCTCATTGCCATAGGTGTACCCGGTGGGCGCCGTGAAGGCGCTGGTATTGAACCACTCCGCCCGCGTGTGGATACCGGCCCCGGCGTTCGGGTTGCCACTGACGTTCATCCTTTCCGTGAGACAGCAACCTACGTTCAAAGGATCGCCGCCAGCGTTCACCTGGTAAGGCTGCCCTGAAGTTTCCTGCACAATTCCATTGATCGCCCAACCACCAGCCACTGTGGCGAGCAGCTTATTGGGAGACTTGTCGAGTGGCGACGCCGCCGTGAATGCCACCGAGAACACGTTCTTCTCGTTGAGGTCGGAGGTGCCATAGTCGCTATGGCGGTTGTATGGGTTTTGCGATTCGCAGCTTGCGCCCAGGTTGCAACCGTCGGCGTTCGACTTCGACAGTGTGTATGCGGCCAGGAATGTAAGACCATGGTTGGCATGTTCCTGGACGGTGACTTGCAGGGCGTTGTAACGGCTGTCGCCCACGCTCTGGTCGAACCATTGCTGCAGCATGTAAGGATATGGCCGGCGAGGTTGCTGGGGGCCAGGCCCGGGCGCAGGAACGTTCAGCGTCGGCCCCCAGTCCTCATGCCTGCCGTTCGAACCGACATAGTTTGCGTCGAGCGTCATATTGCCGGGCAACTCCCGCTGGATACCCGCGTTCCACTGGTCGAAGACCGGTGTCTGGAAGTTCGGATCCACCATCCACTGGCTGACCTGGCTAAAGTCGTTGATGGGATAAACGATCGATCCACCACTGCCAAACTGAAGCGGATCGGCGGCCGTGACTGCGGGAATAGCTGCGTTCAGACCGTTGTTTTGGATGGTGGCGACCGCCGGCCAGTTCCCTCCGAAGTTCTGCGAGAGTTGGGTGATATCTGCCCACTCGTCGTAGAACCGGCTATACGCTGCACGGACCACCGTCTTGTCGTTCAGGCGAAAGGCCAGGCCGAACCGGGGCGCCCAGTCGAACAGCGAGTTCTTAACCACACGGAGCGATGGGCTCACGACGGCGTTCGGGGGAAGCAGCCCCGTTCCGGGCGTGCTCGACGCGGTGAAGGCGCCAACCGGAATGCAGGGCGCGCCGCGGTTTGCCGAGCAAGTGGGCGGGAGCGCGTTCAGGATATATAGGCCTGTGACGGGGTTGGCATTGCCGGTGAAATAGTTCCCGCCGTTGCCGGTCCCATAGATCGGCGTCCAAACCATGTCATTGCGGAAGCCGAGATTGAGGGTCAGTCTTGAAGTTGCTTTGAACTGGTCCTCGACGTAGATTCCGACGATCTTGCCGCTCGAAACATCCTCGAAGATATTCCGGTAGCCGCCTGCGGCGGGAACACCGAGCAGCAAAGACGCCCAGCTATTGCCTCCGCTGCTACTCGACCCGAGGCTCGCGGTCTGATTTACCGAGAAATTCTCGTTTGAATATGCGATGGGCGAAGTGAAGTTGTTGGTCTCAAAATCGGCGCCTGCCTTGATCGTGTGCCTGCCGACGATTTTCGAGAATGAGCCGCCAAACTGCCAGTCATCTCCCAACCCGGAACCTTGCAACTGCGAGCCGCCCAGACCAATGTAATTATCGGCCGTATACTGCGGCGCATAGGTTTTGTTAGCCAGGGTCATAAAATAGGGAGACATCCCGGCCTGCTGCAACTGCGAGAAGAACCCTGGAGTTTCACCTGCCCAGGAAGTGCCGGTGGTGGTAAAGCCCCAGTTTCTGCCGAAGTACACGTCAGAGAAGGTGGTTGGGCTATATTCGTGCGTCCAGTGCCCGATGTAGTTATGGCCGGGGACATGCACGAAGGCACTGCCAATCGTATCCGACGGCGATGTCTTGAACAGATCGAACTGGCTGTAGCGGAAAGAGACCTGGTTGTTGTTGCCGAAGTTCTGGTCGGCCCGGAGTGTTCCCGAATTCTGGGTGGCATCGCTATTCAGAGGATAGAAAAGGTTCTGCCCGTTGACGACGGTTGTGCTGCCCGTCGGGATGAGCGGCAGGTATAGCTTGGAGATCGGACTGAACCGGCTGGCTGAAATTATGTTGCCCGAGAAAATGCTGCGCGTGTACGCGCCACCCACCAAAGTCGTTGTAGCGGGATCATAGAGCTGATGAATAACGTTCCCATTCTGATCCCGATCGTTGCAAAGGCCGCTCGTGAATCCCGTGAGACACAGGGCGCTGAAGTCCCCGGAATCCATTGCGGCCGTTGGCGCCAGCGCTCCGGTTTCGCTCTTGGAAGCGTACCTGTAGCCTTCCCATGCGACAAAGAAGAAGGTGCGGTTCTTGCCATTATAGAGCTTCGGAATCGAGAGAGGACCGCCGGCCGAAGCGCCGAACTGGTTCTGCCGCAGGGGCGCGCGGGCTGCCTCGAAGAAGCCGCGCGAATCCATCACCTCGTTGCGCAGGAACTCCCAAAGGTCGCCATGGTACTGGTTGGTTCCGGATTTCGTGACCACGCTCACTGCAGCTCCGGCGGCGCCGCCGTACTCGGCCAGATCGTTATGCCCCTGGCTCTTGAACTCCTGAATCGCATCGACGATGGGCGCATAGTTGTATGTCCCGGACAGCGTGTTCAGGTCATTCGCCCCGTCGAGAAAGAAAATATTGCTGCGGTTGCGCGCGCCGTTCACTGCCGGGAAGCTGAACTGCCCGACCGACGCGCCATTCCACCCGCCGCCTCCACCGCTGTTCTGGTCGGTATTGAGGTTCACGGTACCGGGGAGGATCGTTAACAACTCGGTGAAGTTGCGGCCGTTCAGGGGAAGATCGTTCATTTCCTTTGGTGCGACGACCGTGCCCAACTCCGATGTGGAACTCTCCAGTGTAGGTGCGATGGCGTCGACGGTAACGGTGCTCGTGGTGGCGCCGACTTTCATTTGAAAATCGAACGTCGCAGTCTGGCCGACTTCGAGCGTTACTGCCGGTTGCGACACCGCGCTAAAACCGGTCGCAGAAGCCTGCATGCTATAGGCGCCCGGCACGACACTTGGGAAGTTGTAAATTCCGTCGCTAGTGGTGCTTGTTTTCCTCACGACGCCGGTATTGACGTTCGTAAGCTCGATCTGGGCATTTGCAATTGCAGCGCCGTTTGGATCCTTGACGACGCCGTTGACGTTCGCGGTTGCCTGTTGGGCCGTGGCGGCCGGGGGCAGCAGTCCCGCAATGGCCAAGAACATCGCAGGGAGCCCAAGGTACCAGTGCCATTTTCCGTGCCTTCCGTTTTGCATTCTCATATTGCCTCCTGGATGGAAAAGGGGAATTTGTGCGTCAGTGAATTTGTGCGTCAATTAGACGGTGGCAAACTCATGACATCCGACGAGTCGGCGGGAAGCCTCGGACACGTACTTCTTTCGGTCGACGAGCATTCAGTAAACGATGGAGTAAACGTTTACGGGACTAAATATCAGCCCTCGGTCGCGCGCGTGTCAAGCATTTTTTGAGGGTTGGCCATAGCGATGAGTCCTTCCTCTGGAGTTGACTTCAATCACGTGCAGTTCGAGATAAATCACTGATTCAATGCTGATTACGCAGTTCTGTTCACCCATCATGCCCTGATACTAAACCCATTCAGTAAAGCGTCGCAGTTCACACGTCTCGAATGAAATGAAGGCAAGACGCTTCTTTCCCGAGAGCGCGGCGCTGAATGCGAACTGGCCCACACATGTGGTTCGCGGGTTGCCTACGGAGCCATCTGCGGGACAGTCCAGTGACGACGAGGTTACATCTCTTGTATCGAGGTTTGCATTGGCGGTGCGCATGTGACCTGGCCAGCGGAGACGGTCTATGGAGCGCCTTCACGCAAACACGCGCTAATCTATACACCGAGCAGTGCCGTTGTACCATGTCCGGAAGAGGTAAGAACATGTTGTGCCTCCGCCAGCGTCGTGTTCATCCCCCGCGCTCAGCCCAGACTGGCAGGGTTGGAAGATACATGAAACGTCTAGAGATCTCATCCGCTCTTCTTCTCGCGGCAGTTTGCGCCTCGCTCGCTCTCGTAATGCACGTTTCACCAGGCGTGGCGTTCGCTGCAGGCCAGCAGGGGCAAGCAACAGGCGGAGAAATGACCAGCGCCGGCCCGCAGGCGCCGGTATTCGACAGTCAGCACCGTCCCATTACGGCCGGCGGCTTCGTGAAGACGGGTCCGGTTGTGTTCATCGATTTAACCGAAAAGGCAGGGCTCTCGAAGTGGCGGAACGTAACCGGCTCTCGGGAAAAACGAGCGATCATTGAAGCGAAGGGTTCCGGCGTCTGCCTTCTTGATTACGATAACGACGGCTGGCTCGATATTTATCTGGTGAACGGGTCGACTCCGGACGCTCTAGCCGGGAAGGCGCCTTCACCGCATGCGGCCCTCTTCCATAACAATCATGACGGCACGTTCACCGACGTCACCGCGAGCGCGGGTGTTGCGAACGACCGATGGGGAACGGGTTGCGTTGTCGGCGATTACGACAACGACGGCTGGCCCGATCTCTATGTGACCAATGTCGGTGCCAGCCGGCTCTATCACAACAATCACGATGGCACGTTTACCGATGTCGCTGGGCGGGCCGGTGTGGCCCTCGACGAAGGTTCCGCCGGTCTGGCGACTGACCACACCGGCGCCACCTTCGGGGACTACGACGGCGACGGTAATCTCGATCTATTTGTGGCCGGCTATATTGATCTTGACGTGAAAAATGCTCCGCTCTCCGGCTCCAAGACCGCTGGTTACGACTTCTGCCAGTACCGCGCCGTGAAAGTGATGTGCGGCCCGCGCGGACTTCAGGGAGCACACGATCATCTCTTCCACAGCAACGGCGACGGGACCTTTACAGACGTAAGCAAGAGGCTGGGCGTGGACGGTCCCAACGGCTATTACGGGCTCGGCGCGCTGTTTGCCGACGTCAACAACGACGGCAAGCCGGACCTGATGGTGGCCAACGACTCCACTCCGAACTATTTGTACATGAACAAGGGCGACGGCACCTTCAAGGACGATAGTTACGAAAACGGATTCGCACTCAACGGAGACGGGCGCGAGGCGGCCAACATGGGACTCGCCGTCGGAGACTACGAGAACAACGGACATCTCTCCGTTGTTAGCACAACCTTCTCAGACGACTACACCATACTTTTCCGGAACGACGGCAAAGGGGCCTTCACCGATGTCAGTTACCAGACCGGAATTGCCGAGTCAGCTATCCCCTTCGTGAAATTTGGCGATGGATTTCTCGATTACGACAACGACGGCTGGAAGGATCTGTTCATCGTAAACGGCCACGTCTATCCCCAAGTAGATCTGCATCCGGAATGGGGACAGAGCTACGCCCAGCGCTCGCTGCTCTATCACAATCTGGGTAACGGCAAATTCGAACTGGTGCCAGCGGTCGAGGGCACAGGACTGGCAGTAGTCACCGTCGGCCGTGGCGCAGCGTTTGGGGACCTCTTCAACGACGGCAAAATTGGCGCGGTCATCAACAGCATGGACGGCGTCCCGGTGCTGTTGCGCAACGTCAATCCCGACCACCATCATTGGGTTGAGATGAAACTCATCGGCGGGCCTAAGAGCCCCCGCGACGCGGTCGGCGCATCCGTCTACCTGACCGCAAACCGGATGCGTCAGCGGGGTGACGTTCTGAGCGGCGGAAGCTACCTCTCGTCCAATGACTTGCGCGTCCACTTTGGTTTGGGCGACTCGGATAAAGTCGATCAGGTCGAGATTCACTGGCCCAGCGGCACAGTGGAAAAGACGACACTGCCCGCCGTTGACCGCATCTATACCATCACCGAAGGTAAAGGCATTAGCACTGAGATGTGCGACGGCAAGCCCTGCGTCCCATTCCATTGAACTCGTCATCCGTGTCGTAGTTCCCTCGCGCTGTCGAGAGTCGTCTTGTTATCGCAACCTGCAAAACCGCAAACGGGAAGTTCGTCATAATTCAAGCCGACGGCGAAGAGTCGGCCTGCCTCTTTGCTGGTGTACTTGTTTCTCGGTATCGCCTTCGGATGGATCTTGACTCGATCGGAGGTTGTTTCCTGGTTTCGCATCCAGGAGATATTCCGCTTTCAATCCTTCCGGATGTACGGCATCATTGGCTCGGCAATAGCGACGGCAGCGATTTCTCTCGCACTCATCAAAAGAGCAGGGCTTAGCTCATTCTCAGGTGGGGTTATTTCGAGTCCCGCCAAGTCTTTGGGAAGCGGTATTCGTTACGCGGTGGGCGGCACTGTTTTCGGATTGGGGTGGGCGCTGACCGGCGCCTGCCCCGGCCCGCTCTTCGCGCTTATCGGCAACGGGGTCTCAGTAATGACTGTGGCAGTAGCGAGCGCACTCGCTGGCACTTGGATTTACGGTTGGGTGAGGCCAAACCTGCCGCATTAACGGCGTCGACAAGCATTGCGGATGCCAATGGAGAGTGTGCAAAGCAGATCGGCGCCACGGTTGGCTTGCACCAACTGCCACGCCCGCAGGACAAGTTGTTTGGAAATGCTGTATGGCTTTGCCCAGCCACGAACTCCTCCCTTTGCGGGTTGAGCCATTCCCGAGACTGGCCGGGCCGGCCCATGGGATCCACCCACGTTACTGTGCTTCGCCACTGCAACGTCCCGATCCGCCCCTGCTCCCCGCAACAGAATCGTTGTCCGCCGCATCGAACTGCACGGCCGCCCACCCAACTTGTGCCGTAGAGGTGAATGGCTAACAAATTGACGCCAGTTCCCTGCTCTTCTACACTCTTCATATGAGTTGTGTGTGCCAATGCTGTTGTTGTCGCTCCTTTCGGGCTTGTCCCGTGGGGTTGAGCGCCATGGCAGACACAGAATTCTCGATTTAAACCTTCAGGCTCCTCACCCCCATTGGATCAAGTCATCAGAATGGCCGGGATGTGTGTTCAATCTTGCGCCTCCCAATAGTTCATTGCGAGCCAGAGACATCAACCCATGAATCAAGAGCGGCAATTATCGATGCGAACAGAATGCGCGGATGTTGAACTTGGTATATCGATGTCCGAACGGATCGGCAATACGCCGCTTCTTCGCCTGGACAAGGCCGTTCGCGATCTTGAGGGAGTGACGCTGCTGGCCAAGGCGGAGTGGCTCAACCCGGGCGGCAGCGTGAAGGACCGCGCCGCATCGGCAATGGTAAGTGAGGCGTTGGCGCAAGGAAGACTAGGGCCGGGCAAGATTCTGCTAGATGCAACCAGCGGCAACACTGGAATTGCACTTGCCATGTTAGGCGCGGCGCAAGGGATTCCCGTACGACTGGCGATGCCGTCCAATGTTTCGCCGGAACGAAAGCGCATTCTCAAGGCCTACGGAGCGCAGGTGGAATGGACCGACCCCGATCAAAGTTCGGATGGTGCTATTCGGCGCGCGCGTGAGTTGGCCGGCAACGATCCAGCACGTTTCTGCTATTTGGATCAATACTCGAACGACGCCAACTGGAAGGCTCACTATCAGACTAGTGGGCCAGAGATCTGGCGACAGACCGAAGGCCGCGTGACTCATTTTGTCGCGGGACTGGGCACCAGCGGCACATTCATGGGCACCACTCGAAAGCTCAAAGAACTGGATCCTGCTGTGAAGTGCATCAGCTTCCAGCCTGACTCGCCCTTTCACGGCTTGGAAGGACTGAAGTATATGGCGACATCGATTGTGCCGGCCATTTACGATCCACATCTTGCCGATCGGCAGTTGACGGTGGAAACCGAAGCCGCATACCTAATGGCGAAGCAGCTTGCCCGCGAGGAGGGCCTGCTGGTGGGCATCTCGGCGGCGGCAGCCGTTGTTGCCAGCATGCAGATCGCCCGCGAGGAGTCCGCGAGCGGACGTCACGCGGTGATCGTCACGGTGCTTCCTGATTCGGCGGATAAGTATCTGAGCGAGCGATTCTGGGAGGAGCAATGACTACACTGCAGATTGAGAAGCCGGTTTACGATGCGATTCGCGCACACGGCGAGGAGACTTATCCGCACGAGTGCTGTGGCGCACTGCTGGGTCGTTCAGCTCCAGAAGGCTGGCGGATCGAAGCATCGATCAAGGCCGGTAATGCACGAACCGACTCGGCGCACAACCGGTATCAGATTTCCCCGGCGGAACTCATGAAGATCGAGCGCGAATCCCGGCGTCAGGGTTTGAGCATCGCCGGGTTCTACCACTCTCATCCGGATCATCCCGCGCAGTGGTCGCAAACTGACCTTGCCGAAGCCCACTGGCTGGACTGCTCTTACGTCATAACGGCAGTGGCGAACGGCCAGGCAGCTGCAACCAACTCATTCCGGCTGGCAGGAGATACCGAGGAGAACAAGCGATTCGAGCCGGAGCCAATCGAAGTGAAGGAGCCGGCAAGTCCGTAAGGCGCTAATGCACATTGCAAGTGAATCTGAGAACGTCTAAGAAAGGAATTGAAGAAAATGACCATTTTCATCCCCACGCCATTGCGCCCATTCGCAGCGGGCAAAGACGCCGTGGAAGTGAACGCCGGCACGATCGCTGGCGCACTCGATGAGCTGACCCAGACACATCCCGACTTGCGGAAGCATTTGTTCACGAGCGAGGGCAAGGTGCGCGCCTTTGTGAACATTTACCTGAACGATGAAGACGTGCGCTATCTTCCAGAAAAGGAAGCAACAGAGGTTTCGCCCGCCGATACTCTTTCCATCATTCCCTCCATCGCCGGTGGAAACTAGCCGTGCATTACGGATACACCTGCGACGCAGAGATGCTGCATTGAGTAAACCGAACCGTCCATCCTAAGGAGAGAATATGGCTGCAGCAACATTACCTGTTGGATTGCCCGAACTGACTACGGACGACCTCTCGCGCTACTCGCGCCACCTGATTCTGCCGGAGGTCGGCGTAGAAGGCCAGCGCAAATTGAAGGCCGCACGCGTGCTTTGCGTGGGCACGGGTGGGCTTGGTTCGCCGCTCGCCTTGTACCTGGCAGCGGCCGGTGTGGGCACTCTCGGTCTTGTTGATTTCGATGTTGTCGACGCCAGCAATCTGCAGCGCCAGATCATCCACTCCACCGCCGACATCGGCCGCAAGAAACTCGACTCAGCCGAAGAGAAGCTCAAGGCTCTCAATCCTGCGCTCAACGTTCAGAAACACGACACGCTGCTATCGAGCGCAAACGCTCTCGATATCCTCAAGGACTATGACATCGTTGCCGACGGCACCGATAACTTTCCTACGCGGTACCTGGTCAACGATGCATGCGTGTTGCTGGGCAAGCCGAATGCGTACGGATCGATCTTCCGTTTTGAGGGTCAGGCAAGCGTCTTCGCCACAAAGGATGGTCCCTGCTACCGCTGCCTCTATCCAGAGCCGCCGCCGCCAGGACTGGTGCCCAGTTGCGCCGAGGGCGGAGTTTTGGGCATTCTGCCCGGTCTCGTTGGCGTCATCCAGGCAACCGAGACTATCAAGCTCATCCTGGGAATTGGCGAGCCATTGATTGGGCGCCTGCTTCTAGTGGATGCGCTCACCATGCGCTTTCGACAGTTGAAGCTGCGCAAGAATCCCGAATGCCCGGTTTGCGGTGCTCACCCAACTGTTACCAGCCTGATCGACTACCAGCAGTTTTGCGGTATCGAATCCGCAGGTGAAAAGCAAAGTGCAATCAAGAACGGGATCCCGCAATTAAGCGCGAAAGACCTCAAAAGGCGAATCGACTCAGGAGAGAACCTATTCATCCTCGATGTCCGCGAACCATTCGAATATCAAATTGCCAACATCGGCGGTACACTGATTCCGCAGAACGATGTTCCTCAGCGCATCGGAGAAATTGACCGCAACCGGGAGATTGTTGTTCACTGCAAGGCCGGTGGACGCAGTCAGCGTATCGCCGAGTTTCTCAAACAGTCTGGATTCCCCAGCGTAGTCAATCTCGCCGGAGGGATTTTAGCCTGGTCCGACGAGGTCGATCCCAAAGTGCCGAAATATTGATAATTGTCGCTCTAGAAGTCTCAATGGCAAAGTGGATCGGCATCTTGCAAGAAGCCGACCCGCTTTGCCGTCGCTGATTTTCTCCTCAGGCCAATCCGGGATTGCGCCCTTGCCGCAGATCCCACAGCGCGGCGACGAGCGCGTCCACTCCCTCGCAGGTGTTGTAGAGTGCAAGTGTCGCCCGGAGGGTGCTTTCCACGCCAAAGCGGCGCAGAATCGGCTGCGCGCAGTGATGACCGCCGCGCACCGCGATTCCATTGCGGTTCAGATAGTCGCCGATCTCTTCGGTGCGGAAACCATCCATCACGAAAGAAAGAACGCTCGCCTTTTCCTTCGCCGTACCGATGATGTGCAATCCCGGAATATGCTGGACCGCGGCTGTGGCGTACGTGAGCAGCATATGCTCGTGACGCGCGACATTGGCGATGCCCACCCGATTGAGGTAATCGATAGCGGCGCTCAGACCGACTGCATCGGCGATGTTGCCTGTGCCTGCTTCAAAGCGTTGCGGAGGCGGTTGGTAAAGGGTCTTCTCAAAGGTCACATCCTGGATCATGTTGCCGCCACCTTGCCATGGTGGCATATTGTCCAGCACTTCTGACTTTCCGTAAACAACGCCGATGCCGGTGGGCGCAAACACCTTGTGCCCAGAGAACACGTAGAAATCGCAGCCGATGGCCTGTACGTCGACTGGAGCAATTCGCAGTATTGCTCCCTTTTCCGCGCAGAGCATTTGCCAGGGGACGATGTTGGCGTGATGCTCAAGCCAGGGGATGACGATCTCGTCGTCCTCCTGAATGTTGCGTCTTCCCCAGCCCTGCGTGACCCGGTTGATTGCCTGCGTAGCTCCACGGACGTAGACGATATCGCGAGTAGCGCCGGTATTGCGGAAGCGCCGCGGATTTTCCCGCGCGGAGCCGGAACCCAATCGCCTCTTTTGTTTGTTGAGCTTGCCCAGGAACAGTTCCGGGAAGAGCAATAACCAGCACAACAATAAAACACCGCACGCCGATTCGACATCGGCCCAGGACGCTACATCGATCCCGGCAACAACATCGATCGGACAGGAGGCCGGCCGTCAGCATAATAACCTTCTCATCGGCTGTGCGCTCACTTCACTCGAGCACTCACTGTCCCAGAAATGTATCTCGTATCATGGGATATTGTCCACAGGAGGAAATGTATCTGTTCGGTCGCCCCAGATTCCGTGCCTCAGGTCACTCCATTTCTCCATTCGAGGGGAGCGTAAAACCCGGATTTCCGGGTCGCCCAAATTCCCACATGGCCCTCCAACGCCTTCAAGTGCTAGAGAGTCTCGTCAAAATTGCTGGTTCCGGACCAGCTTTTTCCTCTATGCCGGCACCTTCGCTGCTGTGGGAAACTTGAGCGAGTTGTCCATGCTTCGATAGAGTCCTTCCACCGCATCGAGCAATGCGATGACTTCCCCCACCAGTTGGTTTAGGGCGTCTGTGTTCTTTTCTTGCGCCCTTGCGATCACAGCGTCGAAACTCTTGTCGATCAACCCGGTTTGAATGAAGTGTCTGGCAAAACTCGCGAACACAGCGGCATCCGTTGGCGCCTCGATACCACGTGTGATCAGAAGTGCGCGAGCGCTGCGGAGAGTGATGGCATAGAGTGTTTCCTCGCTCTCGAAATCGCCGGAGCGAAACTCCTCCAATAACTGTCTTGCGCTCTTGAGATCGACCTCGATGAGGTCAAAGAGCCCGGCCGAGCACTCACCAACGCCCCTGCCTACCAGCGAGAAGGGTTCTTTTGCACCCCAGTCGTAGTAGTAGCTTTTGTCTTCGCTGTAGGCAGGAATCTCACGGAAGCGGTCGGCTATCTCTCGAATCGCTCGCGCACCCTCACCATCTATGTAGCCGGCAAACGATGGGTAGTCGCTCTTTTTCTGGATCCACAGCTTCAAGACCTCATGTACAAACTCCGGAAGGTCGCGCGCACTCACACGATCGATCTGTTTTGCCAGGCGGCCCTTGCCGGCGCCAATCTCAGCTCCGGCAACAACAGTGTAGGCTGGAAACATTTGTTGCCCCTTGCGGCCTACATTGCCGAAGAAACCCAGGTCGGCGAGCATATGTTGTCCGCAGGTATTCGGGCAGCCGGAAAGATTGAGCCGGAAGCCTGCTATCTGGTTCAGATCGAGAGTGGAATTCTTCAACCGCTCCTCGGTTGCGGACAACGCGCCCTTTGAAAGGCAGATGCCTAGCTTGCAGGTATCCGCCCCGGTACAGGCGATCGAATCGCCGATAAGGCGCGGGCTGCCGGCAAGATCGGTCACTTCGCAAACCACGTGGAAGACATTTGCGAGATAAGTCCTGGGGATATTGCGAAGCCTGAGGTTCTGGCTGAAAGTGGCGCGCAACACATTGCTTCCGAAGTGCTCAGCGAACTCCGCAAGCCGGATGGCAGACGCGTTGCTCACATTGCCGAGGAAAAACGGAATTCGGATTGAAACCAATTCGGGATCTCTCTGATTCTCGACGTAGCGGTCCTTCCACCGATGAAACACCGAAGAGAGGTCTTGCTCGGGAGCAAACGGCGGCAGGTCGCTGGATTGTGGCAATTGCTCAATAATCAACGGCTCCGGATTTTCACTTCGAACCAGTTGCAACTCCTCTGCGTAAAGCTCGCGGAAGCGCTTCTGGCCAAGGGTCTTCCAGAGAAACCGGAGACGCGCGGCATAGCGATTCTTGCGGTCGCCGTGCATGTCAAAGAGACGCTTGACAGCGCTGGTCACGATATAAACGTCCCCGGCGGGAATGAAGTCGTGCAAGAGATGCCCAAGCTCCGGCTTGGCGCCCATTCCGCCCGCAACATAAACCCGGAACCCTCTTTCTCTCTCGCGAATCTGTGCCACGAATCCAAGGTCATTAAACTCGGCGTATGCGCTATCGGCGGGTGAATTGGAAAAAGCGATCTTGAACTTGCGCGGAAGCAGCCACGAATCCGGCTCCGCTATCAATCTGCTGGTCAGCGCAAATGCATATGGGCTTGGATCGAAGACCTCTTCGATGCCAACGCCGGCGTCTGGAGACACAAGAACGTTGCGAACCGTATTGCCGCCGCCCCCGCGGGAGGCAAGTCCGGCATTCAGCAATTCCCGCATGACAACCAGGACATTCTCAAGTGCAACATCGTGAATCTGAAATTCCTGGCGCGTCGTGATGTGAATTGCATTCCTTCCGTAGCGCGAGGAGATCTCCGCAATGCTCCGCAACTGCAGCGGCGTAAGCGCACCCCCAGTTGTCCGAATGCGTACCATATAGGTGCCGTCCTGGCGCTGCTCATAGCAGCCGAAGGGAACTCGGCGCACCTTCAGCGATGCGGCATCGATCTCGCCGCGCCGATAACGCGCTATGTAGGTGTCCAGCTCTTCGAGTTCGGAAGTAAGCGCGTCCGGGATTTTGTAAAACATGACCATATCCTCTTAAAAAGATTCGCGTTCATCCGGCATGACCCCATGCCGGATGAACGCATTCGATGACGTTCACCTGCCAGTTTCCGGCTAGCCGCGAACTGACTGCAATCGAAACCCGCAAACACGAATAATCTGGCTGGTGCAAGAAGACTGAATCTCGCAACGCCAATTCACCCGATGTCCGCGTAGTCATACAAGATCGGGCAAGTTGCTCGCGCTATTGGTTGTCACTGCTTTTGGTCACATTCTTGAACTCATCGAGCAATGACCTGGAGCCTTTGGTACGATGAATTCGCCCATTCAGTACATCGTCCCATGTGATGTAGGGATAGAGATTGTGAGCTTTGGCCTGCTCTTCGAACTCAGCCTTAAGGGAGGCCAGTTTCTCAGGGTACTTTTTGGCTAAGTCAATCCGCTCTGTGTAGTCCTCATTCAGGTTGTAGAGCTCCCAGGCGTTTTCATCAAAAGCCTGGCCGCTGCGGGCGATTCCCGTGATAAAGCTGCTTGGGTAGGCCAATTCAGCTTTCCATCCGTTGTCGTAAATCGACCGCGAACCAAAGATGTAGTAATACTGCAGCGTGTGGCGGGTGGGCGCATTGGCATCGTTTATCGAATATGCCAATGAAGTTCCCTCGATGGGCTGCTGCTTGATTCCCTTGATCTCGTCGGGCGTCCTGATGCCCACAAGATCGAGGGTCGTGGGAAGAATGTCGATGACATGACTGTACTGGGTGCGGATTCCACCTTTGTCCTTGATCCCTTTCGGCCAATAGACAATGAGCGGATTGTGAGTGCCGCCTTCGCTGTTCGCATCCTGCTTCCAATACTTGAAAGGAGTGTTTGCGGCCTGCGCCCAGCCCAGCGGGTAATTCCCATTGGTGGCAGCGGACGTGCCGATTTCTCCAATCTTATTCAGGTTATAGTTAATATTCTCTTTCTCCGATGCGGGCCCGGACAGTATGCTCTGATCCACGGTTCCGTTCAAAGTACCTTCTTTGCTTGCGCCGTTATCGCCAATGGATATGAAGATTAGCGTGTTGTCGAGCTGTCCGGTCTCTTTCAAGTGATTAATCAAACGGCCAATTTCAAAATCCGTGTAGGTAAGATAGCCCGCATACACTTCCATGAAGCGTGCATATAGCTTTTGTTCGTCTGACGATAATTGGTCCCAGGCCTTGATATCCGGGTTGCGATCGGGAAGTTCCGCATCCGCAGGGATAACACCGAGTTTCTTCTGCCGCTCGAAGACCTCTTCGCGATAGGCGTCCCAGCCTTTGTCGAATTTGCCTTTGTATTGATCGCTCCAGTATTTGTCTACCTGGTGCGGAGCATGCGTAGCGCCTGGCGCGTAATAAAGGAAGAAGGGCTTGTCAGGAGCGGCTTTCTTCTGGCGGTCGATATAGAAGATGGCTTTGTCGGTGATCTGATCGCTGAGGTGACGGCCATCGGGACGGACATGAGCCTGATCTTCCACCAGGTCCGGTTTGTACTGGTCAGTCTGCGAGCCAAGGAATCCGAAGAAGTGGTCAAATCCCTTGCCGGTTGGCCAGTGATCGAATGGGCCGGCGTCAGTCGCTTCTTCGTCAGGGGTTACGCCATACTTGCCCACAGCAAAGGTGTTGTAGCCGTTGTCGCGGAGGATCTCGGCGATTGTTCCGGCCGTGGCGGGCACGCGCCCGTCCCAGCCGGGGAATCCGGCAGACATAACCGTGTGTGAAAACCCAGATTCGTGCACGGATGCGCTGTTCCGGCCAGTCAACAGCGCCGCGCGGGTTGGGGCGCAGATCGCGCAGGTATGGAAATTCGTATAGCGCAGACCATTGTTGGCCAGGTTGTCGAACGTGGGAGTCTGAATGAGCCCGCCGAATGTGCCGGCTGCGCCAAAGCCCACATCGTCGATCAGTATCCAAACCACGTTGGGGGCCCCGGCGGGCGCTTTCGCAGGTTCCGGCCACCATTCTTTTGACTCCGCAAGAGTTCTGCCAACCACTCCCTGGTACGGCTGAGCCTCTTGAGCATGCAATGGGAGTTTCGCACTCATCGCAAGGATTAGCGTTGACGTCAACGCCTTCAGTACGCTTTTTTCATTCATAAAACTCTCCTGATGGTTTAAGTCATTCAGCGATGACTCGGTAAGAACATGTTGATCGGGCAACGACATTCAATCGCCTCGCCGGCATCCCGCAGTTCACGTCGGCGCTCGCAACATTCGTGAGTCCCTACTGGAGCGTGATGGTCACCTTGTCGATCTTCCCGGTAAACCTGTTGGGCGTTTTATACTCCAGGCTTACCGGTGAGCCGAGATCGCTTCCAACATCGAGCGACTCGCCGGAACCGTAGATGCCGGAGAAGTGCGCCGCGCCCTTGGGCAAGCCATTGATGGACAATTTGACATCGCCGGCTACCGGCCCGCGGGCAGTCAACTGTTGCGCACTACTGGTTGCCAGGGCCGCCGGCGAGTCTGGAGTGACGATCAACTGGATGTGTGCCAGTCCAGGCCGCAGCGTCGAGCTGGCGACCAGCTGATCGGAGTGGTCGTTGGCCACGTTTACCTCGTAGTAAACTCGGCTGTCCTTGACGAAAAGGCTGAACCCGCCTAGCACGCCGCCCTCGGCGACAATTACGCCATCCGCGCCGTCGGTGGGCACTACGACATCGGCATCGATCGTGTATGCGTGGCCATAGAGTCCAGGGGCGTAACGCAGAGGCAGGCGCTCAACACCCGAGCGGTAGGTGAAGACTGTCTTGCCCTTCAACTCACTGTCAAGCGGCGATGAGCGGGCGGGCAAAATCGGGTAGGCGTGATTGCGTGTCGCTTCTTCATCAAAGACTTTGAGGAGTTCTTTAAGCTTCTCGGGATTCTTATCGGCGAGGTTGTGCGCCTGGCTATAGTCATCGTTCAGGTTGTAAAGCTCCCAGGGATGAATGTCGATGTCCTTGTCGGTGTTCGTCGCCGGAAGCGGGGCCTCCCACGTGGAGTGATAGCGGTTGCCGGCCCACCAGCCATCCTTGTAGATAGCGCGGTTGCCGCTGGTGGTGAAGTACTGCAACGTGTGGCGCGCCGGCGCGTCAGGACGATCGAAGGTGTAGACGAGGCTCTTGCCTTCGAGCGGGAACTGCTTGACGCCGTCGACTTCGTCGGGAAGCTTGACGCCGGCGATATCGTAAATGGTCGGCGCGATATCGTTGACGTGAGAGAACTGCCCGCGGATGCCGCCCGCACCCTTGATGTGGCCGGGCCACGAGACGATCAGCGGATCGGTTGTGCCGCCCAGATGCGAAGCGTCCTGCTTCGTCCCCTGGAAGGGCGAGTTGAGAGCCCAGGCCCACGCTGCGGCGTAGTGATTCATGAACAATTCGCTACCCAGCAAATCGGAGATATCCTCGCGCGCTTCGATGGTCTTAGCATTGCCGTTGACGTCGCGCGCATCGTGGCCTTCGAGTCCGCCCTCGGCGCTCGCGCCGTTGTCGCCGAAGATCCACAAGACGACGGTGTTGTCTGCCTGCCCCTCTTCGCGAATGGAATCCAGGAGACGCCCGACTTCGTAGTCGGTCTGCTCGGTGTATCCAGCGTAAACTTCGGCTTCGTGCGCCAGCAGATTCTTCTTGTCGGACGTCAGAGAATCCCAGGCCGGAAGCCCATCGGGACGCGGTGTCAGTTCCGCATTGGCCGGAATCACGCCAAGCGCCTTCTGCCGGTCGAATGCCTCCTTGCGGATGACGTCCCAGCCTTTATCGAAGCGGCCCTTATAGTGATCGATCCAAAGCTGCGGAACGTGGTGCGGCTCATGGGTGGCGCCCGTTGCAAAGTAGATGAAGAAAGGTTTGTCATGAGCAACAGCGTCGTGCTGATGCAGCCAGGTAATGGCTTCGTCGGTGATGTCGGTCGTGAAGTGATAGCCCTCTTTGGGCGTCTTCGAAGGCTCGGCGGGCGTGGTGTCGCGATAGATGCGCGGATAGTACTGGCTGTCGGCGGCCTGTATGAAACCGTAGAAATGCTCGAAACCGAGACCGGTGGGCCAGCGGTCAAATGGTCCCGCCGGGCTCACCTGCCACATCGGCGTGTTGTGCCACTTGCCATAGGCTGAAGTGCTATAGCCGTTCTCTTTGAGCACTTCGGCAATCGTGGCCGCGCTCTTGGGCAGCACAGTGTTATAGCCGGAAAAAGGAGCCGACCACTCCGCGATCGAGCCGAAGCCTACCTGGTGGTTGTTCCGACCAGTAAGCAACGCCGCTCGCGTCGGTGAGCAGAGCGAGTTCATGTGGAACGAGTTGTAGCGCAAACCCGAATCAGCAAGGCGCTCAAAGTTTGGCGTGTAAATCGGACCGCCAAAGGCCGAGGTAGCGCCAAAGCCCACATCGTCGATTAGGATCAATACAACATTCGGCGCCCCGACTGGAGCCTTTGGCGGTTCGGGCCAAGATTGCGGCGGTGTTCCGTGGACCGGCACGGTAGGCGCTGGGGTTGTCGCGTCATTGTCCTTGGCCCATGCGGGCAACCAGGAACTTAATGCCATACTCCCGGTGAGTAGAAGACCTATTTGCTGCGTATGATTCATCGAACTCTCTCCGTTACATTCTTGAACCTGCTATTGGTTGTCCTTTGCCGCTACCATCGCCGCTGTGTGCGGCGTATCCAACTCGACTCCTGCTGTCAGTCCGCCATTTTGCGCGGACTGACCGCAATCAAAACTGCTGAGGATTACGGGCGGGTTGGCGCTCGAAGGCCAGGCCTTTAAGAACCAGCCGCCCAAACAACCTCAACAGCGTAGAGCCAATAAGCGGCCGGCAATGCTACTTGCTGTTGCTGCTCTGTGCCTGCGCCTTTTGGCGATCGAGATACCACTGGGGCAGATAGGTATGGTGAGTTCGTCCGGCATACATATCGTCGAAGGTGATGTACGGATAGAGATGATGCGACTGGGCCTGCTCTTCGTATTCGGCCTTCAACTTCGCCAGCTTCTCCGGATACTTCTGGGCCAGATCGATGCGCTCGGTCGGATCGTCGTTCAGGTTGTAGAGTTCCCACGCGTTCTCGTCAAGGGGCGGATTACTGAGTACATGCTTGGTAAGGACGTCGTTGGGATACGCCAGCTCGGCCTTCCATCCGTTGTCGTAGATCGATCGCGAGCCGAAAATGTAGTAGTACTGCAGCGTGTGGCGAGTGGGGGCCTTGGCGTCGTCAATCGAGTAGGCCAGAGACGTTCCTTCAATCGCCTGCTGCTTGATGCCGCGAATCTCTTCCGGGGCCTTGATGCCCACCAGATCGAGTGTGGTGGGAAGAAGATCGATCACATGGCTGTACTGGGTGCGAATGCCACCCTTGTCCTTGATGCCCTTCGGCCAGTAGACGATGAGAGGATCGTGCGTTCCGCCCTCGCTGTTGGCGTCCGATTTCCAGTAGCGGAAGGGCGTGTTGGCCGCCTGCGCCCAGCCCAGCGGATAGTTGCCATTCCTGGAGTCGGGTGTGCCGATCTTGTCGACCTTGGCCAGGTTGTAGGCGACATTCTCCTCCTCGGTCATTGGCTTGCGTTGAATGGAACGGTCGATTGTGCCTTCTTCCGATCCTTCCTTGCTGGCGCCGTTATCGCCGATGGAGATGAAGATCAGCGTATTGTCGAGTTGGCCGATCTCCTTGAGGTGATTGATCAGGCGGCCGACCTCAAAGTCCGTGTAGGTAAGATAGCCCGCATACACTTCCATGAAGCGCGCATAGAGCTTCTGCTGGTCCGGCGTCAGCTTGTCCCAGGCCTTGACGTTCTCATTGCGCTCGGGAAGGATCGCGTTGGCGGGAATCACGCCGAGTTTCTTCTGGCGCTCAAAGACTTCCTCGCGGAATGCATCCCAGCCCTTGTCGAACTTGCCCTTGTACTGATCGCTCCAATATCTGTCGACCATGTGCGGGGCGTGCGTGGCGGCCGGAGCGTAATACAAGAAGAATGGCTTGTCGGGCGCGGCCTTCTTCTGGCGGTCGATATAGAAGATCGCCTTGTCGGTGATCTGGTCGCTCAGGTGGCGGCCATCGGGAGTTACGTGCGCTTGATCCTCGACCAAGTCCGGCTTGTATTGATCGGTCTGCGAGCCGAGGAAGCCGAAAAAGTGATCGAAGCCCTTTCCAGTTGGCCAGTGATCGAAGGGGCCGGCGTCGGTCCCCTCATCGTTCGGCGTGATGCCATACTTGCCGACCGCAAAAGTGTTGTAGCCGCTGTCGCGCAGGATCTCGGCGATGGTACCGGCCGTGGAAGGCACGCGGCCATCCCAGCCGGGAAAACCGGCCGACGAGGTTACGTCCGAGAAGCCAGATTCATGCACGGACGCGCTGTTGCGGCCGGTCAGCAGCGCAGAGCGGGTCGGCGCGCAGATGGCGCAGACATGGAAGTTGGTATAGCGCAAGCCATTGTTGGCCAGAGCATCGAAGGTAGGCGTCTGAATGACCCCGCCAAATGTTGCGGCGGCGCCATAGCCCACATCGTCAATCAGGATCCACACCACGTTTGGAGCCCCAGCAGGCGCTTTCACCGGCTCCGGCCACCACTCTTTCGACTCGGCCAAAGTTCTGCCAACGACTCCTTCATATGGCTGCGTCGCTTGAGCGTGCAGTGAGAGTCTCGCTCCCGTCGCCAGTATCAATGTTGATGTCAAAGCATTCAGTACGTTTTTCTTTTTCATGGATCTCCTGTTGTTTCAAGCCATTCAGAGATGACTCGGATTAAGAAGTTGTTAATCGGACATCGAGATTCAGTCGCCGACTTTTCGCAACCTGTGAAGACGAGGAGGAGATGGTGAGTGCCCTATCGATCTCCACAGCCTCGTGCGACATGCTGCTAAGGGACAACAACTGGCTGCCTCTTCTGCACCGGGGTAAAAAGGGAAGTTGGCTTTCTTTTGACTCTGGCCCACTCCATCACCCGCGCCGGCGCTCGATTGTGCTTCAGTTCTTCAGCCATAAAGCGCATATACGGATCGATGTGATGAAAGAAGTGCTTGTAGCCGGCGCAAAGATAGTTCAGCCCATATTCGCCCGATGCCGTCTGCGTGAAGCGATGCTTGGGACACTCGCCGTTACAAGCAAAGCGCACATCGCATTCGCGGCAATCGGAGGGCAGCCCAACTTCCTTTGCATTGCCAAAACGCGTTTGCTGCGGCGAGTCCACCAGGCTCGCCAAGGACTTCTGCATGATATTCCCGAGCTTGTTATCCGGATAAACGAAGTGGTCGCATGAATACACGTCGCCATTGTGCTCGACAGCCAGCGCGCTGCCGCATTTGGGCGCAAAGACGCATAGCGTTTGCGGCACGCCGTACCACGACTCCAGCGCAACATCGAAGACTTGCACGTAGACTCGTCCGACATCCTGAATGACCCAATCATCGAAAACCTGCTGCAGAAATTTACCGAATTGCAGCGGCTCGACAGACCACTCCGACACGGCCGACTCCTGCCGTGAAAACGGCTTCAACAAGACCAGCCCATTAGCATCCGGCTGCTTGGCAACCTGTTCAACGATGGGAATGAATTGCAAATACTTGCTGCCGATCTCCTTGAGAAAACGGTAGACTTCGTGCGGACGATAGGAGTTCAAGCGATTGATGACGGTGAGAGTGTTGAATTCGACTCCGTGCTTCTTGAGAATGCCGAGCCCCCGCATCACGCGCGCAAAAGTTGGCTGGCCGCCTTTATCCACGCGATAAGCATCGTGAATCTCTTCCGGCCCGTCGACAGAGAGTCCGATCAAAAACCTGTGGCGCGCCAGAAACTCGCCCCATGCATCGTCGAGTAGCGTTCCGTTGGTCTGAAATGCGTTATCGATTGTCTTTCCAGCCGCGTACTTGTTCTGCAACTCAATGACGCGCTCGAAGAACGGAATCCCGAGCAGGGTTGGTTCGCCGCCCTGCCAGGCGAAGCTGACGTGCTGCGCCGGCTGCGATTGAATGTACTGACGAATGTACGATTCGAGCACGGCATCGGCCATGCGGTAATCGCGCCCGCTGCCTGGGTAGAGATTTTCCTTCTCCAGGTAGTAGCAATAGGTGCAATTGAGATTGCAAATTGCGCCGTATGGTTTGGCCATGATATGAAACGGCTTCATCGGAATGGAACTCTCTTCCTGAATCGCAATGTGGGCGAATGCCCAATGAAAAAGCCCACGAGGCAGAGGCTCGTGGGCCGGGATTCAAGAGGATTCAGGCGATGCGGTTCAGCTAAGATCGCATCATTGCCGCTTTCCCACGAGGCTGCTCGACTGTCGGTAGAACGACAGGACAACAACAAGCGTGGGATGTGAAGCTACGAAGCATTAAAGTTTGATTCCTTTGAGCAGACATTCTCACTCAGCTATGGAAAGCACGCCTGCAGCGAGAACTGACTCGATAATGCATGGTGATCGAAAATCTGTCAAGCTATCGGCGATGAGTCTCGAGTTTTATCGTAAGAAACTGCGAGCCACGCTTGACACGAATTCGAGTTTATGGCCAAATACAAAGTAATGCAGGAGCCAATGCACATCCCGGCCACACTCGTTCCGGTTTCCGAGCCGACTCCCCGTCGCTCGTGTTGTTGACTCACCGCATACTCTCTCACACAACCAATCGCCGATATCGCGTGCCAGCCGCGCTGAGTTCGCAGTAAATTGTCACCGTCTTCAATGGCATCCCGCATTGAATTGATTGGTGACAAACCCAATGATCAACAGAGCATTCACCGCGCGAAATCTGATTGTTTTCTTGAATTAGCACGCGGATAGATCACTGAATTTCTTTGGAAAGGAAGCCATCCATGAGCATCAGACTGCAGTTTGCTCTCAAAACGGCGAGTTGTTGTCGCATCGCTACATTCCCCGAGAAGGATGCGCCCTGCGTCGTGGGCAGGTGCATAGTACCCATCTAAAGGCATTGCGCACTGCGCGCATTGCGATGGCCCACGACTATGTCGTGGGCCATTCTAATTTGCGATCGAAAATGATCGCGTCTTCGGAGGCAATTATGTCTGTATTAGGTCTCTCAGCTCGAATCTTTGTGAAGCATAAACTTCCGCGCTTGTTGGCAGCCTTGCTGGTCCTTGCGGGAGCCTCGGCACTGCTTGCGCAAATTGTTGAAACCGGCATCATTACCGGTATAGTGAAGGACAACACGGGCGCGGTGGTGATTAAAGCCCACGTGACGGTGCGCAACGCCGGCACTGGATTGACGATCAACACAACCACGGATTCACAGGGGCTTTATGTTTCGCCGCCGCTGAATCCAGGAAATTACGACATTGAAGTAGATGTTCCCGGCTTCAGCAAGGTCATCGAGCACGTCAGGCTCGAAGTAGGACAACGCCTGGCCGCCGACGTTGCGCTGGCCGTAGGCGGCGCCGCGGAAACAATCGAAGTTCAGGACACGGGCTCCGTATTGGAGACCGAGAGTTCGAGCGTCGGCAATCTCCGCACGGAAGAAGCCGTCAGGGATCTGCCCCTGAACGGCCGCAACTTCAATGAGCTGTTTAGCCTGGGAGCGGGCGTTATACCGACGACAACCCAAGCCGTCAGCATTCCCTATACGCAGCAGCGCGGCCCCTCGTACTTCGCCATCAACGGCTCTCGCCCTCAGGAAAATCGCACGCTTTTAGATGGCATTGGCGACCAGGAGAACCATAACAGCATGACGGCTCTCTTCCCGCCCATCGACGCCATTCAGGAGTTCTCAGAAGAGACCCAGGACGCCGACGCGCGATACGGCCGCGGCAACGGCGGCACCATCAACGCGGTCATCAAGTCCGGCACCAGCCAGTATCACGGCGACGCCTTCGAGTTCCTGCGCAACACCGCTCTGGACGCCAGAAACGATTTCAATATTCCAAAAGCGGGACCGACAGGACAGAAAGCCCCTCTGCGGCAAAACGAATTTGGCGCCACCTTCGGCGGACCGGTCTTTTACAAGCAGGCCAACCCCAAGACCTTCTTCTTTGCCGACTATGCCGGAAAGCGCTTCGCTCAGGGCCAGACGAATGTGGAGAGCATACCAGTTGTCAACATCACTCCGACGGGCTATGATTTCTCCGCGTATGCAGCTGGCGCAGTTAAGAACCCGTTAACCCATGTTGCTTACGCCAATAATTTCGTCCCCAACACCGATCCGCTAATCGATCCAACCGGCGCGAATATTCTGAAGTTCTATCAGAAATATGCGCAGCCGAATTATGGGAGCGCGAATGCGGTTGCCAACAATTTCTTCTACGGCCCGTTGTTGATCATAAACGAAGACGACTTCGATGTGAAGATCGATCGCAAGTTTACCGAGAAAGACAGCGCCTTCCTTCGCTATAGTCAAGGCCATGACATTTTCTCCCAGCCCGGCGTCCTGCCGACGCCTCTGGTGGGTGACGTCATATGCGGGCCCGCGACGGACCCTGCGCATCAGGCTGTGCTCAGCGAGACGCACGTCTTCTCGCCGACCATCGTCAACACGGCGCGCTACGGCTGGACTCGCTTCTTTGTCTACGCCAAAAACTGGGACGCGGGCCTGCAACTTGCCTCCCTTTCCAACCTCAACATCCCCGGTGTAATCAATCCTAACAATCCCCTGACCGACGGACTGCCGGTGATGACCTTCACGGGCTACGCGCCGATCGGCGACGCTGGCAACAGTCCCACGAACATCGGAACCAACAATTACCAATGGGACGACGATCTCACCCTGGTTCGCGGCAAGCACTCGCTGGACCTCGGATTCGATCTGATACGCCTCGAATACAATATGTTCCAAACCGGCGCGGAGCACGGCTCTGAGGCTTACGGTACGCGATACACCGGGCTGCCCTGGAGCGATCTGCTCTTCGGCGCTCCGACGAGCGGCACCTACTCCTTGCCCTCTGAGGTCGGCTTGCGACAGAGCGATCTGTCCTTCTATGCGCAGGACAATTACAAGGTCAACAATAGGCTGACGTTGAACCTGGGCGTGCACTATGAGAACTTCCTTGGCTGGCCATGGACTGAAGTTCACAACAAAGAATATGCCTTCGTTCCCTCGATCTCGAAGACAGCGCTGGAGCAGGTGGGCACCAATGGAATCCCCACGAGCGGATTGAGCGGAAACAACTTCAACTTTGCGCCGCGCGTGGGCGCAGCCTACAAGATCACCAACAAGACAGTCCTCCACGCCGGCTTTGGCATCTACTACGCTGCGCCTGACGTTA
>Ga0182014_10002144_pt1 | contig 25297 bp, 21 predicted proteins | sample 612S2DmetaG_FD_120489 | JGI IMG/M metagenome (GOLD analysis project Ga0182014, IMG submission 120489) | Permafrost microbial communities from Stordalen Mire, Sweden - 612S2D metaG | ecosystem: Environmental > Terrestrial > Soil > Wetlands > Permafrost | place: Sweden: Stordalen | collected...
CCGACGTCCGTCCCCAGGTCCCAGCAGCTGCCGTGGCCGAGCAAGGCGAGCGCGGCCGTCGCGGTCCCCGACCTCTCGGTTGCCGCGTCGTCTCCCGTCCAGCCCCGGGTGCCGATCGCGAGCCTCACCAAGATGATGACCACGTGGGTGGTGCTGCACAAGCTCCCGCTCACGTACTCCGAGAGCGGACCGTGCCTCACGGTGAACGCGCAGGACGTCGCCCTCTACAACCAGGACGTCGAGACCGGCCAGTCGAACGTCAAGATCGCCCTCGGCGAGAGGCTGTGCGAGGGGACGCTGCTTCGCGGGATGCTGGTCCACTCCGCCGGCGACTACGCCCAGCTGCTGACGACGATGCTCAACATGAGCGAGACGAAGTTCGTCGCCGCGATGAACAAGGCTGCGCGCTCGCTCGGTTTGAAGCACACCCGCTACGTGGACTACACTGGCATCTCGCCCGGTGACCTCTCCACCGCCCAGGACCAGTCGGCGATCGAGGTCGAACTCATGGACAACGAGCCAATCGTTCGTCGCATCGTGGCCCTTCCGAGCGTGAAGCTCCCGGTCGCCGGCGTCGTGGTCTCCTACACGCCGTTCGAAGGCGTGGACGGCGTCGTCGGTGTCAAGTCCGGGTTCACGACGCCCGCGGGGGGCTGTGACGCCATGGCCATCAACGTCGAGCTGGGCAACACGGTGATCACCACCTACGCCGTGGTGCTCGGCGTGCACGGCGGCGACGCCATTGACCGGGCCGGGCAGTACGCGCTGACCCTCGCGCAGTCGCTCCGGTCGAGGTTCAAGGTCACCGCGACGTCGGCGGGCTCGAGCGTCGTATGGAACGGGTGGCCCGGGTACGTCGTTGCTCCGGCGACCACCACGACGACCACCAGCACCACGACCTCGACCTCGACCACGACGTCGACCTCGACCACGACGTCGAGCACGACCACGACGACGATCTTCTAGGGACAACTCCCGGCGTTGGCGCGCAGCGTGGAACCTGGGCCGCTCAGGTGCCGCGCTTGTTCGACGGCCCGAAGAGCGGCTGGATCGTCGCCTGATGCCAATCGGTGCGCGGGCACGTGAAGAGCCCGTAGCATGCCTCGATGATGGCGTCGTAGTTCGCGCGCCATCCGGTGAAGTCGCACCAGGCGGCCTCGCGGTCGGCGATTATCGGCACGCCGCTGCGCACGAGCCGGTCGAGCACCCCGTCGAACTCGGCGCGCGTGATCGTGATCGGCACGTCGCGGTCGATCACGGTGGGGTAGGGGACCCGGAAGTAGTCCGCCAGGCGCCGCAGGGTCAGCCAGCCCGAGCGGATGCAGAGTCCCGCGGTGGGCGAGGGCGTGGAGTCGACCGCGGCGTTGAAGAGCGCCGCGGCGTCGAGCACCGCCGCCGCGGCGCCAATCCACGTCTGGTCGGGCGAGGGTGAACGGTAGTAGTTGAGGATCGTGAGCGTCGTGTGCGTTTCGCCCACCTCGATGAACCACTGCTCCCACTCGCGCCACAGCTCGTCGAGGCGCTCGTAGGAGTCGACGCTCTGGGCCATCTCGAGCACGCCCCACGGGGTCGCGGGCACCCCCGCTCGAACCGAGAGCCTCGAGACCGAGACCTCGCGGCGATGGAAGGCCGAGTACAGCGTCGGGATGAAGGCGATCAACAGGGCCAGCAGGGTGAGCCCGATGCCCGCCTCCACGTAACCGAGCAGGACCTGTCCGCCCCCGCGGCCCGAGGACGTGCCGAGGGTGAGCAGCGAGGAGCCCGAGATCTCGAAGGCCGGCACGAAGCCGTTGACCCCCGCGGCGATGAAGCCGAGCGCGAAGGCGACGATGCTGAGCGCGAGCCAGAGGGCCTGGTAGGTGAGCAGGACCATCGACGCGTACAGCGAGAGGATCGCGTCGCGCACGGCGTAGGACCTCTTCGAATTGGCGAGCATCCGAAAGACCAGCCCGACGCCGCGCGCCACGGCCCGGCTCAGCGAGACGTTGGCGACCCGGGGAAGCAGGAACGTTCTCACCGCGGCGTCGAGCACCAGCAGTTCGAGGACGAGGCCCGCGAGGCCCGCGAGAACGCGTATCCAGATAGCCATCGAGCGCAACTCCCAGCCGCTGATCGCAGAAGGGCCATCGACGATTCGATGGCTGGGCCCTCCGCTGTTACGAGATTGTAGGTGCCACCTTCGCTACTCGCCCGGAACAGCCTGATGGATGGGCCAAAAACCCGACCGCGGGCAACGGTGGCGCTCGTAAGGTTTCGAAGGGCTTTCCGGACCGCGGATAACCTCCGAAAGGTGGATTCGTTTAGCGAGATCGTCCGGGTGAACGCCGCCGGCTACCAGCTGGTGCACTACGGAGCCGGCCGCCCGGTGATCCTCTATCCGTCACTCGGTCGCGCGGGCAATGACTTCGACCGACTCGCCCAGGGCCTGGCGCGCAGCGGCTACCACGCCATCGCCGTGAACCCACCGGGCGTCGCCACGCCCCTCGGCGAGCCCGCGTGGACCGACCTCTCGGACATCGCCGCCGACCTCTGGGCCATCATCGACCAGGCGCAACTCGACCGGGTGGTCCTCGTGGGCCACGCCTTCGGGAACCGGGTCGTGCGCGCGACGTCCGCGGCGAGAGCGGATGACGTCGACGCGCTGGTGCTGCTCGCGTGCGGAGGCGACGTGGCGCCGGGACCCGAGGTGTTCCCCAACTTCTTCAACTGCTTCAACGAGCAGCTCGACCGCGAGACCCACTCGCGTTCGGTGCAGGCCGCGTTCTTCGCGCCGGGCAACGAGCCCGGCGAATGGACCGAGGGCTGGTACCCCGAGCTGGCGAAGTGCCAGCGCGAGGCCGTCGCCGCGACCGACTTCGAGGAGTTCGGCATGGGCGGCACCGCGCCCGGTCTCATCGTCCAGGGACTCGACGACGTGATCGCCCCGCCCCAGAACGCGTGGAACCTGGTGGCGCGTAGGCCGGACACCAGGGTCGTGGGCCTGCCCGACTGCGGGCACGCGATGCTGCCCGAGCAGCCGACCGCGATCCTCGACGCGGTCGTCTCCTTCCTGGCCGAGAAGCTCCCGGGCTGACTGCTCCTACGTCGGGGATTGGTCCCCCGCCGCCGCGCCCGGGGCGGCGGGCACTTGCGGCGGGGGCGCCGGTGCGTTCCAGAACTCCTTCAGGACGACCTGGATCGTGGCCGCGAGGGGGATGGCGAGCAGCACCCCGACGAAGCCGCCGAAGATGCCGTCCACCCAGGACCCGATCTCCGCACCCGTCAGTATCGCGATGAAGACCGTGAGGGGGTTCAGCCTCACGGTCTTGCTCATGATGACCGGGTTGAGCACGTGGTTCTGCACCAGCGTGTAGACGAGAAAGACCACGAGCGTGACGACGCCCGCGGTGAGCGAATGGCCGAGGGCGAACAGCACGGTCGGAATTCCCGCGAGTGCGCCGCCGATCTGGGGCAGGAAGTCGACCATCACGACCCACATTCCCCACAGCAACGCGAAGGGCACGTGCAGCACGGCGAGCGTGACGAAGACGACGACGCCGGCGCTGATCGAGATCACGAGGTTGCCGAGCACGTACCCGAGGGCCGCGCGGCTCACCTCGGCGCCCACCCTCTTCAGGCGTGCGGCGTGGGCGGGCTCCATCATCCCGAGCACCCCGGCGCGTATCTTGGACGCCTCGAGCAGCACGAGGATGACGAAGGCGAACATCGTCACCGCGAGGAAGAGCATCGTGATCGCGCCCTTGCCGAGCGCGATCGCCGGCTTGCTCAGGCCCTTGCCGAGCGAGACGAGCTTGGACGAGTTCTTGCTCACCCACGCCTGCACGTGGTAGCGGCGGATGAGGTGGCCGATCCAGCCCTTGCCGTGCTCGGCCTTGCTCACGTAGGACGGCAGGTCGTTCGCGAGGTGGGTGAGGCTGTTCACGAGCGGGTCACCGAAGGCGAACGCGAACCCGCTGAAGATCAGGACTGCGCCCAAGGTGACGATCGCGACCGCGACGCCGCGCCGGCGGATCTTCCAGCGCTCGAGCCAGTCGACCAGGGGGTTCAGCACGAGGGAGATGAAGCCCCCGACGAGCATCAGGAGCAGGATGTCGCGCAGGCGGTAGAGGATCCTGCCGAGCGCGTACACCGCCACGACCGAGAGGATGGTGACGAAGATGGTCTTGAGCGGGACGTTGTTGAGCTGCGCACGCTCGAACATCCTGGCGCGGCGCGAATCACCGGCCTCGTTGTCGCCATCCGACTGGTCTGTCATCCCTCTCCCTGTCGTTGAACTCTGCGCGTTACGCTAGCGCCCGACCGAAACCCGCCGGGGCCAGTCGGCGCGGTGATCGGTTCGTGGCGTAGGCGTCGCGACGTCACCGACCCTCAGTCGGCCTTCTCACTCACCTTCAGCGCTCCGTAGCGGCGACGGAACAGGACCCAGCAGACGCCGCCCGCCATGGTCGGCAGCCAGTAGGAGCCGACGCGAAAGGCGAGCGTGGCGACGACCGCGCTGGCGCTCGGCACGTTCGCCAGCACGAGCAGTCCGCTCAGGCTCGCCTCCACGATCCCGAGGCCCCCCGGCGTGAGCGGCAGCAGCGCGATGACGGCGGTGGCGGCGTAGGCGAGCAGCACCAGGGACGGGTTCGGACGAGCCCCCGTGGCGCGCAGCGCCGCGAGCAGGCTGAAGTAGTCGAGGCCAATGCGCCCCGAGATCAGGAGCACGGCCTTCCACCAGTTCTGGCCAAGGTCGGTGCGCACGAGGTCGCGTTCGGCGACGAGCCGTGCGGGCAGGTCCGACGAGCGCTTTCGCCGGGGCAGCTTGTTGAAGAGCCACTGGACGACGCGTCCGATCGTGACGAGGGTCCGGTCGGTCGTGAGCAGGACGATCCCGAGGGCCATGATCAGGATGAAACCGGCGATGCCGAGCTCGCCCGCGTGCACGAGACCGGCGCTGACCGATCCGCCGAGGACCACCGGCAGGGCGAAGATCGGCAGGGAGAAGAGGCCGGCGATCCCGATGATCGACGAGACCGCCAGCCCGCTCGCCGCCTGGACCGAATCGATGCCCGCGGAGGCGAGCATCCGGAACTGGACGCTCGCGCCGACCGCGTCGCCGCCAGGCAGCGTGTTGGTGACCGCGTTGCCCGCCAGGGCCGACGTGACAACCGGGAACCACTTGTCCGTCCTCAGTATCAGTCGCAACAGCGCCATCGAGCAGAGAAAGCTCGCCGCTTCGGCGACGACGGCGACGACCAGCCACCAGGGCTCGAGGGTGAGCAGTCGCGGCCACGACGAGATGACCCGAACCAGCGCGGGCAGCACGATGTAGAACACGAGGCCCATGACGATGACCGCGATGACGCGGCCAGTCGTCGCCCTACTCGAGCGAGTCGGCTTGTCGGTATCCATCAGAACAAAATAGGCCACTGAACCAGCCCCGACGCCAACGGTCTCCTCGCGTCGAGGTGTTGCCGCGCCGCTCGCATCGCCCGAGCGAGCCGTGCCACGGTGTTTTCGCTGATTCACTGGGGGAGAAGGCGACGAGCGAACCCCAGCGAACTGCTCCCAGGCCGCTCGTCGGTCGACTATGCGCGTCAAGAGCTCGAGTGTACGGTCGCTCGGCAGCCAACGCAGCGCGCTGAGCGACCTCGCGCGGACCGTCGGACGGGTCGCGCAGGTCCTCTCTCCGACGCACCAGCACCCGCTAGATGAACGCGTGCTCGGGTCGCTCGCCGAGGCTCACCTGCAGGCGCACGTCGGCCTGCACCAGGGCGAGGTCGTCGGCGTGCGTGACGCCGACGCAGCGAGAGACCGTTGGCAGCACGTCAAAGCGAAGGGGGATGTGGTGCAGGATCCTTCCGACCATGACCGGGAGCTGCAATTCGGGTTCAGCCTTGAAGTCGTGGTCCGCCATGGCGCCGCGCATGACGGGCCATATGGCGGGCTGGAATCCCCACAGGTTCATCGAGACGACCGAGTCGGGCTTGAGCAAGACGGGCGAAAGCCCGTCGTCGGCGACGAACCCGTCCGGAGAAGAGTGCACCTGACGGCGCTCGGTGATCTCGGTGAGATGGCCGTTCACCGCGTGGCACACGCCGCGTGTCACCGGCAGGTCGCCCACGAGCGCCCGGTCGAGCTGAAACCCGATAAGACAGCACGTCTCGCTGGTGGCCAGGTGGTAGCCCAACTTCGCGAACGCGTCTCGACCGTACAGGTCGTCGGCGTTCGAGACGGCGAATGGTCTGGTCGTGTCGAGGAAGGGTTCGGCGGCGAGCACGGCGTCGACGGTGCCGCGGGCGACGTCCTGGACCGCGAAGGAGATCCGGTGCTCTCTCGGCCAGAATTCCTTGACGTGTTCCACGATGGCGTCGCCCGTGTCGGGATTGATGACGACGACGATCTCACGGAAGCCGGAGGAGATGGCGTCGGACGCGATGAGGTCGATGACCCCTTCGCCGTGGACCCCGACCGGCGCGAGTTGCTTCAGCCCCCCGTAGCGGCGAGCGCGACCTGCTGCCAGGATGACCAGGGATGGAGCGTGCATCAAGACCAGCGTACAATCGCCGACGCCCACGTCATGCCCGCGCCGAAGCCGGTCATGAGCGCGTACTCGCCGGGCTTGATGCGGCCGTTGTTGCGGGCGTCGTCAAAGGCGAGGGGTATCGATGCGCTCGAGGTGTTCCCGTACCGGTCGAGCACGACGACGGCTCGCTCCATCTCGATGCCGAGGCGCTGGGTGGCGGCCTGGATGATGCGGATGTTGGCCTGGTGGGGGATGACCAGACCGAGGTCGTCGGCGGTGATGCCGGCGGTCTCCATCGCCTTCTCCGCGGAGTCGACCACCACGCGAACCGCGCGGCGAAACACCTCGCGCCCGTTCATCTGGAAGAAGCCCCCGTGCTCGCAGGTGAGCAGGTCCGCGGCGGAGCCGTCGGCTCCGAGGCAGAACGACAGCAGGTCGGTCCCGTTGGGGTCGTACTCGAGCACCGACGCGCCGGCGCCGTCAGCGAGCAGCACCGCCATGTTCCGGTCGCTCCAGTCAACCCATCGCGAGAGGTGCTCGGCGCCGATCACCAGGATCCGCTTGTTGCCCGTCTCGAGCAGCCCGTAGGCCGTGCGCACCGCGTACATGAAGCCGCTGCAGGCGGCGTTCACGTCCATCGCGGGACACGACAAGCCGAGTTCATTCGCGATCATCGGCGCGGTGGCGGGACAGAGGCGGTCCGGGGTGGTCGTCGCGAGCACGAGGAAGTCGATGTCCTCGGCGACGACGCCGGCATCGTCCATGGCGCGCTGGCCGGCGAGGGTCCCGAGCGTCTTGGCGGACCCGCCGATTCGGCGCTCGCGGATGCCGGTGCGCTCGGTGATCCACTCATCGGAGGTGTCGAGGGTGAGGGAGAGCTCCTCGTTGGTGACGACACGGTCGGGGACGGCGATGCCCCAGCCCTTGAAACGAACGCCCATGGTCAGCCCCTTCGTTGGCTAGTCCTGGGAAAAGTCTACGGGTTACGCGCTCTCGGACTTGGGCGCTTTCAGAACCTGCAAAGTGCAGCGCGCGACGCAGATCATGCGGCCCTGGTCGTCGGTGAGGTCGATGCCCCAGACGTGCACCGTTCGGCCCTTTCGAATAGGCGTGGCGGTCGCGGTCAACGTGCCGCTGCTCATCGAGCGCAGGTGCGAGCAGTTGAGTTCGGTGCCGACGACGATGAAGTCAGGCAGCACGCTCACCGCGCCGCCGATCGACGCGGCGCCTTCGGCGAGCAGCGCCGAGACACCGCCGTGCAGGATGCCGTATGGCTGGTGCACCTTCGGTCCGACCTCGACCTGCAGGATGACCTTCTCGGGCGTGACGAGCACGGTCCGCACGCCGAGCTGGGTGTTGACGTTGTCGGTCTTGGGTACGAAGTGCGAGAGGTCCTCAGTCATCTCTTCAGTTTAAGGGCGTGCCGGTAGCCTTTCGCTATGACCCGACGCGTGGACCTTCGAAGCGACACCGTGACCCAACCGACGCGTGCGATGCGTGAAGCGATGGCGACCGCGGTGGTGGGTGACGACGGCTACTCGGAGGATCCGACCGTCAACGAGCTCGAGGAACGTTTCGCCACCCTCGTGGGCAAGGAGCAGGCGATCTTCTTGCCGTCCGGTGTCATGGGCAACCAGGTAGCTGTGCGCGTGTTGACCCAGCCCGGCGACCTCATCGTCGCGGGCCGCACGCAGCACGTGGTGAGCTTCGAGATGGGCGCCTCGGCACGGAACTCCTCGGTCCAGTTCGCGCTGGTCGACGACGCCAGCGGCGTCCTTGACCTGCAGGAGGTTCTCGACATCATCGACGCCGAGCAGGACCATCAGCCGCACGTGGCGATGGTGACGGTGGAGAACACGCACATGCCATCGGGCGGAACGCCGTGGAACGTCGATGACCTTCGTGCGCTCGTCAACGCCGTGGGCGGTCGACCCATCCACCTGGACGGCGCCCGGCTCTTCAACGCCGTGGTCGCCACCGGCACGTCGGCGGCCGACTTCTCCCGACCGGCGACCACGGTGATGGCGTGCCTTTCGAAGGGTCTGTGCGCGCCGGTTGGTTCGCTGCTCGCCGGTCCCGCCCTGCTCATGGAGCGCGCTCGAATCGAACGCAAGCGGCTGGGCGGCACCATGCGCCAGGCCGGCTTCCTCGCCGCCGCCGGTCTGGTCGCGCTCGACACCATGATCGACCGCCTCGGCGAGGATCACGCTCGCGCCCGGCGACTCGCGGAGCTCTTCGCGGCGGCTTTCCCGGAGTCGAACTACGACCCCACGACGTGCCAGACCAACATCGTGGCCTTCGATCACCCCCAGGCGCGCCAGATCGTCGTCGAACTGAGCCGGCTCGGCGTCGACGGCGGCACCGTGGCGCCGCGCCGAGCCAGGTTCGTCACGCACGCGGGCATCGACGACGATGACGTGGCGTTCGTCGCCGACGTGCTGAGGAGTTTCAAGCCCTCCGTTGGTTAACCGCAATGACCCGGTAGTTCGAGAGCCGTTACCGAGAAGTTCACCTGGCGCGGCTGGTGGTTCACGGGCGTCACGGGGTAGCCTTGGAGAGCCCATAGGGCTTGCTATGACTGAAATTCTCCACCTCTCGACATTCCTGCGCCGTCCGATCTTCGATTCCGACGGTGATCGGATCGGACGCGTCCAGGACCTGGTCGCGCGCCTCGGTAACGACGCGCACCCGCCGATCGTGGGGGTGGTCATCCGGATCGAAGGCCGCAATCTCTTTGTGCCGATCCGCAAGATCGGCGGACTCAGCGAAGGGCGCATGACCTTCGAGGGTCGAAAGGTCGACCTTCGTCGTTTCGAGCGCCGCCCCGGAGAGCTTCTGCTCGCCGAAGACCTCCTCGCGCGCCACCTCATCAACCTCGTGCGGGGTCGTCTGATCATCGCCAACGAGATCGAGATCGCCGAGATGGAGGGCCGCTGGGAGGTCGTCGGCGTCGACCCCGGTCGACGTCCGTTCTTTCGACGGGTCCTGGGCCAGAAGATGGGCCAGCGCGTGAAGGCGGAGGCCATCGTCGACTTCGCCTCGATCGAGCCGTTCGTGTCCCACGTCCCTTCGGCGCGCCTGCGCATCCCGTACCGGAAGCTCTCGAAGCTCCACCCCGCCCAGATCGCCGACCTCGTCGAGCAGGCCAGCCACGAAGAGGGCGAAGAGATCATCGAGGCCGTCGGCCTCGACCGCGAACTCGAGGCGGACGTCTTCGAGGAGCTCGACACCGAGCACCAGCTCGAGTTCCTCGAGTCGCGCACCGACGTCGAGGCCGCCCGCCTGCTGTCGCGAATGGAGCCGGACAACGCCGCGGACCTGATCAACGAGGTCGACCAGGACCGGCGCCTGCCGATCCTCGAGCACCTGCCCGATCCCCAGCAGGGGAAGGTTCGCCAACTCCTCTCCTACAACGCCGAGACCGCGGGCGGCATGATGAACACCGATTTCGTCGCCGTGGAGGCGACCGCGACCGTCGCCGACGCGCTCGAGGCGATCCGCACGTCCACGGTGCCCGCCGAATCCGTGCACGCCGTCTTCGTCATGGACGAGAACGGCCAGCCGATCGGCGCGGCGTCCATCGCGCCGCTCGTGCGCGCGAGGCCCACGGAACTCGCGCTCAGCGTGGCGAGGACCCAGCTCACCCACGTGCATCCCCACTGGGACCTTCACCGGATATCTCGCAAGATGAGCGACTTCAACCTCACCGTGCTTCCCGTGCTCGATGACGATCACGGCAGGATGATCGGCGTCGTGACAGTCGACGACCTACTCGAGGAGTTGCTGCCCCAGGGCTGGCGCCGCGAGTTCGGCATGAGCGCGGTGGAGGAGTAGCCATGCGCCGCCATGTCCCGGGTCGCGTTCAAAGGGGGTCTTCTGAAGCCCCCTAGTACCAGCCTCACGGCTATCTACGTACCGACACAACTTCGCACGACTTCAATGACTGGCTGCTAGCCCGCCTCCAGTTTCTGCGTGGTTGTTTCGCCGAACGACCACAACGAGACGAAAGGAGGTGGAGCGTGCAGAGCGAACAGTCAAAAGACCAGCAGATCAGCGGTGCCTTCGGAACCATCAAGTCACACGACGTGGGCGACCGCAAGGGAGTGCGCGCCCGCTTCCTGACGCTCATCGCCATCATCGGGCCGGGGCTCATCGTCATGGTGGGCGACAACGACGCCGGGGGCGTCTCGACCTACGCCCAGGCCGGGCAGAACTTCGGCTACTCGCTGCTGTGGACGTTGCCGTTGCTCATACCGGTGCTCATCATCAACCAGGAAATGGTGGCCCGGCTCGGGGCCGTGACCGGCGTCGGCCACGGGCGACTGATCAGGGAGCGCTTCGGCCGTTACTGGGGGAACGTCTCGATCAGTTCCATCCTGCTGCTCAACTTCTTGATCATCATCACCGAGTTCATCGGGATCTCCCTGTCCATGGACTACTTCGGGGTCTCGCCGTATATCTCGGTGCCCATCGCGGTGATCCTGCTCTTCGCGGTGACCGCGTCGGGCTCGTTCCAGCGATGGGAGCGGTTCATGATGCTCTTCGTCGCCATCAACTTCTTCATCGTGCCGCTGGTGCTCGTCACCAAGCCCCACTTCACGACGGTGCTGCACCACGCGGTCATCCCGGGCATTCGCGGCGGGGCCTCCTCGAGCGCGGTGCTGCTCATCATCTCGATCATTGGCACGACCGTCGCGCCCTGGCAGCTGTACTTCCAGCAGTCCAACATCGTCGACAAGAAGATCACGCCACGCTGGCTGAACTACGAACGCGTGGACACCATTCTCGGCTCGTTCATCGTCGTCATAGGCGCCTCCGCACTCATCGCCGCCTGTGCGGCGGGTCTCGCGGGACACGGGGGAACCAACAGCTACACCACGGCGCTCGGGGTCGCCCGGGGGCTCGGCACCTTCGTCGGCCACGGATCGGGGACGCTCTTCGCGATCATCCTGCTCAATGCCTCGATCATCGGCGCCGCGGCGGTCACGCTCGCGAGCTCGTACGCGCTGGGCGACCTCGCCGGGGGGTCGCGCCAGTCGCTCAACTCGCGCCTGCGAGACGCCAAGGGCTTCTTCGGCGCTTTCGGCGCCCTGCTGGTCGTCGCCGGTGTCGCCACCCTCATCCCGGGCGCGCCGCTCGGCATCATCACCCTCGCCGTGCAGGCGATGTGCGGTCTGATGCTGCCGAGCACCACGATCTTCGTCCTGCTGCTCTGCAACGACCGCGAGGTCCTCGGGCCCTGGGTGAACGGACGGTGGCTCAACGTCGTCGCGACCATCATCGTGACGCTGCTCGTGGTGCTGTCAGTCACCATGATGGTCTCGACGCTGTTCACGTCGGTGAACGTCGTCGACCTGCTCACCTACCTCAGCGTCCTTGCCGGAGCGGGTTTGGTCATTGGCCTTCCCATTGGCCTGCGCCGCGCGTCGGTACCGCTCGAGTACGACATCGACAAGCGCGACTGGCGCACGCCTCGACTCACCCTGCTCGCCCCGCTGCCGACTTCCTACGCCCGGCGGCTCCTGCTTCGCTGCGTCGGGACGTACCTGGTCGTCGCCGGGACCCTCCTGATCGTTCGTATCATCCAACTCGCGACCTCGTAGTCTCGTCAGGATGAACTTCCCCCCGACCCTCGTGTGCGTGCACGCCCACCCCGATGACGAGTCGCTCTTCACCGCCGGGATCAGCGCCCACTACGGGTCCCTCGGTTACGACGTCGTGCTCGTCACCTGCACCAACGGGCGCCTGGGATTCGACGATCAAGGCAGGCCCGGCTCCCACGCCGCCCACGACGTCGAGGTCACGGCTTCGGCGCGCGCGGGCGAGCTGCAGCGCGCGGCGAAGCTCGTCGGTTTCAACCGCATCGTGACGCTCGGTTACAACGACTCGGGCATGGTCGGATGGCGACAGAACAGCGAGGACGGCGCGTTCATGAACGTCGACGTGGAAAAGGCCGGGCGCACCCTCGCCGCCCTTCTGGACGAAGTGAGCGCCACGGTGGTCGTGACCTACGACGAGAACGGCTTCTACGGCCATCCCGACCACATCATGGCGAACAGGTTGACCCGTCGGGCCATCGAGCTCAGTGCCAGCGTGCAGCGCCTCTACTATCCGGTGGTGCCGAGCAGCGTCCTCGAGCGGTTCACGCTCGACGCCACGGAGCAAGCTGTGTTCCTGCCCGCCTGGGTCGTCGACGCCGTGCCGGGCACGCCCGACGAGCTGGTCTCGACGGTCATGGACGTGCGCGCCCATGCCAGGCGCAAGCAGGAGGGGATCGCGGCGCACGCTTCCCAGGTCGACAACGCCGACCTGGTCACGATGGCTCCGGAACTCTTTACTCTGTTGTTCGGCGTCGAGTACTACCAGCGCGCCTGGAGCCGCGATGCAGCGAGCGGCGACGACACCGATCTCTTTGGAGGACTGTAGATGGAACAACTGACTTTCCTGGCCGTGCACGCCCATCCCGATGACGAGGCGAGCTCCACGGGCGGGCTCTACCGGCTCCTCGCGAACCAGGGCGCGCGCACGGTGCTCGTGACCTGCACCAACGGCGAGTGCGGCGACGCGCTCGACGGCGCGAAGCCTGACGCGGACCATCACGACGGCGACGAGGTCGCCAAGATCCGCGCCAAGGAGCTCGAGCTCGCCGTCGAGGTGCTCGGCATCAGCCGGCTGATCCGTCTCGGTTACCGCGACTCGGGGATGATCGGCTGGCCGCAGAACGACGACCCGGAGTGCTTCTGGGCGACTCCGGTCACGGACGCGGCGGCGAAGCTGGCCGCGATCCTCATGGAGGAGCGTCCCCAGGTGATCATGACCTACAACGAGAACGGCTTCTACGGTCATCCCGATCACATCCAGGCCAATCGCATCACGCTCGCCGCCCTTCAGATGATCGACTACGAGCCGACGCTCTATTACAACGCGATCCCCAATTCGGTCATGGCCCGGTTCCGTGAGCGCTGGGCGCAGGAGGAGCGAGACCGGCGCGCCGCCGACGAGGCGAAGGGAATCGTGCGAGAGCCCGACCCGTTGTCCGAGCGCGAAGAGATCGTCATGGGCACCCCCGACGAGGAGATTGACGCGATCATCGACGTGAGCGCGGTGTCGGACGCCAAGTACGATGCGCTCGCGGCGCACCAATCACAGATCGGTGATTCGTTCTGGATGAAGATGGACCGCGCGCAGTTCAAGGAGGCCATGGGCTTCGAGACCTTCGTGCGCGTGACCAACCCCCGGCACCTCGAGGGATGCGTCAGCGACATCTTCGCCGGCTACCGCTGAGGAATCGAGCGTCCGCGAATCAGCGCACGACGACGTCGCTCAGAGATCCTGAAGCGATTGAAGTTGCATTGGTGGTGACGTCGCTGCGCATCGCCCGCGGACCGAGGCGCTGGCGCGCGGCTGGCCGGCGAAGCAGCCGTTGGCGACGTGACCATCAAGCCGGGGAGGCTACGAGGGGCCCGGTACTCAGGTCGTTCGCCCTGCCCGTCGTGCAGACCTTGGGGATCGTCGCCCTGACGTGGCGGTTCAAGAGCTTCTTCGCCGGGACGATGCTGATGGTGAAGCCCGAGGCAGTGGCGGGCCGGCAGGAGTTGGTCCACTTCTTCACCGTGCTGGCATCGCCGGTCGGGTACACGAGGTTGAGGTAGGTGTGGGCCGCCGCACCGTGCGAGAGCGTCAGCATCGTGTACTTGGTCGAGTTGATGGCGGCGCCCTCGACGAGTGCGTAGACCGCCTCGCCACTTGGCTTGTGGGCGACCTTGATGCCGGTCGGGGCTATCTTCGGGATCCCGCCAACGACGCAGGTGCTGCCCTCGTTGGTAATGGTGATGGGCAGGCTCTCAAACACCGTTCCCAGAGTGCTTGGGTTGTACACCCAGGCTTTCACGGTGACCGCGAGCTGCTTCGGTGCGCACGCGGGCACGGTGGTTGCCGATGCGACAGTCGCCAACGGCACGACGAACAGTGACGCCACGAAACTCGCCACGGTGACTGCTGCTGGCCACTTGATCACTGGTGTCTCCTTCGATTGGATCTTCCTCGTCGTACGCTTGCGACGGTGTTCCGGGTTCCGGACCGGCTTGGTTGCGCCCAAGCCGCTTGGTCGACGATCGGCCTCCCTCACCTTGGATCAGGGCTCTGACAATCACCGTACGCCATCAGCTCCCGGGTTTGTCGAACGGCCCACGTGGATGTGACGAGCCAACCGACTACGGAACGACGAAGATCGGAACCTCGCTGAGGTGAAGCAACTTGTGGGTGGTGCTGCCGAGGAGCATGCCCGCGACGTTGCCGAGTCCGCGGGTGCCCGCGATGATGAGGCCAGCACCGAATTGGCGGGCCTCGGCGCTGATCTCGGCGGCGACCCTCCCGTGATCGGTCGCGAAGACCGCCCCGGACGCCTTGATGCCGCTCGAGAGGAGCATCGCCACCGTGTCGTCCACCAACTTGTGCATCTCGCCGGAGTCTTCGAGGCTCACCACTCCCGCCTTACCGACGAAGCCGGTCTCCAGGACGTGCAGCACCCGAACTTGCGAATCGAACTTCTTGGCGATTTCGCTGGTCACGGCGAGGACCCGCTCGGCGTGTTCGGACTCGTCCAGGGCCACCAGAATCTTGTCGAACATAATGACTCCTCTCGCATGCCCGATAACCGGGCCATAAGAGCATGGTCGCACGCTGGGATGCAGCGCTCCAAGGTCAAAAGACCCTTCGTCCCACCGGCTCGCGGAGGCCTAATTAGCCACGGACACCCTGAGGCAGCGCCGTCATGGCACCGGATCGGGTCTCCCCACGCCCGGCTCTGCGTGCGACGGTGAAGGAGAGTCCATCCAAGCGCCCCGTCGTGCCGTGGGTGGACGATGTTTGGTTGGCTGGTCCCTGGCCCGGGCGATCAAACTGCCCGATCGGGGACATCGGCCGTTCTGCTTCCACGGCGGACGTCGCCGTCGGTCGCGCCAAGAGGTGCCGGCCGCACGCCTGATCGAGCTAGCGGATTCGTGGCTCGATCGCGGCGAGGTCACGTGGCGCCACGAGCGAACCGACACCCGGGCAGCAACACAACAGAGCGGGGCGCCACGTGGCGCCCCGCTCTGTTGTGTGGTTCGTGCCGTTCACTCGGGGCTGTCGCCGCCGTGCTCCCGGTGTTCGTGGATGTCGTGCTCAATCGTCTCGATCGGGTGGTGGATCAGTTCCTCGAAGTGCTCTTCGGCCGTGACCTCTTCGAGGCTCAGCTCGCGCTCGATGGCGGCCAGTTCCGCCGCAGTACCCTGGACCTTCGGTCCGGTGAACCACTTGCGGGCGCTACCGAGCCAGTAGAACGTGGCGAAGCCGATCACCACCAGTACCGCGACCGGGGCGTAGTTGAAGTTCGTCCTGGTTATCGGCTTCAACTGCGGCAGCAGCAGCAGGATGCAGATGAAGACTGTCCAGATCGTGGCGATCGTCCCGTTGAGGACCCCCCACTTGCCGAGGTTCCACGGACCGGGCTGGAACTTCTTGCCGGCACGTACCCGCAGGAAGACGGGGATGATGTAGGCGATGTAGAGGCCAATGACCGCGATCGAGGTCACCGCGGCGTACGCCGCGGTGTTGAACCAGTAGGGGATCACCAGGATGAAGGCGCCGCCCGAGGCCAGCCAGATGGCGTTGGTCGGTGTGCGGGTGCGCGGGTTGATCTGGTGCCAGAGCCGGTGCCCGGGGATCGCACCGTCACGAGAGAAGGCGTAGATCATTCGCGAGTTCGCCGTGACGCTCGACATGCCGCAGAAGAACTGCGCCACGATGGCGATCAGGAGCAGGAAGAGGCCCCCGCCCTTGCCGAGGGCGTCGATGAAGATCTGGCCAGGAGCCACGAGCGACGCGGCTTCGGACGTGTATTTGCCCGGCTGAATCGCGAAGCTGACCCCGACGAGCAGGATCCATCCAGCGACGATCGAGACGACGATGGACATCACGATGCCCTTGGGGCCCGCGGTGTCGGCCTTGTGGGTCTCCTCGGTCATGTGCGCGGACGCGTCGTAACCAGTGAGCGTGTACTGCGCGTTGAGCAGGCCGATCAGGAACACGTAGATCGGGGTTCCCCAGCCGGTGTTGTTCACGAAGTGGGTGAAGACGAAGGACGCGCTCGCGTGGTGCGACGGCACGAAGAACAGCACGAGCACGATCGTGGCGACGCCGATGAGGTGCCACCACACGCTGACGTTGGCCAGCTTCGCGACGAGGTTGACCCCGAAGGAGTTGAGCAGTCCGTGAACCGCCAGCAGGATCGCGGTGATGATGACCACCTGGTGCTGGACGGTGTGGAAGTCGACGTTCGCGGAAAGTGCCCCCGAGTACTCGAGGAAGCCTTCAATGAACAGGGCGCAACCGAAGTCGATGCCCGCCGTGACGGCCACCTGACCCAGCAGGTTGAACCAACCCGTGAACCATGACCACAGCGCGGAGTTCTTCTCGGCGAGCTTGGCGGACCAGTAGTAGAGGCCGCCCGCGGTCGGGTAGCTCGAGCAGACCTCGGCCATCCCCAAACCGACCAGGATGACGAAGACGCCCACGAGGAGCCAGCCCCAGATCATGGTCATCGGACCGCCGGTGTTCATCCCGAAGGAGAAGAGGGTCAAGCAACCCGAGAGGATGGAGATGATGGTGAACGAGACAGCGAAGTTGGAGAAGCCGGACATGCCCCGGCGTAGCTCCTGGGCGTAGCCAAGCTGATGGAGCTTGGCTTCGTCACTCATCGTCTCGGCGCCACCCTGCGGTGGTTGATTGCTCATATTCCTCTTCTCCTTTGCGACCTCGGTCGCTGCTCGCTTTCTTTGGGGCTGACCTCCCTACCGCTTCACTGCGAGGTCATGCCTCCATCGACTGGGATCATGCTGCCGGTCATGAAGCTCGCCTCGTCGGAGGCGAGAAAGAGCACGACGTGCGCGATCTCGCGCGGCTCGCCGGGCCGGCCAATCGGTTGGAACGAGTCGATCGTCTCGTACACGTGGGCGAGGCCGCCGAGCATCTCGGCGTGCGCGTAGTTGATCGGGGTGTCCACCCAGCCCGGACAGATGACGTTGCATCGGATCCCCCGCTTGGCGTAGTCGAGCGCCACTCCCTTGGTCAGCATGACCGAGGCGCCCTTCGAAGCGGAGTAGACGGCGAGGAACGGCTCCGAGACGATGCCGTTGACGCTCGAGATATTGATGATCGAGCCGCCGCCGCGCGCGAGCATGTGCGGGATGGCCGCGCGGCAGCCGTAGATCTGCCCCTTGACGTTCACCGCCAGGGTCCGGTCGATGACTTCGTCGCTCACCTCGTGCAGGACGCCGGGGATGTTGACGCCCGCATTGTTCACGAGCACGTCGAGGCCGCCGAACTGCTCGACGGCGTCGGCGACCATCGCGTCGACCGCCCGCGGATCGCTGACGTCCACCTCGCGCGCGCTCGCCACGCCCTCGATGCCGCCGATGATCTTCGCGGTCTCGTGAGCGGTAGCGGAGTCGATGTCGGCGCAGAGAACCCGGCCGCCTTCTTCGGCGAGTCTGATCGCGGAGGCGCGTCCGATGCCCGAGCCTGCTCCGGTCACCACGCAGACCTTGCCGGCTATGCGACCGCCCATCCCCACCAGCCCTCTCAGATTTCAGAACAGTATTCACGGTGCGATTGAGGTTGTCAATTGTCCTCGAGTGCGAAACCGGTCCTTTTCTCAGGGAGTCGGCGCGTCCATCTGAACTCGATGGGGGGGCGTCTCGTGTGAATTGTCCCACCTACCGATGTCGATGGAAGAGGCATGTGAACTACGACGGGAATCCTCCTACGGAGATGAGAGAATCGCAGTTCTCATCTGCCCGACGCCTCTAGCCCCGCATTGTGAATCGAGGACGGCCGTCGCTCGATCACGAGTGGTGGTCGCTGTGACGACGGTGTGAAGTTGCCCTCGCGAGGCGTGACGCCCAACAACTTCGCGCGCGGTTTTCGATAAGTTGAGACCCGAGGGAATCTATCGGCGACGTCTGAACATTGAGGAGCAACGAGTGCAGTCTCTAACCCCAGGTCGTCTTACGCGCGACGAACTCCTTGATCGTGTCCGTAGCGGCGACGTCGACACCATCATCCTCGCGATCACCGACATGCAAGGCCGCCTGCAGGGCAAGCGCCTTGACGCGACGTACTTCGCCGATGAGATCGGTGACGCTCCCGTCGAGGGCTGCAGCTACATGCTCGCGTCCGACGTCGACATGCACACGGTCGATGGATTCGCACTGACGTCGTGGGATCGGGGCTACGGGGACCTCGCGTTCAAGACGGACTTCTCCACAATACGAGTGGTTCCGTGGCACGAGAAGACCGCGATCATCTTCGCCGACGTCGAGACGGTGACCGGCGAGCCGGTCGCCCCCTCGCCGCGCCAGATCCTCCAGCAGCAGGTCTCTCGTCTCGCCGAACGCGGTTGGGTGGGGCTCACCGGCACCGAGCTCGAGTTCATCGTCTTCCAGGACACCTACGAGCAGGCGTGGTCGTCGGGCTATCGCAACATGACGCCGGCCAACCAGTACAACGTCGACTACTCGATCATGGGCACCTCGCGCGTGGAGCCGCTGCTCGGACGTCTCCGACGTTCGATGCGCGGCGCCGGAATGGTCGTCGAGTCGGTGAAGGGCGAGTGCAACTTCGGCCAGCACGAGATCGCCTTCAAGTACAACGCGCTCGTCGACAAGTGCGACGAGCACGGGCTCTTCAAGCTGGGCGCCAAGGAGATCGCCGCCCAAGAGGGATGCAGCCTCACGTTCATGGCGAAGTACGACGAGCGCGAAGGCAACTCCTGTCACATCCACCTGTCGCTGCGCGACGAGGACAACAAGCCCGTCTTCGCCGGGGACCGCCCTCACGGGTTCTCCGAGGTCTTCGAGCACTTCCTCGCCGGTCAGATCGCCTACTCGCGTGAGCTCTCGCTCTTCCTCGCGCCGAACATCAACAGCTACAAGCGATTCGTCGAGGGCTCGTTCGCGCCGACCGCGTTGCTGTGGGGACTGGACAACCGCACCTGCGCCTTCCGGGTCGTTGGCCACGGTTCGTCGGTTCGCGTGGAGTGCCGCATACCGGGCGGCGACGTCAACCAGTACCTCGCCGTCTCGGCCCTCGTGGCTGCGGGCCTGCGCGGTGTCGAGGAGTCGCTGCCGCTCGCTCCCGCGTTCGTCGGCAACGCCTACGTCGCCGACGCCCCGCGAGTGCCGCCGAACCTCAGGGAAGCCGTCGCGCTCTTCGACGCCAGTGAAGTCGCCCGCGACGCGTTCGGCGACGAAGTCGTCGACCACTACGTGCACGCGGGCCACGTCGAGGTGGACACGTACGCGGCGGCCGTCACCGACTGGGAACGATACCGAGGATTCGAAAGACTATGAGCAACACCTTCTCAATTGTCAACCCGTCGACCGAGCGCAGCATCGGCTCGGTCGAGATGATGACCCTCGAGCAGGCGGACGAGGCGATCGCCCGTTCGGCCAAGGCCGCGCCGGCGTGGCGGGCCGTCACGCCGGCTGACCGGGCCCGGTTGCTGCGCCGATTCGCGGCGGTCGTCGACTCGCACATCGAGGAGCTGGCCCAACTCGAGGTCGCCAATTCGGGCCACACGATCGGCAACGCGCGATGGGAAGCCGGCAACGTGCGCGACGTCCTCAACTACTACTCCGGGGCTCCCGAGCGCCACTCAGGTCGACAGATCCCCGTCGCCGGCGGCGTCGACATCACCTTCTACGAGCCGCTCGGGGTCGTCGGCATCATCGCGCCGTGGAACTTCCCCATGCCGATCGCCGGATGGGGCCTGGGGCCGGCGCTCGCCGCGGGCAACACCGTGGTGCTGAAGCCCGCCACGCTGACGCCGCTGACGGCGATCCGCCTCGCGGAGTTGGCGCTGGAGGCGGGAATTCCCGAGGACGTGTTCCAGGTCCTGACCGGTGACGGGTCGTCGGTGGGCTACCGGTTCGTCACCCACGAGTCGGTGCGCAAGGTCTGCTTCACGGGATCGAACGCCGCGGGGCGCAAGATCATGGCCGGCTGCGCGGATCAGGTGAAGCGGGTCACCCTCGAACTGGGCGGCAAGAGCGCGAACATCATCTTCGCCGACGCGGACCTGGAAAAGGCCGCCGCGACGGCGCCCTACGCGGTGTTCGACAACGCGGGACAGGACTGCTGCGCTCGCTCGAGGATCCTCGTCGAGGACAAGGCCTACGACCGATTCATGGAACTGTTCGAGACCGCCGTCAAGGGCGTCAAGGTGCTCAACCCGGCGGACGAGGCGAGCGAGATGGGCCCGCTCATCACCGCCGCCCAGCGCGAGAGCGTCGCCTCCTACGTCGAAGAGGCGGACGTGGCATTTCGCGGGAGCGCCCCGGAAGGACCCGGGTACTGGTTCGCGCCCACCGTGCTCGAGACGCCGGACCCCACCAGTCGCGCGTTCAACGAGGAGATCTTCGGTCCGGTCGTCTCGGTCGTCAGGTTCAGCGACGAGGCCGACGCGTTGCGGATCGCCAACGACAGCCCCTACGGCCTCTCGGGCTCGATCTGGACCCGCGACACGGGACGCGCCCTTCGCGTCGCTCGCGGCGTGGATACCGGGGCGCTCTCGGTGAACTCCAACTCGTCGGTGCGCTACTCGACGCCATTCGGAGGATTCAAGCAGTCCGGCATCGGCCGCGAGCTTGGTCCCGACGCTCTCTTGGGATTCAGCGAAGAGAAGAATGTATTCATAGCAACGGAGGAATGATGGGTCGTCTCGACAACAAGGTCGCAGTAATCACCGGAGCCGCGAGCGGCATCGGCCGCGCCACGGCACGGCGCTTCGCCGCCGAAGGGGCGAGGGTCGTCGTGGCCGACTTCGCGGAGAAGGAGGGCATCGAAGCGGCGACCGAAGTGGGCGGCACGTACGTCAACGTCGACGTCGCCAACGAGGCGAGCGTCGAGGCGCTGTACAAGGCCACCGAGGAGATCTACGGCGGCATCGACATCCTCTTCAACAACGCGGGCATCTCGCCGAACGACGACGACTCGATCCTCACGACCGGCCTGGACGCCTGGAAGCGCGTGCAGGAAGTGAACCTCACGTCGGTCTACCTCTGCTGTCGCTACGGCATCCCTCACCTGCAGAAGCGCGGCGGCGGCTCGATCATCAACACCGCTTCGTTCGTCGCGGTCATGGGATCGGCGACCTCGCAGGTCTCCTACACCGCCTCCAAGGGCGGGGTGCTCTCGATGACCCGCGAGCTCGGCGTCCAGTTCGCCCGCGAGGGGATCCGCGTGAACGCGCTCTGCCCCGGTCCGGTGAACACGCCGCTGCTCCAGGAGCTGTTCGCGAAGGACCCCGAGCGGGCCGCTCGACGACTCGTCCACGTTCCCATGGGCCGCTTCGCCGAGCCCGAGGAGATCGCGAGCGCCGTCCTGTTCCTCGCGAGCGACGACTCGTCGTTCATGACCGCCTCCACGTTCCTCGTCGACGGAGGCCTGAGCGGCGCGTACGTCACGCCGCTCTGATCCTGAAGCGGCGAAGCGAAGGGCTCGAGGAACTCACAGCGATTCGTTGAACGACTCGCTGCTGATCGGGTGGACCTCGGGGATGAAGTACTCGCTCAGGTACTTCTCTCCCTCGTCGCAGCAGATGGTGACCACGGTCTCGAGTTCGGGGATCTGATCGAGGAGCTGGCGCGCGGCGACGATGTTCGCTCCCGAGCTCGGTCCCACGAGCAGGCCGTGCTCGCGAGCGAGCCGGCGCATTTCAACCACGGCGTCGTCGCTGTGCACCGAGACCACGCGGCTGACGATCTCCCTGTGCCGCTGGTAGATCGCCGGCACGAAGCCGTCGGCGATGCCCTCGATCTTGTGCAGCCCGGTGTCGCCGCAGAGGATCGTGCACGATTCGCTCGGCTCGAGTCCGACGATCAGCACGTTGGGGTTCACCGCACGCAGCGCCTGTCCGACGCCGATCAGCGTGCCACCCGTGCCGACGCCCATGATGAACGCGTCGGGGACCCGGCCGCCGGGCAACTGGCCCAGGATCTCGGGTCCGAGCCAGGTCCGGTTCTCCTCGACGTTCCATTCGGATTCGAACTGGTGCGGGGCGAAGTATCCCGGCCTCTCGCCGAGCTCGCTCGCGAGGGCCAGCGCCTCGTTGACGTGAAAGGTGCCGACGGTGATGAGCTGGGCGCCGAAAGCGGTGGAGATCGCGGCCCGCTCGGCGCTCATGCCCTCGGGCATCACGACGAGCATCTGGTAGCCCTTCACGGCGGCGACCATGCTCATGGCGTTGCCGGTGTTGCCGCTCGACGCCTCGACGATCGTGTCGCCGGGCTTGAGCAGCCCTTCGCGCTCGGCACGCTCGATGATGTAGCGGGCCATTCGCGCCTTGATGGAGCCCGAGGGATTGAGGTACTCGAGCTTCAGCCAGATCCCGTCCACCTCGATCAGCGGGGTGGAGCCAATCGCATCGAGGACGGTTGCTCCGGGACGGGACGACCACATCATGGCTTTCCTTTCGGCCGTGAACCATCAGGCCCGACTACGTGTTCCATCAGCCTCTCTCATCATGGCAAACTTCGCCCGAGGCGGCGACGATTCAGGAAAACCGCCGGGTGTCGTCGATGATTCCCTGGGTCACTTCGCTCGTCGGGTGCCACGTCTTCGCGGGCCAGGCCCGACTGTGCGGTCGGGGTATCGTGAGCAAGGGCGCCCTGTTCGCTCGACGAATGAGGAGCCATGTCCAAGCCCAAGGCCAAGCCGCCCCGCGCGCAGGACCGCGCCAGCGTCCTCGAAGGCGAGCGGAACCGCAAGATGGCCCGGTCCTCCCAGAACTACGTGCGCGGGAACACGAAGCAGTTCTACCAGTGGCTCGCCGGCCCGTCGGCGCCGGGCATTCCCGAAGGACCCGCGATCTGGATCTGCGGCGACTGTCACGTGAGCAATCTCGGCCCCGTGGCGGACGCGAGCGGGCGGACCCGTATCCATGTTCGCGATCTCGACCAGACCGTCGTCGGGAACCCGGCCTACGACATCATCCGCCTCGCGCTCTCGCTGGCGTCCGCGGCGCGGGGCTCGAACCTGCCGGGCGTGGCGACCGCTCACATGCTCGAGTCCATAATGGACGGTTACTCGTCGGCCTTCGAACACGACTTCGACGAGGAACAGGACAATCCCGAGCCGCCCGACGAAGTGCGCGTCACCCTGCGAGAGTCCCAGCGCAGGACGTGGAAGCATTTGGCGAAGGAGCGCATCAAGAACACCCGGCCCACCATTCCGCTGGGGAAGAGCTTCTGGCCCATCCAGGAGAGCGAGCGCCTGGCGATCGAGTCGATGTTCGCCGCCGACGACATCGCGCGCGTCGTCACCATGGTCGAGTCCCGTGACGACGACGCCAACGTCGAGGTCATCGACGCGGCGTACTGGATGAAGGGATGCAGCTCGCTCGGAAGGTTGCGTTACGGGGTGCTCGCCGGCGTGTCGGACGAGGGCTCGAAGTCCTCCGAGTACTGCCTCATGGACGTCAAGGAGGCCATCGAGTCCGCGGCACCCGTAAGCGGGGGCGTCGAGATGCCCAGGGACCCCGCCGAACGGGTCGTGGAGGGGGCGCGGCACATCTCACCGTTCCTTGGAGCGAGACTGCGGGCGGCGACGCTGCTCGACAAGCCCGTGTTCATCCGCGAGCTCCTGCCCCAGGACCTCAAGCTGGAATTCGGTCAGCTGACGTCCTCCCAGGCGCTCAAGGCCGCGGCGTATCTGGCCACCGTGGTCGGCTTCGCCCACGCCCGCCAAATGGACTCGTCGACCAGGGCATCGTGGCAGCGCGAACTCGCCGGATGCCGCAGCAGCGACCTCGACGCGCCGTCGTGGCTGTGGACGAACGTGGTGGGTCTGCTCGTGGACCACGAACGGGCGTACCTCGAGCACTGTCGGCGCTACGCACTGGGCGCCGGCGGCGGCGAGGCCAGCGGGTAGCGTGACGCGACCAAAGAAACGGCCCCGGAGATCTCTCCCCGGGGCCGCGACGGAGACTGCGGATACCTAGTAGCGGTACGTGTCCGGCTTGAAGGGGCCCTCGACCGAGACGCCGATGTAGTCGGCCTGCTGCTTGGTGAGCTTGGTGAGCTTCACGCCCAGCGCGTCGAGGTGCAGGCGCGCGACCTTCTCGTCGAGGTGCTTGGGCAGCACGTACACCTTCTTCTCGTACTGGGCGTTGTTCACGAACAGCTCCATCTGGGCCATGGTCTGGTTGGTGAACGAGTTGCTCATGACGAAGCTCGGGTGGCCGGTCGCGTTGCCGAGGTTCAAGAGCCGTCCTTCGGAGAGCAGGATGATGGTCCGCCCGCTCGGCATGATCCACTTGTCGACCTGGGGCTTGATGTTCTCGCGCTTCACGCCGGGCAGCGCGGCGAGGCCGGCGATGTCGATCTCGTTGTCGAAGTGACCGATGTTGCCGAGGATCGCCTGGTGCTTCATCGACTCCATGTGCTCGACCGTGACGATGTCCTTGTTGCCGGTCGCGGTGATGATGATGTCGGCGTAGGGGAGGGCCTCCTCGAGGGTCGTCACCTGGAATCCGTCCATCGCCGCCTGCAGCGCGCAGATGGGGTCGATCTCGGTGATGATCACGCGCGCGCCCTGGCCGCGAAGCGACTCCGCCGAGCCCTTGCCGACGTCGCCGTAGCCGCAGACGACGGCGACCTTTCCGCCGATGAGCGTGTCGGTGGCGCGGTTGATGCCGTCGATCAGCGAGTGCCGGCACCCGTACTTGTTGTCGAACTTCGACTTGGTCAC
>Ga0182014_10002147_pt1 | contig 25227 bp, 19 predicted proteins | sample 612S2DmetaG_FD_120489 | JGI IMG/M metagenome (GOLD analysis project Ga0182014, IMG submission 120489) | Permafrost microbial communities from Stordalen Mire, Sweden - 612S2D metaG | ecosystem: Environmental > Terrestrial > Soil > Wetlands > Permafrost | place: Sweden: Stordalen | collected...
CTTCATCTTCCGGGATGTGATGGCGGGAACGGTAAAGCCGGAAAGAGTGATGGCGTTGCTGAAGTCCAAGGCGCTGACCTCGGGAGCCACCTGAAGGCGGATCGTTCCTCGCGGAGTGATGGTAGGAATGAAGTTGAGGCGAACGCCATACTGCTTGAACTCAATGCTGATGGTGGTTCCACCTCCAGACGACTGAGCCATCGGATACGGGTATTCCCCGCCGGCTAGGAAGCTGGCCTCATGGCCATTGACCGCCATGACGTTGGGCTCTGCGAGAGTTTCCACCACGCCTTTGGACTGTAGCGCTTGAATGTCAAAGCCGAAAGGTAGGTTGCCGGGATGCTCAACGAGAACGTTCAGCTCATTCGTAAACGTCGCCGTCGCCCCCGCCGCAGCATCCGAGATGCTCGGCGGGGAGAATGCTCCGGGCGTAATCCCTCCGACGGTGTTTCCCAGGCCAAGACTGTAAAGGTTGATTCCAAGCTGGGTGGCCTTGTTGCGGTCGACAGCTTCAAAACGCACCTTTAAAAGGATCTGCGGTTCGACGGGAGGCAGATCTACGTCAAGGAGGTTGACGACTTTGCCCGCGATGGACGCAATCTTAACGGCGCGCTGGGAGCTTTCGAGATCTTTGACTGTGCCGCGCAGGAAGACCGATCCGCTCTCCATGCTTACCTTCAGGTTCTGACCCGGGAGTTCGGCTCTGAGTTCGCGGCGCACCGAGTCCAGGCTGTCGTTTATCTGAGACGAACTGGCGCGTACCGTCACATTGAAGAACTGCCGTCCGCCCTTGGTGTCCCAAATAATCAGACTGGTTTCTCCTGGGGCCTTTCCATTTACCATGATCTCCGTCCGGCTCGTCGGCTGCGCCGTAGCGATATCGCCCAGGCCGACAGCTACGCGGGAGACTGGCTTGGCAAGATCGACAAGCACGGTCTTACCCACGGAGACGTAGAGCTCGTTCGTTGAGTCCTGAACAGAGACTGCGGCGGGTTCAGCAGGAACCGGAGACGTCTGACCGCGCAGAAGCGACTCGGCGCAGAGAAGAAAAGACAAAGCGCCGCAACATGCGATGGTAATGCCAACCTTAGTTCTCACGGCTTTTCCTCGGGAGATGCAAATACTTGTTTGCTCTGGCTCGAACCGTTGATGACCTCGACAGAAAAGGCCTCGGATGCGGGCTTCTTAGCACTCTTTGCCACCACCACAGACTTAGGCTTCGCTGCGGCAGTCTTATCGCCAAAGATGGCGTTCAAGGCCGTTCCCGGAACCGGATCGACCTTTGTGTCGAGCGGATTGCGCAGCACAAGCTGAATTCTGATCCCGCCCTGGTTACTGGCAAGGGTCAGGCTCTCGGCCTGTTCCGGGGTAACGAGCACGTTGACGACCTGGACCTGCTTCGCCTTGCCTTCCTGGTCCTTTTGAATATCCGTGCCGGCCGACAAGACCTGAATGTCCTGCAGAAGAGTCCTCGACTGACTGCCCTGATCGGCGGTCTGCGCCCCGGGAGGATTGCCAGAGATAAGTACGTCAACACGCATGCCGGGAGTTACAAAACCGGAGACGCCCACCACTTCATCGACTCTGACCGCGCAGGCTCTCATGCCCAGGGGAATGGCGGCTGCCAACCCACCGCCGGAACCGATTGCGGCCAGGCGGCTGTCGAGGATGGGTTCGCCTTGATAGAGGTCGGCAATCACGCCGCGTCCAATGGCGTCAGCGGGCTTGACAATCGCGCCTTTGGGCAGATCGCCCGCGATCTGAACGGTTGTCAGGTTGCCAGGAGCGAGAACGGTTCCAAGCTTGATGTCAGCGGCAGCAGCCACCACACTTTTTGTCGCCGGCGGCTTGGCCGCTTGCAAGCGGTTCCCGAGAAGGTGCGCAACCATGAAGGCACATGCACCAGCTACAACGAATGCGAGGACGAGGATCGTCAGTAATCTTCGGTTCATCTGAAAAACCTGTTTGAACTGGCTATGCGGCCAGCTCCGCCTTTCTGTCCCTGGAGTCAATTGCCAGGCCCGAGGAAACGAGTTGCGATTTCACGCCCTTCCGGCGATCTAGTCGCCAGAGAACCGAACAAGTTCAAACGCGAATCCAGTATACTACCCAAAAGCGTGATAGGTTCTCTAAAAAGAGTAAATTGCATCGAATAGGAGGTACCAAGAGAGGTATGAGGCGCAGACCCCCCGGCCTGCGGCCCGGCAGTTCAGATTCCAATCGTAATGATGCATGCGCGGAGCCTCGAAGCAACCGTTTCTGTAAAAGCTTACAATTGAATTCAGAATAGACCCCTACATCATTCAATCAGACTGGGGATGACTGGACTGTCAGGGATCTTGTGAAGTGGAACCAGCTGTTGTTATTAAAGGAGTCCATTTGCTCATGAGATCTTCTCACATGATTTCACTGTTCTCCGATCGTCCTCAGTTAGTGCAGCGGCCGTCTTCATTTCTGATTTCAATTCTTGTGCATGGTGGGTTGGCTGTCCTGGTGGGCTTTGGTTTACTTGCTCCGCCGCGGATCAAGAACCAGCTTCCCAAAGATCAAATGAGTGTGCGCCACCTGGATCTGCGCGCGCCCGAGCCGCTGAGGCAGCGAGCAGAAGATGAGGATGCCGGCTATCCCGGCCCGAAATCGGATACGCACGCGCCCAAGCTGGACGAAAGCGCCAGCGCTCGACAGAATGTTCCAGCGGTGCTGAAGTTCCAGACGCTGGTGCAACCCGATCTTCCTTCCCCGATCTCGCTTCCTGAGCCGGTTCCGGTTCCTTCGCTGCTGATTTGGAATTCGCAGCACGCGGTGGTGAAGACGATCGTTCCGCCACAGCCAATCAAGCCCGTCGCAGCCGAAGTGCGGCCCTCGCTCGAAACTCCGAATACGGAGACTGTTGTGGCGGATGTTCGTATCTCCGCCACCGAGATGAGCACCATGAAGCTTCCCGTCCTCCCCAGCAATACCTCGCCTGTGGTCGTGCATGGACCCGACCTGCCGCAACAGATTCCCGCAACTTCCTCTGTAGGAACCGGGCAGCCGACACCGGCCGCTGTCTTGTCACTCTCCGACCTTCGCATGACAGGGGGAACGGTCTTTCTGCCGCCGGGTAACGAGTCGGCTAACTCCACATCGGCGGGAGGGCTGACGCCGGGCAAGGACTCCGCGCAGCCGGGAAACGGCAGTACTTCCGGCAAGGCAGGCGGAACAGGCGCCGATCAGGGCGGAGGCGGTGCGACCGGCGGTAAGAACGGCTCCGATCAAGGCTCTGACACCGGTTCCGGATCGGGCCGCCATTTCTCCACCACACATATTGCCGTGGCGCACGACGGCCAGTTCGGTGCTGTGGTGGTGGGAGACTCGCTCGGAGAGAAGTATCCCGATGCGCCGGTGCTATGGAGCGGCCGGCTGGTGTACACCGTCTATCTGCACATAGGCTTGAAGAAGAGCTGGATTCTTCAGTATTCGCTTCCGCAAACCGACGATGCCGCAAAGTCGGGGAACGTGGTTCGCATCGAAGCGCCATGGCCGTTTGACATCATGCGGCCTGATCTTCCGGCCGACGCATTCGACGCCGATGTGCTGATCATTCACGGCTTTGTCAACAAGGATGGCCGCTTCGAGGGTCTGAAAGTAGTCTTTCCGCCGCAGCTTAGCCAGGCGCAATTCCTGCTGGACGTGCTCAAGCAGTGGCAGTTCAGGCCGGCCACGCAGGGTGGGCAGGCGACAAGAGTGGAAGTGGCGCTGATTATTCCCGAGACGGAGGAATAGAACAATTCTCCTGTTGCTGTAATAAGTGATTGTGTCCTGTTGTTGTAATGGGTGATTGTCTCCCACCCTGGCCTGCATTTCTCGCAATTCGCGTCAACGAATTTGTAGCGCTGGCCTCCTGGCCGGCTGTAGCGTGGGTCTCCCGACCCACGCCGGACACCGTTTGCTCAGTCATGGTGTGCGCAAACGATATAAATGATCGAGGCTTTGCTTTGGCGGCGAGGACGCCGCCAGTACAGCCGACCAGGAGGTCGGCGCTACAAAGCATCGATTGGGCCGTGAGAAATGCAGGCTGGCCGCAAAAACAAGAACGCGGCGAGGATGGAGCCTAATACTTTATAACTATGGGAGAAATGCTCTAAACTTTGCGCCCCGTTCGAGTCCGATGGGCGGACTCGACCGGGGCGCGGGTTTCAGTACCAAGCTTGTTTCGGGGCCTAAGTGGCGTTGAAGGGGAGCAGCCTTGCTTGCGACATGCTCGCTCTGATGGAAGCGAATATATCGTCAAGGCTCGTCATCGGATTCGCGCTGGACTGGCAGGTAGCGGTCGAGCCGGTTACCTTCCAATCGGAGTAAAACCATTGCAGCGAAGAGGCGATGTTCTCCATCGTCATGCACGGGCTGAGCGTCGACATTGAGAACGAGACGTTCGCGGTGTAAGGCAAGGTAAGCGCCGATACATCGGTGTAATCGTCGGCATGGCCTTCGCCTGTAGAGATGCATCCCTTGCCCTCCGAGCCATAGGCGACCGCGTAAATCCTGGTTCCCAGATGCGCGGACTGCTGCGCCGCGATGATCGACTGCTGGCACTCATCCAGGAAGTCTGGATAGGTACCGACAACCGCCCCCGAAGCCTCGTTCGATGCGCTGGCTGTCATGGCACCTGCGGCCATGGCGATTTTATTCGGGGTGCTGGTCGTCGTGTCATAGCCGCATTTCTGGTCCGCAAAGTTACCGGCGGGGCCGGCGATGGAGCCGTTACCGCAATTAGTAGAGTTAGCCTTAATTAGCGCGGGCACGGAGGTGTTCCAAGCTGTAACCGTGGTCTTTTGCAACATATCTCCCGCCGGGAAATAGATCCACTGCGTGTTCATTTGACCGTCGCCGAGGAGGATGATTGCGTTCTGCGCCTTCGGATGAAGCACCAATTCGGCGGTCAGAGCAGCCTGCGCCGCATAGATTGCGGGCGCATAGTAGGTAATGCCTTCGCCCACGTCCGTGGTGTTGACTGTTGTGCCGGTGTCAGGGCTAACCTGTCCGGCAACTCCCGTGGAGGAGCGGGCGTCGTTCAGAGCAACGCCTGAATAGGCGATCGGCAGGCAACCGCTTTTGAGAGTAGTTCCGCTAGCCCCGGCGCCGCCGTATCCGATCGCCTGGATAATCGAGGAACTGGGATTCAATCCGCCCGTGCTGGTGCTGGAAGGCAGGTAATAGTCCGCGACAAATCCATTGGCATCGGCATCGGAGGCTTCGTAGGTGACCTCGTAGCTCGAAGAGAAAGGTATCGGCACCGTAGAGGGAGACCCTGCCGGTGGAGTCTGCGTATAGATGAGATCCTTGTCCGGGAAATACCGAGCCAACCCGGGTTTGGGCAGGGTCTCAATCGTATACGGTAACGGCCCAGGGGCGGTATACGGATCGGAGGCGCATGCGTTGGCGATCGGAAGCAGATCGGTACGGATATTGGGGAACGTGAACAGCGCCACGTGAAGATTCGCCTGCGCGTCGGTGCAGTTGGTGAATCCGCTGGGGCAGGGATTCATTCCCGACAGCAGCGTCTGAATGCCGGTCAAACCGCATTGGAACTCGGAAGCGTTGGATGGGCAGCTCGTCGCATTGCTATCCACATCGATCATCGATCCCGTCGCGTCCATGATGATCGCCACGTTCCAGGGCTGCGCCGGGCCCGACATCGACGAAAAAGCCGTGGCCGCAACCGTAAACGATGCACATGTCGTGCATTTAAATGGAGGGGCGGCCAAGAGGCTGAGGAACCAATTGGGCACGGTGGCCGTCTGCGTCACCTTGACTGCGTTGCAGATTGCAAAATTGCAACCGGCGGGGACATTGCTGTGGGTGCTGGAGTCGCACGGCGTCCCCCCCGTCCCTATCAGCATGTTCACGCACACCGGCGTCACCACCGGAGCGCTGACCACATAAGGGACGGGGTTTGCGCCGGTGATTCCACTCCCGGTATATGAGGCAAAATTATCCGCTTCGGATGTCTCTGTAGCTCCGGAGATGAAGGCATACCCACCCGCCGCCAATGCCGCCGCGTTGGTTCCACTCTGTAGCGCTGTCTTGATGACATAGGCATGACCTACGTCGATCGACAGCCCGGCCATTCCCAGCATGGGAAATATTCCGAATACTGCCCACCATATAGCCTGCCCCGACTGGTTCCTGAGCATTCTCCGCAAGTAGGATTTGGTTTTCTTGATCATTGGAATTGCCTCGCTGGCATCAATTCGGTTAATAGTCGAGTTGGTCCGAGCTCGCTTGAATCTGGCATGAGTTGGAAAACGGGTTTCCCGTGAGGAACAAATTGGCGAGACCGTTCAAGGGTCCGAAGGAACATGGATAAGTGGCCGATATCGAGAGTGTCGCTCCCACCGCAAAATTCGAACTGCCGCCGGAGCACTGGGCACCGGTGGCTGCTCCGTTGATGGGGTATGAAGCGCCAGCCAGGTTATACGTGATATTGATGCTTGCCGGATTGAGGTTCGGTTCGGCATTCAATATTACCGCGGTAGTGAGCAGGCAGGGATCCGCGACCGTTGTAGCGGTGTTCTGGGCAACCGCCTGAAGATACGTTGCGCCGGCGCCCACGGCATGCGTGAGCATGATCTTGTTGTTGAAGCCCCATCCGATGTAAAAGATCGTCAACATGACGGTCAGCAGAACAGGCATAACCATTGCCACTTCAAGGACCGATTGTCCCTCGTCGCCGGCGAACAAGCGAACTCGCGCTTCCCTGGGGCGGAGCCGGTTACGACTCGCTGCCTTCATTGTTCCTGAGAAACGGTTCAAAAATCCCATAAAGGCCATTACTAGTCCTCGCGTAATTCTCACATTGTTAACAATCGTGGCCCTGCCCGCTACCAATTGTCAACTGGGCTATGTATATTCCTTATACAACAAAAGGTGTAGTTACTTAAGTAAGGTATTGTAAGAGTTTATTCCTTTCCGTTCTGGAGTTGGCGCAGGAATCGATCAAGCTCCCGCTTGTCCAGTCCGTCTACTATGGGAGTCTGCAGCCCTCGGCGGGCGTCCTGCGGGCTGGCCAGGATGAACTGGAGGCCGACCCCGTCGCTGCCCCAGCGCACTGCCCTGGAATGCACGGCGATGGAACGTTCGGCGCATTCCTCTCCGCAGTCCGTTCTTGACAGAGTCATCAGGATCAAGGTACCGGGGTACCAACGCTCCTCGGTAACCAGGTACAATCCTGTCGAACTGATGTCCTTGACGTCGTGCGGCTCCGGAGTGGCGCCCGTCCAGTAATATGCAGCGAGGCCGTATGGCCTTTCTCGCGGCGCCTTCCTCGGATCGGGCGACCACCACCGCTCCAGCCAGCTCCTGGGAGGCCTGACGCTTTTCATCCCCGGTTCGATCAGGTTCATCTCATGGATCCGCTCGGAATCGGGATGCTCCTCTTTGGCGCGATCCTCCAACTGAAGCAGACCGGGACCGCCGCTCCACAGCGGCGATTGGCGGAGCAGTGCGGCGCTTCGCACCGCGCCGGCGACGCCTCCTGTACCGGAAAACCGCTCCAGGCGGCGCTCCATCTCCTCTGCCGCGCAGATAACCAATTGATCTCCCGATTGAGTTTGAGACGAATAGACCGAATGGGTAGGCAGCACCAGAACGCTAGCTGCCCTGGGACCGGAAGAAGAGGCTCTGAAAGTAGGAAAACTCTCGACCAGGTCAATGACCCGGCAATCCCCATCCAAATAGATCAGATCGAAGGGAATATGCAGACCCGACTCGGGGATACCCCTGAAGGGGACCATCCAGAGGCCCTCGCCGGATTTGAAGGAGAGGGTCGCCATCCGCGTCTTCACATTGGCGTACGAGAGATCTGCGGCGGTGACCTCCAGGCCGAGAAAGCATTCGCGAGTTTGGTTGTATGCGCAAAGCTTCTGCGATTCCATGGAACCTCCCGCCCTCGGCGAAGACCGGACAGTCGAGTGTTGATCGAAAGTCCCGGTTGCAAGATCGAGCTTGCGAGCAAGGTGCATTGGTGCAAGTCCTCTCATTGCTCTCGCCAATCCGCGAACGCCTCCTGCTTCACCGAGCAGGAAGTAAGCAATTGTGCTTGCCGGAGTACCGAGCGGGCGCCTACCCCGCTCTCCGGGCAGAACTCAGGAACACGCAACGCCAAAGCGGCAAGACCCCTGGCCGGCAAAGCTACGGAGCCGGCCAGTGGAGTTCGTTCGATCACACAGGGCCACCAGCGAACCCGCTCATTCATGGGCCGGTGTTGCGGGCCGCGAAAGGGTGGATTTCGATTCCCTCGCAGCGCCGGAGACCCATTTCTGGAACCCGGGGCCTGGAGGAAAAACCACTCGAATACCGCGGCTCGCTCTCTGCCAATTCATGAAAAGCTCTGGCCAGCCCAAAAACTGTGTTACTTGACCCTCGTGCGGCGGCGCTGAATCAGAACAATCAACACGACCACAAACAGGATGCCTGCAACAATACGAACAATCAGGACACTGTCCATTGCAACTTTCCTTTCTTTTCAGCAGCAGGTTAAGTTCATTCCCTAACCGGAACCGGATACAGTTACGTCCCGTTGCCGAATCGGCGGGGCGTCCCGGCCCGGAAAACCAAGGAGGTTGCCGGCGAAGCTCGTGCAATCTTACGGCGCCGCCGGAGTTATCGCGCAGTCTGCCCTACTTGACACGGGTGCGGCGGCGCTGAATGAGAACAACGAGCACGATGACAAATAGTACGCCGGCGACAATACGAACGATCAAGACACTGTCCATTGCGGTTCCTCCTTCCTCAGTGCATATTCCCGAATACTGCCATAATGGAGATAATTGCCGGTCCCAGAACAACGATGAAAAGCGAGGGAAAGATGAAAAAAACAAGCGGGAACAGCAGCTTGACGGTAAGCTTTGCCGCCGCTTCCTCGACGGCCTGCACGCGCTGGGTTCTGAGCGTATCGGCGTGAATGCGGAAGGTTCTGGCGATGCTCGTTCCAAGCTGTTCCGATTGAATCAGCATGGAGACAAGGTTGCGCACGCTATCGACGTCGGTGCGGTCGGCCATGTTTCTCCAACTATCGGCGCGAGGCCGCCCGGCGCGCTGCTCAAGCACTACCACGTTCAATTCGTCGCACAACTCCGGCTGTGCCTTGCGCAGTTCGGAGGCGGTGCGAGCCGTAGCCTGGTCCATGCTCAATCCGGCTTCGATGCAGATGATGAGCAGATCCAGCACATCGGGCAGACCAAGGCGAAGGCGCTTTTGCCGGTTCTTGATCCTGTTTCCCAGCCAGAACCCCGGCCCCATATAACCAAGAACCAAGGCCATGCCATAAACAAACAACGGGCTTAACCGGCCGAGCCCGCTGACCGCAGCAATGAGGCAGAGCACAATAGGCGTCAAAACCTGGGCGCCATAGAAGTATTTGACCGCACCTTCCTCGCGGTATCCGGCCCGGATGAGGCGCTGCCGGGTGACGCCGACCTCCGCCTGGGTCTTGGGAATGTAGCGATCGAAATGCTCTACCACGCCGCCGATCGAAAGACCGGTCTGCTGGATCGTTTCCATCATGGACTTCGGTTTCGCGGCCGCCGGGTTAATGACTTCGGCGATGCGTTTGAGCATCGTTTCGCGATAGAACAGGAGCATTCCAACGCTCGCGATCAACAGAAAAACGGCAATGAAACTACCAATCGCAATTAGCATCAGCTCTCCTCAGACTTCCATGTCCACGATGCGGTTGATGATGAAGCCGCCCAGTATAATTCCGGCGCCCCCCGCCCAGAGGAGCTTTATGCCGACAGGGGTCGTCCACAGAAGGCTCATTTGCGCTGGGTTGAGGAAGAACAAGACGATTCCAAGCCCGAGCGGGAGAAGGGTCAGGATTATACCCGTAAGGCGTCCCTGCGCGGTGTGGGTTCTAACCTGACGCTTCAGGCGGAACCGTTCCCGTATCACATGGGCGGTTTTGTCGAGCACCTCGGCGAGGTTTCCTCCGCTCTCCTTCTGGATGGTGATCGCGGTTGCGACAATCTTGAGATCCTGTAGCGGAACGCGGACGATCAGGTTGTCCAGGGCGGTAGTCAGTTCAAGGCCGTAGTTCTGCTCCTCGAAGCATGCCTTGAATTCGCTGCCTACAGGGTCGGCGCACTCGCGGGCCACCAAGCCCATTGCCGCAATGAGACTATGTCCGGCGCGGAGAGCGTTCACGATCAAATCGAGCGCTTCCGGCAACCCTTCTTGAAACTTATCGAAACGCTTGCTGCGCTTGAAGAGCGCGTAACCGATGGGCGCAAAGCCCACCGCCAGTCCCACCAGGAAGGCGATGAGAAAACTGCCGAAGCGCAAGTAAACCAGATAAGCCGGTAAAATAAAGCACAGTCCGCACCCGGCGATCAGGCCTCCTGGCGTCCACTTGAGGTCTGCCTGACGAAGCAGGGAGTAGACACGCGGCGCCAGTTGGAATTCAAGCAGCTTCTTGTTAAGCCAGGGAATGGCGCTGAGCATCTCATCCTTGCGGACATTGAGAATTTGATCGCGCTCCGCCGGGCTCTCAGTGGCCAGGGCAGAATCAAGCGTGGCGAGGGCTTGCTTGGCGCGCTGATTGGCGCCTGACCCTGTGGCGACCGCCACCAATGCGACCACGGTGAAGACGCCAAGGAATACCACTATGATGATCGGTTCCATTTGGGAAGCCTCCCTCCCCTTAGTTGACCAGCGTTTCGTGCTCGAACAGACTCGGTGGCAGGTTGATGCCAGCGGTACGAAGCCGGTCGAGGAACCGGGGGCGGATGCGTGTAGGCTGGAATGCGCCTATCACCTTGCCATCGGGCCCGATTCCCTTCTTGGTGAAGGTGAATATCTCCTGCATGCAGATAATATTCTCTTCCATGCCGGTAATCTCGGAGATACTGGTAACCTTACGCGTGCCGTCGCTCATGCGCGAGGCCTGCACGACGATAGTAATGGCCGCGGCGATCTGCTGGCGAACCGATTTCTCGGGCATATTCATGTTGCCCATGGCAACCATTGATTCGAGCCTGGCGATCGCGTCGCGAGGAGTGTTGGAGTGAATGGTGGTCATCGAGCCTTCGTGGCCGGTATTCATGGCCTGGAGCATATCGAAGGCTTCTTCGCCGCGCACCTCGCCCATGATGATGCGATCTGGACGCATACGCAGGCAGTTGATCAGCAGTTGACGCTGGCGGACCGCGCCCTGTCCTTCAATGTTCGGCGGACGGGTCTCCAGGCGCACGATATTCTCCTGCGCAAGCCGTAGTTCGGCCGCATCTTCGATTGTAACCAGGCGCTCGCCGCGCGGGATGTACTGGGAAAGAATGTTCAGAAGAGTGGTCTTGCCGGAACCGGTTCCGCCTGAGATCACGATGCTGATCCGGGCCTTCACGGCAGAGGAGAGAACCTCCATCATCTCCGCGGAGATGCTCTTCAACTGCACCAGGGAATTGGCTGCCAGAGGCCCTGTTCCGAAGCGGCGGATGGATAGCGAAGGGCCGTCCAGCGCCAGGGGCGGAATGATGGCATTGACACGCGAGCCGTCGGGAAGACGGGCGTCGACCATCGGTGAAGACTCGTCCACTCTGCGGCCCACGCGCGAAACGATGCGGTCGATGATCTGAAGCAGGTGGCGATCGTCGCGGAACGACGTGCTGACCCTGGAAAGCAGGCCGCCTTTCTCAATGAACACGTGATCCTTGTCGTTGACCATGATGTCGGATATCTTCGGATCGCGAAGGAGGGGTTCCAAAGGGCCGAGGCCGAAGACCTCGTCCAGCAAGTCGGCCTGTATCCTCTCCTGCTCATCGAAGTTCAACGGCACGCGCTGGTCTTGGATGATCTCTTTCACAATTCCGGATACAGCCTGGCGCGCCTGACTGGAATTGACACGCGACAGCTTCTCCAGGTCCAGCTTGGAGATAAGGGTCCGGTGTATCTCCGCTTTGTACTTCTCCAGATTCAGCAGTTCCACGATATGCCTTCCCTCGAGGATTTCTCCTCGTTCACTGCGCCGCGTTGTGAAGAGCGGCCTCTGCCCCCGAACATGCGGGAACGGGCAAAGGTCCCGTCATCTACCCAGTACGAAGATCACATTGACCGTGGTCTCCACTTCCACAGGCTCGTTGTCGAGCAGGTAAGGCTTGTACCTCCAAGTTTTCACAGCATCGAGCGCGGCTTGGCGCAACATCTGCGGTCCACTGATTACGTTGAGGTTCTCGATCGTTCCCGCTTTGGAGATGTTGGCATGCAATACCACTGTGCCTTCAACGCGGGCGGTCCGGGCAAGAGATGGATAAACAGGCGAAGGCTTCGAAACTGCTCTACCCGACATGACGCTGCCAGAGACGTTGATCACCTTGGGAGCCGCGGCCGTTACCTTGGGTCCGGCCTTGGCGCCGAAGACGTTGGGCGTCGCCGAATTGCCCATATCCATGCTGATGCCACCGGTGGGCGGCGGCGCGCTGGTATCGGCTACCGGCTTCGCGACTTGCCCCAGCTTCGAAGTTGCGTTCAGCTGCGCTTCCATCCCCGCCGATTGCACGGGGGCGGTAGTGGGTTCCTGTGGGGTGGCAGTCTGAGTATTCTCAGCCGCCGTCGGAACAGGCGTAGTCGCTGCCGTTGCCGGTCCGGGCTTCGGCTTCGCCGCTTGCCCCTGGGACGTGGAATCGGCAGCTTGCGGAACGGTCTGCTCCGTCACCACTGGCTTGGGCGCGGGCTTGCGGGAGTTGTAGGCGTAATAGCCGCCGCCACCACCTAGAAGCACAAGGGCGACGATGGCGATAATCACCATCTTCGACTTCCCTTTGCCTTCTTCTTCGTATTCGTCCCTGGCATCGACTTCGGCTTGCTTCTTGGCCTTGGCTTCGGCGCGGGCGTCTGCTTCCGCCTGCTTCCTGGCATCGGCTTCGGCTTGCTTCCGTGCTTTGGCTTCGGCACGAGCTTCAGCTTCGGCTTCGGCTTTCGCCTCGGCCCGTCGCTTTGCCTCGGCAGCAGCTCTCTCGCGCTTGGATGGAACCGGTTCGGAGGGCTGCTCATACGCCGATACACGCTCGCGTGAAGCGGGCGGGGAGGGCGCCTTGAACTGCGCGGGTGGCGCGGCTTTTACCGGCTCGGGCTCGCTGGGTACTTCCGAGTCGAAAAAGTCGTCGGGGAGCGTCGCCGGAGGAGTTCCGCTATCCCATTCACCGAAATCTGCTGGGAGAGTTGAAAGTTCTGTCTCCTCTGTTATTTTTGTTGTAGGTGCCATTGGCCGTCGGCTCCTTTCACATAGGTAGCGCCCTTATAAGAGCGCGTTTCTGGTTTGGACTGCGGGATGGGGGGCTTGCTGCTTTGCACTGACCCCCGCTTCGTATCCGCGACTTCCGCGCGGTCCGCTGTTTCCGTAGCCGTAAGCGGCGTCTGTTTTCCTGCCGGTGGTACCGTTCCCTCGGCGGCAGTCTTGCTTTCGACGCCGTAATCTCGATCTTCCATATCCAAATTGTCGTCCCGCTTCTGCTCGAAATAGCCGTCGGTTTCTTCATCGGCCGTTTCCGTCACGACCGATTCGATCTCCGGCAGCCCTTCGACCATAATCGGCACTGTGGCTTGCGCCGTGGTGTAGTCCGCACTGTCGATCGGAGCAAAGTTCACCGAGAGTGTCTTTCTTCCTGCCGTAAGCACATTGCCGGATCCGGGAATGTAGGTGAACGTCCCCTCGACCGATGCCACGGCACTCAGCTGATCGCCGCTGAGCGCTGTGCCGTATGTGATCGGAGCGGGATTCGGCCAGACAACGACCGGCTTCGCCTGCGCGACCTTGATCGAGACCGAGGCTTCTGCCTCTTCGTAGTCCGCGGTCCCTTCCGGAGTGAAAGTCACCGAAAGCTTCTGGGTTCCTGCCCCAAGCACTGTGCCGGAGGCCGGAGCGTAGGTGAATAATCCTTCAACAGGCGCCGTGGCATTCAACTGAATCTCACCGAGCGGTGTGCCATACACAATATCGGCTGGATCCGGCCAGGTAATAACTGGCATCGCCTTGGTGACTTTGAGTTGCACTGTTGCTCGCGCCGGCGGAAGGTTGGTGTCTGCCGGTTTGAACGTCACCGAAAGCGTATGCACTCCCACAGGCAGCACATCGCCGGCGGCGGGCGCGTATTCGAACATTCCCGGAACTGGTGCCGTGGCATTGAGCTGAGCGGCGCTGAGTACTGTTCCGTAGGAGATGCCGGAAGGCGCCTGCCAGCTGAGAACTGGCGCCGCGGCCGGGTTGACCGTAATCTGAACGGAGGCATGCGCCGAGGTGTAGTCGGCAGAGTCCGTCGGAGTGAAGGCCACAGAGAGCATCTGTGTTCCCGGAGTCAGTACCGCGCCGGCTGCCGGAGTGTATGCGTGGGTTCCAGGAACCGATGCTGTGGCATTCAGTTGAGTGGCGCTGAGCGCGTCGCCGTAAGTAATGTCGGAGGGCGGCGCCCAGTCGATAGTTGGGGCTGCCTTGTCGACCGTAAGCTGAACCGTGGCCTGCGTAATGTTGAAATTGGTGGCATCCGCCGGCGTGAAGGTAACCGAGGGCCTATGGTTCCCAGCTGTAAGCAAAGCGCCGATCCCGGGCACGTAGGTGAAACTGCCCTCAATCGAAGCAACGGCGTTGAGCTGAGCTTCGCTGAGCGTGACGCCGTAGGTGATTGGAACGGGCTTCGGCCAGGCGACGGATGGCGATGCCTTGGTTATGGCGAAGGACACGGCGGCCTGCGCCGTGGTGTAGTTCGCGGAGTCGGCCGGCGTGAAAACCGCGGTGAGCCTGTGCGTTCCCGCCGTGAGTACGTCACCGGCCGAAGGCAGATAAGTAAATGATCCCGGAACCGATGCTTTGGCATTGAGCTGGGCAGCGCTGAGTCCGCCGCCGTACGCAATCGAAGAAGGCTTCGGCCAGCTGATGGCCGGCGCCGCCTTGGCGACCGTAATGGTCACAGTGGCATCGGTCGTGGCAAAGTCAGTGCTGTCGGTTGGTGTGAAGGTTGCCGTAAGCGTCTGTACCCCGGCCGGCAACACATCGCCCACGGCCGGAGCATAGGTGAATCGTCCCTCAACCGATGCCAAGGCATTGAGTTGCGAGGCGCTGAGCGCCGTGCCGTACGTAATGTCGGAGGGCTTCGGCCAGGTGATGACCGGCATCGCCTTGGCGACCGTGAGCGTCACAGTTGTCTGGGACGTGGCGTACTTCGAGCCATCGGTCGGAGTGAAGGTCGCAGTAAGCGTCTGCGTTCCCGCTTGCAGCACCTCGCCCACAGCCGGAGTGTAAGCGAATCGGCCCGGAACCGAAGCCACGGCGTTCAACTGCGCGGCGCTGAGCGCGGCGCCATAAGTAATAGGGGCCGGCTTCGGCCAGGTCAGAGCCGGCGTCGCCTTGGTGACCGTAAGAGAGACGGCGGCCTGAGCCGGCGTATAGTCTGTTGAATCGGTCGGAGTGAAGGTTGCCGAAAGCGTCTGAATACCGGCTGAAAGCACCTCGCCAGCGGCCGGAGTGTAGACGAATTTTCCCGTAACCGATGAGGTGGCGTTGAGCTGCGCGGCGCTGAGCGCGGTGCCGTACATGATGGAAGCGGGCTTTGGCCAGTTAATGACCGGTGTCGCTTTGGTGACGCTCAACTGGACCGAGGCTTGCGCCGTGGCATACTTCGTGGCGTCGCTCGGGGTAAAGGTCACCGTGAGCGTCTGCACACCGGCCGAGAGCGCATCGCCGGCGGCAAAGGCATAGGCGAAGGTACCCGGAACCGACGCGGTGGCATTGAGCTGAGTGGCGCTGAGCGCAGTGCCATAGGTAATCGAAGCAGGCTTCGGCCAGGTGATGGTCGGCATGGCCTTGGCGATCACCAGCGAGACAGTAGCCTGGGTCGGCGTGTACTTCGAGCTGTCGGATGGAGTGAAGGTTGCGGTGAGAGTATGCGTTCCCGCCGGAAGCACGTTCCCCGCCGAAGGCGTATAGGCGAACCTGCCCTCCACTGAAGCCGTGGCATTGAGTTGCGAGGCGCTGAGCGCGGCGCCGTAGGTAATCGACGCCGGCGTCGCCCAGTTGATGACCGGCGTCGCCTTATTGACCAACAGGGAGACAGAGGCCTGCGCCGGCGTGTATTTCGAAGGATCGGTTGGGGAGAACGTCGCGGTGAGCGTATGTGTTCCCGCCGGAAGCACGTTCCCAGCCGCGGGGCTGTATGCGAATCTACCCGAAACCGGCGAGGTGGCATTCAGTTGAGCGGCGCTAAGCGGTATGCTGCACGTGATCGGCTCGGGCTTCGCCCAGGTGATGGCCGGGGTCGCCTTGTTGACGACAAGCTGCACGGTGGCCTGTGCCGCAGGGTACTTTGTGGCGTCGGTTGGGGTGAAGATCGCAAACAGCGTCTGCGTTCCCGCTCCCAGTACCTGCCCAATACCGGGCGCGTATACAAATATTCCCGGAACCGAACACTTGGCATTAAGCTGAGCGGCGCTCAGCGGTGTACCGCAGGTAATCGGAGTAGGCTTCGGCCAGGTGATGACCGGCGTGTCCTCTGAAACGACAACCGGCGCCTCCTCGGCAGGCGCAGCGGGGGCTTGTTCGGCCGGCTCATTTTGCGCCGCCTCGCGCGGCCTGGACGTCTGGATGTGCCATTGGCCGTCCGCGCCTTTTTGATAGGTAACTCCCTTGTAAACCCGCGTCTCTGGCTCGGTCTGCGGCTTGGGGACGATAGAGATCGGTAGTTCCTCTTGCTTCTCCTCGCGTTTCACTTCACGCTTCTCTTCTTTCTTCTCCTCGCGCTTCGCTTCGGCGGCCGGAGCAGGAACACGCTTCGCTTCGGCGGCCGGAGCAGGAACACGCTTCGCTTCGACGGGTGGAGGAGGGGGCGGCGGCGGAGCGGCCGGCCGGGCTTCAGGCTGAACGGGGACAGGCGCGGCGCTGGGGGCGATCGATTGCGGCGTCACACGCGTGATGGAGAGCGGCTCGTCGGCAGGAGCGGAGTTCTTGGCGGAATTGCCTCTGCCGAATCCCTTGAAACTGAACCCCTTCTTCTTTTCCTGGGGCACGGGCAGCCCGGTAAACGTGCTGGCCATCTCCCGGATGATCCGAGAGATGGAGGAATCCTCCAGAACCAAAGGGGTACCGGTGTTCTGCATCTGCCGACTGCAGCAAAATCGTTGGGAATCTTCCACGAGGGCGGCACGGTGAGAGCCTTGGTAATATGTTCGTCGCTGACACCCGAGCCGCGAGGGTCGTACCGGTTGACAATCACCTCGAGCTTGGGACCGCCCGAACTGAAGAACTGGCTGATGAGGCGATTGGAGTTGCGCAGTTCAGGAATGGCAGCCTGGGTAACTAGGTAAACCGTCCTGGCCTCTTTGAAGACGGCCGTGCCGGCAAAATCCAGCCTCGATCCCACATCGACCACCACGCTGTCGAAGTCCTGGCGCGCAACAGTCAGCAGCCGGTCTACGGATTCGTTGCTTGCCTGGTACTGCGGCAGTTTGCCAGGTGCCGCCAGCACGTAGAGTCCCGAATTGTGCTTGACCAGCAGCTTGGCCAGGAAACTCGCATCCAGCCGGCCGGACTCCTGAAGGGCGCTGATGGTCGAGTATTCGGCCGTCAGTCCGAGGTTGAGCGCGGCGTCTCCCAGCGGCAGATCGAGATCGATCAGCAGGGTGCTTTGGGAAGGTTCCTGAGCCAGGGCAACTGCAAAATTGCAAGCCAGAGTGGTGACGCCCGCGCCGCCCTTGGCGCCGAAGAATACCAAAAGCTTTCCGCCCGCCTTCTTTGGCCGGGTTGTCGGACGTCGAGCCGAAGCCCGAACCATCGCTTCAGCCATCGTGCTGGGCGCGAAAGGAAGAGTCAGAAACTCGCGGGCGCCCGCTCGCATGCAGCGCACCAGCAGATCGGGATCGGCCTTGGCTGAAAAGACCATCACGGTGGCCATACCATTGGCCCCGATGCTCTCCACAAGTTCGAGCGCGTATTCCGGATTGCTGTCCAGGTCGATAACAATGACGTCGTAACGCTGTTCGAGCAGTCTGGGCACATCGTCAAGTCCAGGAGGGTAAGAGGTGAACTCACGAACCTCGCTCCCCTGGCATCCGGCTAGTGCATAGGCTGCCGCCCTCCGGCGGTTTTCGTCCGGGCCGATCAGCGCAACCGACAATGGGTCGGTGCCGAAGGAGTCGGGATACTGTGGGTCGATATACGAGGACGTGTTAGGATTCACGGAATTGCCTCTCCCTGGCGCTTGATAACTCCCCTTTGGGTCGACTGCAAACTGGTACTCTCTCTCCGAATCGCGCATGACCTATTCAATCCCTTACCGGACATAAAATGACATCAGTGTTCCGACAGCGATAGCTGGAGCGTACGGTATCTTGCGCTTCAGCGGGTTGGCGAGAACGATTTCCGGATCGCGATGCATGCCGCGTTTCTTCCAGCCGAAGACGAGATCGCTCGTCCCCGTAAATAAATCCATAAGAAATCCGCCGCAGATAGCCCAACCCAGGGCCATGATTCCTCCAACCAGTGCGGCAAAGAAAAGAGCCCAGAACAACTGCTCCGGGCCAACCCAGGCGCCGATCGCCGCAGCCAGCTTCACATCTCCGGCTCCGGTCCCGCCCATCAAGAATGGAATTCCGTAAATCAATAGGCCGAGTCCCAGGCCGGCGAAGCATTGGCCGATCCCGTGCCAGCCCAGGCCACGGCCGATACCGGGCCAGTTCTGGCGCCAAGGGGAGATCGCTATGCCCGCCAGCAGGAAAGGAAGCACTACCCAGTTCGGGATGCGGCGGCTGCGCAGATCCGTGAAGGTAACCACGGCAAGAACTACGACTATGGGCCACCATGCGAACGAGTGCATTCCTCAAACTCCTCATCCCCGAGGTACCGGGAGCACATCTGACTGTGCAATTGCCCGGCCAAACCGTTCACGGCCCAAAATCTATGAATTCATATAGTTAACGCCGAACCAACCTGGCGACTGTACACGGATGTTTACGCGCGCCAAACAGGAGTGAAGCGGAGCGTATACACCCGAGCGCCGCGAGCATAACACAGAAGGGTTATTAGCATATTAGTACAACGCCAGAGCTTGGCTAATGTTTTTTTCGCCCTCTCCACAGTTCGATCCCTCCGCGCCTGCCTGGATTTCGGGGGGCTGGGTGCACGGTTCTCTCACCAATCAATAGACGAGCAATCCAATTGAAAATGAATGAGTTAATCCGTTTTTTGTTCGGCATGGATGCTGCCGCTGGTTTTTGCGCACAATCGTTTCTTTCTCCTCCCTCAAGCGTTGAGTCGCCAAACGCCGCTAAAATCGTTACCTGCCGATAGCTTTATGGTTACTAAAGAACCGTTGACAGCGCACGATGCCGCACCTATAGACTGGCGAATCTGTTCAAGTTTGCCTTTCGCCGCGTTGCGTGCCTCTGGGGGATTCTGCACCATTATTGGGGCTTTTCAGGGTGGAGCGCGGCTTCTGGTCGTTGCAAGTCAATTGAGCAATGCCTATGGGGCGTGCACTGTGCCCGGAAACGGGATTGGTAACGCTTGGTAGGTTACTTTGGTAGCATTGTTCTAGCACAAAACAGGCATTGCCGTGAATGCAGGCATTCACGATGATGGACTTGAGTTGCCGCCTTTTCGGCGGGAGCGGTCTATCTGTATGCTGAGAGAGTTCAACGGTTCATGATCAAGATCGGCCTATATTCGGAAGACCGCACGCTCCATCCGCTGCTTTCCTCGGCGCTGGGCAGAGAGTTTCAAGTTCTGCTCGAGTCGGATCAGGAGGGCATGAGCGCTCTCGTGCTCGCCGGCGAATGCGATGTGATGATCCTGGATCTGAACTCCAATCACGACTCCTTGCAGGAGCGCATAGAGTTCTCCCGGCAGTTGATCGCATCCAATCTTCCCTCGGTGGTCATGGCCGACGATGGTCTTCGCTCCACCGCCTTCGAGCTGGTGCGGACGGGAGCCTTCGGCTACTGCCGCAGACCGCCCTCGATTCGCGATCTGAAGACCATGCTCAGCCGGGCCTACGAGAACTCCACGCTGAAGCAGCAGTTGCAGACCGTCCAGCAGAAACTCGAGGAGCCCAGCAGTTGCGACCGGCTGATCGGATCCAGCCCGCTGATGCAGCGGGTCTATCAGCTGATTCGCCGCGTGGCCAATCTGAATGCCTCGGTGCTGGTAACCGGCGAAAGCGGCACCGGCAAGGAACTGATTGCCCGCGCCATCCACAATCTTGGTTCCAGGGCCAACCGGCCCTTCGTGGCTGTATCGTGCGGCGCCATTCCTGAGACTCTGATCGAAGCCGAGTTGTTCGGGCATGAGAAGGGCGCCTTCACCGGCACGGTGGCATCTCGCGAGGGCTACTTCGAGCAGGCCGCAGACGGTACGCTCTTCCTCGATGAGATCGGAGACCTGAGCCTCTTTACACAGGTCAAGCTGCTGCGCGTTCTGCAACAGATGGAGTTCAGCCGCCTGGGCAGCAACAAGCTCATCCCGCTGCGCGCGCGGCTCATCTTCGCCACCCACCGCGACCTGGGCAAGCTGGTGGCCGAGGGAAAATTCCGCCAGGATCTCTTCTACCGCATCAATGTAATGCAGATTGAGTCGCCGGCCCTCCAGGAGCATGCGGAAGACGTCCCGCGGATCGCCCGCCATTTCCTGCGCCACTATAGCCAGGTCTTTCAAAAGCCGATGGTGGATATCGAGCCGGATGCGCTTGCCATCCTGCAGAACTACCCCTGGCCCGGCAACGTGCGCGAGCTGGAAAACGTGATGCAGAGGGCCATCATTCTGGCCGCGGGGCAGACGGTTCGCTCCGAGGATCTGAGCCTGAATTCCCAGGAGCCGGATGACGACGGCGGCGGCGACATCGACGACATTGTTGACATCGGCGATTTTCATCCCGCCGGCTCATTTGAACGGCAGCTCCGCGACTATAAAATCAAGCTGGCCGTAGCAGCCGTTCGTGAGAACAGCGGCAACAAGACGGTGGCAGCCCGCAAACTGTGCATCTCACGGGCTTATCTTCATCGCTTGATCAGGCTGGCCGAACCCGATCCGATCTTCGAGCAGGATCTCCGCGAGTTTTCCGCCTGACGACGGCATCCTCTGCCGCCTCGAAGATCGTGCCTTCCGCAGTTGTGCCAAACAACCTTCAACATAGAGCCATTTGCAAAATTACTTTCAGGTTGCGATATGCGTCAGGGCACGACTTCAGTCGTGTCGCCAAAGGCCCCATTTGGATTCTGGCTTTAGTTCTCCACCGGCTTCGCCGACCCACGGGGGATGAAACTACCGGGATCGGCTTGGTTTTTTGCGTTCCCCCCACAATGGTGGGTGCCCCAGGTGCCTCGCTTTTGGGCACCTGGGATAGCACGAACCTCAACTTTCCGATGGTTTGTTTCTTCATAGCCGCTTTGAAGCGGAAGGCGCCGAGGCGTCCGGAACAAACCGGAGGCCGGCGTAGTCTAATGAACTGAGTCCTCCGGTATTCGAAGCGGGAAAGGGGAGCGGCGTGCGGCGATGGATGGCGGTTCTTTGCATGGCGGTTGCGGGCCTGGCGGCGGGGAGCGCGCCGGCGCAGAACGATGAGGCGGCCAAAGCGAACGCCCTTTACAGCACGGGCAAGCGGGTGGACGCCTTGCCCCTTTATGACGATCTGGCCAAGGCTCATCCCAACGAGTGGATGTACCTGGAGCGGCTGGCCGACTGCCTGGGAGCCAAGGCCACGCAGCTCAGCGACCCGGCGGAGGTGAAGGCGCTGCGCACCCGGGAGCGGGAGACGGCCAAGCACGCCGTTGAGCTGGGTGATCCTAATTACTTCGCCCAACTGATGGCCAAGACCGATCCCGACGCGCCCCTCCAGATTGCCCCGGCCAGCCCCGGCGGCGCGCTGCTCCAGGAGGGCGAAAAGGCCTTCACGGCAGGCGATTATTCCACGGCCCTGGCGAAGTACACAGCGGCGGCTGAAGCCGATCCGCAGCTTTATGTTGCGCCTTTGTTCGCCGGCGACACGGCCTACGAGCAGAAGGATCTGAAGACTGCGGCCAAGTGGTTCGCGCGGGCCATCGAGGTCAATCCGAACCGCGAGACGGCCTATCGCTACTGGGGCGATGCGCTGCTGCGGATCGGAAACGACCCGGCGGCGGCCAAGCCGAAGTTCCTAGACGCCATTGTGGCCGAGCCATATAACAAACTGGCCTGGCAGGGATTGCAGCAGTGGGCGCAGCGCGAGCAGGCGGTGCTGCTGGCGCCCAAAATCGAGCGGCCGGCGGCTCCGGTGGTTGACCCCAAGAAGCCCAACAACGTCACCATTAACATCGATTCCGGCAAGACCGATGACAAGCAGCATCCGGGCGCTTCGGCGTGGCTGGGGTATTCTCTGGTCCGGGCCGGATATCGCGGCGATCGCTTCAAGAAGGAGTTTCCGGCGGAGAATGTCTACCGGCATTCGCTCCAGGAAGAAGATGCGGCTCTGACCTTAGTGGTGACTATGCTCAACGAGAAGAAGGAAGCGCCGGAGAAGCTGGACGAGAGCCTGCGCAACCTGGTTGCATTGAGCGATGCGGGAATGCTGGACTGCTGGATTCTGATCAGCGGCGCCGATCAGGGCATCGTCCAGGACTACGACACCTACCGCAAGGATCACCGCCAACTGTTGCATGATTATCTTGCGCGCTTCGTAGTGCATGGCGGAGCAAATTAAGGGAGCGGGTATCTAACTTATTGAGAGTATCCATTCTGATAAGAGGCCGCACGCGCTGCATCAAGAAACATCAAGGATGTCTGCGGCGATCACTTCCCGAGCGCCTCTCATCCTTGACAGCGAAAGTGGTGGCCCGGGCAGCATTGACTTGCTCGTCGTCACTCCCATCCGCGACGGAGAGCTCCGTTCCATTTGTCAGCAGTTTATTCAGAACAGGCGCGCTAGCGCGCTGCGATTCCACAAAATCCACACCCTCCACTGTGAGTATTAGGGCTGAGTTGTCTGCGCGACTTACGTAGCCTTTCTTGTATACATACCAGATGGTGAATTCCATGTAATCGCGGGGAAAACCCATCCGCGTTTCAACCTCGAAGAGCGAAACTTCGGGGGCTTCGGGCCGGGAACGCCGGCGAGAATAAAGCAGCGCCAGCAGCGCCAACCGCCGGTTCAATTCGCCGTCCAGGTTATCCATGAAATCGATCGACTTCGACAAGGGAGCCTGCTTGGCGGCTTTCTTTGCACAAGCCGCATCGTATACCGCGCGGCTCGCTGGGTCTGATAAAACCTCGTAAGCCTGCCTCAGAAGAATAAATTTCTCGGCATCGCCCGTGCGAGGAATGTCAGGATGAAGGCGGGCCGCGAGAAATTGAAAGACGCGGTGGATTGTCTCGGGATCGGCATTAGGACTGATTTGAAGAAATTCATAGTAATTGGGGAGTTTCATCATTATCCAAATTTGAGAGATACGCTTCAGTGACGACGATAGCGCAAGCACTCACCGTTGCATATGTGACCTTTGTGTCAGGAATATAGGCATTTCGATGCAGGCGGGCCGTATACCCCATGTCACTCGCGTATCATCCAGACCGGCCAGAGTAGGTCAACGGGTCTTCGATTCCGTTCTCCCTGAAGCCTTTTCGCCGTAGCAGGCAGGAATCGCACTCTCCGCACGGCTCTCCGGCCGGCGAGGGATCGTAACAACTGCTGGTGAGCGAGTAATCCACGCCCAGTTCCCTTCCCTTGCGAACGATCTCCGCCTTGGTAAGAGCGATCAACGGAGTGTGAATCCGGAGCATCTGGCGGCGTTCCACCCCACGGACGAAGACCTGTCCGTGGGGACCCCGGCCTTCGACGCCGGCCTTGGTCGCAAGGTTGGCCATGCGCTCGAAAGCCTGGATGAACTCCGGCCGGCAGTCCGGGTAGCCCGAGTAGTCCAGCGCATTCACCCCGATGAAGATGTCGCTCGATCCCAGCACCTCGGCCCAGGCCAGCGCAAAGGAGAGAAAGATGGTGTTGCGTGCCGGCACGTAAGTAATGGGAATACCGTGCGCCATCTCGCCTGCCGTGCGCCCCTTGGGCACTTCGATGTCGCCGGTGAGCGCGGAACCGCCGAAGACGCGCAGATCGATGGCCGCGATGCGGTGCGCCGCCACGCCGATGGACGCGGCGACGCGGCGGGCTGCCTCCAGCTCGACGATGTGCCGCTGGCCGTAGGAGAACGAGAGTGCGTATAACTCGTACCCTTGGCTCTTGGCAATCGCCAGCACCGTGGCGGAGTCCAAGCCTCCGCTCAACAGCACGACAGCTTTGTTCGGCATATTCATCATGATTCGGCCTGCTTACTGCTTTGAAAGGGCACGGCTTTAGCCGCCGAGGGAAATAGAATTTGCAGAAGGTACATTTCCCCAGGGGCTGGAGCCCAATCTCTTGTCTGTCCACCCCGCGGCGCGGTTAAAGCCGCGCCCTTTCAAAGCAACCAACCAATTTCGACCCTTTGCTTGCTTACTTCAAATCCCCGCCCTTGCCGATATCCATCGAAGGCGGCAGCGGGTTGCCCTCGTCGATGGAGGCATCGATGCACTGCTGGAGCAATCCCTTGGCTTCAAGAATAAACTCAATGGCGTCGCGCCCGGCGCCCTCGCCGCCCTTGTTCGGAGTTACGTAGTGGGCCTCGGCCTTTACCTGCGCCCGCGCATTGGCTACGGCCACGGCCAAACCGCACTGGCGCATCGCCGGAAGGTCGATTACGTCGTCGCCCACGTAGGCGATCTCGTCCAGAGTCAAGCCCTCTTTTTCCATGATCTCCCGCACCGCCTTCATCTTGAAGGCGCAGCCCTGGTAGACGAACTCCAGCTTCAGGTCGCGGGCGCGCAGGGCCACCGTCTCGCTGATGCGCTTGGTAATGATGCCCAGCTTCATGCCGCCCAGCCGCGCCAGCGTCATCCCCGCGCCGTCGTGCGCGTTGTAACCCTTGGCCTCCACCATTTTGGTGACGATCGAGCCATCGGGCAGCGCCACCGGCATGGGATAGATCCAGATGGTTCCGTCGGTAAGAACGCCATCGACGTCAAAGAGAATGACTTTGATCTTGCGGGCGCGATCCAGCGCGGAAAGTGTCATATCTCCGATTCTAACGGTTGCAAAGGGGAGTTTCGGGAGCAAGGGCGCGGGCCGGGTTTGCGATTTAGGCGCAATCGCAGATTGACAGGATTGATCTGAAGTGTGAAGCCGCTATTCGCTGGCGAATGGATTTCCATCC
>Ga0182014_10002149_pt1 | contig 25212 bp, 24 predicted proteins | sample 612S2DmetaG_FD_120489 | JGI IMG/M metagenome (GOLD analysis project Ga0182014, IMG submission 120489) | Permafrost microbial communities from Stordalen Mire, Sweden - 612S2D metaG | ecosystem: Environmental > Terrestrial > Soil > Wetlands > Permafrost | place: Sweden: Stordalen | collected...
CGCGTGAAGCATAGGAGCGGCACTGTAGGAATGTCAAGTTAATATTTGAATAAACGCGCAACGCTACTTCTTGGGCAATCCGGCTTGCTGTGCATCGGCTGGAAGTGCAGAGATCCCTCGTTGGGAGTCGCTCGCGAGCGAGCGACTCCGCTGCCTCAGGATGACAATGCGGAGCTTTAGTGTAAACTTCCGCATCCCTTCTCAAGTTTTATGACGAGGCCTCCACTTCAAGTGGGCTGGCGGAGGCGGTGGGGGCTCTCGTCCGTCTTTAGCACGTAGATCATGTACGCGACGATCGCAAGGTTGATCAGCAGAATGGAAATGTGAAAGAGGCTCTGCTTGTGAATCAGCTTGTAGACCTCGAAGGGCAGATAGATGGTGCCGGAGATCAGAGCGATCCACTCTCCCCAGGCTTTGGCGTACCAGAGTCCGTAAGCCTCGACAAAGCGCAATATGGAATAGGCGACGGCGACGGCGGCGACTGCCCACACTTTCGATTCGGTTAAGGAGTCGGCCCAATCGAGGAAGACTTGCGCGAAGTGGTGATCGGGGCTGATATGAAGGAGCTTGAGCAAACCATCGGCAATATCCCAGGGATCCTCGCGGTGAACCATCAAGAGAATTCCAACGGCGGCCAACAAAACGATGAGTCCCTTGGTCAACTCCAGCGAGGCGACGGCGCGCAGGACCTGGAGGTTGGCTCCGTGTTCTGGCTGCGCCGGTGCGAATTTGCTGTGCACGCTGGAACTCATTACAACATTATCTCCCCGGCTGCAAACTTAATTGTTGCGCGGCGGTAAAAATACCTCCGCGAATCAGCAGTGTACTTACCAGCGCAGTCATGCCGGCGAGGTGAAAATCATGGCCGGCAGCACGAATTGATAGCCCATGAATTGATAGATTCCCGAATAGATCGGGCGCGCGCCGGAGAGCAATTCGCCTTACAGGCTGCGGAAAAACTCGTCGAGGATGCGAAAAGCTCACCTCAGGCGCTGAAGCGCCTGCACATTTTCGGCGGCTTAGCGGCCCGACTGAAGTCGGGCCCTTCCCAAAACCTGCCTGAATCATAAAAGCCTGCTTGAGTCATACTTTTTCCGCAGACTGTTTAGCGACGATTCCACCTCCGCCTTGGATGTCGCATCGGGGGATGCAAAAAAGCTTACCTCAGGCGCTGAAGCGCCTGCACATTTTCGGCGGCTTAGCGGCCCGACTGAAAGTCGGGCCCTTCCCAAAACCTGCCTGAATCATAAAAGCCTGCTTGAGTCATACTTTTTCCGCAGACTGTTTAGCGACGATTCCACCTCCGCCTTGGATGTCGCATCGGGGGGCGGAGGTGAGCTCCGCATCATTGTGCCTGGGCACGGACGGCGGCGCGCAGCTCTTGTACGATTTCGCCGGCGGCTTTGCGGGCGGCTTCCTGCTGGGTGACGGCGAAAGAAATCGCGCCGACGCGAGCGTGGCCTCCTCCGCCGTAGCGCTCGCAGATCTTTGCCAAGTTGACGACCGGCTCCGAAGGCGCCCAGGGATTCGATCCTACCGACACCTTCACCCGGAAACTGCTCTTGCTCAGGCCTACGCTGTAAATGGATTCGGGATGCAGATAGTACGGAACGAATTTGTTGTAGCCCTCGAGGTCGTAGTCGGTGACATCGAAGAACAGGGTTGCATCTTTCGATTCGGTGCGTTCGCCGAGGATGGCGATTGAGCGTTGATGGCGCTCCATGAGCGGCGGCAAGAGCGCGGCGACAAAAGGTTCTTCGATGATCTCGGCCAGAGGCTGGCTGGCGAGAAGCGGGATGAGTCGAGGGACAAAGCCGTGGGTCTGATTGGATTCGATCACCATGGTGAGCTTCATGGCCGGAGCCTGCATTTCGACCGCGGTGCGGGCATCGGGATAGAGTGCGCCATCGATGACATCGGTCCAGTGCACCAAGTCGGCTACGGGCGCGGGATCAAAACCGAAACGCTGCTCGGCGATGGTGGCGATGAAGCTGGTGCAGGATTTGAAATCCGGGTCGTAGAACTTGCGGTTGCTCTGATCCTGCTCGAAGTGGGCGGCGTCGGCCGGGGACAGAAACGCGCTCTCATGATGGTCGAACCACCAGGTGATTTTGGGGGAACTGGAATACTTGAAATCGACGATGGCGTTTTCGTCGCCATCGAAATTGTTTTCGTCAAACAAAGAACCGGCGCGGTGCAGCAGTCCGGAGAAAACGAACTGGACGTCGCTGCGAATCCGTTCGCGGTAGAAACGGGAGAACAGCGCTGCCGACGATGCGCCGTCAAAGCATTTGTCGTGATAGAACACCCGAACTCGCAAGCGTGTCTCCCCTCCCAGCCAGAATCAGACAGACTACCCGAAAAGGAGCGGGAAATAAAAGTAAATCGCGGGGCCTCCGGCGGAGGTTCTCTCGCGGACGCTGGTAAACAGTGCTTCGGTAGGATTTCGGAGGACTCGGTTGGCTGCGTGAGGCAGTCTTAGACTTCAGGGCACTCCGATGAATAAAACAGCGCGGCTCTTTTCTCGTCTCGCGAGTCGGAAATTCGCTGCAGGCCCGGGCTAGGCGCCTGCCTGCTGCTCAGCCATGTCACCGATTACCGGCAGTTTCCACATCTGGCCCTGATTGGCCTTGAGGAGCAGAACGATCCAGATCACGAAGCCCGCCAATCCGACCAGCGGCCATATCAGGATGGTCAACCAACCGAGGAAAGGAATGTGAGCGACGATGCTCAGCGCAATCCACAAGGCAGTCCAGGCAATCGCGAAAAAGATGGACTGGAACGCGTGGAAGCGGATAAATCGGTTCCGGTTGTAGGGCTCCACGACCAGGAAAATGATGGCGGGAATGATGGTGACGTAAGCCAGCATGCCAGCCACGTTGTCGGTCAGCCCGCCGGCGGCGGCAACAGGTCGTACTGCCGGAGCCCCCGAGCGGCCACACGCTGGACAAACTGTGGAACCATCGGGGGTTTGAGCGCCACACACCGTGCAAAAAGCCATAGGGTCCTCCTTCAAACATTCATTCTAAACCCGCGACCTAGAGAACGGGCGGACGTTAGCAGAATTGCGGTCCCAACGCAAATGAAATCGCACGGAGGCTGGCCGATGCGGTTTCTTTAGGCCCTTTCGGCGAGGCGTCCAATCCAAGGCAGGCGGAAGGTTTGGCCCTGCGAGGCCTTGATCAGCAGCACTAACCACAGGATCACCCAGCCTAACAGAGCCACCGCCATGATCAGCCAGGCCAGCAGGTATCCCAAAACGGGAATCAGGATCAGCAGCGAATACAGGATTCGCAGGGCGATGGCGACCGGAACTGTGGCGATGGCGAAAAAGATGGATTGGAAAGAGTGAAAGCGAACGAAGCGGTTGCGCTTGAAGGGTCCGACGAGTACGAAGATGACCGCCGGTATGAATGTGATGTAGGCGAAAGCGGCGGCAAGCTTGGCCTTAGGCGGCAGGAGTGCGTCCGTGGCGGGCGCAGCCGTCGCGGGCATGCTCGCAGCCGGCGTTTCGATGGGCCGGGGTCTCGTCGCCGCCTTATTCGGGTCGTGGCCGGGCACCCACATTCTCCGGCCGCAGCTGGGACAAAAGCCAACATTGTCGGGTATTTCGGCGCCACATTGCGGACAAGAGGTGGTCATAATTCTCAAACCTGGTTCTCAGACCGGCCGGCGCGAAGGGTTCTTCTTGCGGCAGTCGGCGCAGACTCCGTAGATCTGAAAGGTGTGGCGGGTGGTCGCGTAATGGTATTTGTTTCCAATCTCCTGTTCGAGGCCGTCCACCTCGGGCGAGAAAAATTCCACCGAACTGCCGCATTCGGTGCAGACCATGTGATGGTGGCTGCGCCGGTTGTATTGGTGCTCGTAGCGGGCGATGCCATCATGAAAAGCGACTTCGCTGGCCAGGCCGCATTCCGCCAGCAGTTTCAGGGTGCGGTAAACGGTGGTGAAACCGATGCGGGAATCTTTCTTTTGCACCAACCGGTGCAGTTGGTTGGTGGAGAGGTGCTCGCGAGTTTCGAGGAAGGTTCGCAGGATGGTGTCGCGCTGCGCGGTATGTTTCAGGCCGACCCGCTTGAGATGCTGGTGCAGAATCTGCTGCGCCTCGCGGACCATCTCGGCCGAGATGCTGGGCTGATCGTCAATGCGCTTTTGCAGCATGGGAACTGGCGGAGCGGGGCTCCCGGCGGGAACAGGATAACACTGGCGTTTGGAAAGCTCATCTTTTGTGGGAAGAGCGCGGGAAAAGTAGTGACTGCGGATTTATCAACGACCGCTGCCTAGCTTGGCTCGGCTGGATGGCCGGGGGCGGCTGTCCGCACGTGATTGTTTTGTGGTCTTGAAATTTGTATTGCCTAACTGTGTCAACCTAGAATCAGAGTTGCGCATGGTCTCGACAACAACTTCTCTCTCATCTTCTCCATCTTCTCCATCGCGTTTTCGCCTGGCGCGACTTATCTTCTATTTGCTTGCCCTGATCTTGTTGGTCGTCGCGGGAAGTGTTGCCTGGCTTTATTCCGTGGCTCGGTCTTCTCTCCCGCAGTTGGACGGCACGCTGCGGCTGCCGGGGCTCTCAGCGCAAGTGACGGTGGTTCGCGACGGCCACGGAGCGCCCACCATCGACGCCGCCAACTTCGACGATCTCTTTTTCGCTCAAGGTTTCGTAACCGCGCAAGACCGGTTGTTCCAGATGGATGGGATGCGACGTTTTGCAGGGGGAGAGCTTGCGGAAGTCTTCGGCAGCGATTACCTGGAGCACGACCGCCAGCAAAGAATCCTGGGATTGAAGGCGGCGGCGCGCAAGACGATCGAGATTGCGTCGGCCGAAGAGCGCGCGCATTTCGAGGCTTACGCGCGCGGCGTGAACGCATACATCGAGACGCATCGCGACCGGTTGCCTTTGGAGTTTCGGATTCTACGGTATTCGCCTCGCCCGTGGACGCCCGAGGACTCGGCGTTAATCGGAGCCCAGATGGTGGAGGATCTGAGCACCAGTCCCCGTCATGCGCTGGCGCGGGAGAGAATTCTAGCGAAGCTGGGGCCAGAGCTAACCGCCGACCTGTATGTAAACTCTTCCTGGCACGACCGGCCGCCGACGGTGTCGCGGCCCAATCTTGAGGAGGAGATTAAAGGAAACGATCAGAATGATGACGACGACGAAGACGATGATTCGGGCGCGGATAGTTCGGTTACGCGCTTGACTCCGCGATGGGATATTCCCGACTTGCAGCCTCGTATCGAAATGTTTCTTGACGAGCGGCCTCTGGTTCTCGGATCGAACAATTGGGTGGTCTCGGGCGGGCATACGGTTTCGGGCAAGCCGCTGCTGTCGAATGACATGCACCTCGGCCATCAGATGCCGAATCTCTGGTATGAAGCCCATCTTCGCTGCAAGTCGGGCAGCGGCACGTTCGACGTGGCCGGAGTTACGCTGCCCGGATATCCCTACGTGATCGTGGGCCACAACCAGCGCATTGCGTGGGGATTCACCAATCTCGGGCCCACGGTCGAGGACGTGTACGTTGAAACCTTTAACTCGGATGGACAATACCTGACCCCGGATGGATGGAAGCAGCCCGAACATCGTCATGAAGCGATCCACGTGAAAGACAAGCCAGACGTCATAGTGGACGTCGCGCTGACGCGCCACGGCCCCGTCGTTACGGACATGGTCCCGGGCGAGACGCGCAGCTTGGCATTGCGTTGGACTTTGTGGGATGGCGTTCGCAGCCCGTTCTTCGCAGTCGATTCGGCGCAGAAGTGGGAGGAGTTCAGGCGCGCTTTTTCAGAACTGGATGCGCCTGCGCAAAACGTTGTGTACGCAGACGTCGACGGCAATATCGGATATCAGGCTACCGGAAAAATTCCCATCCGGGCCGCGGGCGATGGCAGCCTGCCGGAGAATGGCAGCGACGATGCTCATGAATGGGTGGGCTATGTTCCATTTGAAAAGCTGCCCAGCGTATTCAATCCACCTTCGGGAATTATCGCCACCGCCAACAGCCGAATCACGCCGGATGGTTATTCATATTCCCTCAGCACAGAATGGGAGGCTCCCTGGCGATCGGCTCGCATTTACCGGGTACTGGAGTCGGGCAAGAAGCTTTCCGGGGCGGACATGCTGGCGCTCGAAACCGATATCTATTCTGAACTGGATCGCTTCTTTGCAGAGCGTTTTGTGTACGCTGTCGACCATGCCAGGAACCCTTCCGCGCGGGCAAAATCGGCGGGCGAAATTTTGCGGCAGTGGGACGGACGGATGATTGAGAACTCGGCAGCGCCCACGATCGCAGTCCGGGCGCGGCAGGAACTGACTCGTTTGCTGCTCGAGCCCAAGTTGGGTGCGGCTCCTAAAGATCCGCAGCAAGAGAAAACGACCTTTAGTTGGAAGAGCTATCAATGGATGATGAGCACAGTTTGGTTGGAGAACGTAGTCCAACGTCAGCCAAAGCGTTGGCTGCCCGAAACCTATGCGAACTACGATGAGCTTCTGGCCGCGGCGGTCGAGGCTGCGGTCGATGCGAATCCAGAGCATGCTTCGGCTGCGCCGCAAGATCTGAATTCATGGAACTGGGGAAACTTCCATCCCGTGGAGATACGGCATCCGATCTTTGGCAAGCTTCCGCTGTTGCGGCGCTGGGCAGGGCCAGGATTGCAGCCGCAGTCGGGAAGCGAATACACCGTGAAAGCAGTGTCGCGCAACCATGGACCGTCGGAGCGAATGACGGTTGATCTCGCCAATCTCGATCAATCCACGCTAAACCTGGTGACGGGCGAGGCGGGCAATTTGTTCAGTCCGTATTTCATGGATCAGTGGAAAGCCTGGTATGAGGGCTTCACTTTTTCCTGGCCGTTTTCGGGGCCTGCGGTGGACGCCACGCGGGCACATGAGCTGGTGCTGGAACCGTGACCCGACGGTGGCAAAGCAATCTCCAACCGCAAGGCTTACCCCAAACCGCAAACAAAGCATTCGAAGGCCGGATGTGAATGTAAAGTGCCTTGACAACCTTTGTGGACCTTCGTGTCCTTTGTGGTTGATGAACTGAAAATGCTGGTACCACAAAGGACACGAAGGTACACAAAGGAAAGATGCCCAGAAACTGATGGAATATATTGCTCAATCGACCAGCTTCAGGTCGAATAACTGGCCGACGATATCGACTTGGCCGTTATTGTTCAGGCTGTTGGTAGGGCTCACCTGCAGCTTGTCGGTGGTGGTGTCGTAGATCCAAAGCGCGCCGTTCTGGATCAGGTAAACCACGGTGCGGCCAGCGATGGGCTGAATTCCCGTCACGTCGCCGTTTTGCGGCGGAATCACAATGCTCGAGCTGTTCGTGTTGAATATCGACAAACAGCCGCGCACCTCGCCCCCGGAAATATTAATGTTCGAGCAGCCGCGAGAACCGATAAAGAGTTGCCCATCCTGGCTTATCTGCATGCGATCGTGATATCCGTCGGTAATGGTGACCGAACCAACCACGCTCATCGAGTTGGTGTCGATCACGCTGAGCTTGCCGCAGCTAGTGGCAGCCGTCTTTGTCCCCGCACAAGTGTTGGTTCCGGGCGGGTTGGGTGGCGGAGTTCCGGCCACATAAAGCGTGGAACCGCTCAGCAACCCATAAGTGGCCGCACTGAGCGGAATCGTGCTCGTGCTGGTAGAGGCTCCGAGGTCAAGGACGCTGACTCCTGCCGCCGTGCCGCCGCATTGCGGACCGCAATTCAAAACGTAAGCGCTGGTGCTATTGCTGAAAATGCCCCACACCGGATGGTCGAAGCCGGTTACGTAACTCCTGGGATCCGTGTTCGTTCCGATGAAGATCGTTGTAATGACCGTTACCGTGTCGGAGTTATCGCTAAAGACCAGGATGTAGTTGCCGTCGGGGCTGGGGACGATGTAGTGAGCGCCCGGCACGGGGATGGACGCGGCGATAGAACCGGTCTGCAGGTTGAGCACCTCGACCGCACCCGGATTCTGTCCAGTGACTGGAGCCGTGGGCACGGCGGCGTACGCTGTGGTGTTGGTGTTGCCGATAAACATGCTTTCGGTAAAGCCGGGCAGCGTGATCGATCCCACTCCTGACGCGACGCTCTCAGTCGTGTTGTTGACGAGCGTGACCGCGTTCCCCGTAGGGCTGAAAATCATGGTGAACTGCAGGCTGGGAGAAAGCGCCATCAGCCCGGGCTGTGCGCTTCCGCCAAGCAAGGAAACGACGGACCGGGAAAGTTGATCTTGCGAGGCATCCACGATGTTCAATACCGGCGTACCGCTGCTGGTGGTGGGGTAAAGCGGATTCGAAATGAACGCGCGGAACTTAAGCCCACTGGGACCCTTATTGGTGCTGGGAGCACCGGAGCTCCCGCAGGAAATGGCGGTGAGGCTGGCACCTAGAAGCACAAAAATGCTGACTAAGATTCTCTTCAAACCTGGCACTCCGAAGGGCATGAAGGATAGAGATTTAGATGCAAGAAAGCGGATTATAACAGAGCCACTTCGGAGAATTTTGGCGGCCGGTCGCGCTAGCCCCCAGCCAAGATGCAAAAGCGACCGCCCTCTTGTATTCTGAAAAGAATGGCTACGGACTTACTGACGCGGATCAAGCAGTCCGCCGTCCTGTGCGACGGCGCGATGGGAACGCTGCTCTACGCCAAGGGAATCTTCATCAATCGCTGCTATGACGAGTTGAACGTCTCGCAGCCTGAGCTGATTCGGGGCATCCACCACGAGTATCTGCAGGCGGGTGCGGAGATTATTGAAACTAACACTTTCGGTGCAAACTCGTTCCGCCTGGCTCGACACAGCATGGCCAGCCGGGTGCATGAGATCAACCTGGCGGGAGCGCGGCTGGCGCGAGAAGCCGCCAAGAGCTTCGACGTCTGGGTCGCAGGTTCGGTGGGGCCGCTCGGGATAAAGATTGAGCCGCTGGGCAAAACTTCTTTCGAGGAAGCTCGCGCCGCCTTTCGCGAGCAAATCGCGGCGCTGGTCGAAGGCGGCATCGACGTGCTGATGCTTGAGACCTTCGGCTACCTCGGCGAGATCCACCAAGCCCTGCTGGCCGCTCGCGATGTGCATCCGAATATCCCGGTAGTGGCGCTCGTGACCATCGATGAAGACGGGAATTGTCTTGACGGTTCGACCCCGGAAACCTTCGCCCCGCGGCTGGAGGAATGGGGCGCGGACGTCATCGGTTGCAATTGCAGTGTGGGCCCTGTGGCCATGCTCGAAGCGGTGGAGCGCATGCGCGCGGTTACGTCCCTCCCGCTTGCGGCGCAGCCGAATGCCGGTATGCCGCGCTCCGTCGAAGGGCGGAATATCTATCTTTGTTCGCCCGAATACATGGCCAGCTATGCCCGCAAGTTCGTGGCCGCAGGCGTGCGGATTGTCGGCGGCTGCTGCGGAACCACTCCGGACCACATTCGAGTGATGAAATCGGCGCTGCGGGTGGGAGACGCGCGGGCGAAGGTAACCGCGGCGCCGGCCACAGGCCCGGCCAAGCCCGCGGCCGCTCCTGCCGTCGTCATCGAGAAGCGCTCCCGGCTGGGCGCAAAGATTGCCGCCGGCGAGTTCCTGACCATGGTTGAGATTGTTCCGCCCAAAGGAACCGACATTCGCAAGGAAGTCGAGGGCGCCCGTTTCGTCAAGTCGGTGGGGGTTGACGGAATTAACATTCCGGATAGTCCGCGGGCCTCGGCGCGCATGAGCAATCAGGCGCTGTCGCTACTTATCCAGCAGGAGGTGGGCATCGAAGCCATCCTGCACTACACCTGCCGCGACCGCAATGTGCTGGGCATTCAATCGGATCTGCTGGGAGCGGCGGCGACCGGCATTCGCAACCTGCTCTGCATCACGGGGGATCCGCCGAAAATGGGCAGCTATCCGGATGCCACGGCAGTGTTCGACGTGGATTCGATCGGGTTGGTGAACATCGTTCACAACCTCAATCGCGGCCTTGACATCGGCGGCAACCCGATTGGCGTGGGCACGTCGTTCGTGATCGGCGTCGGCGCCAACCCCGGGCTGAGCGACATGGACGAGGAAATCCGGCGCTTCGAGTACAAAGTGGAAGCCGGCGCCGAATATGCGGTGACCCAACCCGTCTTCGATCTCGGGTTGCTGGAAAGTTTCCTGCGCCGCATCGAGCATTGCCGGATTCCCGTGGTTGCCGGAATCTGGCCGCTGGTAAGCGTGCGCAACGCGGAGTTCATGAAGAACGAACTGCGAGTCTCGGTCCCGGATTCCATTCTGGAGCGCATGGCCGCGGCCAAAACTCCGGAGGCGGCACGCGAAGAAGGGGTCGCAATCGCCCGTGAGATGTTGATCGCGGTACGCGAAATGGCACAGGGGGCCCAGATCAGCGCTCCCCTGGGACGGTATACCTTAGCGGTGGACGTCCTGGAAGCCTTGGGTACGTCTCGTCCCAGTTCGGTATAACCTTCGTTAATTTTTCATTAACGAGCATTTTCTTCTGGACATATTTCACCCATGCGTGCATTAGAATAGATATTGGAGCAGAACCCGTTGGCAAAATTTGAAGATTGCCTCCAGCGTCTCGAGAAGATCGTGCAGGAACTTGAAAAGGGTGAAGTGCCCTTGGAAAAATCTCTGACGCTTTTTGAGGAAGGCATGCAGTTGTCGGCCACTTGCCGCAAAGAACTGGAGCAGGCCGAAGGCAAAGTGGAAATCCTGCTGAAGCAGAACGGGAAGCTCCAGGCTGAGTCGTTTGAGCCCTTGACCGAGAGTGTGGCCGGGAAGAGATAACGGGCCGCATCGGTTGCTTTACCGCTCATCAGTATAACGTCCAGGTCAGCGTTCACTCCCGTGCGACGCTGGCCTGGCCCCGGTCGCCGTGCCTAGCGGCAGAACCAGAGGGAAGTAAATGCAGCCTCTCAATGTGGTACTCCTCCAGAGCGATTCGAGGGTGGCACAGTCTCTCGTCTCCGCCCTGGCCAAAACTTTTGGTTCGGTCCATGAAGTCCAGTCTCTGGACGAACTGCGAACCAGCATTGCCAAGCATCGTGCGGGCGTTGCCATTCTGGACATGGAAGCGGCTTCGCTTTCCGATGTCCAGCGCCTTTCGCGTGAGTTTCCGAAAGCCTGCATCGTTTGCACCCATCGCTTGGCCGACGAAGATATGTGGACAGCGGCGTTGAGCGCCGGCGCTGCCGATGTCTGCCCTCCGTCCGATACTCGCGGCATCCTTCGAACTGCGCTGAGGAATGCTCCCAGGGCGCAATCCGCAGCCGCATAGAAATAGCGGCTAACCCAACAAGGACGCCCGCTCGGGGCGTCCTTTTCATTTGAAATCATCATTGCGCCCGCAAACGCCGAAGGCCACTTGCTATACTCACCGTCATGCTCAATGACATCCTGGAAGCAGGCCGAGAGTTGGCCGACGCGGCGCTGGAACGTCTGCTGCCGCCGGCCACGCAGCATCCTGCTTCCATTCATCGCGCCATGCGTCACAGCGTTTTCGCCGGTGGCAAGCGTCTGCGCCCCATTCTGTGCATGGAAGCCGGAAGGATGGTCGCCGGTTCCCTTCCCGCGGGTATCGAGGAACTGGGCGCCGCGCTGGAGATGCTGCATACCTATTCGTTGATTCATGACGACCTTCCCGCGCTGGACAACGATGACTTGCGCCGCGGCCGGCCGACTTGTCACAAAGCTTTTGGCGAAGCGCTCGCGATCCTGGCCGGGGACGCTCTGCAGACTCAGGCCTACGAAACACTAGCGCGGCTGCGTTGTCCGGCGGAGGCCCGGGTTCGGATTATCGAAGAAATCGCTCGCGGCACCGGCACCGTCGACGGCATGATTGGTGGCCAGGTGGTTGATTTGGAGGCCGAGCACCACAAGCCCGATCTCCAGATGCTGGAGTATATTCACCGCTCGAAAACCGCCGCGCTGATTACCGCCAGCGTGGTCAGCGGGGGACTTTATGCCGAGGCCAACGATCACGCGGTCGAGAAGCTGAGGACTTTCGGGAGATCTATCGGGCTGGCCTTTCAGATCGTCGATGACGTGCTCGATGTCACGCAGACTTCCGAGCAACTGGGAAAGACTGCAGGCAAGGACACGGCGGCGGAAAAAGCAACGTACCCCGCCCTGTTCGGGATCGAGGAGTCACTGAAAAAAGCCGACACCCTGGTGTGCGCGGCCATGTCTTCACTGGACAGCTTCGGTTCAGCAGCGGATACGTTGAAGGCGCTCGCAAGATTCCTCGTGGAAAGAAAGAAGTAGCGCCGGCATCTTGCAGGCTGTCCTGAGGGCATCCTGCCCTCAGAGGCGCGGCGGGACGCCGCACCGACAGCCGCCGGGACGGCGGCGCTACAACGCAGGTTTTGATATAATCGTTTCGGCGATGGAGTTCGCCATAACCGCCTGGATCGTAGGCTCAGGCTGATAACTCCTACAAACTTTGTAGGAGAGCTCCATCGTGATCGATCTTCTCATCATTTCCCTGGGCGCAGTTGTCGGCGCCAACGCCCGCTATCTCTTGAGCCGTTTCGCAGCGAGAGAGTTAGGCCCGGTCTTTCCTTACGGCACGCTGTTCATCAATATCGCAGGCAGCCTTATCGTTGGCTTCTTCGTCGTATGGACCACGGAACGCGTGCTGGCGGACCCGCGCTGGCGCCTGCTGGTCGTGGTCGGCTTCTGCGGCTCATTTACGACATTCTCCAGTTACGCCTTTGAAACCATGGCTTACTTCGAACAAGGACAGTGGCTTCTTATGCTGACCAACGTTCTTACCAATAATTTACTATGCCTCGGCGGAGCACTCGCCGGTATGGCCTTGGCGCGGGTGCTGTAGCCATGAACAAGGTTCCTACCCTTGAAACCGCACGGCTAAAGTTGCGACCGTACAAGGAAGCCGACATCGCCGAACTGGTGCCATTGATCGGGACGCGCGAGGTTGCAGCTACCACGCTGCGCATCCCGCATCCCTATACCATGGAAGACGCCAGGCAGTTCCTGACGACGATCGACAGCGGGGGCTTGGTCCGGTTCGCCGTCACTCTGCGCAGCGACGGGCGCTTGATTGGCGGCGTTGGCTTGAACATCGAGGAGCAGCACGAGCGCGCCGAACTTGGCTACTGGCTGGGCGTGCAGTATTGGGGAAAGGGCTATGCAACGGAAGCGGCAAGAGAGACGCTGCGCTACGGGTTCGAAGATCTCCGGCTGCATCGAATTTTTGCCTCGCATTTCAAACATAATCCCGCCTCCGGCAGGGTTCTGACGAAGCTCGGAATGATCTACGAAGGCTGCGAACGGGAGCACATCCGCAAGTGGGATCAGTTTGTCGATTCCGAGTTGTACGGCATCCTGCGGCGGGATTGGGAGCAAGACGGGGAGGTTGGCGAGTAAAATGCCAGATGCAATGGCTGTGCAGGTCACAATCTACATTAACGAAGCCGACCAATGGCATCACCGGCCGTTGCACGTGGAAATTCTCAACTACCTGCGGCGGGAAAACGTGTATGCCGCGACCGCCATCCATGCCGTGGCTGGGTTTCTTGGGAGACACCGAGTTGAAACCAGCCATCTCGTAGACGCTGGAGGAAAGCTCCCCGTGATCATCATCTTCGTGGATACGGATGAACACGTAAACCGCGTCCTGCCCATGCTGAAAGAGATGGCCGCCCACCGCCTGATCGTGCGCGAAAATGTGGTTCTCGAACAAGGAAGCCTCGACTGACTCATTGGCGTCTGCCGCAGTCAACGAGTATTGGAGATAGCAATGGCGATCTTCCGAATGACCGAATCTTGCATGGAGAAAATCAGTGAAACGACCTTTACGCAGGAGAAGTTGCTGGAGCGGCGCGATCTTCAGCGGCGCATAAAGGCTGATATATCGGTGCTCTCTCCCGATCTGATGGTCGTAACAGAAGAGTTTGGCGAATGGGAGGACAGCAGCCGCCGCATTGACCTCCTCTGCCTCGACAGGCAGGCGCGCCTCGTAGTGGTCGAGCTTAAACGCACCGAAGATGGCGGACACATGGAGTTGCAGGCTATTCGCTACGCGGCGATGGTCTCAAGTATGACTTTCGAGCAACTTGTAGACGCCCATGCCCGTTTCATAGGAGGTGCTGAGGCACGCCAGAGGGCCGAGTCATCGGTTCTTAGTTTTCTCGGGTGGGATGCGCCAACTGATGGGAGCCTGTCTGGAGACGTCAGAGTAATCTTGGTTGCAGCGAATTTCTCGACGGAATTGACGACTGCGGTGCTCTGGTTGAACAAGCGCGGCCTTGATATAACATGCATTCGTCTGAAGCCTTACCGTCTCGACGGGCAGATTCTGGTCGACATCCAACAGATTATCCCGCTGCCCGAAGCCGGCGACTACGAAACTAAGATCCGCGCGCAGCAACAGGAAGGCCAGCGTGCGGGGTCGACGCGGCAGGAAATGTTCCGCCGGTTCTGGAAGCAGCTAATCGACCGGTCTCGCACGACAACCGCTATGTTCGCTAATCGAACCGGTTCCAAGGATCAATGGATCGGCGTTAGTGCCGGACGTAAAGGATTTAATCTCAATCTCGTTTCTCTTCAGGACAGCTCGAGAGTAGAGTGTTTCATTAACCTCGGAACGGGTTTGGAAGAACGAAATCTTGCTGCGTTTAAGATGCTGGAGCAGCAGAAGTTAGCAATCGAATCCTCGTTTGGGGAATCTCTCGATTGGCAGGAGTTAGAAGACAGACAAGGATGTCGCATCTGCAAAGCTTTGGAAGGAGGGTGGAAGACTCCAGAAGCTGATTGGCCTGCACTTCAGGACCGATTGATTGAAGCAGCCATTCGACTAGAGAGAGCTCTCAAGCAGCCTATTCGCGGCTTGAACATCCCCGAGGAGTGAAAATCACATTGGATAATATCTCGCCACTAGACATTTTGGCCATTGCCGCTCATCGCGACGACGTGGAACAGACCTGCGGAGGCACGTTGTTAAGAATGGCGCAGCGTGGCCAGCGCACGGGCATCCTCGATCTCACGCAAGGAGAGATGGGAACGCGAGGTACGGCAGAAGAGCGTGCGCAAGAGGCGGCCGAGGCAGCGCGGATACTACGCGTCTCATGGCGGCAAGCTCTCGATATTCCTGACGGGCGGGTCGAGAACAGTTTTGAGAACCGACTGAAAGTGGCGCGTGTGATCCGCGAGCAGCGGCCGCGAGTCGTGATTCTGCCTTACTGGGAAGGACGCCATCCGGATCACTACACGGCCTCGACGCTGGGATATGAAGCCTGTTTTTTGGCGGGATTAGCCAAGTTGGATGTTAGTGTGGCGCGGGCGCCCTCGCCCGCGAATGCCGAGGAAGCGCCCGCAGGACGCCATCAGGACGCCGGCGTTACGAATTTGCCGCCGCACCGGCCTTTCAAAATTATTTATGCGACCCTGTACTACGACGTGCGGCCGACGTTCGTCGTGGACATCACCGAACTTTTCGAAACACGTTTTCAGGCGCTCATGGCTTACAAGTCGCAGTTCAGCGATCAGGAGGCGGGCAAAGACCTGTTCCCCGCGCAAGCTGAAATGCGCGCCCGCATCGAGGCCATGGCCCGATTCTACGGCTTGCTCGGAGGCGTGACCTACGCCGAACCATTCCTGCAGAAAGAAGTGGGCTTAGTGGAAGATCTGACTTTAATCCCGGTGAAGTCGATCTGACTACTTCTTCACCGCCACGGCGACCCCATCGCGAATTGGCAAAATAGTGGTAAAAAAATCCGGAGAATTGTAGAGCAGCCGGTTGAACTCCAGGATGGCTTTTGTCGAAGCCGCTTGCGGCGCTTTCTGCGCGACCCGGCCGCTCCACAGAACGTTGTCCGCGACAAGTAACCCGCCTTTGCGAAGCCGCGGAATCGCCAGCCGCAAGATCCGCGGATAATCTTCTTTATCGACGTCGTTGAAGATGATGTCGAACTCTTGCTTGTGTTCGGAAAGAAGCTCCAGGGCGTCGCCCGTCGTTACGTTGATTCGCGACGCGACTCCCGCCCTCTCGAAATATCCTCGTGCCTCATCCGCGTTCTTGCGATCTCCGTCGGTATAGAACACAAGCCCGCCCTGGCCGACGGCTCGTGCCCACCAGATGGTCGAGTATCCGATCGCGGAGCCCGCCTCGAAAACTGTTTTGGCTCCGATCATTAGCGCCAGTTGATGCAGAATTCGACCGACTGCCGGACCTACGATCGGAATCTTTCGCTTCGCGGCTTCCGCCTCCATCTGCGTGAGCACCTCATCGCGCGGCGGAAGTATGGAATAGAGATAATCCTCGACCGGCCCAGCTGTGATGCCGGACATCTGCCAGTCGGGCTTTGTGACTTTCGACTTCGGCAATCCGTCTCCTTCCCCCACATCTGAACGGGCGGGAACGCCCGTCCCCATTAGATTTATGAAATTGTTTGGCCCGGCTGCATTTCCCTGACTTCCACTTCCGGCGCCAGCTTTTGCAGCTGGCTCGGCCTTCCCGTCAGCACTGGGAAGGTTCCGAAATGCATGGGGATAACGATTTTCGGTTTCAGCAGTTTGCAGGCATAAGCAGCCTCGCGCGGCCCCATCGTGTAGTGATCGCCAATCGGAATCATCGCGATTTCTGGCGCATAAAGCTCACGGATGATCTGCATGTCGCCAAACACGTTCGTGTCACCGGCGTGATAAACTTTCACGCCATTGGCGAACTCAATGACGTACCCGCACGCTTCCCCGCCATAGACAAGCTGATCCCCATCCTGAATGCCGCAGGAATGGTCGGCGTGAACCATTGTCACTTTGATGTCGTCGACGGTTTGCGTGCCCCCCTTGTTCATCTCCGCAGTGTGTTTCACGCCTTTTTTCTGCAGCCATCCGCACAACTCTGGAATCCCGACTACTTTAGGATTGTGTTTCCTGGCGATCTCGACCGCGTCGCCGATGTGGTCCCCATGGCCGTGAGTACAAAGCAGGACGTCAACTTTCTTGACGTTCTTTTCCTTCTCCGGGCACATGGGATTTCCCATGACCCAGGGATCGATCAGGATTATTTTGCCACCAGGCGTTTCAATCCGAAACGTTGCGTGCCCTAACCAAGTGAGTTTGATGCCATTGAGATTCATAGGATCGCCTAGATGCTGGAATTACTTAGTATTCAGCACTTAGTCCGTCCAACGTCTTGCCGAGTTCGCCAATAATCTTGTTGGCCAAATGCTAAGTGCTAAATGCCAAATGCTAGTTTAATATAGTTCGCCGTGACCGAACTCAAGGTTCTTATCTCTCGCGAGCAGATCGCAAATCGCGTGGCCGCGATGGGCGCTGAAATCACCCGCGACTTTTCCGGGCAGGCAATCATCTTGGTGGGTGTGCTCAAAGGCGCCGCCATTTTCCTGAGTGATCTGGCACGGCAAATCCAGCTCGACGCGAGCTTCGACTTCATCGGAGTTTCCAGCTACGGCAACCGCCCCAGCCCAGCCGAGGAACTGCGGTTCGGATGGGATTCGACCGGCGAAGTACAGCTCACCAAAGATGTCGACGAATCCATGAAAGATCGAGCCGTGATCCTGGTCGAAGACATTCTCGACACCGGCCTCACTTTGAACTATCTGAAGAGAATCATGCTCGGGCACCAGCCCAAGACCCTCCGCATCGCGGCGTTGCTGGACAAGCCATCGCGGCGAAAGCAACCGGTCAAGGCGGATTACATCGGCTTCAGCATTCCCGACGAGTTCGTGGTCGGATATGGTTTGGACTATGCGGGAAAGTACCGCAACTTGCCCGACATCTGTATAGTCCCGAGGGAGAGCTAATCGCCGCCCGAGACGTAGCAAGCAACGTCTGACTTCGCGGACGAAAGCCCGTCGCTAGAGCCCGCAAACTGCGGCTGATATCATAGGAAGTGCAAATGGTTGCAAGCACAACTGACTTTCAATCCAGAGTCGATCCTCTGCTGCTCGAAGTGGCGGACGTGGTCAACACCACGCTCGACTTGGACACTACGCTGCGCCGCGTGGCCGAACTGGTGCGCAAGGTTATCGACTACGAAATCTTTGCCATCCTGTTGCTGAACGAAAAAACCCAGGAACTGCGCTTCCGATTTCAGGTGGGATACGCGCGGGAAGTCGCTGAGCGGATGCGAGTCAGAGTTGGCCAGGGCGTCACTGGCATCGCCGCCCAGCGCCGGGAAGCGATCCTGGTCGATGACGTCTCCAAAGATCCGCGCTACATTTCTGCCGTTCCTCACGTGCGCTCCGAATTGGCGGTTCCGCTGATTGTCAAGAACCGGCTCATTGGGGTCATCGATATCGAGTCCCCCCAGCCCAACCACTTTACCGAAGAACACAAACGCTTGTTGACGCTGATCGCTTCGCGAATGGCGGTCGGAATCGAAAATGCCCGTCTCTATACCCGGACCACGCGGCAGGCGCGCACCCTGGTTTTGCTGAATGAAATCGCCCGTGAGTTGACATCGATTCTCAATGTCGACGAGTTGCTGAAGCGCATCGCGGAACTGCTGAGCCGGCTGATCGATTATCAGATGTTCAGCATCCTGTTGCTCGATGCCACCGGAAAAAAGCTGCAGCACCGCTTTTCGCAGCGCTTCCAGGAGAACGTTCAGCTCAAGCACGAAGTTTCTCTGGGCCGGGGCGTGGTGGGCGCTGCCGCAGAATTGAAACAGGCCGTGCTCGTGCCCGACGTCACCAAGGACCCGCGCTATATCAGCCTGAACCCGGAGACTCGCTCCGAACTGGCCGTCCCCCTGGTCTACAAGGACAAAGTAATCGGCGTGCTGGACCTCGAGCACACGCGGCGCGGCTTCTTCACTGACGATCACAAGCGCACCGTGACTACACTCGCGGCGCAAGTTGCGATTGCCATTGAAAATGCGCAACTCTACGAGCAAATTGCCCGCCAGGAAAAACGCCTCGAACGCGACATGGCAATGGCGCGCCAGTTGCAGTTCCGGCTCCTGCCGCCGACCCTCCCTAAACTTGCCAATCTTGACATTGCGGCGAAGTTCGTGCCCGCACGAGCCATCGGCGGCGACCTCTATGATTTTGTGAGTTACTCCCTGTCCCGCACGGCTATGGTGATTGGAGATGTCAGCGGCAAAGGCGCGCCGGCGGCGATCTACGCCGCGTTGGTCAGCGGAATTCTGCGTTCCCATGCACCGATTGAGCCCGGACCGGCCGAAATGCTTTCGGCGGTAAATTTCTCGTTGGGGGAACGCCGCATCGAGGGCCAGTTCGTGTCGCTGATCTATGCCGTTTGGGACGATCGAAATCGCACCTTGCAAGTGGCCAATTCCGGTTTGCCTCGCCCGATCTACTGTCACGATGGCAAGATCGAGGTCATCGACGCCACCGGCTTGCCTCTGGGATTATTCGACGATGCCGATTACGATGAGTTCACCTTCCGCGCTAAGCCGGGAGACCTGTTCGTGTTCTTCAGCGACGGCATTCTCGACGCCAGCAACAAAGCGGAAGAACTTTTTGGCCGCGAGCGGGTCGGGGAAATCGTCGCCGCGAACCCCAACGCTTCCGCCGACGCCATTGTGAAGTTGATCTTCCAGGCCGTCGCCGAGCATGCCTCTGGCGAAGAAGCCTTCGACGATCAAACCGTAGTTGCCATTCGAGTCAAGGGCACTCCTGGGAAGCGCAAGTGATGCGCGCAGGAAACAACGGTGAAGGCCGTCCGCCCGCTTTTTCATACCGCGATGCGAAGTCTGGTTCCCTGCTGCATTGTGACCGTGTGTCTCTCGCGGATTTAGCCGAGCGCTTCGGTACGCCGCTGTACGTTTACTCCGGGTCGACAATTCGTGAACGCATGCGCACCTTCGACCGGGCTTTTCGCAAAGTTCTTCACACCGTCTGCTATTCGGTGAAGGCAAACTCGAATCTCAGAATTTTGCGCTTGCTGGCCGGCATGGGTTGCGGCTTCGACGTGGTCTCCGGGGGAGAACTGGAGCGAGTGCTGCGCGTCAGCCGAAGTGCCGCGAAAAAAGTCGTCTTCTCCGGTGTGGGCAAAACGCAAGACGAGATGCGAGCCGCGCTGAAGGCCGCCGTTTTGCTCTTCAATGTGGAGAGCGAATCGGAATTGTGGTCGCTCGCAGAATGCGCCACTCGCGAAAAAAAGAAGGCGAGGATCGCACTGCGCGTGAACCCAGACGTTCCCGCCGAGACCCATCCGTATATTTCCACCGGCTTGCATCAGCACAAATTCGGAATACCTATTGAGGAAGCCCGGCGGTTGTATGCCCGAGCGGCCGAAATGAAATCGCTGGAGATCGCCGGCATCAGCGTACACATCGGTTCCCAGATCACGGACATGAAGCCATTCGCCGCAACCATGGAGCGCGTGGCGGAGTTGACGCGGGCACTGCGGGCGGACGGTCATGCGATCAAGTACATCGACGCCGGCGGCGGCCTTGGTATTGCCTACGAGAATCAGAGCCTGCCCGGATTTGCCGAGTACGTTGCTTCCTACGCAGATGCTTTGCTGCAACCCTTGCGTAATTTGAAAGTGCATCTCCTGCTCGAACCCGGCCGCTGCATTGTTGGACCGGCTGGAGCGCTGCTCACGCGTTTGCTGTACAAGAAAGCCAACGGCGCGAAAAAGTTTCTGGTGGTAGATGCGGCGATGAACGATCTGTTGCGCCCTTCGCTCTATCGCGCATATCACCAGATCGTCCCCGTCCGAAGATCCGACTCGTCGTCGCAGCCCGACCCGATGGAGACCGTCGATGTCGTGGGTCCGATCTGCGAGACTGGAGATTTCTTTGCCCGTGACCGCGAACTGCCGATCATGCAGGAAGGCAACTTGCTCGCACTGCTCGACGCAGGCGCGTACGGAATGGTGCTAGCCTCGAACTACAACACCCGGCCGCGCCCTGCGGAGGTGCTGGTCGACGGGAAGTCGGTAAAACTAATCCGGCGACGTGAGACCTTCGCGGATCTGGTTCGCAACGAAACTTAGGCAAAGCTGGCAGCCCCTGCTCTAATTCCCCGCAGAATACTGTTTCTTCCGATCCACGTCCCACACCAGACGCCCACCGACGATCGTCTTCAACACTTTCACATCTCGCATTTTCACCGGATCGATGGAAAAAATGTCGTCGCTCAACAAAACCATATCCGCCAGTTTGCGGGGTGTGATTGAACCCTTTTCTTTTTCCTGAAACTCAGCGTAAGCTGAGCCGCTAGTGTAAGCCTCCACCGCTTCCGCGACCGTGAGCTTCTGTTCGGGAAACCAGCCATTGGGATTCTTTCCGTCCAGAGTCGCGCGCGTGACCGCGGCATAAATAGTCAAAATCGGATTCAGCGGAGCCACATCCCAATCAGTACCGAAGGCGAGATGCGCGCCATGATTGAGGAACGTGCGAAAAGCGTACGTACGGCTGGCCCGGTCGTGGCCGATATAAGCCTCGGCCCAGCGCCCGTCGTCGATGGCCTGATAAGGCTGTACAGATGCGATTACGCCCAACTCCGTGAAACGAGCGAAATCTTTCGCCGCCATGTGTTGCGCATGTTCGATGCGAAAGCGCCGGTCAACTGCCCCGTCAGCCTTGACCACCTCCGTGTACAGATCGAGAACGGTCGAGATGGCGCGATCTCCGATGGCATGCGTGCAAATCTGCAAACCCGCGGCATCCGCTTTCATCATGCGGTCGCGCATCAATGAGAGCGGTTGCATTTCCTCGCCGAGCAAGCCGCGATTGCCCGCTTCATCGCTGTACGGCTCGAAGAAATACGCAGTCCGGGAACCGAGCGAGCCGTCGGCGTAAGCCTTGACCGCGCCAATACGAAGAAATGGTCCACCAAAGGCATGCCGAATGCCGATCTTCACCTGATGGTCGATCTGATCGATCAGTGGGGCAGCGTAGATGCGCGTGGTCAGCTCATTGTTTTGCAGCAGCTCGGAGTACGCTGCAATGTCGGCGTAGTCCGGGTTCATGTGCTGCACGCTGGTGACTCCCAGAGAGGCAGCGTACTCGAGTGCGCGTCGAATCGCGAGCAGACGCTGTTCGTGCGACAGCGGAGGAATTACCTTGAACACGAGATCCGTGGCCGCGTCTTTCAGGTCGCCCGTGGGATTGCCTTGTGCATCGCGGACGATTACACCGCCGGGCGGGTCCTGCGTTTGCGCCGTGATGCCCGCCAACCGCAGCGCAGCCGAGTTTGCCAGCGCCGAGTGGCCATCGTAGCGGCTGAGGAAAACGGGATTATCCGGCGTCACCGGGTCGATCAACTTTTTGGTCGGCAGGCCGGGCGGAGTCCATTTCGTTTCGTCCCAATCGCCTCCTTGAATCCATTCGCCTTTCGGAGTCTTCTTCGCTCGTTCGGCGATTCGGCGAACGAATTCCTGCTTGCTGGCAGCGTCGTTGAGTTGCACGGCGTCGATTTGTGACCCGCCATCTACGAAGTGTACGTGAGCATCGTTGAATCCCGGCAGCAGCAGCTTGCCGCCGGCATCGATCAATTTGGTGGCAGATCCGCGCCAAACCAGTACTTCGCCCGTCGACCCGACCGCAACAATGCGATCGCCGAGAACCGCAACTGCCTCCGCCGTGGGATGCGCTTTGTCCACAGTCCAGACTTTGGCGTTGGTGATGATAAGGTCAGCCGCGGGTTTCGACTGGGCCTGCATATTGACGGAGAAAACAAAACTCAGAAATACGATCGCGAATTTCACCCTAATCCTCATGGGCGCGGATGAACCGTTAGCGCATGCCACGAAAACCTACCAGCCATCAGCTCTGCCCCCACTTCATTTTGGCGCGCAGCACGTCAAAGAATGTTCCTTTGATGCGCAGCAGTTTGACCTGATAGTCCGACTTACAGCAAGCCACGCGGTCGCCATCGCACATCGGCATGCCAATCTGGCCGTCGACGCTCAAGTAAGCTTCGTCATAACCGGTGTTGACCACGATCTCGACTTTCGATGTGTCAGGAACCACCAGCGGTCGATGCGTCAACGAGTGCGCCGCAACCGGCGTCACCACCAGCGCCTCCACCGATGGCATCAGGATTGGTCCCCCCGCGGCCAGCGAATAAGCCGTCGAGCCCGTGGGAGTAGAAACGATCAGACTGTCCGCTTTGTAGACCGAGACAAACTCGCCGTCAATATACACGGCGCAATGGTTGAGGCGCGAAACCGTTCCCTTGCCCACCACGATGTCGTTGAGCGCATCATAACTGGCAACCCGCGAATCCTTGCGCAGCACTTCGCAATGCACCATGGAGCGCGTTTCCACCTTGCAACGCCCCTCTTCGATCCCCTGCAAGGTCAGGTAGAGTTCTTCCAACCGGACTTCGGTCAGAAATCCCAGGGAACCCAGATTCACGCCCAGCACCGGGATGCCAGCCTTGGCCATGGCACGAGCCGCGGACAGCAAGGTTCCATCCCCCCCAAGCACGACCACGAAGTCCAGCGGCCGGGAGGCCATTTCGTCGCGACTCAGCGTTTCCGCGCCCTTCGCGTGCGGCGCCGTCTCATGGTCCACCACAACCTGGTACTGGTGCTGGCGAAACCACTCGATGAGTCCGGTCACAATGCTTGCCAGTTCCGGCTTTCCCGGCTTGGAGACGATGGCTGCGGCTTTACCTTTTGCGGACGGAGCCTTCCCAATATCCATGGTGAAGCTTGAATTGTACAGAAATCGCAAGAAAAGATTTACCTCATCGGGATAGCAGCCCAGTTTGATTGCCATCCCGATGCGTTCTTTGCGCAGCGAGGGATCTGGGCGAGCCGCGCGACGCGTCGCGTATTTTGCGACGCAATAAATCGCGCGTTTGGATCGCTTCCTTATCGTACTGGTGCAGCAAGTCGAGATGGAGATGCGCGGGAACCTTCAAAAAACGCACAGCAGCAGGAACTCCCGATTCCCTTCCGCGCCTAAAATCGGAGACTCGACCACATCCGTGTGCGTGCAATTCTGCGCCACCAGCGCAAGACGCACTTTCTCCACCGCGCCCGCTTGCGCTGCTTCGTCGCGCACGATCCCTCCTTTTCCTACTTGCTCGCGGCCCACCTCGAATTGCGGCTTCACCAGCACCACCATTTGCCGGCTACAACGTTCGGCCGCAGAGCCGGGGAATGCGGCCGCAATGACCGCGGGCAAAACCAGGGTCGCAGAGATGAAGGAAACATCCATCGCGACAAAGTCCACAACTTCACCAATCTGCTCTCGAGTCAGGTAACGGGCATTGGTCTTTTCCAAGAGGCGCACGCGCTGATCCTGGCGCAGCCGAAAATCGATTTGCCCATGGCCGGTATCGACGGCAAGCACGCGCGCCGCTCCGTGCTGCAGCAGGCAATCCGTAAAACCGCCGGTGGAAGCGCCGACGTCGAGACAAACTTTTCCAGTGACCTCGATGTGCCAATGCTCAAGCGCTTTTTCGAGCTTGAGGCCGCCCCGGCCGACGTATTTCAAGTCGTCGCCCAGAAGACGAATCTCCGCATCCGCATTCACTCCCGCGCCCGCTTTTTCTATTTTTTGCCCACCGACCAGAACCTTGCCCGCGAGAATCAGCGCCTGCGCCCGCTCCCGCGAACCGGCCAGTCCTCGTTCCAGCAACAGCTTGTCGAGCCTGATTTTCAAAGGCGCCCCGCCGACTTCTGCACTTCCGAGCCTCCCCACCTACACCAAGGTGCCAGCAACTATCTCAGTGCAAGGTGTAGAACGATCTGTCGCTGAACTACTTACAGAGATACCTCCCGGCTTTTCCACAGAGTTTTGCACTGAAGTGTTGAAAACTTTTTGGAAGGCTTCCAACCACAAAGGACACAAAGGTTCACAAAGGATTTCTGGACTTCCTTTGTGAACCTTTGTGTCCTTTGTGGTTGGAGCCTTGTTTCTCGCGCAGTGAAAAAATCTACCCGGCAACTTCTTCCAGCAACTTCTGATCGATATCGAAGTTCGAGTGTACGTTCTGCACGTCGTCATGCTCCTCGAACGCTTCCATCAGCCGAATCATGGTCGTGGCAGCGGGCCCTTCCAGCTTAATGTAGTTTTGCGGGATCATAGTCACGCTCGAGGACGTAGGCTCGATGCCAGCTTTCTTCACCGCTTCCAGAACGGCTTCGTAGGCCGAAGGCTCGCACAGCACTTCCCAGCTCTCGCCACCGTCGCGCAAATCCTCGGCGCCCGCATCCAGCACCAGAGCCATCAAGTCGTCTTCTTTGATCGCCGACTTGGGAACGATGACCTCGCCCTTCTTATGGAACATGTAGGACACCGCCCCCGCATCCGCCATGTTGCCGCC
>Ga0182014_10002150_pt1 | contig 25208 bp, 22 predicted proteins | sample 612S2DmetaG_FD_120489 | JGI IMG/M metagenome (GOLD analysis project Ga0182014, IMG submission 120489) | Permafrost microbial communities from Stordalen Mire, Sweden - 612S2D metaG | ecosystem: Environmental > Terrestrial > Soil > Wetlands > Permafrost | place: Sweden: Stordalen | collected...
GCAAACGGGACAGCCTTTTAATTTCGACCGCCTCGGCGTCCGGGTACCGGCTATACTCATTTCCCCGTGGGTGCAGGGCGGTTCGGCCATCCCCGATGAATTTGAACACGCATCGATTCCAGCTACGGTTACAGAACTATTTGTGCCGAACTTCGACAACAGCCAGCGTTCGATACGCGAAGCAACGGCCAATACATTTCTTCAGTATTTGACGCTGAACACAATGCGTACCGATTGCCCTGACTTCGACTGACCTGAAGATTCCCCATTAGGAGGCGCCATGGTGACAATTCGCCGGCATCCCGTGCCCACCGATTCATACGACCCCAAGCGACCTTTGAACGATCTGCTCGTGGCCCAACTCGAACACTTCAAGCACATCGCGAAAAGCCTTCCTTCAGAGGTTCGCAGCACGGTCCCCGCCGAGCCCTCGCACGAGGACCGCGAAGGTGTTGACCGGTTTATTGCGGCAGTCACTGGAGTACATGTGAGCCGTAAAAAGGCGGCACCGCGGCTGGTGGCCAAGCCCCCCCGCCGCAAGCAGTCCGTGACCTTGGACATTGCCGCAGCAGCCGAGGAGACATCGACGAAAGACAAGCCGGCCCAATCAAACTCACAGGGCAAGCCGGAATCCAAATCGAGCCGCGATAACGCCAGGAGTTCAAAGCGATGAGAGCTCGAAGCTTCCGCATCTTGCTTTTCGTTCTAGCCGCCTACAGCATTGCGCCTGCCCTGATCTCGGCTCAGGCCAGTGATCAGAATGAAAGCTTCGCCGCCAACTTTCATGACGATCTGGTGCAGGAAGGCGTGAACCTCGGCAACTGCAAACATGGCAACCTGGCCGGTATCAGCGGTTGCGCTGAAACCTTGTTCACCGGCACACCCTTCCACATTGCTGTGGGCAGCCTTGCTCCGCAGAATGGCGTAGGCTTCGGACTTGCGGGAGCAGAGATCTATCACCCAACCTACTGCGCGTCGTGGATCGATTTCACCAAGCCTGCCGCGGCTGGAACGCGCAATGCCTGCCACTGGTCATTGAACTTGAACGCGGAAGGCCTGGCAACTTCGAATCAATCCTGGCGCGCCGGATTCTACATGAGCGCCGTTCACCTTTCCACGCGACGGCCGGAGGTTCACCACCCTGGAGAACCTGAGCCCAAACACCCTGTGCGTAACTTTACCGGTCCATCCACAACCGTCAATTTCTACTCTGAAAGCAACTCGCTCAATCGCATTCTCTTTTACGGCCTCGGCCCCAATACCAAGCCAGCAGGTCGCGCTGACTTCGGCCTCACGGAAAACGTCACAGGGGCAAGTCTGATCCTTCCGGTTCGCGCCTGGTGGATTGATCCCGCGAGTGTCTCGCTGCTTGGCGAAATCAACGGGCGCTTCCCCTCGCAGCGAGGCAGCTATGGAGATACCAGTCCCTCGATTGAGCAGATTTATAACGACACTACCGCTCCTGGCCTGAGCGCGAAGTCCAATTACTTCCAGACAGGCGAGGGCATCCGTCTGAATCCAGTTCTTCCTCTCAACAAGATTCATCTTGAGCAGCTTCAGCTCAACTATCTGGCGCAGTTTCAGCAGTTCGTCGCCGCTGGCGCATCGTACGATTCCTTCCGCCGCTTCAATGCGGACCTGAATCATACGCTTGTGCTCTACACCAGGAACGTCGGCAAGCCTGGAGCTTCGCGGCCGCCAGTCCCGGGAGCCCCGAGCGTGCCACCTATCTCGCCCACGCGCGACGTAACAGGCTCCCTTACGGCGCGCCTTTTTATCCAGGAATCCATTGCAAATCAGGGGCACGTTGTTCCGTTCTTTCTGCAGCCCACTATCGGCGGCTCCGATCTGAACGGACAAGCAATACTCTCCAGTTATCCCGATTACCGATTCCGCGGGCCAGACTTGCTGTGGATGCATGGCGCTTATGAGCAGAGCCTGGGGAAGTTCCCCGTCGGCCTGTTCCTTGGCGTAGACGAAGCCAAGGTGGGTCTACGTCGCGACGATATTTCCTTCAATCACCTGCGCCACAGCTACAGCGCAGGTCTGACGCTGCATGCCGGGGGGCTTCCTCTTGTGTATGTACTTTTCTGCTGGGGCGGACCCGAAGGCAGACACACGATTGCCAATGTGAACACATCGTTGCTTGGAGGATCGACCCCTCCCTCGCTCTTTTGATTCCCAGTGACCGTCCGCATGCGCGGCGCCGCAAACCCGGCCACGCGTAGTAGTGCAGGTTTTGATTGCGACAGGCCAATGTTTTTGTGCTTGCATCGGGGAGTCAGAGTAGGGTATCTTTCAAAAACCAAGGTCGGTTGGCTATCCGCACAGTTGCAAGTTGCATGAATCCGAATAGGATCAAGGAGGCACACTGTGGGCGGCATCCCCTCCAACTACACGGTCGATATGTCTCTGGATCTGGTCAGTCCCGTCGAGCTTGCCGGGATTCCCAGCTCCTACCAACTGGATATCACGAACCTGCCAAAGATCCAGATTGGACTCGACCCCATCACCATCAATCCGCTGACTATCAATCCGCTGACTCTGTCTCTTAAGATCACTGAGATTCCGTCGGTTCGTGCTCACGTTCCCGCGAACTTTGTCGCGGGATTCTCCCTTTTCGGATTCCAGTTGGCTGCAATTCAGCTCTGCGGTGAAGCGCAGGTGATTACGGAACCCTACGTTCCGAATCTCTGCGAGCCGTGTGGGGCCGCGGTATTCGTCGCGCCGCCCTCTCCTCCGCCCAATAGTCCCGTGGAGCCCGAACCCAAGGTTGAGGCCAGATCGCGGAAGAGAGCCACACCATGAGCCCACTGGCTAAGCCGCTCCTCTTCCGCGGGGCGCCGATCCGCCTGACGGCAACCTCGGTCGAGTTTGGCCAGGCGCCGAAGTCCGGGCTCGCGTTTTTCCCAGGTGCCGCTCCGTTGCCGTTGCGGATCAAAACGATGCGTGAGACCAATCCCGCGGTTACGCTGCTCAGCTTTCGTCTTCCCAGGACCACCAGTCCCGGACACTACGATGGCAAGGTGGAACTGGGTGGCTCCGAGATGCCGATCAAGATTGAAGTGCAGGCGCGCCCGCAGATGAAGTTTTATCCCCCGTGGCTCTCGCTCACAGCGCACCCCGATGAGCGGCTCGAGATCAATGTGAGTGCGCTCAACCAGGGCAACGTGAAAGTTCCCATTGAGCGCAAGTCCACCTTCTGCCTCCTCGAACCGCGGGGCGTGGACGTGGCCATTTACCACGCACTTACTGAGGAGCCTCCGCCGGATCAGCGAAGGCTCGATCGCGCGGCCGAAGGAATTGCAGAATCACACGGCGGCCTTGTGCGCGCCACTGTACGCGAGGGTGCCGGGGACCTGGCGCCCGGCGAGTTTCGGGAGTTGTTGGTCGAGTTGCATTTCAGCGACCGTGTGAAGCCGCACCGCACCTACTACGGCGCCTGGTTTCTGGGTGAATCCGGTTTGGGAATCCAAGTTGAGGGGACGAAACCTCCGGAAGGAATTTGAATCATGGGCAGCAACAATCTTGAAACTGCGGTGACCGCTGCGTTCAAAGCTGCGGGGTGTCTGCTGGATGCCAGCGCGGACGTGAGCACGAGTTTACTGAACCTGCTTTCGGGGGTTCCCGGAACGCTCGGCGGCGCAGTGAGCTGGGCCGCGAACGCAATTCCCGGCGGCAACTGCGGCCCCTGCCACATTCCTCCTCCCTGCTGGATGCCGCGCATGCTACACCAGGTCGTTAGCTACGGCGTTGCCGGGGACGAAGCCAGCCTGACCTTTACGATCACTAACGAATCGATGGCAACGCGTTCGATCAAGATCTTTACAACTACGCCCATGGCGGGTCTCAGCCTCACATCTACTGTGGTGAGCCTGGCGGCGATGGCGCGCACCGAGGTCACCATCACTTACACCATCCCCGCAGGCACCACCGCGAATCCCGGAACCGAGATTCTTCTCTGGATCCAAGGTTGCCGGCTGCATTTCCAGCGCTGGATCGTTAAGCTGGGAACGATCTCGGCCGACACCGATAAGGAAGTCTGCGTGAAAGACGGGCCGGAGAATCTCCACCACTGGTACGACCATTTCTATTGTCCGCATCCTTGCCTTCCGCAGCAGGACAGGAGCAGGCAATGACGGAAGGGTCTTCCCTTGGCAGGATGATGGGGCAGGCGCTCGAAGCCAACCTGCGATATGTCACGCTCGCCAGCAGGGTAGCCAACTCCGTTGCCGGCGCAGCCTTCACAACCCTGTCCAGAGGCGGAGACCGGCCCGTAGCCGCGTCCGGAAAAATCGCGCAGCAGAAACAGCTCCCGCCTCCTCCGCAACCGCAGGCTGCGCAATCGGCGATTCTTCTGGAAGGCGCAGCCGGCAGCAAGCCAACCGCCCTCTTTCTGCTCCAGAACCATCTGCCGCACGAAGTATCGGCCAGCGTGGAAATCACGCCTCTATTGACGCCCAGCGGGCGGAAACTGAAATCGACGCTGCAACTCGACAAGAAGAAGATTGTGCTGGCTCCCGGACAACAAGTAGTGGCACGAATCGGCGCACCCATCACAGCGAAGTTTGTGACGGGAGAGAAATACACCGGCGAAATTCGAGTCAAGGGAATCCCGGGCGCCTCGGTTCCGCTGGTGCTCCGTCGCATTCCTGGTCCGCACGGGGTTCAACGCCGCCAACGACTCACCGCTGTTGTCGCTGCCGATTCCGGCAGGAAAACAAAGCCCTCGCGGCCTCGTCGCAGGGCAACTCAAAAAACCGCATCGCGCCCGCATAGGCGGCGTAGGTCCTCGGAGTAAGAATTCATGGGCACAGCAGTCGCCGAGCAGGAAGAAACACAACATGTTTGGCAGTTACCGGAGCGGCTGGGCCTCGTCCCCGATCTCGATCGCTTGCGCGCCTTTCTGGCCTCATGGGTCAGCGAGACCGATCCTGAAGTTCGTGCCATGATCGAATGCCAGCTCTCGGGCCGGGCCAAATACTTTCGTCCCGTAACCGCATTTGCCTGCTGGCGCGCCATGAGCGACGAGCCGGTGCCTCAGGATGTGCTTCACTGTGTTGCCGGCGTGGAACTGCTGCACAACGTCAGCCTGATTGTCGATGACATTCTGGACCGTTCGCGCTATCGTCGCGGACTGCTTTCCCTGCACTGCCGCTTCGGGTTTCTGCCCGCCCTGATGGCCTCGGGATACGTGATGGCAGCGACTTCAAGGCTGGTTGCCGATGATCCGTATTCGGTCCATTTGCTCGCGGAGCTGATGCAGCGGCTTGGCGTTGCCGAGTGCCTGCAATGGCGTTTGCGCCGGCAACCGCTGGGCACCGAGGATTGGCGAGGGATCGCGGGCGAAGACACTGGATCGATGTTCGAGATTTGCGCTCGCGCGGGAACGCGCGACGACCGCCTTAGAAAATTCGGCCGGCTGCTGGGAATGCTGTATCACGGTTGTGACGATGTTGCAGATGTGCGCGGCACCACGGCTCTGGGAGGCGGCTCGGCGAGAGACATCGAAGACGCCATTCTTACCCTGCCTGTCGCTGTTGCCATGCGCGACCCTGAAGCTGCGCTCATGTTTCGCAACTCCAGCCCGTCCAACCGCGAAGCGCTCACTTCGAAACTGGTCGCGGCGCTACCCGAGGCGGAAGATTATCTCGACACGATCGCCGCCGAAGCTGAGAATGAGGCGCAGAAGAACGCCCGCAATCCCGAACGTCTCCTGGCGCTCATTCGCGATACCCGGCTGCTCTCGAGGGCTTGATATGACCGCATCCGCTTCTCCACCACAAAAGCGCGCTGAATCAAAAAAGCGTGCCGCATCGCCAAAGGTCGGCCGCGTTGCTCAACGCTCGCGAACCCGGTCCGCGCCGGCGATCTACGACGTCATCGTCGCGGGCGGAGGGCCGGCCGGAAGCACCCTCGCATGGAAACTAGCCTCCCAGGGTTTGAAAGTCCTTGTGTTCGAACGAACGAAATTCCCGCGCGAAAAAGTCTGCGGCGATTTCGTCGAGCCGCGCGGCCTTCGCATCCTCGGCCAGATGGGCGCACTCCAGGCTCTTGAAGCCACATCGCCACTCCCCATTACGCATTCCTCAACGTGGGTGGACGACGTCTGCGAATACTCCAACAAAATCCCGTTCTACGGCGTGCATCGCACGTTGCCGCCCCACGGGTACATCGTGCCGCGCCACGTCCTCGATACCCTCCTGCTTGAAATGGCCGCGAAAAATGGCGCAGAAGTTCACTACGAATCGTCTGTCACCGGCTTCACATGGGACGGCTCGTCCGGCAAGGACGGCGTCACAGTCGAGGTCCAGAGCAAGGGAACTTCTGAAAGCTGGCGCGCCCGAGCAATCGTGGGAGCCGACGGCACCAATTCCGTTGTGGCGCGCACCGCAGGCCTGCTGCTCAACGATCCACGCCACATTGCGCTTTCACAGCGCGCCTATGTCACGGGCTACTCCGGTTCTCTGGGAGAAGCGGCCTTCTTCTTCGACAAAGAATTCTTTCCCGGCTACGGCTGGATGTTTCCCATGAGCGGAGGCATGGCAAATATCGGCGTGGGAATTCTGAAAGAAACCTGCCAGCGCGAAGGCATCGCCGTGCCGGAATTGTTCCGCCAATTCTTCGAGAAGCTCAAAGCCTCCCATCCCGCGTGTCGCCAGATGAAGCTCTACAAGCCGGCCATCGGCGGAATCGTGAAGACCTACGGATCAGCAGGCCCGAACTTCTTCGACCGCGGCTTGCTGATCGGCGACGCCGGATGTTTCGTGGATCCGATGACCGGTGAAGGCATCACGCCGGCCATGGAATCCGCGCTGCTCGCGGCTCGCGTATTGACGAGCGCGTTGCAAGACGGCGATCTCAGCGCTTCAGCGCTTTCGGTCTATGAAAAGGCGCACCGCGATTATTTTGGTCCCGCGATGGCATTCACCGACCTGTGCGCGACAGCTCTGCGCAACCCCCACTACTGGCCCTCGTTGAAGAAGGCCATTGTTCGCGGCTGCCGGCTCGCACAGCATGATAGGGCCTTTGCCGCAACGGCTGGCGGATGCTTTGGCGGGATCGAGGTCGAGCCCTTGGGAATCCTTGCGGAAGTATGGAAGAAGACCGCGGAGAACTTCATCGCGCTCGGGCCGATAAGCGTCGCCGAATTGACGCAAGGCAAAACTACCACGGCAACTCGAGCGCTCTTTGAAGGCGTTGGGTGGCTCACCGACTCATGGAAATCGGTTTGTGATGATCCAGTGTGGCACGCGGCTTGGGCGCTCGATGTTCAGAAGAAATGGTTGCGCGCCGCGGACTATATGGCCCGGGGAGGGACCGACCCTCGTACGCAGGGAGTGCTCCAGGAATCCACGGCGTGAAGGCATAAGCATCGTCGTCCGCGCGGACGGACAAGGTCACTTTGGGGGGTCACTCTTTCGCGCGCGCCCGGCGTTTGCGCTTCGCAGGAGCAGCGGCGGGCGTTGGTGAGGCTGCGCGGGATGCGGAGGCATTCTTCTCCACTTCACTATTGAAGTGCTCGACGGCGACGGCCGGCAGAGCCACCACTTCCCGCAGGTATTCGCGGGTGAGATCGGAAAGCTTCCCGACGAACTGCTTCGAGGTTTCCCCTCCCTGATCTGCCTTGTCGAGTTCTGCCCGCAGTTGCTGCGTATATTTGTCCGCGGAAGCGACCCAGTCACCCCAGAACTTCAGCGCTGATCCGACTGCCGCCAGCTCCGTGCGCGCCAGCTCCACTACGATGCTGCGAAGTTCATCGTTCGTCGTCGCTGCTGTAGCTTGTGCCATAGGTCCGTATTCCCCTTGCTGAATTTAGATCCTCTGTGAACGCCTGCGCCGCATTAGACGGCTACTTCCAGATCGAAGATGTGCACCTGTCGCCCGCACACCACCGGTCGAGGCCACCGCTCTGCTTCCCCGTTGGTGCGCGAAATCCTTCGTCCGTGCCAGGCGCCTGCGATCTCGCGAAACTCGGTGAGATAACCCATCGGATCGCTTGCGTAAACCACTGAGTCTTCGTCGCCCGAAAGCACTGCGCCGGCATCGCCACCGACCTTGCCCTGTGAAACCGGAAGACTATCCCACTGCTGTCCATCGGTCGAGCGAAACTCGACCAGCCGTCCTGATTCCGAGCGCACAAACACCTGCAACCTTCGATGCGATGCAACGGCACTCGGCGTTCCCGCAACTCTGACTGGCGCGGCGCCGTCGCCAGCGCTGACAATCGCGGAAATCGAGTACGCCTCCAGCGGGGAACCGTTCAGGTCAACCACGAAATCCCATAACTCGAAGGCTTCCTGCACCGGGAAATGTCGATCCGCAAAAGCGGCACAAACAAAAACATGCAGTTTCCCTCTGAATTCCGTAAGGGCTGGATCGCCGGCGAAACTGCAAGCCGATGCCTCGGTGCCGAGTTCGACGAAGCGCCATGTGGTCGTTTGCAAATCGCGCTTGCATAGCAGTAACGCTTCGCCTCTCGGCGCCGAGACCACAAAGACGCTGCCTCCGGCAAGTGTCGCTACGGGGTTGGCGTCAACCACCAGGTTTGGCACAGGGATGGCCGAAACGCTCCATCCCGTCTCGGACCTGCGTTGGTATTCGAGCAACTGGCCACCGTTGAAGTACGCGAGCATCGTACCGTCATTCATAACCGCAGACGGAATGCCGCTCACAAAACGTTGGATCCCATCGACCTTATCCGGCAGTCGGGTCAAATCCAGGGCAGGAGCTTCCGGTCGAAAGTGAAGGCACAAAGGAGACAATGGCCACGGCGCACAGGAAGGTGAGCGCGGAGGGTCGGCCTGTCCAGCCACAAATAGATGCAAACCGCCGTCCGATCCGGTCAGTATCGAGGGAGTGCCGCACTGAGTGACCGCAGGTTCCTGCTGCGGGACGATGGTCTGGTCAACATCGAACCCAGGCACGTACTGTAGCAGCTTGCCCTGGGTACACGTACCGGGAGTGGAGATCGAACCAGCTTGATACATGGCGGGGAAAGCCCTCAATTTTTCTGGTTAGACCCACCAATTACGGCTTCTCGAACTCGCCGGGTAGGTTGAACGTACTTTAATCGCAGTGAAAGCAGGTGTCAAGCAATCTTCCGGCAAGTTGCGGGCGGCCCTCGTTCGGACAACCTGGGGGACTTAGCTTCTTAACAAACTTCCATGGACTCCTGTCGAAGGTTGGAAACAACTATCGGCAGTTTTCCGTTTGTCGCGATTTTCAACCGTTCCTCGACAGACAAGCAGTCCCCCGGTTGGCAGTTTACTTGCTAGCTTTCCTGGCCGCTTTCTTTGCCGGCTTCTTACCAGTTTTGCCCGGCTTCGAAGACGCGCCCTTGGCGCCCGCACTTGCCGGCGTCAGCAGCGGAATCAGTTTGTTGGCGATGGGCGACCCAAGCCCAGTGCACGCATCCCAACCCGGCCCCGCGGAAAACGCCCCGTTGTTGCCCACGGTGATGTCGTTGAATGCCGAGGCAGCCTTGGCCGCGTAGATGGCCGGCTGAATAAACCCGACATGTGTACCAAGCTGCTGGTTGGCCACTGCTACCAGCCCGGCCCACAGCGGAGCGACCGCGCTGGTTCCCCCGATTACGGTGGTCTCGCCGTCCACGCGAATGGTGTAACCCGTGGTTGGATCGGCGTCTCCGGCCACGTCGGGCACGCCGCGCCCGCCCGCGCTCGTGCTCGGCTTCGGGACGTTTGCGTTCGCCTGCCACGTTGGCAAAGCAAACACATTGCTCACGCCGCCGCCGGTCGCGCCTTCCTTGTTGGCCAACTCATTCCAAACCACCTCGGAGACGATAGTCGCCCCATTGGCATCGAGCTTGGTTCCCCCGCAAGCCAGCACGTGCGGACTCGATGCCGGAAAGTCGACGTTATTGCCCGTACCTCCGTCCGTCGAACCGTCATCGCCGGCCGCAACAGTAATTGTGACTCCCAATGCCGCGGCCGACTGGCAAGCCGCGTCCAGCGCTGTCATCGACTGCTGGGTCCAGCTCGATTCCGGCCCGCCCCAACTGATCGATATCACACTCGGCTTGTTGGCGGCGTCATGCACAGCGGTCGTAATGGCGTCGATAAATCCCTGGTCCGTGTTGGGTGAAAAGTACACGGCGATCTTGGCGCCAGCCGCTACAGAACCGGCCACTTCAATGTCCAGCATCACCTCCCCGTCCGCGCTGTTGGCGTTGGAAGGTTTGTTCTTCCCGCCGTCTACGCTGACGGCGGTGATGGCCGGCGCCGCGAGTTTGAGCGTCTTGAAGTACGCGGTGAGATCGGCCTGGCGGTAGCCCCCGCCGAGTTCGATGATGCCGATGGTCTGTCCCGCGCCACTCGAACTTGAGGGGAACTGGTAGGCTTCGGCGACCTGGGGCGGGGTATAGCTGCTGGGGGCAGCGGCCCCGGCGCGGGGTTTGTGGATACGAAAGTGAGGCTGTGCCTGGGGCCGGTTATCCAGTCCCAGCACAGCCTCCACCACCCCTGTCAGAGATTTGGGAAGGGTAATCCCGCCTTCGCGCACGCGGTACTCCTCACCGTTGATTAACTTTTGCTCCAGTACGACGCCAAACGCCTTCTGCATGTCCGCAGCAGTTCCGGTCAGCTGTACCGTGCGCCGCAACACCTGGTTCGGATCGGCCACGACCTTCAGGTTGAACTCCCGCGCAAACGCCTTCACCTTCTTGATCGCGTCCGGGTCTGCGCTATGGCGCTTCTTGAACTCAGCTCGGCTCACGCGAACAGGTCCGCTCGCCCGGCCGCTGCGCCGGATGATCTTCAGCGCCTCTTTGCGTTTCACGATGACCGAGACGGTTACTTGAGACTTCGCGGGCGTAGCCTTGCGCGGCACCGCGTTGGGAGCCGGGGCTTTCTCGCTGCCGGGAAGAACGGTACGTGCCTGATCCGCGAACCGCGGAGGCTTGGTGGACAGGGATTTCGTGCGCGGGGATTTCGCCATAAGTGACCTCTCTCTTTTCTAATCCAGGGTGCATTCTTCAAGCCCCGGACCCGATGACACTAGATCATACCTTCGATTCACGCTGGGAGATACAGCAACTTGTGCCGTTCGGAGATATTTATGATTCCGGCTGCTAGGCTGCCGAACAATCACTCGGGCCGGTGCAGGTCATCAGACAGTCCACTACTTCGCGGATCGTCTTCTCCGCCGCATTGCCGGTGACCTGGCCCAACGCCCGATAGTTTTCAAAGTGAGCTTCGTCAAACCACTGATTTGCTGTGGTGTCATCGGGAAAGTCAGGATTCGTCGTGGCATAGCCGGCGACGTCGGTGGCGTCTCCGGCCACCAGCGCGGGCTTCAGATAAACAATGACCCCGTCGTCAGCTGGCGAACTGGAGTAATGGATCTTGCCCACGGCAAAGTGGCTCTTCGCCAGACCGTTTTGCCTCCCGGTTTCAATGGGGTCCAGTTCGATTTCGACGCCGAAGTCGGTGCGGCAACGTTCCATGGCATTTTGCAGGTCGCCAAACCCCGAAGTGGGATCGCAAGAGGCGTCCCCGGCGACAATCAACTTACAACCGCGCCGGACCAGTTCGTAAACAGCCAGGTTTTCAAAATGACCGCCATCGGAAAGATAGACAAACCCGCTGTCATCGCTGGTCGTCCCAAGCAGTTCCCGCAGCAGCCAGAAAAAGCCCACGCGAGGGCCGCCCACCGGCCAGTTTTCCGGCTTGCTGGGATTGGCAATCCACCAGCCCAGACGAACGTCAAACAAAGTCATCAGGAAAGCCAGCGCGGGCTGCGAATAAGAGCCCATGTTGGGACTCGCAGCGGCGCCTGAAATGGCGACAGCGGTTCCCAGACTGATACCGTTTTCGCATCCTTGCTGCTTGGCCCCCGAATCCCTCGTCTGCGCATAAGCCGATCGCCAATCCGAGCCACCAATGGCTTCCCGCGTGAATCCAGAGTAAAGCGGGGTAAACGCAAAGGAACGGGCTTTGCGTGTTTGCAAGGCCAATTCCTTGCCGCGCACTACGTTCAAGCTGGTGTTCAGGATCGGCAACGGTCGCGCATCTTTTGGCGCGACAGAGCCGGGAGGGATCTCTAACATTCCCAGCGGCAAATCGTCAGACTCGGAAAAGCCGGTGAAGACCTGCGCTTGCCGATTCGGCACCGAAGCTCCCAAATAGCAGCGGACCAACCGATTGCGGTAAGCGTGATGGATGGAGAACTCATTGATATTGACGCGCCAGGAAAGAAGAATTGCGGCAGCGCCCAGAGCCAGGCATGCGACGAGCACGGAAGGTCCGCTGAAGGCAAACGGAAGGTGGCTCATTGGATTTGAATCGCCCGTGAGAACCAGGGCGACGCTGGCAGCGAGAAGCGAAAGCGCCGAGAGCAGTCCAAGAATGAAGATATAAGGAGTCAGCCGGGCTGCATATCCGAGCACCTTCTTCGTTATCGGCGCCTGCGGATTGATCATGCCGGTATCTCCGCTTTTCCCAAATAGAACTCCATATGCCGTCGAGATCAGCCAAAGCAACGTCCCGGATGTGAAAAGCTTATGGAAGTTTTCGGCCCAGAGCATGGAAAGACCGACCGGAACATACACTGCCATCAGGAAGAGCAGGAGCCAGCAGATCGAGTAGATGATCAGCCAGCCAGCCAAACGTGCCCACCATTCGCGGTGGGCGTCGCTCATCCCGCGGCCCATCAGTCCGATATGCAACGTGCCGGCAATCAACATGACAAGAATGAATGCCGGAGTACCGAAAGCGAAGATATGCCAATTGAAGTAGTCGCCGAAAGGCGGCGGAGGAGGAGTCAGATACCACTCAAAGGGAAGAAACAGATAGCCAACCAGTGCACCGGTTACGGCAGCCGTGATCAGCACCAGGCTTGCACGGGGCGCTGCTGGGCCGGACATACCGCGCTTGGCCCGAACCAATTGACGTATCAGGAAGGCGCCCGCCCACAACCCGAAATAAAGAACCAGGCCAAGCAGAGGGGGGTCCCATAAGGGATCGCCGAGAATGCCGTAGCCGATGTAGTTACTGATGCCATAACTGACCAGGGCGGCGGACATCATCAGAGGAACAACGATTACCAGTTGCACCGCCCACTGTTTTGCATACCAGGGAGATGGCTTTTTTGTCTGAGGGTCGACCCAGAGCAGGTTCAGACCCATGAAGGTCACAGCCAGTCCGACCAGGATAAACGCCAGAATCAGGGCGGTGAGCTGCGCCGGAAGGGCTTGTGGCATATAGTTCTCCAGCGCTTCGAGGCGATTGGGAAGGAACACCAGCACGCGCGGAAGCAGGAGAACAGAAAGAAGCAGCAGAGTAAGAATGATCTGGTTCAGGATCGTGTTACGCATATAACTGGCTGCAAATGCCCAGAAGTCAGCCCCAAGCACACCTTTGCGGGGAGTGAGATAGTTGCTGTAGTTGCGCAGAAAGTGCAGTTCAGGCGGATCGGCTGCGCCCGCGGGCGTGTACTTGTGAGGCGAAAGACGTTCTTCTATCTCATGAATTCCGATCTGTTGATGATGCATCCAGGCCATCAGCCAACCGCCGATGTAACCGCCTCCCGACACCGTGGAAACGTAGTCGAATACGTGCAGGAGCTTGGCTTGCGCCAAGGCTTGAAGCACGCCCAGATTAAAGGTTGCACTGCGGATACCGCCGCCCGAAAATGCCAGGCCGATAAGGCTCTTCTGCGCCTCCGGCCGTTCAGGATTCTTCCCAAGTCGCAAGTCGCGGGAGGATTCGACTTGCAAGAGTTCCTGTTGCAGAACATCTTCGACACGGATGGCAGTCATTTTCATCTCCCCTGGCACTTAGGAATGAACTGACCTGCCCTTAGAATGCGAATCCCTCAGGCCGGTTAGTTGTAGAGATGGATTCTTCTCGCCGTGGTCATCGTGACAGTGAGCCCGGCATTCCCACCATCTGCTTCAGAAGCCGCATTCATCGTGCCGCGGCCAATACGTGTTCGTTCTCCCAGTGGGCCTTCGATTTACTTTCTCGCTCCTGGCAACCCTCGGTATCGCAAAGTATATATCAGCTTTGTATTCTGTTACCGAGCTCTCAAGCAGGGGTAGTGTCTCATGAGCGCAATTAAGACACTACACAAAAGGCGAATGCTGCCGTTTTCCTTTCGCCTGTTGCCTTTAAGACACGGCCCGGCTCAAATTCAGGCCGGAACATCGCTGATCCGGAAACGATCGCGGACGGGAAGTCGGATTCCGGGACATGACGCGCAATCCTGGATAGGTTGCGATAAAGGACGTTATCATTCGGAATACTTGCCACCAGAGTCCATGCTGATCGCGACGGGCGACTCTCATCCCTGCGTTGCCATTCAAATTTCGGACTGCCAAACCATAATCCAGCCGTTGCCCCAAGGAATTGAAGATCTTAGGCAACCATATCCGGACCCGTCGTCTGGACCTCGGCCTCTTTCAATCGCAGGTTGCCGAATTGATCGGGGTGCATCCGTTGACCATTACCAACTGGGAAGGCAACGCATCCCAGCCCCGGTCCAGTACATTCCGGCCATCATCCAGTTCCTTGGCTACGACCCTCTTGAAGCGTTTGCGGCACGGCTGATTCCGCGCCCTCATACATAGACCCATGATTCAGGGTTGTGCACTCCCGAGTCTCAGAAGCGAAACCCGGCGCACCCCCATTCGTCGAGACTTTGGGTCCTCAGATCCGAACGCTCCTGAGCGAATCTACGATTTCCGGCGAAGCCTCTCCGTCCAACCTCGCTGCGCATGGGTTACGGGACCATGGCCGGGTCTCTCTTTGCTGCTCGCCTTTCCGCGAGAGGAAGAATAGCGCCGATGAAATCGGCTGCTGTGTACGACTGGCCGGCCTGAAGGCCCGGCGGCGTCGGAGCCAGAGGATAGATGATATCCCCCGTCCCCGAATCGGGCTTGAGCCAGAGGGCGATGAGGTAAATGGGCGCACACCGCAATAACCGCACCTCGTAAGACGTCGCACCGGCGGACGGCAGAGCTGCGACCTTCGTCAAAGCCTGCGCAGTGGCTTCGACGAAAGGTCCGTAGTTGATATTCGCGAGCAGCGTTGCGTTTCCAGCGGCGTCTGACAGAACCTCGGCAGCGGCAACGGTTGCGCCGCCTCCCGTGACGAGATAGCGGAAGCCGGTTTGGGTTGCAGATTCGAGGCCGCCGCCTGCGGCGACGGCGTTAACGCGCAGATCGTAGACGGCGTGGGGCTGCGACAACTCGAGGGTGCTGAAATCGACTACTCTCCCCGACAGAGGGCTGGTCCTCGTCGAGAGCCTGTTGAGGCCCGCCTGGACCAGAGTGGTACCATTCGCCGGTGGTGCTGCAAAGTGAAGTGGCATGATCTTCTCCTTCAGGCTACTTGGTGAAATAGGACTCGTACCACGTGGCGCCGCCGTTATAGCTGCCCGGGAAAGAATTGAAATCCTGTGTCGACTGCCCGTAGATTGGGTCCTGGATATCGATGGTTGGCGTCGCGGTATCCCGGTTATCGTAACCGTCGGTCGCGGGGTTGTGACCTCCGCTTCCGCTCGGGAGCCACTGAATATTGATCGACACCGGATGTCCCGCCTCGATCTGATTGATGATGGTCTGGAGCGTTGGCGCGCCCATGGCCGTGGAAGCCAGATGGCCAGTGGTTGTGAGTGCTTTGTCTGGGTAGCCCGGCTGGTTGCAGGCACTGCTGCTTCCACTTGTGCAGCAAGTCGTCTGGCTCAATTCCGTGTTGGCCAGCGAGCATTGCGTTCCCGCGTAGGCGGGGTTGTAGTAGAGCGTGATGCTCGTCGTCGTTGCCAGCCAGCACCACTCGGATTGCTGCTGGGGTTGCTCGTTCAAGCCGAGATAGACCACGGGCGAGATCAGAGTCCCGGCCAGCGAGCCCCAGGCGGACCATGGACCGGCATGCGGCGCAGTTTGCCAGATGTGCCACAGAGCATTGTCGGTGCCGCGGGCGAAGACTTCAATCCGTCCATCGGAGTTCACCACGGGCACCGCATCGCTGGTGATGCTTCCAGCCAGCGAACCCCAGGCCGACCATGGCCCGGCGTGGGGCGCGGTTTGCCAGATGTGCCAGAGGGCGTCGTCGCCGCCCCGGGCAAACACTTCAAGCCGTCCATCCGAGTTCACTGCGACTGCCGGATCGCTGGTGATGAGTCCAGCCAGCGAACTCCAGGCCGACCATGGCCCGGCGTGGGGCGCGGTTTGCCAGATATGCCAGAGGGCATAGTCGGTGCCGCGGGCAAACACCTCGAGCCGTCCATCTGTGTTGACGGCAACCGAGGGAGTGCTGGTGATGATCCCAGCCAGCGAGTTCCAGCCGGACCAGTCTGTGTCGATGGGTCCGGTTTGCCAGTTGTGCCAGAGGGCATTGTCGGTGCCGCGGGCAAACACCTCAAGAAATCCATCCGTGTTCAGCGCCACCGCCGGATCGCTGGTGATGGACCCACCCAGTGAAATCCAGGGGGACCAAGGTCCGGCGCCAGGCGCCGTTTGCATGGTGTACCAGAGGGCGTTGTCCGTACCGCGCGCGAACACATAAAGACAGCCGGCCTCGTCCGACGACACCACTGGATCGCTGGAGATGCCGCCGCCAAGCGAACTCCATGCAGACCATGGACCAGCATGCGGCGCGGTTTGCCAGATGTGCCATAATGCGCCGTCGGTGCCGCGAACGAATACTTCGAGCCGGCCATCCTTGTTCACTGCCACCGTCGGATTGCTGGCGATGCCTCCGGCCAGCGAACCCCACGCGGACCATGGCCCGGCATGCGGCGCGGTTTGCCAGATGTGCCACAAGGCGTGGTCCGTGCCGACGCCGAATATTTCCAGCCGTCCATCCGTGTTGCACGCCGCCGCAAATGCGGAGCTTAGAGCGACCTGGGATGTCAATGCCATGTTTTCCTCCAAACTGGAATAGCCCTCGCGGGGTGGGGGATATCGATCTTGCGAAGATTTCCTGTTTCCTTGAATTTTGGCCCAAGGGTGCTTTACCAGTTCACCGCATGGTGTGAACGGACAAACCGCAATGTGTTTTCAGTCGCGATTCAGGGGAATCTTCAACTGCTCGCCAAGTCTCCGCGATTCCAGAAAGCCTGTCAAGCAATTTTTGTGGGCTTTTTCCCATTAATTTCTCAAGACCCTAACAATCGGGTGCGAAGTAACCGGTCTGGTTTGCCACTTTAGACATAGTTTCATTCTCGCTATTGCGCCGATCGATCCTCCTCAACTCGGGATTAACTAAAGAAAAAACTGTTGCTGGGCATGCCATTTTTTGCTACGCTCACTGCACCATTAACGAATCGGACTGAGGTCATCCGATTCGATTCTTCTCCCTGCGTCATTCTGTGCTCCGTCTGGAGTCGGTAACGTATGCTGCGCCTTTCATCGTTGGATGCTACAGAAAAACAGAGGCTTTGCTAAGAAGCAAATCAGTGGCAACTAAACGAATTGGCGGTTGTAACAGTGGCAGCACAGTGGAAGATAGCTTGTGAGTGCAAAGACACGCATTCAATAAGTCAAGTCCCGACAACGAAAGCAGGGAAGTTCTATGAGCACTCCAAGTTACGCGGTTTCCGGCCTTGTTCTATCTCCTAGCCCAACATTCTCCTCGCAAGTACAGGCCCTCCAGCAGGATCTACGATCACTCGGATATCATTCTGGTCCTATCGATGGGGTCTTCGGCCCCGGCACCACGAGGGCTATTACGGCGTTGCAGTTCGACCTGTTGAACAATTCGGGGAGCAGCACTGCTACACCCGGAGATGGTTCTGCTCCTGTTGCCGTCCAAAGTTACAACAATGGAACTGTGACCAGTCTGACGGGGATTCTCGATCAGCCGCTGGCCGCGTGCATTGCCGCCATGCTCTCTGACACCACCTTTCCCAAGGTTCCCAGCTCTCCCAATCCCCACAGCGATAATCAGGCTGCGCTCGCCGCGATTGCCGCAATCTCGCCGCCGCAAGTGCCCGTTCCTTTTCTCATGGAGGTTCTCTCCCAAGAAAGCGCGCAAATGCACTTTCAGGTGCCTTCAGTTAGCAATACCGACAATTTTGTGACAATAGGTCTGGACCACAACAGTCCATCTGCACAGTCGGCGATTACGTCTCGCGGCTACGGAATAGGCCAGTACACGCTTTTTCACCATCCACCGACTCAATCTGAAGTGGATAGTGTGATCCGAGACCCGGTAAAGAATGCCGTTTCCGCCATCCAGGAATTGTTGCTTAAGTTCAACGGCTACGTAATCGGAACCTCTAGTCCGGCCGATGACCGTCTAGCGGAAGTTGGCACAGGACCTTTGCGTATCTGTCAATACGAGCCCGATGATCCGAAGTTTCTGCGGGATTGTGCCAACTGCTGCAAATCCGCTGGGACGATAAATATTGTTGCTGGCATTACGCCGGTATTTGCAGGTTCTCCGGTCACATATGAGAAAACCCAGTATCACAGCGGCAGCTATAACAATGTTCCCAATCGTGCCGCAATTCCCTGTGACTGGCCCTATGCTATGCGCAGATACAACGGCTCCGGCCCGAATTCTTATGACTATCAGGCGGAAGTGTTGAAACGTATCGGAACATAGGCGCGCGCTGCGCAATGTGCAGGGGTATGCATCTTTTCACCAGATTGGAGAGAGTATGAAATCTACTGCTATGCATAACTTTGCATTTGTCCTGTTAATCGCAGCAGCTCTGTGGTTCTCCTACTATAGCGCGCATCCGCAAGTTGCCTGGCTGGTCAGTATGGCTTGCGTCGGAGCCATTTGTATCGTTCTGGGTCTTTGGATCATGAAGATGCCGCTCGGCATTCTAATCTCTAACCAGAACCTGATGAGCCTGTCCCGTCTTCAACTCGTCATGTGGACTTTGATCATTTTCTCCGGCTACCTCGTCATCCTTATGCAGCGGATTCTGCATCATGTTTATAATCCGCTCGAGATTTCAATCGACAACAATTTATGGGCAGTACTTGGTATTAGTACAGCTTCCTTTGTCGCTACTCCGCTCGTCCTGGGCCAAAAGGCGCAATCAAATGCCAGCGCCCAGGCGGTGACCGCAGCGGGCCTTGCGCTGAACGAGGACCCCGCACAGATTCAGTCAAATGCGCAAGGCACGCTCTATGTTAATCCTTCTCCCCAGGATGCCAGCATTACCGATATGTTTCAAGGCGATGAGATCGGGAATACCGCCTATGTCGACATCTCCAAAGTGCAGATGTTTTTGCTTACCATATTTGTTGTCGCTGTTTACGGCAACGATTTATACCATCTTCTTGCCGGCTTCGACGTTTCGGCCGTGCATGGAGACTTTGCCGCGCTCGATCGACTGCCCGTCCTTTCCTCCAGCGAAGTGAAGCTTGTGGGGCTAAGTCATGCCGGTTATCTTGGGTTCAAAGCTGTTGGGCATACTAACTGAAACGATCGGGGAGTGGGTCGCCATCCAGAAGGCTGACAAATCCCTGAGCGAATTGCTGTTTGCGTTGCCCAACCTACTAAGTGCGCGACTCACGAGAGGACTATCCGTAATCTCTAATTCGATTGGCGCAGGAGTCAAGTCCCCCTCTGTGCACCATAGGAGTAGAAAGTTAGTTCAGTGGTGCGGCGAATGCCTGGCCGTCATTGCGAAACTTCGCGACTTGCGGGCACTGTGCTGCCCGCCGTTTTGACCCTTGCAGTTGGGGCGTCACGCTCCGTTCTCAGAAATTCGTGGACCAACTCGATGTGCGCTTCCTGTGCCGTTAGAATCTCGCGGATGGACGTCGGCAGGTAGGTCTCCAAGGCTTTGCCGTAGACTTCCGTGACGGCGTCTTCACCCTGCTCGGCGGTGACCAGCAGCGTGTGATCTCCGCCCATGAACCTGGACTTGATGCGAGCCCATGTGCGGTGTAGGGTAGCTGCCGCGCTACCCTTCTCCCAGAATGTGCTCACGCCTCGAAGGCGGAGAGCCGTCTCCAGCTCGTCGATAAATTGCGCGCGCAGAAGTGACTCAGCGAAAAAATATCGCTTGAGGGATGGATTCTGAAGCCTTTCGCCCGCAGTGGTGAGCCCGTCCTGGCTATCGACGAGGATTTCAATCACGCGCTGCACTGCGGTATCTGACCGCAACTGCTCCCGCACCGGTTGAGACACGATGCACCTCCAGTGATAGAGCCAGAGTCCGTTATGACCTCGATACTTATGCCTCTAACGGTAGTGAATAACATGTATGGACGGGCTGTTGCGCCCTTCGAGTGGCCGCTCACTGCAAATCGGGGCGACTTATACTGCGATCTCCGATTGCCACGGGTGAGGGGAAGAAACCTTCCGTCGGCGGAGGGTGAAGAAGCAACCCCGTAGGGGGCGCAAAGCTACCCCCTAATGCTTCTCCCGAGTGGACACGCCGTCCCGCTTAACCAATTTGACGTCCGAAAAGAGAATCCGGTTGCATCATTTATACGGGGCAATACCCGATTGCAGATCTCGGACCCCGGCCGAACGAACTCAAATCCGCAGACTCGAATTTGTCGCAAAAGTGCAAGTCACCTTCCTGTGTCATGGAATCAACCATTTGGGATACCATAACCGACATGCAACAACAGCCCGAAAGCGGCCGTGAAGGGAGCAATCGCCCTCCGCGGGCCTCCGTCCAGTCCAAATCCGGTCCCGGCCCGCAGATGGTGCAGAGTCTGGGCCTGTTCAGCGCCACCACGATCGTCGTGGGGTCCATGATCGGCAGCGGCATCTTCATTGTCGATTGCGACATCGCGCGGCTCACCAACTCTCCGGCGCTCTACCTGGGCGCATGGGTCATCACCGCGGTCATGACCATGATCTGCGCCCTGAGCTACGGCGAGCTGGCCGCCATGATGCCCAGGGCCGGCGGCCAATACGTCTACCTGCGCGAATCGCTCGGGCCCTTGTGGGGATTTCTCTACGGCTGGACGCTTTTTCTCGTCATTGAGACCGGGACCATCGCCGCCGTCTGCGTGGCCTTCGGCAAATTCCTGGGCGTTTTCTTTCCATCGGTTTCGAGTACGCATTGGCTGTGGCACATCGCGCACGTGCCTGCCATTCCCGTGGGCCCCATGGTGCTGGGCAACATGGATATCGGCGTCAGTACCGCGAATCTCGCCGGCATCGTCGTCGTAATGTTCGTGGCAGCAGTGAACATCTGCGGCGTGCGCTTCGGCGCTCTGCTACAGAATGTTTTCACGGTAGCCAAGGCCGTCTCTCTCGCGGCCCTCGTGCTGGTGGGATTTACCATTGGCCGCAACGCCTCGGCCATCGCAGCCAACTTCGGCGAGCACTGGAGCCAGTTCTGGCGCAACGCGGGCTGGTCGTCGCTGCATCCTGTGCAAGTAGGCGCGCAGGGCCCCATCGTTATGGTGGGCACGATAGTGATCCTGGCCGTGGTGCAGACCGGCTCGCTCTTCTCTGCCGACGCGTGGAATAACGTTACGTTCACCGCCGGCGAGATCAAAAACCCGCGGCGCAACGTGCCGCTCTCGCTCGCGTTCGGTGTCGGCTTTGTGCTGGTTGTATATTTCCTGGCCAGCACGGCGTACATCCTGGTGCTTCCGTTGTACGGCGATCCGCATGGCGCCACGATCTTTGCGCGCGGAGTGCAATATGCCGCCGAGGACCGCATCGGCGCCGCGGTGCTACAGCAGATTTTTCCGCACCTTGGCGGTTATCTCATGGCCGCGGCGATTCTGATCTCAACCTTCGGCTGCGCCAACGGCATCACTCTCTCCGGCGCGCGCGCTTACTACGCCATGGCGCAGGACGGTCTCTTCTTCCGCTTCGTCGGCAAACTGCACCCGCGCTACAAGACCCCCGCCGCCGCGCTTGTGGTGCAGGCTATCTGGACGACCATCCTCTGCGTCTCCGGCTCCTACGGCCAGTTGCTCGACTACATCATCTTCGCGGTGCTGGTGTTTTATGTTCTGACTATCATTGGTCTCTTCGTTCTGCGCATCAAGCAGCCCAACACGCCCCGGCCCTACAAAGCCTTCGGCTATCCGTTCCTGCCGGCTCTCTACATCGTGATGGCGACAGGCATCTGCGCCGCCCTGCTGCGCTACAAGCCGCAGTACACCTGGCCGGGCCTGATCCTGGTGCTGCTGGGGGTTCCGGTGTATCTGTTCTGGTCGCGAAGCGCACGCTCGAGCTCCGCGCCGCCGGCCGAGGTTTAAAGCGGGGGCCGGGTCGACTTGGGCGTATCGCTTCCGGGGTGGAGCAATCTTAGAGCCGCTTTAGGCGAGGGCGGATGTTTACCAAAATGCAATCCCCCCTCCCCCTATACGACCTACCTCCATATTTGAGAACAAAGGACTTATGGATGGGGTATATATGTCTCCATACCTCGAATCTGGGATCCATGACTCACGGAACGATTGTGCGGTAATGTGGGGAAATTATCTGCAAAAATAGCGGCTGAGGGACTAAGAAATCGATGGGTAGCTGCGGAGCAAGAAAAGCAGAGTCGGCTTCTGGCTGCTGCGCACCGGAATGATGGGTGGCTCAAAGCAAAATGGTATATACTAATGATATTGACCATCGGAGGCGCGAATGCCGACAAAAACAGCAGCTCATCGAAAATCCACCGACGCCAGGCTGTTCTGGAACGGCCGCAGCCAAGCCGTGCGGCTGCCAAAGGAATTTCGCTTCGAGGGCGACCGAGTGCGCGTGACGCGCATGGGAGCGGGCGTGCTGCTCGAACCGGTTTCGGGCGCGGATGAGGAATCGCTCGGAGAGTTATTTGCGCGCATGGACGCCATGGGAGGAGATCCAATTTTTCCCGAAGGCCGCAAACAGAATCTTGCACCCATCCGTGAGTACTTCAAGTGAGTTACCTGCTCGACACGAACGTCTGCATAGCGCTGATCAATGGAACTTCACCGAAGGTTCGTGCACGGTCGGAACAGGCGGTTCGTCGCGGGGCGACTCTTGCAACCTCTTCGATTGTTGCCCACGAGCTATGGTATGGCGTCGCCAAAAGCGGCCGCATCGTTCAGAACGCCAATCGAATTTCCGCCTTTCTGGCCCGCGCCGTTGCTGTACTTGACTATTCCGCGCAAGATGCTCAAGCCGCCGGAGAGATTCGTGCCGAGCTCGAGCGGAAGGGCAAACGCATCGGCGAATACGACACATTGATCGCTGGCCAGGCCTTTGCGAGAAATCTGGTCTTGGTGACGGCCAATACGCGCGAATTCGGGAGCGTGAAGGGATTGGTTGTCGAGGATTGGACGGTATGAGCGAGGTCGACGAATCGAAGTTTCCATACGGTTATGTGCCGGAACACCTGAAGGAACGGGTGAAGAACTGGCGCAGCCTTTCGGTCGGCGAGCGGCTGGAACTTACTTCCGAGTTGAGTTCGGCTGCTTGGGCGAAGATTGGCGTCGTTCGTGATCCGAGCAAGCCGATGGATAAGACGATCCGGCGGGCTGAGCGGTCCAGAGTTTCGATCGTTTTAGACGAAGCCGAGGTTGCTTCCATCATTCGGTTCCTCGGGTTCGGTCGCGCTTCTGCAAATGTGTGGTTCGTCGGCCTCGAAGAGGGCCTCGGGGACATGACCTCGGACGAGGCTCGAGAGAACATTAAGCAGCGGGCGCACTTCAGCGAGATCATGGACCTTAGAGAGGCACATCTCCGGTTAAAGGAAAAGGGACAAACGATTGATGTCGAAGTTAACACCCCTAAAACCGCGGTCTGGAAGTGGATGGCCCGGATCGTCCTATTGCTGAAAGGGGCAGCGGACTGGAATGATCCAATATCTATTAAGCAATATGTTCGATTTCATCTTGGAAGAGCTAATGGAGAGACGTTTCTGACCGAGCTTTCACCGATCCCCTCACGAAATAGGGCAGACGACTGCTGGCCTCATTGGTTCAAAACTCGAGACCTCAACCTCGAGAAGCAACTGCAGGAACGGAAAGCGAAACTAAAGCAGATGATCGCAGAATACTCGCGGTCCCTCATCATTTGCTATGGACTGAGCCGCGCAGATGAATTCGCAGAACTTCTTGGCGTCGAATGGGAGTACAAGACGAGCAAGATTGGCTGCGCTAAGGACGGGGCCCGGTGGCTTCTTCCCTTTTTCGGGACCGGCCAAATGAGTGTCGCGACTTTCGGCGAATTCGCCTCACTAATTCGCGGCTCAAGCGCGGCGAACACGGATAAGAGTTCCAGGGCATAGCCAGCGCTCGTTCATACGTATCTGGCCATCTGACCTTGACTCTTACTGCAGCAGCGTCCCCTGCTCGCCTTCGTGATTCCCGTTCCCGTTCAGTTCTTCAGGCGGGATGATGACCGCCGCGGCGACCTTGTCTTCAGGTTCGAGGTTGAGCAGACGGACGCCTTGCGTAGCGCGGCCGGCGTTGCGGATGGTTTTGGTGTCGACGCGGATGATCTTGCCGAACTGGCTGATGACCATCAGTTCGCTGGTGTCGTCGACAAGCTGGATGGAGCTCACGCGGCCGATTCGGTCGGTGACGGCCATGTTCTTGACGCCCTTGCCGCCGCGCGTCTGCAGGCGGTACTCCTCGACGTCGGTGCGCTTGCCGAAGCCGTTTTCGCTGACGGAAAGAATGCGATAGGCGCCGGCAGCGTGCTCCTTGGGTGTAACGGCGACGCCGACCACGTAGTCGTTCTTGACGAGGCCGATGCCGCGCACGCCATAAGCCGGCCGGCCCATGGAGCGCACGTCGCTCTCTTCAAATCGGATCGCCATTCCCAGGTGCGTAGCCAGAAAAATAATCTGCGAGCCGTCGGTGATGCGCGCCGCCACCAGCTCATCATCGGTATCGATGCCGATGGCAATGATGCCGCGCGACATGACGTTCGAGAAATCCTTGAGCGGCGTCTTCTTCACGGTGCCCTTTTGCGTGGCGAAGAGGATGTACTTGCCCTCTTCCTCGAGGTCGTGCACAGGAAGAATGGCCCGCACCGTTTCGCCTTGTTGCAGGTCGAGCAGGCTCTGCATCGACTTGCCCTTGCCCGCGGCGCCCACGTCGGGAATCTCGTAGATCTTGAGCCAATAGACGCGGCCGATGTTGGTGAAGCACAGCAGATAGGAGTGCGTGGAGTCGACGATAAGCTGCGCGACAAAATCCTCCTCGCGCGTCTTCATCCCCATGCGTCCCGTGCCGCCGCGGCGTTGCTGGCGGTAGATGGAGATGGGCGTGCGCTTCAGGTAGCCCTGGTGGCTCACCGTCACCGCAACCTGCTCATCGGCGATCA
>Ga0182014_10002152_pt1 | contig 25191 bp, 18 predicted proteins | sample 612S2DmetaG_FD_120489 | JGI IMG/M metagenome (GOLD analysis project Ga0182014, IMG submission 120489) | Permafrost microbial communities from Stordalen Mire, Sweden - 612S2D metaG | ecosystem: Environmental > Terrestrial > Soil > Wetlands > Permafrost | place: Sweden: Stordalen | collected...
CTTGTACAATGCAGCAGACCGGTTGCTAGTGGCGGAGACGCGGCAAGCCGCGCCTCCACACTAGAGCCAGAATTGAAAGGGCCCACTTGGGATTGAACCGGATCGACCTGCTGATTATTGCGGCGTACCTGGCGGGGATCACGCTGTTCGGGCTGCGGTTTCGCAAGCGGCAGCGGACGATGCGCGACTACTTTCTCGCCGACCGCGACATTCCGTGGTGGGCGATTTCGCTGTCGATTGTGGCGGCGGAGACCAGCACCCTGACCATCATCAGCATTCCCGGCCTCGCCTACGATTCGAATCTTACTTTTCTGCAATTGGTGATGGGGTATGTGGTCGGGCGCGTCATCATTAGTTTTGTGCTGCTGCCACAGTATTTTTGCGGCGAGCTGTATACGGCTTATCAGTTCATTGAGCGGCGGTTTGGTTCGGAGCTGCGCACGGTGACGGCGGGCCTGTTTCTGTTGACGAGGGCGGCGGCAGAGGGAGTGCGCGTGTATGCCGTGTCGATTGTGGTATCGATTGCACTGGGCACGGGCGAGGTCGCTTCGATCGCGATCATCACGCTGCTGACTTTGATCTATACGTTTGAGGGCGGGCTGGCGGCCGTGATCTGGACGGATGTGGTACAGACGTTTATTTACGTCGGCGGAACGTTGGTGGGGCTGATGACGATTCTGCATCTTGTGCCGGGAGGATGGGGATCGGTCGAGGCGATTGCGAGTGGGCTGCACAAGTTCCAGGTGTTCGATCTTCACATGTCAAATTCGGCGGCCTCGGCGCACTGGCCCTATTTGAATCTTGCGAAACCTTACACGCTGTGGGCGGGAATTATCGGCGGCGCGTTTTTGACGACGGCCAGCCATGGCACCGACCAGCTCATCGTGCAAAGATTGCTGGCGGCGCGGAATCAACGGCAGTCGATGCTGGCGTTGCTTTCGAGTGGCGTGGCGGTCTTTTTTCAATTTGGATTGTTTCTTTTTGTGGGCGTGATGCTGTTTGCCTACTACCGGGTTCCGTCCGCGGTGTTTGGGCGGGCGGACAGGATCTATCCGACGTTCATCGTGAGCCGGATGCCGCATGGGATCGCGGGCCTCTTGATCGCGGCGATTCTGGCGGCGGCGATGTCGAACTTGAGTGCGGCGCTGAACTCGCTGGCGTCGAGTTCGATTATGGATTTCTATCTGCGCTTCCGTGCGGGCAATCGTTCCGGCTCTCACCCGGCGGTGAGCGAAGCGGGGCGACTGCGGCTGGCGCGACTGGCGACTCTCGGGTGGGCGCTGGTGCTGTTCGGACTGGCGGTACTGGCGCTCGATCGGGTGGGGCGCGTGGTGGAAGTCGGATTGCAAATTGCTTCGGTTGCTTATGGCGCGTTGCTCGGAGTGTTTCTGCTGGGAGTGCTGACCAAGCGCGCGAATCAGCAAGGTGCGATGGTTGGCATGATTTTTGGCCTCGCTATGGAGGCGTATTTGTGGGGGTGGTCGCAGGTCGCTTTCACCTGGTGGGTCGTGATCGGAACCTGCGTGACGTTTGCGGTGGGATACACGGCGAGCGCTTTGTGGAAGGGTGAAGCAAAAGCTTGAATCGCGGAGAATGCAGAGAAACCACGGTTAGAATCTTTCTTTCTTACGGCCAAAGAAATATGGATCTGCGAGCACGGAACAATCAATAATTGCCACCGACGGCGTGTGGAAGCGCGGATGACCCTCCGCAATTGGTCCCAACCACCACCGCGCCAGCATGCGACAAACCCAGGTCGCGCGCCAACTCTGGGCGGGAATTGTTCATTCTTCGCCGCCGGGAGCCCCACGCTGAGCGGCCTTTTCGCGTGTGGGGATATCCCGTGGTTCCGGCGGTGTTCGTGCTGGTTTCCGCGGTTCTTCTCTACTACACGTTCATCGGCAATCTGAAAAGCTCGGCCGGCGGATGTGTGGCGATTCTGGCAGGCGTTCCAGTGTTTTATTTTTTTGCGCGCCGCCGGGCGGAGAAACTAAAGTAATCGACCAGCGGGTTTCAATACCAAAGGTGGTTACCAAAGGACACGCGCAAGCGACACGTTTACCCCCCGCCCAATCTCCCCTAAGGTGAAGACTCCAACCCCGAGCGCTCTCCCCAGCTTCGGGCCCCCTTTTGGAGTCATGGGATGCCTACGTACGATCGCGGTTTTCAACTCGGCCTGCTGCCTGAAAAGAAGTGGAACTGGCGGACCTTCGTAGCGAGCTACGGGATTCTCACGGGCTTGATCGCGCTTCTGCTTGTAATCGGAATCATCACGCCCGATACGCTGCTGAGCACCGCGAACTATCACGTCACCGAACTGATACCGCGGCCGGCGCTGCGACCGGAACCGCTGCCCAAGCCGAAGCCTCTGCCCCTGCGTGCGAAGTTATTGCCGCCGCCAGTGATCGAGAAACCGAAACTGATCGTTCCGCAGGAGATCCGCGCTCCCAAGCCTCAGCCGCAGGAAGTTGAACCGCCCAAGGTAGCGATGAATAACTTCGCGCCGGCGGTGTTGAAGCCGACGAGCGCAGCGCGTCCGGTGCTGATCCATACCGGGGACTTCCAGGGAAGCTCGGTGGCGCCGACGGTGAATGCTCCGATTACGAAGGTGCAGACGGGCGGGTTCGGCGATCCGAATGGGTTGAAGCCGAGTGAAAACAGCAAGCCGAACGGCAAGCTGATCGCAGCCACTGCGGGTTCGTTCGACCTGCCAGTGGGGCCGGGACAAGGCAACGGGTCAGGCGGCGCGAAAGGGATTAAGGGAACGGTTGCAAGCGCCGATTTTGGCAGTGGAGTGGCAACTGCGGGAAAAGGCGACGGGCGCAGGAGTGGCCACGGCAGTGCGGAAGTGCAGACCTCAGGCTTTGGGTCTCAGGAGATCGCGCAGAACACGCCGCATATTCAGCGCGTGGATAGCGCGCCGGCCACGCCGGTTGAAATCACTTACAAGCCAAACCCGGTTTATACCGACGAAGCAAGAAATCTGAAACTGGAAGGCGAAGTCCTGCTCGAAGTGGAGTTCGCGGCGAGCGGGCAGTTACACGTAAACCGCGTGGTCCGCGGTCTGGGCCATGGACTGGATGAGGCCGCCATGGCCGCCGCCAACAAAATGCGGTTCAAGCCGGCCCTGCGAAACGGGCAGGCAATGGATTCGACAGCAATCGTGCACGTGGTATTTCAACTGGCGTACTGAAACTTTGGAGATGAGAGTTATGCGGAAAGTTATGATCACTATGAACTGGATGGTTTTGGCTCTGCTAGCGTTGGCGATGACGGCAGTGGCCCAGCAGTCGGCGTCCGCGCCGCAGAACCCACAACCGGTTGCGGCGACGCAGCCCGCACCGGCGGCTGCTCAGCCGGGCCACGCTCCGTCAAATCTCGCGGCGCCAACCACTATGGACCAGGTTGTAGACCGTGTGATCCTGCGCGAAAAAGACCTGATCAAGTTTTTGTCGCCGCGCACGCCAATTGTGGAAACTTATCTGCAGGATCTGACGCAGGATCCGCAGCTGGGGCCGATTCCCCACGATGATCATTATTTTCTCGGACGCATGGACTTGAGCGAATCCATCGACCGGAGCGACTACCTTGAGGGTAAAAGCAAAGACAAAGACGAAGGCATGGAGAGGCATCTTCTGGGCGGGATCACGAAGAAGTTCAAGTTCCAGTACCAGCCGCTGGGCTTTTCGTGGATGATCTTCGTCGACCGCAACGACTTTGACCGGCAGCACTACGATTTCCGTTACGTGCGGCGCGAGTTCCTGGGCGACGTGCGCTGCCTGGTGTTTGACTTGACGCCGAAAAAAGACGCCGGACGCGGGCGCTTTCTCGGCCGTATCTGGGTTGAAGATCAGGACTTCAGCATCGTGCGCCTGAACGGCACTTATGCGCGCCCTTCCCGTAACAGTTACTACTTCCACATGGACAGCTGGCGGTTGAATTTGATTCCGGGTTATTGGATCCCGGCCTACATCTACAGCGAGGAAGGCGACTTCACAGCAGGAGCCAAGAACAAGATCGCGTTCAAAGCGCAGACTCGCATGTGGGGATATAACCTGAAGACGACAACGGCGAACGACGAACTTACTAACATCCGCGTGGATAGCGTCAAGGACGATACGCCGACCGCACAGGACGCTACCCCGCTGGCCGCCGAGCGCGAATGGCAACAGCAAGCGGAAGATAACGTGATTGAGCGGCTGGAACGCGCCGGTCTGCTGGCGCCGGAAGGCGACGTGGATAAAATTCTGCAAACGGTAGTGAACAACCTGGAGATCACCAACAATATCGAATTGCCACGGCCAGTCCGGACGCGGGTGCTGACGACTTCTCCGCTGGAGACTTTCAGCGTCGGTAACACGATTGTGGTGAGCCGCGGGTTGATCGATGTGCTTCCCGATGAGGGCAGCCTGGCCATGGTGCTCGCGCACGAACTGGCGCACATTGTTCTAGGACACAATCTGGGCAGCCAGTATGCGTTCAATGACCGCATGTTGTTCTCCGACGAGGGCACTTATCAGAACCTCGGGTTCAAGCACATTCCCGAAGAGGAAGCAGCCGCCGACAAAAAAGCCATCGAGATGCTGAAGGCCTCGCCGTACGCGCAGAAACTGGACTCGGCCGGGCTTTTCATCAAGGCTCTGCAGGCGCGCGCTCCACAATTGAGCGCTTTGCTGCAAGCACACCTCGGCAACAACATTACGGAGAACGGCACGGTGACGCGCATGGTGCAACTGGGCGACTCAGCTCCGGCGCTCGATTGGAATAAGCTGGACCAGATCGCCGCGTTGCCTCTGGGCGGACGGGTCAAGCTGAACCCGTGGGATGACAAAGTGGAGATCGTGAAGGCGCAGCCGGTCGCGATCACTTCGGCGCGCGACAAGATGCCCTTCGAGGTGACGCCGTTCTTCCCGCGGCTCACGCGCTACAGCACTGCGAGCGCGCCTGCGGCTACCACCGCGGCAGCGTCAGCAACGACGGCAACCGCCAACGCCAGCCCCACGCCGGCCAACTGAGGCGCCTTTCAAGTTGATAGAAGCGCGGGCCGGGACCGGAAGAAATTCCGGGCTCCCGGCCTGTGTCTATTGGGGTAACACTCTCTAGAAATGTTTTCTGAGGTCTCCGAAACGATCTACCACCAGCAACCGCTGGGGTGGTGGGGCGGGAGCGACTTCCTCGTGCTCGAGAATCCAGGTGTTGTCGTGGGGTATGAAGACGGCGTGCAGGCCTGCGGCGAGGGCGGGGTTGATATCGGACTTGGGGCTGTTGCCGACCATCCAGGTGGTGTCGGCCGGGAGGGCGTACTTGGCGATGGCGGAGCGGTAGGTGGATTCGTCCTTCTCGGCGACGATTTCGACGGCGGAAAAATATTCTTTCAATCCCGAGCGCTCGACTTTCCCGGATTGCTCGGCAGGATTTCCTTTGGTCATCATGATGAGGTGGTGCCGCTCCCCGAGATACTGCAGGGTCTCGGGCACGCCGGGGAGAACTTCAATGGGATGCTCGGCGATCTGATGGGCAAAGCTGCGAATGCGTTCGTGTAAATCGGGCGTGACCGGCTCCACAGAAAGCTTCTCAAAAGTCTCGACGAGCGAATGCGCGAAGCTGTGCAAGCCGTAGCCATGTTTGACGATGGATTCCCGCTCCACGTCGTTCAGCGCCATCCGAACCATCTCGGGCGAGTATTCACGATGGTTGAGGAACGAAATGAACTTCGCGATCGCCCGCTCGAAATAAATGTTATTTTCCCAGAGCGTGTCATCGGCATCGATGAGCAGGGTCTGGGCATCATTCTCTCCCCGCATAAATTCATGATAACGGCTTGGGGCGGATTCGCGACTTTGATAGACTTGTGCTCATATGAAGAACGGTCGTACTGAAAGCTTTTTAGCGTGCTTTTTCACGCTCACGCACCTCGAGCTGGTCTTATTTTTCATTCTCCTGATATCAAGTTTGAGCGCGGCGCAACAGAAGATGACAAGGGTGATGAGGGGTTCTTCGGCGAAGAGCGGCGCCCCGGCGGATCTGAAGGTAGCGGCTGACCTGGAGGGACGCTTAGCCCGGTTCCGGCGCGTCCAAATGCCCTTCCGCACGGCGGGTCTGAGCGCTCGCGACCAGCAACTCGTTCACAAACTGGTGGAGGCCTGCGGCTACCTGGAAAGCATCTACTGGCGGCAGAGCGACCCCGAAGCGCTGTCGCTGTATCAGTCGCTGGCCGCGAGCCGGAACCGGCGCGATATCCAACTGCGGCGCTACTTGTGGATTAACGCTTCGCGCTTCGACCTGATTGACGATAATAAACCGTTTGTCGGAACCGAGGCCATGCCGCCGGGGCAAGGATTCTATCCTGCGAACCTGACGCGCGATCAGGTGGAACAGTACGTTAAGGAACATCCGGAACAGAAGGCGGCGATCTACGATCAATTCACGATCGTGCGGTGGCATCGGGAAAAACTGGAGGCGGTCCCGTACCGGATTGCGTTCCGCGCTTTTCTCGAGCCGGCGGCAAGAGCGCTGCGGGCGGCGGCCAAGCTCAGTGATGATGCGGCCTTCGCGAAGTTTCTTCGATTGCGGTCCGATGCGCTGCTCAGCGACGATTATTTCCCGAGCGACCTGGCATGGCTGGAGTTGAAGAATCCGAAATTCGACATCATCTTTGCGCCCTATGAAACTTATTTGGATGGACTGCTGGGCGTCAAAGGTTCGTACGGCGCGGCGGTGATGGTGCGCAACCAGCGCGAGAGCAAGAAACTGGAGCTGTTCCAAGAATACGTGCCGCAGATTCAGGATGCGTTGCCGCTCGCCGCCGAAGATCGGCCGTCGAAGCATGGCTTGGAGACGCCGATGGAAGTAATGGACGCTCCGTTTCGCGCGGGAGACATGACTCACGGGTACCAGGCGGTGGCCGACAATCTGCCGAACGATCCGCGGGTGCATGAGCAGAAGGGTAGCAAGAAACTTTTCTTCAAGAATTTCATGGACGCGCGGGTCAACTACATCATTCTGCCGCTGGTGCGCAAACTGATGGAACCGGACCAGGCTGCTAAAGTTACGAGCGAGGGCTATCTGCTGGGCACGATCACGCACGAGATTTGTCACGGACTGGGGCCGGCGTTTGCTCGCACGGCGGCCGGCAAAGTCGATATCCGGGAGGCGATCGGTCCGGGCTATAGCGGCCTGGAAGAAGCAAAGGCCGATGTGACCGGGATGTTCGCTTTGAAATGGCTGGTGGATCACAGCGCGCTTCCAAAAGAAAAACTGGAGGAATCTTACGCGTCGTATGTGGGAGACCTGTTTCGCACGGTGCGATTCGGGACGGCGGAGGCGCACGGTCAAGCGGAGATGATGGAATTCAACTATCTCTCGGAGCGCGGCGCGGTGAGCCGCAATGCCAACGGACGGTATGCCATTGACTACGAGAAGATGCCGGGTGCATTGGCCGATCTAGCCAAAGAGTTGCTGCAAATTGAAGCCACCGGAGACCGGCAGCGTGCGGAAAACTGGTTCACGAAGTACGCCACGATGCCGGAGGAATTGAAGACGTCGCTGCAAGCGGTGTCGGATGTTCCGGTGGATATCGATCCGGTATTTTCGTTTGCGGAGAGGGTGCGGTAGGGAGGCTGCTAGCTGCTGGCTCCTAGCAAGCAAACCTGTTCGCAACGAAAAGTCGAAAAGAACAATCCAGACAGCGAGTGCTTTGCTCGCTAGCAGCTAGAAGCCAGCAGCTAGCAGCTCCTTCTCACACCCACTCCACGCGCGGTGTCTGCGGAATGATGCCTGCCTTGTGCCCCATATCGAGCAAACGCCGCACAGCTTCGCGGCCGTCGTCGCCGTAGTCTAGGGTGCGCTCGTTGACGTACATACCGACAAACTTATCGGTGAGTTGGGTGTCGAGATCGCGGGCGAATTGCATGGCGTAGCTGAGCGCTTCTTCGCGATGGTCAATGGCGTACTGGATGCTCTCGCGCAGCGCCTGGGTCACACTGGCTATCGTTTCCGCGCCGAGCGAGCGCCGGATCGCGTTTCCGCCGAGCGGCAGCGGCAGTCCGGTGACCTTCTGCCACCACCTGCCGAGATCGACCACGCGGTGCAGTCCGGACTTGTCGTAGGTAAGCTGGCCCTCGTGGATGATGAGGCCGGCTTCGTGTTTCCCTTCGAGAATCTGCGGAATGATTTGATCGAATGGAACGATTTCCACTTCAATACCGGGCGCGAACAGTTGGAGCGCCAGGTAAGCGGTGGTGAGCTTGCCGGGAACCGCGATTTTCTTCTGCTTGATTTCATTCTGCGTGAACGACCGGGTGGCAACGAGCATGGGGCCGTAGCCATCGCCCACACTGCCGCCGCACGACATCAGCGCATAGTTCTCCTGAATGTAGGGAAAGGCGTGGAATGAAATCGCGGTCACGTCGTAGACGCCTTCTTGCGCCTGACGGTTCAGCGTCTCGATGTCGCAAAGGGTATGGCTGAACTTCAGTCCGGGCACGCGAACTTTGTTAGTGGCCAAGCCGTAAAACATGAATGCATCGTCCGAGTCCGGGCTGTGGGCCACGGAAATTTCACGAACTGGAGAAGATACTGTACTCATAAGATTCCGTAATCCTGTTCTATAAACTTCACAACGCGTCAATTCAATGATTCTCAGGGCGTGACGCGTCTGGCCTTCATGGGCTAAAGCCCGCATTGTTATTGGCTCGGAGCGGCACAGCTGAAACCGTGCCCTACCAAGACCTATTTGGAATACAAAAAGCTCATCGCTGTGGAGAAGGCTGTCGGTGCCAACGAGCGGCGACGGCGGCGGCCATCAGCACCTTGATGACTTCCGCAAAAACGAACCAGTAAAGGCCATACCTGATGGCCACAGAAACGGAGTGCGTGAGCACGGCAAGCCAACTGAGTCCACCAGCGAAGAGCACCACTTCCGCAGCCAGGCCTGACAGCGCGGCCCAGCCGAAACGGCGTGAACTGTGCTCGTAGAGATAGCCCGCGACGAACGCCACGAGTGGATAGGCCATGAGGAATCCACCGGTCGGGCCGAGTAGCTGGGCAATTCCGCCGCCTAGAATCGAGGGGCTGAATACGGGCATGCCAAAGGCGCCTTCGACGAGGTAAAGCGCGAGAGCGGCAAAACCGCGACGCGAACCGAGGAGCAAGCCCACGGCGAGAACGCCGAAGTTTTGCAGCGTCAGCGGCACCGGCGTAAAGGGCAGCGGCATGGTCACGCGCGCGCACAAGGCAACGAAAAGGCTGGCGGCGATCACGATGGCCGCCTGTTTGGCCAACTCCTTTCCCCGATCCTTTTCCCGGCCTATGGACCGGGTCTGCTGGCCAAGAACCTGGGTCGCTGCTCTCGACATGTTTCTTTTCCTCCTGCCGGACGACGTGGCGGATCAAGCCTCAGGCGGCGACGAGTGGTCGCGGGCGTCGAGTTCCGCTCTGTGGGCCGCCGAGCGCTTCATTTGCCGCCGGACCCGCATGTAGAGGGTAAGCGCAACCGACACCACCACCACCGAACTGACTCCCAGTATTAGAAACCACCAAAGCATCCGCACACCGCATTTAGGATAGCAGATGGGCACGGCACACCTGTGCCAAGAATCACAGAATGAAATGAGAGGAGCGCTGGGCTGCGGTCAGCCCTTCTTCGCCGGCTTGGCCAGCGCTTTGCGACGATTCTCAACGTTCTTCGAGACGCGCTCCAGACGCTTGCGGGCCGGCTTCGATCCGGTGGCAACCTTCTCGATATTCGCGTACGCCTCGGGGTTATTCATCTTTTCCCGGACTTCTTTCAGGAAGGGACGAATCTTGGCAAAAATGAAAAACATTTCGCCGCAAATGCCGGGCTGCAGGAAGAGCTCTTCGTTGACGGCACCGTGCAATACCAGCGCTGCGGCCATATCCCAGTAGCTGCCGACTTGGCGCATCCAGGCATTTTCCTGGCTGGGGAATGCGTTGACGACTTTCAGGACGTCGTCGGCGCTCTGCGGCCAGAATTCCACCATGAACCAGTTCCTTGCCTTGCGCATCTCCGCTTCGCGGCGGAGGTCATAGAGTTGTAGAACCACCTGTGCATCGTGCGCGGTTGCTTTGTTTGCCATATTTTCGCCTCGTCAGTAATTTCTGAATTTAGTTAGGTTCCTGAAATCTCGTTCTAACCAATCGCTGCTTTTGTCAGGCTTTCGAAACGTCTGCATTTGCGCCTTCCGCGGCGCGCTCATAATCGCATTCCTTGTTCGGACACGCAATCACCAATCCGTCTTTGCGGATTCGTTCCACCAGGTACTCGTTTCCGCAGTCCGGACACTTCTCGGAGACCGGCTTCGCCGCGGAGGTGAACTTGCACTTCGGATAATTTCCGCAACCGTAAAACGTGTTGCCCTTACGCGCGCGTTTTTCGACAAGTTCGCCTTCTTTGCATTCGGGACACTTCACCCCGATGAAATTCTGCTTCACGTATTTGCAATCGGGATACCCGCTGCACGAAGTGAACTCGCCGTAACGGCCATGCCGCAGGATCAGGTTGCGTTTGCACAGTGGGCAGATTTCATCGAGCGGAATGTCGGGCACTTTCTTGCCCTGATCGAGCCGCCGCGTTGTCTTGCAATCGGGATAGCCGGTGCAGGCCATGAACTGGCCGAAGCGCCCGCGCTTCAGGACCATGACCCGGCCGCAGTTTTCGCAGTATTCCTCTTGCGCAATCTCTTGCGTTTCGGCCGTGTCGAGGTCGGGCAGATTGATGGGATTCTCTTTGGTGAACTTGCAGGTGTCGGGATTTTCCTTGTCGTAGGTGCTGCAAGCATAGAACGAACCGTGCTTGCCCCACTTGATGACCAGCGGCGCGCCGCAGAGTTCACACTTTTCGTCGGTGGGTTTCTCCATACGCTTGATGTTTTCCATGTGCTTTTCGGCGTATCGGAGATCCTTGGAAAATTTCTGATAAAACTCGGTGAGCGCGCCGTTCCCCGTCTGCTTGCCTTCTTCAATCTCGTCGAGCTCTTCTTCCAGGCGCGCGGTGTATTGGAAATCGAAAATATCCTTGAAGTTCTCGACCAGCAGATCGGTGACGACCAGGCCAATTTCGGTGGGCACGAACTTGCCCCCGACTTTCTGCGCGTACTGCCGCTCCTGGATGGTGCTGAGAATCGTGGCGTAGGTGGAAGGCCGGCCGATGCCGCGCTCCTCGAGTTCCTTCACCAGCGAAGCTTCGTTGAAGCGCGGAGGCGGCTCGGTGAAATGCTGCTCTGGGCGAAGCGACTTCAACGTGAGCTTCTGCCCGGCTTCGAGCGGCGGGAGCTTATGCCTCAGTTCCTCGTCTTCTTCGTCCTTGCTATCTTTGGACTCTTCATAAACCTTGAGGAAGCCGTCGAACTTCATGACCGATCCGGTAACGCGGAACCAGAACACGTCGCTCCGAGACTTACCGGGGTCCCCGGCAAGCCCGCTTTGGGCTTGCTGGGGTGGCTGGGCATCGATGTCTACCGAGGTCTGGTCGAACACGGCGGGATTCATCTGCGAGGCGACGAAGCGCTGCCAGATCAGTTTGTAAACCTTGAATTCATCTTCGTGCAGATATTGCTTGACCTGATCGGGATGGCGCATCGCCGAGGTCGGGCGAATGGCCTCGTGGGCCGCTTGCGCTTCTTTCTTCTCCTTATAGGTATTGGGGGAATCGGGCAAATAGTTGGCGCCGTACTGCTCCGCGATGTACTCGCGAACCTCGGTGATCGCCTCGGCCGAAACGCGGGTCGAATCCGTGCGCATGTAGGTGATCAGGCCGACCAGTCCCTCGTCGCCGAGTTCGACGCCTTCATAGAGACGCTGCGCGATCATCATGGTGCGCTTCACACTGAAGCGCAGTTTGCGGGAGGAATCCTGTTGCAGCTTGCTGGTAGTAAACGGCGGAGTAGCATTGCGCCGCCGCTCTTTCTTTTCCGCTGAGCGGACAATCCAATCGGCGTGTTCGAGCGCCAGGCGGATCTTTTCCGCTTCCTCGCCGTTCGTGATTTCAATCTTCTCTTCGCCCTTGCCCAGAAAGCGCGCGTCGAATGCCGGAGGCTTGGCCGCGGCGAGATGGGCGTCGATCGTCCAGTATTCTTTCTTCTCGAAGGCTTTGATCTCGCGTTCGCGATCGACGATCAAGCGCAGGGCGACGGTCTGCACCCGTCCGGCGGAAAGGCCGCGGCGGACCTTGTCCCACAAAAGAGGAGAGACCTGATAGCCCACGAGGCGATCCAGCACGCGTCGAGTTTGCTGCGCGTCCACCAGATTGCGATCGATGTCGCGGGGATGGTCGAAGGCGGCCTTGACGGCGCGCTGCGTGATTTCGTTGAAGGTCACGCGGCGGATGCGCGCGTCGTCGCCGATGTCGTCCGTCTTCGCTTTGGCGCCGGTCTTTGTTGTCTTTGCCCCCGTCTTCGACTTCTTCTTTTTCTTGCCGGACTCTTCGCCCAGTTCGTCGGCGAGGTGGGCAGCGATGGCCTCCCCTTCGCGATCCGGGTCGGGCGCAAGGTAGATGCGGTCAGCCGAGAGGGCCAACTTCTTCAGCCTGGCCAGGACTTTTTCTTTCCCGGGGATGACGACGTATTCGGTATCGAAATTGTTTTCGACGTCGACACCCAGGCTGCTTTTGGGCAGGTCTTTCACGTGGCCGAAAGAAGCATCGACCGTGAATCCCTTGCCCAGATACTTCTGAATAGTTTTCGCCTTAGCCGGCGATTCGACAATGACTAGACCTTTGGACAATGTTTCCTCAGTTTCGCGGTAATGGAATTCAAGCTAGCACGAATTGGCGGATTGCAACAACTGTGCGAGCCGGCTGGCTACTGGCTACTAGCTTCTAGCTACTGGCAATCAAGGACCTTCTCGCGTTGCTCGGTCTTGGGCTTGCGACCTTGCGGCTGAACTTTCTGGACCAGCGCAGTCAGCATCCTCTGTATCGCAACTACAGCCTGCTCCGCAACCCGGAAATCGGCTTCTTGCAGAAATCCCAGGTCCTTCGCGAGCAGCAAAGGATATTCGGTCTCGCTAGCGGAACCACGGGCGATTTGAAGGAAGCGCGTCATTTCGCCGTCCGAATGCCTGCCGCATCCTTCCGCGATGTTCGCTCCGATTGACGCCGCTGACCGACGCACCTGCGAGGTCAACCCATAGACTTCGTCTCGTGGGAACGCTCGTGTGAGCCTGTAGACGAGCATTGTCAGTTCGTGCGCCTTCGACCATACTCTCAGTTCCTTGAAGTCTTTCAACGTTGCCTCCGTTCGGCTGCTGGCTGCTAGCTCCTGGCTACTGGCAATCAGCCTGCTCGCTAGTAGCCAGAAGCCAGCAGCTAAAAGCTCTTCACAAAATTCTTTCCCGGCAACTGCTTCACTTTCCCGTTCAGTTCCAGCTCAAACAGCGCCGCGAAGATTTCCGAGGACGACATTTCGTTCTCCAGTAACTCGACCAATTGATCGATGTGCGTGGATTCATCGGCCTTGAGCAACTTGAGGATCTTTCTTTCGTGGGGCGAGGTCACTTCGTCCGGGAATAGAGATGCGGTTTCCGGTTCGGGAGATTCATTCTGCATGGCACTGAGCGCGACCTGCACGTCGGTCGGAAGCTCTTCCCACACGTCTTCCCAGGTGGCGACGAGTTTCGCGCCCTGCTTGATCAACGTGTTCGGTCCCCAGGAGTTCTTGTTGGTTACGTTGCCCGGGACGGCGTAGACATCGCGGTTTTGTTCGAGCGCAAGGCGGGAAGTGATGCGCGTGCCGCTGTATTCCGCGGCTTCGACGACCAGCACGCCAGCGGACATGCCGCTGATGATCCGGTTGCGGATAGGAAAGTTCTGCGGGGCGGGCGAGGTTCCAACCGGGAACTCGGTGATCAGCGCGCCACCGAGGGCGATGATCTGTTCCGTGAGCCGGGTGTTTTCCCTGGGGTACATGACGTCGATTCCGGTGCCAAGAACCGCGACCGTCTTTCCCTTGGCCGCGACCGCGCCGCGATGCGACGCGGTGTCGACGCCGCGCGCCAATCCACTGATGATCACCAGACCGCGCGCGGCCAGGTCGGTCGAGAGGCGTTCGGCCATGCCGCTTCCGTAAGGCGTAGGATGACGCGTTCCCACCATCGCAATGCCGGGCTGGGCCAGTACCTCAACGCTTCCTTTCACGAACAGGATTACGGGCGGGTCGTAGATTTCCTTCAGCCGTGACGGGTATTCGGGATCGCTCAGCGAAATAATTCTTGCGCCTGCCTCGGCCGCCTTCACGCATTCCTGCTGTGCCAGTTCGACCGACTTTCCCGTGGCAATCGACTGCGCGGAAACGGCGCGCATCCCCATGGCTTCGAGTTCGGTCAGGCTGGCATGGAAGACGCGCTCGGCTGTGCCAAAGTGCTCGATCAGTTTCTTGATGCGCGCGGGGCCGAGTCCCGGAGTCAGGGCCAGCGCCAGCCAGTACGTGCCTTCGCGAGAAGCGGGATTGGAAGCGGCAACGGCCACGCCGGAAATATTATTGGACATATGGCGTGACCCTAGCCTGCAACGGAAAAGGCTGTCAAGGATGGCGCGCACATCACTTTTGGTAGAATTCGTAAAGTGATGAGCCGGTTAAAGATCTCGGCTATTTCCTACCTGAACACGGCGCCTCTCATGTGGGATTTTGAGCATGCCGAGGCAGGCGCGGACCAAATTGCGAACTATGATGTTTCCTACACCATCCCCTCGGCCTGCGCCGAGGCCTTGCGTGCGGGAACGGCCGATATTGGCATCATTCCGGCGGCGGCTTATACGACGGTTCCGGATCTCGTCATCATTCCGGACGTGGCAATTGCGACACGGCGGGCGGTGCGATCGATCCTGCTGGTTAGCCAAAAGCCGGTCGATCCGTTGTGGAAGCAGGTGCGCACGGTGGCGCTCGATACTTCCTCGATGACCTCGGTTGCGCTGGCCAAGATTCTGTTTGCAAAATGGCTGGGCGGAGCGCGCGATTATAAGCCGATGGCTCCGGATCTCGACGCCATGCTCGCCGCTTGCGATGCGGCTTTGCTCATCGGAGACCCGGCGCTGCAGGTCGACCGTACCCGCTACTTCACTCTCGACCTGGCGGAGGAGTGGGTGGCGCGCACGGGAAAATCATTCGTCTTCGCGTTCTGGGCCATTCGCCAGCAGGCGCTTGCCGGACGCGATGCGGCGGCGATCGCGGAGGTCTTCAAGAAGTCTCGCGATCACGGCCTGTCGCCGCAAAGACTTGAAACCATCGCGCAGGAGTGGGCGCCGCGCCTCGGCCTTCCGGTCGAGGTTATTCGCGTCTACCTGACGCATAACATCCATTATTATCTCGATTCTCCGTGCCTGGAGGGCCTTGCGCTTTACTATCGCCTGGGCGCGGAAATCGGGGCGCTTCCACGGGCGCCGGAACTGCGCTTTGTCTAGAACTCATCGGATGAACAAGCCGCCGCCGGCATCCGGGAAATCAACCGGCAGAAGAATCTTCTTGATATTCAATCGCGCACCCGCCGGAGAATCAAAATGCCATGGACCATCTCCCTTACACATTCCCAACATAGTTGCGGGGTGAATGGATTGGGTGGTGCCCGGAGACGGAATCGAACCGTCACGTCCTGTTACGGACCCGGGATTTTAAGTCCCGTGCGTCTGCCAGTTTCGCCATCCGGGCAAATAGTTGTAATACACGAATTCTACAGCAGTGAATGCACAGCTCCATGGCTCGCGTCTTGGCTCGCGGCGCGGTAGGTGTCTCACTCCTTAGTGTCCATTGCAATCCCATGTGGACCCTGCCTCTAATAGCGCAGCATACGCTGCGATTCGATCCATCGCTATCCTGGATATTGACTTGACAAAGGAACATCATGAACTTCAACCTGCACTTCTGAGCCCAGATTGGAAGCCGGTGTATACTCTGCAGTCCGGCTTCCTTCAAGGCTCTTCACCAGGACACTCGCTCGGCGCGGAGGCGAATTTATGAGACGGTGTGGCAGGCTTAATTCTAGAGTGTACCGTTCGCAGGCCAGGATTCTCCTGCCTGGGATGACTATCTGTCTCTGGCTTGCCTTCAGCATAATCTTCGTCGCATCTTCCGCGGCCCAGACCGCCCAACCGCCGATCTCGTACCCCGCCTTGCCCAGCGAAACGCCGGCCAAGATCGAGCCTGTCACCAGCAGCTTCGATTACACCAGGCGCGACGTCATGATTCCCATGCGCGATGGGGTCAAGCTGCACACGGTCATCATCGTACCCAAGGGAGCCCAAGGCGCGCCCATTCTGTTAACGCGTACTCCGTACGATGCGAGCGGACTTACGAGTCACGCCGAGAGCTCGCATCTCGGCCCCATCCTGCAGGGATATGACAACGCCACCGACGTGATCGTTGGAGGCGGCTACATCCGCGTGGTCCAGGATGTGCGCGGCAAGCATGGCTCCGAGGGCGACTACGTAATCAACCGGCCGCTGCACGGACCGCAGAACCCGACCCCCGTCGATCACGCCACGGACACCTACGACACCATCGACTGGCTGGTGAAGAATATCCCGGAAACGAATGGCAAAGTCGGCATCCTCGGTATTTCCTATGACGGCTTTCTGCCCCTGATGGCGCTCGTCAACCCGCACCCGGCGCTCAAAGTTGCAGTGCCGATGAATCCGATGGTCGATGGCTGGATGGGCGATGACTGGTTTCATAACGGCGCCTTCCGCGAACAGGGCATGCCCTACATCTATGAGCAGGAGGCGACGCGAAGGTCCGACGTCAAGTGGTGGAAGAGTTACTTTGACGATTACGACATGTTCATGCAGGCAGGATCAGCGGGCGAACTCGGGCGCCTCCACGGTTTGGAGCAGGTCGGCTTCTGGCGGAAGATCCTGGAGCACCCGAGCTATGACGCCTACTGGCGCGACCAGGCGGTGGACCGCCTATTGGCCGCTGAACCGCTCAAGGTGCCTGTGATGCTGGTGGACAGTCTCTGGGACCAGGAAGACATCTACGGGGCCATCGCCGTTTACAAGGCAATCAAGCCCAAAGACACAAATAACGACAAGGTGTTCCTAGTGCTGGGCCCCTGGTATCACGCCCAGGAAATCGGCGACGCCAGCACGCTTGGCCCCTTGAAATTCGGCAGCGATACCGCGCTCTACTTCCGCCGGGAAATTCTCCGGCCATTTCTGGATCAGTATCTGAAAGATGGTGCGCCGAAAGCCGGGGTCGCGCCTGTTTCCGCCTTCGAAACCGGCACCAACAAGTGGCTGCGCCTGCCCGCATGGCCAGTTGGATGCGCAACTGGATGCGTTGTAAGGCCGACGCCGCTCTATCTGAATGCAGGTTTGAAGTTGAGTCTTGCCGCGCCCAGCCCCGGCGATGCCGCATTCGACGAGTATGTGTCGGATCCGTCGAAGCCCGTGCCCTTCCGCGCCCGGCCCATTGATGACACGTCTTGGTCGCGGTGGCTGGTGGACGACCAGCGCGAAGCATCCGGCCGCCCCGATGTTGTGGCGTTCGTCTCTGACGCCTTGACCGCGCCGGTAAAGATCAGCGGCCAGCCCGTCGCCAATCTGATTGCCTCCACCAGCGGCACCGATTCCGATTGGGTAGTTAAGCTGATTGATGTCTACCCTGACGAAGTGGCTGACCAGGCAGCGATGGGCGGATATCAACTGATGGTGTCGGCCGACATTTTCCGTGGCCGCTATCGGGAGAACCTGGAGACACCCAAGCCGATCGCTGCCGACATCCCGCTGCTGTACCGCTTCGCCCTGCCCACGGCGAATCACGTTTTCTTGCCGGGGCACCGCATCATGGTTCAAATCCAGTCGAGTTGGTTCCCGCTGTACGACCGCAATCCCCAGACCTTCATACCGAACATTTTCTGGGCAAAGCCGGAGAACTATCGCAAAGCCGTGCAGCGTGTCTACCACACACCCGGCCAGGCAAGCTTCATCGAACTGCCTCTGGTCGGAACGCGGGCGGAAGATCTGCCTGCCCAATTTTGACACTCCGTTCCGGACGTACACGTTGCGCTGAAAAGGAAGCAAACCCGGTGGTGTATGACATCTTTATTAAGCGGTGACGAAGCGATCGCTTGTGCGGCTTACGACGCCCGAGTCGCCCTCGGTACTGGCTACCCCGGCACACCCTCCACCGAAATTCTGGAAGCCTTCGGAGAGCTGGGGGGACACGCGCAGTGGGCGCCCAACGAAAAGGTCGCACTCGAAGTCGGCATCGGCGCCGCCTTTGCCGGCGCCCGCGCCATCGTGACCATGAAACACGTCGGCCTCAATGTCGCCGCCGACCCACTTTTCACGGTCGCCTACTCGGGCGTTCGCGGAGCTCTCGTGGTGGTCTCGGCCGATGATCCCGGCATGGCATCCAGCCAGAACGAGCAGGATAATCGCCGCTACGCGGTTGCGGCCGGCGTTCCGATGCTGGAGCCCTCCGATTCCCAGGAGGCTTACGACTTCACACTTTGCGCCATCGAGATCTCCGAGCGTTGGGGCTTACCCGTGCTCTTGCGCACGACCACGCGCGTATGTCACTCAAAAACCGTCGTACTGAGACGATCGGCCTCCGTGGCGCAACCTCGGCTAGCGGATTACGTACGCGACATTCCTTCCCGGGTAATGGTCCCCGCATACGCGCGCCCGGCACATCACCGCCTGCGCGAAAAGCTGGCACGCCTAGCGGAATGGAACGAAAACGAGGGGCCGAACCGCATAACGGCGGGCTCAACGTCGTTAGGGGTCATTACCTCGGGCATTTCCTACCAGCATGTGCGTGAGGCTGCACCCCAGGCGAGCGTGTTGAAGTTGGGCATGACCTATCCCGTGCCCGTCGGCTTGATGCGGAAGTTTGCTGCCGGCGTCGATTCATGTTGGGTCATCGAAGAGGGCGACCCGTACCTGGCGGAGGCAGCAGCCGTGGCCGGCATTTCCGTTGCGGCCAAGCCGGAGATGTTCCGTTTCGGCGAGTTGACGGTCGCTCGTGTGCGCCGCATCCTGGCTCGCGACGGTTCACCCGAGCCGAAACCGGTTTCCGGGAAGCCGCCCGCGCTCTGCCCCGGCTGCCCTTACCGTGCCGTGTACACCAGCCTGAAGAACCTGGACTGTATTGTCATGGGGGACATCGGCTGCTACACCTTGGGGGTGTTGCCCCCCTTCGAGGCGGTAGACGCTGCGCTCTGCATGGGCGCCGCCATTGGAATGGGACTTGGCCTGCGCCATTCCTTACCGCCCGAACAGGCGAAGCGCGTCGTCAGTGTGATCGGCGACAGCACGTTTGTGCACAGCGGCATTACCGGCCTGGTAGAGATGGTCTACAACCCGCCCCCCACCGGTCATGTGCTATTGATCCTGGATAACGGAACCACCGCGATGACCGGTTTTCAGGAGAACCCCGCCACCGGCCGTACCTTGAACCACGCACGGACCGGCAAGGTCGTATTCGAAGATCTGGCGCGCAGTTTGGGAGTCGGCAATGTTCATGTAATCGATGCGGCGGTGGATGCGCAGGCCTTTGAGGCTCTCCTTCGAAGTTGTCTGGAGAAATCGGAAATCTCCGTCATCATCTCCCGTCACAACTGCCTGCTTGCGGCGCGGTCCATCCGGGAATACGAGAGGTGCAATGAGGAACATGGTAACTAACATCGTGATCGCCGGGCTTGGCGGTCAGGGCGTGCTCAAGGCTTCCGACATTGTGGCCGAGGTCGCATTCAATGCCGGTCTGGACGTGAAGAAGAGCGAGATTCACGGCATGAGCCAGCGTGGCGGCTCGGTTTCGAGCGATGTGCGCTTTGGCGCGCAAGTCTTCAGTCCGATGGTGCCGGAAGGCGAGGCCGATTTCCTGGTGGTGCTCGCCACCGACCAGGTGCCCGTGAACGCTGCCGCCTTGCGGCCGGGCGGGGTGCTCATCGAGCCATCCCGCGTCGATGAGAACCGGCTGCGCAACAAGAAGAGCTTGAACGTCGCACTGCTCGGCGTACTGAGCCGGCATCTGGAATTTCCCGATGAAGCGTGGGTTGCCGCCATCCGAGGCAAGTTGCCGGAAGCTCAGCACGAAGCTAACCTCCAGGCGTTCAGCGTAGGCAAGGCAACCTTAGTCGCGGAAAACTGACGTTCATGCCCTGTTGGTCCTTTGTGGCAGTAATCTCGTACAGGTACTCGATAAACGACCTTACGGCACAGTTCCTGCCTTGCACTGGGGTGCAACCCTTTGCATGAGGAATAGAATCTTATTAGGTAGGAGCGCGCCGTCCTTGTGCATAGGCTCCTCGCTCGAAACTGCTCTCCCGCGTTCGAAGGGAGGTACGGATTATGAGCAGCTTTAATCTTCTTCGATCCCTCCTCGCATTGGCTGCTTTCATCGGTCTTGCGATCACGCCAAATCCAGCATTCGCTCAGCACGGTGGCAGCGGTCACGGTGGTGGGGGTGGCGGAAGTTCCCATAGCAGTAGCGGATCTTATGGCAGCGCGCGGCCTTCCGGCGGAAGCAGTGGATACCATGGCGGCGGTTTTCGTGGCAGCCGTTCGGGCGGCGGGTTCGGCCCATCGCGCGGTATGACCGGGCGAAGCGGCGAGTCTGAAGCTGGCCGCAGTTTCCGTTCGGAAGGAAATCGTTCGTCGAATGTTCGCCCCGCAATCGCCGATGGCCAGTGGCATTCGTTCGGCAACTCCGGTAGTTCCGCGCGTTTGGGCGAAGGACGCAATTCCGCAGGCTTGACAAACTCAGGCCTCTCCGCTCGTAATGCCGGAAGTCCCGACGGCGGCTGGCATTCTTTCGGCTCGTCAAGAGGCGCGGCGTCGGGCTTCAGTCGGGGTGGCGATGGTTGGAGAGGCGGTAGGGGTGGTGACGGCTGGAGAGGCGGTTGGCATGGCGACCATTGGCGAGGTGGTTGGGGCTGGGATCACGGTTGGGGCTGGGGTTGGGGCGTCGGCTTCGGATGGCCGTACTGTTGCGGCTACTGGGCACCGGGCTGGACGTTCGGCGCAGATCCTTGGTTGTACGATCCTTATGGGTACGCCTACCCCGATTATTACGGCTACGACTGGTCCGACAATCCGCCGCCGTACCGTCCAGATACGTCGGATAACTACGACTCGCCAGGAGACTATCTGAGCCCGACAAGCTCCACCTAGGTCTCTGACCGCTTGTTGATGTATCAACTTCGGGTGCCCCAGGTCCCGCTTTTGGGACCTGGGATCCGACGGCGCTCAATTGTGAAGCACAGAATCACGCGGTCAGAGACCTAGACGATCACCGCATTTTGCGCCCAGCAACTCCGCGGCTGTCGAAGTCGCCGCGCGCGGATGGCCGGCGCCGGCCTCATGCCGCTCCACTATCGACGAAAATTCCTTTGCCGGCTGCCCTACCTTTTCCCCTTATCTTTATCCTTGGCATCTTCCGTTGGTTCCACGGCTCCGGGCATCACCTTGAGCGGAGCCGAGCGCTGCTCTTCGAGTTCGGGATGCGGCAGCGGCTTGCGCGGCAGCATCTGGTCGCGCATGGCGGTGTTGTATACGAAAATAGCCTCCACGGTTGCCGCCTGCGCCAGGTCGCCGGGTTGCAGCCGTTCGTAGGTGTCCATGTTCGAATGATGCGTGCGCGACTCGTAGTCGAGACGGTCCTGAATGAACTGGAAGCCGGGGATTCCGACCGCATCGAACGATTGGTGGTCCGTGCCCCCGGTGTTGCGCGCGGTGATGGTGGTGACGCCGAGGTCTTTCAGCGGCTCCATCCATTGCGCAAAGACGGGGCCGACAGCACCGTTTTCTTGCAGATAAATCCCCAGGATTTTGCCCGTGCCGTTGTCCACGTTGAAGTAGCCGGAAATTTTCGGCTGCTCCGGTTCGATTACGAGAGGACCGGCGGGTTTGCGCAACCACTCGGGCTTCTCCAGTTGATCGGGAGCGGTCGAGAGCGGCGCGTATCCGAAATGCTGCTTCACGTAGAGGCGAGAACCAAAAAGTCCCTGTTCTTCTCCCGTCCAGAGACCAATGCGGATGGTGCGCCGCGGCTTGACTTGCAGCGCGTTGAGAATCCGCATGACTTCCATCGCCACCACCGCGCCGGCGCCGTTGTCGGTGGCGCCCGTCCCCGCCGCCCACGAGTCCAGATGTCCACCCACCATGACCACCTCATCTTTCAGCTTGGGATCAGTGCCGGGAATTTCGGCGATGGTATCGAAGCCATGCTCATGGTCGCCGAAGTACGCAACATCGACATTCATTTCGATGCTAACCGGCACATTAGCCTTAAGCAGACGATACACGCGTCCGTAGTTCTCTATGGCCGTCACTACCACGGGAAGCGGGTCGGCGTGATCGCGCTGATAAGTGGACATGCCCAGTCCCGCGCTGCCGTCGTCGAAGATGGTGCCGCCGGAGCCGCCGCTGTCGCGCCCATCACGGCTGGGAACAATGACCGCCACCGCATGCTCGGAGGCCAGAAACTTTCCCGCCTTATCGAGCAAGGCCAGCCGCTTTAGATAATCCTGAATCCAGTCTGCGTCATGTTTTTGCTTTTCCATGGGGAAGTCGGCAATCTTGGCCAGGTCCTTGTCGTCCATGCGCGTAAATAGCGGCTTATCCACCGGCTTCACCTCGCGCATCTCTCCCAGTAGAACGATTTTCCCGGCCAGCTTGCCTTTGTATTTGTCGAAATCTTTCTCGTCCTTGATCTCAACCCAAATGGCTTGGCCATTGACTGCGCCATTGGTGGAAGGCGACCAGGGCGCGGCTTGGGCGATGAAAACAGCCGTGTCCGGCGACGTCATCCGCACCCAGGTGTTGAGCTGCTGCCAGCCCATGCCAAACTCTCCCCAGTCTTCGAGATGAGCGTTGCTGCAACCCATCGCCGCCAATTGATCGCGCGTCCACTGGTTGGCCCGGCGCAGGTTGGGTGAACCGGTAAGGCGCGGGCCAATGCCATCCATCAGCGCGGAGGCAAAGTCCATCACGTGCGAATGCGTCAGGCCTTCGTCGCGAATGCGCTGGTACATGGCGTAGTCGAGATTCTCTTTTGCAGACTGCGGCAGTTCGTACGATGGCTTGTCCGCTTGGGCCGCCGCTGCTGCCTTCTCTTTGTTCTTGTCGGCGTCCTTGTCGGCGGCAAAGATGGACAAGGGAAGAGCAAAGCAAACAAACAAGGCAAGTCTGACTCTGAATAGGCTATGGCATCGCATGAATCGGTCTCCCTCCGGAAAAGTAACAAAGCAGAGTAGCAGATATGAGCAGAACTAGATCTCATAAATCGTTTTGGGAAGGGCACGGCTTCAGCCGTGCCGCCAAGAGCCAGCAAAGACGCGGGCTTTAGCCCCTGAGGGCTCCGCCAGTTTACTTCGCGGGTTCATTATATGAGATGGCTTCTAAATAGCGACCGCGAATCCGCGCAAAACTCCTGGAACATCCCATACAACTTTTCCCGAGCTTCCGGGTTCAATAGTATGTAGGGGTGTGATTAAGAGGAGGAGATCTTGAAAGTATCGCGCTTGCTTTATAAAGCAATCGGTTCCGGACTAGCGGCCAGAGCCGCTCTTTGTTGTGTGTTCCTTGTGATTGGCGCAGCAACGTTGGCTTGCGCCCAGAGTGGCGCCATGACTCCTTATCAGGGCGAATCGGACGGCGTCAGCGCCGGCGGAAAGTGGCTGGAGTTCGCCTCCACCGACAAGATGACGGGCGCGAAAAGGGTACGCTTTGAACTCCAGTCGGATAACTATTTTAAAGAGGATCCGGAGTACAAGCCCAGAGTGAATCTAATTTGCGACAATGGCAAGCTCAAGCTGGCGGAATTCAATCCAGGAGTGAGACTAGGTCCACCGAACCGCCCCCCCGGCTGGTATGGACAGATCCAGTGGGAGGTTATGGTTCGAGTTGACGATACGCACTACTTCAAAGGCTGGAACTGGATGCGCAGCCACTCTCTTTCCATGGACAAGGGCACGGTTCGGGGCGTGATCGGAGCCCAGGTTTTCAAGGTGGAACTCCCCACGCGGAGCGGCCGGCAGATTGCTGAGTTTTCTCCCGGCGGGCTGAATCTGGATCGAATCAGACAAGCCTGCGATCTGACGCCGAAGAAGCCGAGCAAGGATTAGCGTAGCGCCGCCGTCCCGGCGGCTGTCCGGCAGGCGCCCCTTCCGACTCCGTTCAGGGCGTGCTCGCGAGACGCCCGTCCCTCCACATGCACCCCCCCCGAAAGTCCTTCGCCACGCTTTACAATATTCGCATGGCTACAATCCCCGCCGAAATCCACGGCCAGCGTTACATCAGCCTCGCCACGTTTCGAAAGAGTGGCGTCGCTGTCTACACGCCTATCTGGTTTGCCGAAGACGACAACAAGCTCTACTTCATGACCAACAGTAAACTGGGAAAGTGCAAGCGCATCCGCAACAACCCGCAAGTCAAGATCGCTCCCTGCACCATGCGCGGAAAAATCACCGGTCCCGAATTCCCCGCAACCGTCCGCTTTCTGCGGCCGGAGGAGTGCGCTCGCGCCCGCCAGGCAATCAACCGGAAATACTGGCTCGCCCGTGTCCCATTCCTTTGGCGCAACACCGACACCTACTTCGAAATCACGCCGGCATCGGCATGATTTCTGCGCGCTGCAGCCAGCAGTTTCCAATTCGGGAAAGTCAGGGCAGTACCATAGGGCGCATGACATTTACGCTGGCTCCCCCACCCTGTTACCATCGAGTGTTGTCCTAGGCCCTTGCGTATTTCTTAAGGCAAGAAAAATTTCTTTTGGAGGCACCATGGCCGTAAAAATTGGCATTAATGGATTTGGACGCATCGGACGCAACGTTCTCCGCACCGCGCTCGCCGACAAAAACCTCGACTTCGTCGCGGTCAACGATCTCACCGATCCCAAGACTCTAGCCCACCTGCTCAAGTACGACTCCATCCTCGGCAACCTGCCGCACACCATCACCGCCGGCCCCGACAGTATTTCGATCGACGGCAAGATCGTCAAAGTCTTTAAGGAAAAAGATCCCGCGGCCCTGCCCTGGGATTCCGTCGGAGCTCAGATTGTTATCGAGTCCACGGGAAAGTTCACCGACGCCAACGAAGCCAAAAAGCATCTGCGGGGCAGCGTGAAGAAAGTCATCATCACCGCCCCCGCGAAGAACGAAGACTTCACAGTCGTACTCGGCGTGAACGAAGAGAAGTACGATCCCGCCAAACACCACATCGTCTCGAACGCTTCCTGC
>Ga0182014_10002154_pt1 | contig 25166 bp, 23 predicted proteins | sample 612S2DmetaG_FD_120489 | JGI IMG/M metagenome (GOLD analysis project Ga0182014, IMG submission 120489) | Permafrost microbial communities from Stordalen Mire, Sweden - 612S2D metaG | ecosystem: Environmental > Terrestrial > Soil > Wetlands > Permafrost | place: Sweden: Stordalen | collected...
ATCCCCATTCCCTCAGATTGCTTGGTGAAAACGCCCGCGCCACTGATGCTCGCGTCGAAATGACCATTGTCCTGGCTCAGCCCCAACGAAGTAAATAGGAACAAAGCTGAGGCCACTACACCTGCTCTTTTGAGCATTCGGTTTCCTCTCCACCTATGATTCTGATGTCCGCCCAACGCCGTTAAACGGCAGTGCTTCCCGCAGCATCTCATTGCTCTGGCTGAGGCTTATGATTCTGCAATTGTATCGGAAGAAACCGGATGCAGCGGACGCGAGCGGCGCGGCTGCTGCCCCCAGGCAGGGGGCTCGGCCTCCATTCAAACGGATCAGCATGCTAAAGATCCGGCTCTTCCTGCTCTACTCCGAACCACTTCTCTACCGCCCTCAGCTCTGTAGTCTTGCTGTAATTTGGCAGGCTCTCGACGAATACACGTCCGTATTGCTTCTTCAATATTCGATTGTCCAGAAGCACGAGCAGACCGCGGTCGTGCAGGGAACGGATGAGCCGGCCGAAGCCTTGTTTCAAGGTGATTACGGCGGCGGGCACCTGATACTGAAAGAAGGCATTGCCGCCCTCGGCATCGATGGACTTCACTCGCGCCGCCACCACCGGATCGCTGGGCACGGCGAACGGCAGCCGGTCGATGATCACACAACTGAGCTGTTCTCCCTGCACGTCGACGCCTTGCCAGAACGATGAAGTCGCGAACAGGACGGCGTTCGGCGTCAGGCGGAATTCCTCCAGCAGCGCGCTTTTCGGCGCATCGCCTTGCAGCAGCATGGGGAAATCGAGCTCTCCCAGCAAACGCTGGTACACGTCATTCATCTGTGCGTAGCTGGTAAACAAGACGAATGCCCGGCCACGCGTGATTTCTAGCAACCGACGGATACGGTCCGCCGCCTTGGCCGCAAATTGCGGCGTGCGCGGATCGGGCAGATCGGGCGGCACATAGAGCAGAGCCTGATTTTCATAATCGAAATGAGAAGGCAGAACAGATTCCCGCGTGTGCTCGAGCCCAAGCCGTCGCCGCATATACTCGAAGCCGCCGCCTACGGCGAGCGTCGCCGAAGTCAGCACGGCGCATTCCAGTTTGTCGAACAGGCAAGTCTTCAGAATGGGCGCAACATCAATCGGGGTGGCTTGCAGATAGACGTTGAGTTTGTCGCGGCCGCCGCGGCGCCGCTCGATCCAGAACACCGTGTTTGGGTCTTCCGATTCCATCAGGAAACCGAACTGCACCTGCAACTCCTGCGCGCGCCGGGCAAAATTGAACACCTCTTCAGGCTTCGAAGGCAGGTTTTCCAGTTCCGAGTTCAGCCGGGTAGACGATTGCTGCAAGGCCAGGAACTCGTCGCCGTTTTCCTCCAGGAAATCGCGGCGGTTTTCAAAGGAAAAGCGTCCGTCGCCCGGCGGAAGCAAAGAAAAGAAAAACATCGCACGCTCGCGCAGACTCTTCAGAGCACCGGAAATCGCCGCCGAAAGCATGTGGTTTCGCTGCAGCGACGCTTCCACATCACGGCAAAGGTCTTCGACTCGTCCATTGTTCACGGAGACGCCAAAATAACTGCCGGCCACATCTTCCAGTTCATGCGCTTCGTCGAAGATGACCGCGCCAACCTCCGGCAAAATACCCGCATCCGGCGCGTAGTCGGATTGCTGCTTGATCGAGAGATCGGCGAAAAACAAATGGTGATTGACGATGATGATGTCGCTCTCCATTGCCCGGCGGTGCATTTCCGTGATGAAACATTTATCCCACGAGCTGCACTTCTGGCCAATGCAAGCGTCGGAGCGTGCGTCGATCTTGTGCCAGAGCGCGCTGGCCTCGGGCAGTTCCGCGAGTTCCGCCCGGTCTCCGGTCTGCGTCGTTTTCTCCCACGCGGCAATTGCACGATAGTGCTCGATCTCTTCCAGACCGCTCAACACCGGCTGGCCGGTTAAGTCATAGAGTTTTTTTCGACACAGATAGTTATTGCGACCCTTCATGTAACAGACGTTCAGCCGGCCCTCGCTGTCGGGAAACAACGCTTGCTCAAGAAAAGGAATATCCTTGTGGAAGAGTTGCTCCTGCAGGTTTTTAGTGCCGGTTGAAATAATCACGCGCTTGCCCGATCGAATTACGGGGACAAGATAAGCCAGAGTCTTACCGGTTCCGGTGCCGGCTTCGACGATGAGATGATGTTTTTCCTCGAGGGCCTGCTCCACGGCTTGCGCCATCTGAAGTTGTCCGCGGCGAAACTCGTAGGCGGGATGGGTGCGCGCGAGCACGCCTCCGGGCGCGAAGAATTGATAGAGCGAGACAGCTTGTTTTTTAGGGCTAGGAGTGCTGGTGGAGGCGGGCTGCGAAGTTGGAGCCACGGAGTCTCTATAATAAGCCACGGCACACGTGATCGTTGCTTAAGCGTTTGACCCGAATCAATTCCAACTCGATGAGCGATCCGGTCACGGTTGGCGTTCCCACCATCGCAATCGTTGGGCGGCCTAACGTCGGAAAATCCACCCTGTTCAATCGCATCGTCGGTTCGCGGCGTGCCATCGTCGGCGATGAGCCGGGCATCACTCGCGACCGGCTTTACGGCGAAGCTCACTTCCGTGGACACCGCCTGCGCATCGTGGACACCGGCGGAATCGAACCGGAAGAAAAAGACTTCATTCCAGCAGAAATCTTCCGCCAGGCCAAGGTCGCGCTGGAAGAGGCTGACGCGATCATCCTGGTGGTGGACGGACGCAGCGAACTCACCTCGCCCGATCTTGACCTCGCCCGCCTGCTGATTCGCGGGGGCAAACCGTTGTTTCTCGCGGTCAATAAAATTGATAGCGACAAACAGCAATCGCTGACTGACGAATTCCATCGCCTGGGGATCAGAAAACTATTTCCCATTTCCGCCGAACATGGCCGCGGCGTGGACGACGTTCTCGAGGCAGTCTTTGAAGCCTTGAAGCTTGAGACCTTGAAGGTCGAAACCTCCGAGCCTGAAATTGCCGAACGCGATATCGCCCGCTTCGATGGGGAATCGTTCGATGAGGAAACGCAAGACGCGCCTGAAGCCGAAACTCCCGCCGAACCGAAGGAAGTCAAAGTTGCGATTATCGGGCATCCCAACGTGGGCAAGTCCACGCTGCTGAACCGGCTCACCGGAACTTCCCGCGCAATTGTGTCACCGATTCCGGGCACGACTCGCGATGCAGTCGATGAAGTGGTCGAGATCAACGGCAAGAGTTTCCGCTTCATCGATACCGCCGGAATTCGGCGGAAGGGCAAAACCCATCTGATGGCGGAAAAACTTTCCGTGGTGATGGCGCGCAAGCATCTCGAAGCCGCGGACATCGCGCTGCTGGTGATCGATGCCACCGAGGGCGTCAGCGCGCTCGACGCCACCATCGCCGGCTATGCCCACGAGAGCGGCCGGTCGGTCATCGTTATTGTGAACAAGTGGGATCTGGTGACGAGCGGTCAAAAGAAATCCGGACGCGATACCAAAGCGACGCGCATTCGCGAAAGCCAAAGTCCGACGGATCGCGCGGCGTACGAACAAAGAGTCCGTTACGACCTGAAATTCCTGAGCTACGCGCCGGTGCTGTTCGTCTCTGCGGCTACCGGTAAGGGGACAGAAAAAATTCTTCCCGCACTCGAAGAGGTTGCGCGCGAGCGCCGAAAACGTATTCCGACCGCGGAAATGAACCGCTTCCTGAAGTACGTGGATTTCGAGCGTGCTTCAGTCCCTGCGCGACAGCAGGTCAAGATCTATTACATGACGCAAGCGGGAGTGTCCCCGCCAACATTCGTTCTCTTCACGAACCGCAAGGTGAAGCTGCATTTTTCCTATCAGCGATTCCTGGAAAACCAACTGCGAAAAGCCTTTGGATTTGTGGGCTCGCCGATTTGGATCAAGAACCGGGCAAGAGATTGACGACGCCACTGCTAGCGGCCTGCGCGAACACGAGGGCGGCTAGATATGCTTTGTAGCTCTTGGCTATCACGTCACCTCGAGACGTGACTCCGGTCACTGAAGCGGCAGCTCGTGTTGGCGCACTGTTATCGCGTCCGCTTCCCGACGAGCAGCCCCCACCGGGACGCAGCTCCCACGTGAGGCGAATGACTCAAATTCCCTGGGAAAACTAGTTCCGCCCGAGAAATTCATTTTCGTGGAGGCTCGTCATGAAACACATTCGTACCTTGGTTTGGATTCTCTGTGCGTGCTCTGTATCTGTGGCATGGAGCCAGCAGGCAGCGCGCAAGCGCAGCGCCGGCTGGAGCGAGTTCCACATGACTGACATGGTTCGCCTGAATGCATCTGAGAACGTGCTTAACATCCACAATGTCGGGAAGCTGGTTGCGAAGTGGAGCTACACTGCCGGCGACGATGTGGAGTCCTCGCCTGCGGTGGTCAATGGGGTGGTGTATATCGGTTCGTGGGACAGGAGCGTACACGCGCTGAACGCCAACACTGGCGTCCAACTGTGGAGCTATGCCACGGGCGACTGGGTGTCATCGTCGCCCGCGGTGGCGAATGGGATGGTTTATTTCGGCTCGTACGACGGCAATGTGTATGCGCTGAACGCCAAGACTGGCGCCCTGCGGTGGAGCTACGCTACGGGCGGCTTTGTGTTTTCGTCGCCTGTCGTTGCCAGTGGGGTGGTTTATATCGCCTCGGGGGACTTCAAGGTGTACGCGCTGAACGCCAGCACTGGCGCGTTGTTGTGGAGCAGCCCCACGGGCAGCTATGTGTATTCCTCTCCCGCCGTGGCGAACGGGGTGGTGTATGTCAGCTCCCTCGACGATAACGTGTATGCGTTGAACGCCAGCACCGGTGCCCAGCTATGGAGATACGCCACCAGCTATTCGGTGTACTCCTCGCCGGCTGTGGCGAACGGGGTGGTCTACGTCGGCTCGGACGACGGGAATGCGTATGCGCTGAACGCCACCACCGGCGCCAAGTTGTGGAGCCACGGACTTGGTGGCGAAGTGTATTCCTCGCCGGCGGTGGCGAATGGGCGGGTGTATGTCGCGGCGAGCAACGGCGACGTCTACGCGCTGGAGGCTACGACCGGTGCCTTGGTGTGGAGCTACACCACCGGTGACTTCGTGCAATCCTCGCCGGCCGTGGCGAATGGCGTGGTTTATGTCGGCTCGTTGGACCACAATCTGTACGCGCTGAACGCCAAGACCGGCTCCAAGCTCTGGAGCTACACAACCGGCGGCATTGTGTATTCTTCGCCCGCCGTGGCAAACGGGGTCGTCTATGTGGGCTCGGGAGACAGCAAAGTTTACGCCTTCGGCCTGAAGTAGGTCGATGAAACGTGATTTCGGTAGACCGGGGCTGGCTTCGAGCCGTCTCACGGAGTCTCATCGCGGGCCTCAGTCCATTGGTCTGTTGTCAGCTCAAATGTTGATGCGGGCCACCAGTGCACAGATCCTTCGTTACTGGCCCGCGTCTTTGTCGATTTTGCTGGCGACTTTGACGCCGCTCAGGCCGCTGACATATTTGGCGATGCCGTGGTAGAGCGATTCGGCGATTTTCTGGCGGTATTCGGAAGTTCCGAGGCGGCGTTCGTCGCCGGGATTGCTGACGAAGGAAATTTCGGCGAGGATCGACGGCATATTGGCTCCGATGAGCACGATGAAGGGAGCCTTTTTCACGCCGCGGTCGCGCAGGCCGGGGTTCTTCACGGCGAGGCCGCTGTGCAGAGAAGTCTGCACATCGGAGGCGAACTCCTGGGACTCTTCGATCTTTTCTTTCAGCGCGATCTTTTTCACCAGGTCCTGCAGTTCGTGAATCGACTTTTCCGAGACCGCGTTTTCGCGGGCGGCGACTTCGAGCGCTTCGGGAGATGAGGTGAAGTTCAGGTAATAGGTTTCCACTCCGCGGGCGTCCGGGTCGTGACTTGAGTTCGCGTGGACGGAAACGAAAAGGTCGGCCGCTTCCTGGTTGGCGATGGCGGTTCGAGTTTCGAGGGGTATGAAGGTGTCGTCCTTGCGGGTGTAAATGACCTCGGCGCCGAGCCGGGTTTGCAGCAGCTTACCCAGACGGCGGCTGACGTCGAGCACCAGATCTTTTTCTTCGAGGCCATTGGGGCCGATGGTGCCGGTATCGTGGCCTCCGTGGCCCGGGTCGATGACGATTTTTCCGATCTTGAGGCCCAGGGCGCGGGTGAGAGAACGGTCGCCGCTGGCGGTGGGCTGGGCTTCGCGGACATCCAAATCAGTGGTTGGGGTTTTGCGCTTGCCCCTGGCGGTGGTGCTCCTGGCGTGGTCCGAGGTTGGAGGCGCGCTCGGAACTTGGCTGACGCTCGCGGGCTTGACCTTTGGTGAATCGACGCCGGGAGAGTCGAGCCTGGCAACTGTGTCTTTGTCTTTCGCTGCCGAAACTTTTGTGGCCGGATCTTTCGCCACGGGCTGGTCATCATCGTCGTCGACAATGGTTTTCTTCACGCCGTTGCTGATGACAACGGTGTTGCGACGAACCGGTTTATCGACGGCCGTTTTCGGCAGCGACGTAGGTTCTTCAGAGGCGGAAATTGAATCCGGCACAATTTTGTTGGTGGAGTTTTCGTCCTCCGCGGTCTCCGTGGTAGATGTGGATTCCTTTACGACCGGCGTTCCGGAAGCCGGTTTGTTATGAACGTCAATGATGAGCCGCGGCGGATTCGACTGCAGGGATGCATCGAACTCGGAGAGTTCATCGAGATCGAGCACCACGCGGGTGCGTCCGGCTTTGAATTGCGAGGTGCGGATCGCTTTCAGCAACCCATCGCTTACATCGAAGGTTTTGCCGGCAAGGCTGGGATCGAGCCTGGTATTCAGCAGATCGAAAAAAACGCGGTCGGGATGATCGATTCGTTGCGATTCATACTTGACGCCCTGTTCGAGATCAATCGCCACGCGGGTGTAGTCAGGCGTGGACCAATGACGGATTGCGATGACCCGCGACGGCTTTCCGTCCGCGATCTCGGCGAGGGCTGGCTTGGTCGAATCGTCTGGGGCGGCGGCGTCGCCGGAATCGGAGTTTGTGTTGGACGCTTTGGAATCCTTGCTCGCGGCCTTATTCGCATCCCTGGGTCTGAGGCGGGCTTGCGGCTGCGCGGGTGCGGCGATGGCTTGGCGCGCGGCGTCGGCGAATTGGTTGCGCGGATAGCGGCGCAGAAAATCCTCGAAGGCGGCGTCGGATCGAGTCTTGTCGTGGAGGTCGTCTTTATAGATTTCGCCAATCCGGAACAGGGCGTCGAAGCGGTACTTGCTGCCGGGATACTCGCGGCGCAGGAATTCGTATTGCTGAATGGCGGAGCGCAGGATGTCGGGATCGTTGAAGCGTCGTCCCATTTCCTCGGTCATCTGGGCGGCGGCCACGACGCTGGGATCGGCTTGGCCTGAAGTCGGCGCGCCGAGGTAAATGCGGCGATAGGCATCGATCACGCGCTCATAGTCGGGGCGGGTGCGGTCGGCTGCAGGCCGGGCTTCCAAGGCTTCCTGCAGCTGTTCGGCGGCGGCAAATTGCGCGTCGGCCCAGCTTTTGGATTTATGGACGCGGGCGTGAGCGGCGATTGCAGGCAGCAGCAGCGCGGCCACGGCCAGGGTCCAGCGCAGCGTGCGTTGCATCTGATTGGAGTTCTTCAATTGAACGGCCCGTAATCGCTTTTACAAAATTCGCACATTGAAGCCTGGGAGAATTTTTGCCTCAGGGGCTAAAGCCCGCGTGTTTATTAGCCGTTACCGGCACGGCTGAAGCCGTGCCCTCCCGAAAAATTAGTCCGTGTTGCTGATGTGAAGCACGCCCCGGGCATCCCGCTGCACGTGAATCGGCTCGTGCAATGGGTTTTGCAGGAAGCGCGTGCTTATGTCCGATCCTCCGTAATACAGCTGCGTGATCCGGTTCACGTAGTTGCGGGTTTCGGCAAAATGCGGGATGCCGGCGCTGCGTGCCACGGCTCCCTCACCCGCGTTATAGGCGGCGAGGGTCAGCTTCACGTCGCCTCCGTAGTTTTCCATGAGCTGCTTAAGGTGACGAACCCCGGCGTCGACGTTTTGTTGCGGATCGAAGGGATTGGCCACATTGAGCTGCCGTGCGGTCTGCGGCATGAGCTGCATCAGTCCCATTGCGCCCTTGCGGGAAACGGCATTGGGATTGAAGTTCGATTCCACCTTGATGACGGCCCGCACCAGGTTGGGATCGACGTTATGGCGCGAGGCCGCCTGGTCGATGGCGGCATCGATATCCTGCGGGCTGAACGCTTTGCCGCGAACAAAGTTGGCGAGTGGCGTAGCCGAGCCTTCGGCGGGCTGCTCGCCGAGATAGTGGTTTACCTCCTCCGCCGCCGATCGAGCGGCCCGGATGTTGGCCGAAGGAACCGGCTTCCATCGGTGCTCGGTGGCGCTCCAGAATGCCAACGAGTTTCGCCGGATGGGAGTTTCGGTGCGCTTGCCGGTGACCACCGGAAAGGATTCGTTGACATAGACTTTCCGGCCGTTGTTATCGGTGCTGCTGGTGATCGCTGTGTTGGCACCGCCAGAAGCGGCGTCTGCCTGCAGGTATGGCGTTGCGAGCGAAAGGAAGGTCGCGATTACGGGAGTAGCCATCAGGGCGAGTTGCAGGTGCTTTCGCATAGCCGGGTGTCAAATCATCGCGAGGACGGTCACCGAGCGACCATCAACGTCATGCATTCCGGCGCAGACAAGAAAATTCCACGCCTTCCCACCCGGAACCTGACAGAGAATCGTAAAACCAGAGTGTATCGATTATAGGTTGGCAGAGGGTGGGGGGCAACTTACTAAAGGGATGTTGAACCACGGTGGTAATCTTTGTAAGCTATTGAAACAAAACCTGTTGTGTATCGGTTAAGGACAGTTACTCTACCTGTCTGGTTGGGGAGCTTGAATGCGGAGCCGTTCTCGGGCGACCACAGATTTGGACGAACGAGGATGCCCGTCCTCCACAAACTTTCCCGGCTGTAGTAGGCTGCCTGTAATTCCCCATGAGCGAACTGGAAAAGCGCGAACTGGAAGCGTTGCAACGCAAAACGCCGGACGCGCTGATGCTTTATGGCTTCTGGTATCGCGCCCTGCCCAGCGGACAGGTCTCGCGCAACCGGCTGCATAAGGCCATGCTGCTGGAGACGCCTCTGGTCATCGGACGCGATCGCGAGGGCAAGGCGTTTGCCTTGCGCGATGCCTGCCCGCATCGCGGTATGCCGCTTTCGTGTGGCCGGTTCGATGGCCAGCAGTTGGAGTGCAGTTATCACGGCTGGAAGTTCGACGCTCACAGCGGACAGTGCCGGCTGATTCCTTCGCTGACTTCCGATCAAGAGCTGAAAGTCGACCGCATCTATGCCGGCAGTTATCCGTGCGCGGAGAACGATGACTACGTTTGGGTATTCATTCCCGAGCAGCTTCCAGCGGGCGCAGGTTTTACCAAGGCCGTGGAGCCGTCGCTTCCCGCGCCGCGCGTTCCGATTTTTGGTGGAAAGTATCAGATCGCTTACCTGACTGCGGACCTGCCGTGCAGCGTGGACCACGGCATTATCGGACTTATGGATCCGGCGCATGGGCCATTTGTGCATCAGGCGTGGTGGTGGCGCAGCCGGCACAGTATTCACGAGAAGCAAAAGAATTTCGAGCCGATTCCCATGGGCTTTCGCATGAGCGCGCACACGCCCAGTTCGAACAGCGCGCCTTACAAACTGCTCCGGCTTTACGCGGATGCGGACTCGATTACGACCACGATTGATTTTGTTCTGCCTAACTTCCGCCTGGAAACCATTCGGGCGGGGAAGTATTGGTTTTCCAGCTTGACCACGGTGACGCCCATTACCCGCAGCCAGTGCCGTATCGACGTAGTAGCTTGCTGGAATATTTTCCGCTGGGTTCCTTTTGGATCAGCGCTGCTCAAGTTCGTGTTTGCGAAGTTTGTCGAGCAAGACCGGCAGACGATGGAGGATCAGTCGGAAGGCTTGAAGCACAATCCACATCTCATGCTGATCGACGATGCGGATCGTCCCGCGAAATGGTATTTCCAGTTGAAGGCGGCGTATCTGGAGTCATGCCGTGCGGGCGGAGAGATGAGGCATCCCATGATCGGGCCGGTTGCGTTGAAGTGGAGAAGCTGAACGTCTGGGGTGGGCCACTCCGGGTGGTTTTCTACCACAGAGGCGCAGAGTCACAGAGGAAAATCAAAGAACTTCTCTGTGACTCTGTGCCTCTGTGGTATTGGGTCGAGTCAGAAATCACTCATCCTTGACCAGCCAATCCATCGCCTCTTCGCGGGTTTTGAATGTGGGCAATTCGCGCTGGGAGAAAACTTTGATGTGTTCGTAGAACACCTGCGGTAGATTTTCCGTTCCCACCCACGCCGACTTTTTGAGATGAGGGCGGTCGAAAACCGTGCTTTCCTTAAGGCTGGTGACGGTCGCGCGATCGAACTGAGCGCCCGTGAAATCCGCAAGCAGCAGAACCGAGCCGCGCGGCTCGGGCATGACATGTAGAGGGACTTGGCGGGAAATCTTCAGCAGTTCGGCGGCCGAGCAGTTGGATACATCCACCAGCAGGATCTGCTGACCCTGATGCGTGATGAACCGTATGCGGTCCTCCATAGGAGTTTCCAACCCGCAGCCCCCGCGCCGCACGAGAAGACAGAGTTAAAAGTTTCACCCCAACAGCATTTCGATTACGTTATATACCTCGGCGAGGGCGGAGTCCAGCGCTGCCGGTTCTCACCACACTACCTTGAGTCCCTGGTAGAGACCAAACTTCTCATCCGGCGTCGTCACCGGAATCTGCTCGGACAGAGCCTGGGCAATGATTTGCCGATCAAAGGGATCGCCGTGATGGAGCGGCAACCCGAACAACTGGAAAGCATGCTCGGCGGAGAAGGGCAAGGTTCGAATGTCCAGATCCTGAAGCGCCTGACGCACGGTGGCAGCCGACAAATTCAGCTTGCCAAGGGCCGCCTTGATGGCGATCTCGGCCAAAGAAATTGTGCTTAGCTCCAGAACACTTCGGGGGTTCTGCAGTGCGGCGGCTGCGCGTTTGCTGAGCCGCTCGGGGGATTCGACCGCATAGATGAGAACTGCCGTATCCAGCAGCAGACGCACTTTAAAAGCGCCCCGCGAGAAACTTTTCCACTTCCTCGTCCGTCATGGGCTTCCACCAGTTGGGATCGAGGATTTTAATTTTGCCTTTCAGCGTGCCCAGAGTGCGTTTTTTGCGGGCGGGTTTTTTGGTGCGGACGATATCCACCACGGGTACGCCGCGGCGGCAGATGGTTACTGGTTGCCCGTCTTCGACGGCCTTGATCAGTTCCGGCAGCTTGTTCTTGGCGTCGGCTACGCTGACTTGCATGAAAGTATTATAGCTATCTGAGATAGCTATGTCAAAGATGGTCGTGCAGGGCGGACGTAGCTGTCTGCCCGCTATGATTTTGGCGGGTGCTTCGTTTGCGGGAATCGCAACGCAGAGGCTCAAACAACTTCAAAACAGCGGACCGGAGTGTCCACCCTCCATAGACTAGATCAACATGGATTCCACAATGCCGTACGCGTCGGCGAGGGCGGAGTCCAGCGCTTCGGGGTTTTTGCCGCCGGCTTCGGCCAGATCCGGCCGGCCGCCGCCTTTGCCGCCAACTTTCTCCGCCACTTTGCCAATGACCTTGCCCGCCTGGATGCGGCTGGTCAGGTCCTTGGTGACTCCGACGATGAGCGAGACGTTGCCGTCGTTGGCTGAGCCCAGCACCACCACGCCGGAGCCCAACTTGTCGCGGAGTTGGTCGACCAGGGTGCGCATCTGGGCGCGTTCGAGATTGTCTACGCGATGGGCCAGCACTTTGACGCCGTGGATATCTTTGATTTTGTCGGTGACCGAAGCGACTGTCGATGAGGCGGACTTCATTCGCGCCTGATCGAGTTCGCGCTGCAGGCGCTTGATCTCGGAGTCTTTCATCCTGAACTCTTCATGCAGGGCGGCAGGTAGGCGCCAATGGCTTTCCTGCGTGAATTGGTTAATGGAGCCGTCCACTTCCTCAATCTTTGGAGAAAGTCCCTTCCTGTCCGTTACGACCCACCTGCGGGCCTCTTGCTCGGTGGCATAGGCCTCGCGGAAGTGTTGTACCGAGTCTTCGCCCGTCACGGCTTCCACGCGGCGCACGCCGGACGATACGCTGCCTTCTTTCAAAATTTTGATCTGACCGATTTCTCCGGTGGCATTAGTGTGCGTGCCTCCACAGAGTTCGGTGGAGAAGTCTCCGATTTTGATGACGCGGACCCGGTCTCCGTATTTTTCTCCGAACAGTGCCATCGCTTTGTATTCGTTGACGGCGACATCGATGGGCACGTTCTCGATGACTTCGACCTTCTGGTTGCGGCGGGCTTCTTTGTTGATCAAATTCTCGACATCGTCCAACTCTTCCTGGGCGACGCTGGCGAAGTGCGAGAAGTCAAAGCGCAGATGGTTGGGTGCGACTAACGATCCCGCCTGCTTCACGTGTTTGCCCAGAACTTCGCGCAGTCCAGCTTGAAGCAGGTGCGTGGCCGTGTGGTTGCGCATGGTCGACTCGCGGAGGTCGGCGTTGACGACGGCATCGACTTTGTCGCCTATGCGCAGGGTGCCCCACCCTTCCGCGTTCTTTGCGGAGGGTGGGGATTTTACGATAACCTGGTGCGCCCGCACGCCTTGAATTGGGGAGTAGCAGCCCTTCACATCGGCGACAACGGTATTGTGATCGTCGGAGTAGAGCCACCCGCGGTCGCCGACTTGCCCGCCGGATTCGGCGTAGAAGGGCGTGTGGTCGAGGATGATTTCGCCTTCGTCGCCGGGCTTGAGCTGCTGCGCGCCTTGACCGTTGTGGATGATGGCGAGGACTTCGCATCCGTCCGACCGAGTCTGGCGGTAGCCTTCGAATGTGGATTTCGGAAGCTGCTGGTATGCGGGATTGGCAGTTTGCTTCGCTGCGCCTTTCCAGGAGGCGCGAGCGCGTTCGCGCTGCTCAGCCATTGCGCGGTCGAAACCAGCTTGGTCGAACGCGATACCCTGGTCGCGGGCCGCATCTTGCATGAAGTCCAGCGGCATGCCGAAGGTATCGTAAAGCTTGAACGCCTCCTGCCCTGACAGTCTGCTCTCGTCAATTAGCGCTTCCAGTTTCTCGAGGCCAACGTTCATGGTATGGCCAAAGCGAGTTTCTTCAACGAGTACAGTTTTGGAAACGCGCTCACAAGTTTCATTTAGCTCTGGATACGCGTCCTGCATAAGATCGCGGACTGCAATGACCATCTCACTGAGAAAGGGCTTCGTTTGTCCAAGAAGTCGGCCGTGGGTCAGAGCGCGTCGAATGATCTTTCGGAGCACGTAACCGCGACCCTCATTCGACGGCAGCACTCCATCGGAAATCAGAAATGTCGCTGCCCGTGAGTGGTCCGCAATTACTCTCAGAGATGCGGCGGATTTGTGGCTTGAACCCTCTGCCGAGCTTTGCTCGGCCGGGCGACCGGGGGCGGAAGTCCCCACGTGAGTGTTGGTGGTGCCTGTCAGTTCCCCCGCGCGTTTGATGAGCGGGGTGAACAAATCTGTGTCGTAATTCGAGATCACGCCTTGCAGTACCGCCGTCACTCGCTCCAAGCCCATGCCCGTATCAATCGATGGCTTGGGCAAAGGATTCAGCTTGCCGGTGGCGTCTCGGTCGAATTGCATGAAGACGAGGTTCCAGATTTCGACGTAGCGTCCGCAGTCGCATCCAAATGCGCAATCAGTGTGTCCTTGGTCGGACGCCGCCGGGCCCATGTCGTAGTGGATTTCGCTGCACGGGCCGCAGGGGCCAGTGTCGCCCATTTGCCAGAAGTTTTCTTTGACGCCGAATTCGAAGATGCGGTTTTTCGCCACTCCCCGCGCAGTCCACAGGTCGTAGGCTTCGGCATCGCGAGGTACGCCGCCTTCGCCGTTGAAAATCGTCACGTAGAGTTTGTCTTTTTCAATGCCAAACCACTCAGGCGAAGTGATCAACTCCCAGGCGTAGGCAATAGCTTCTTTCTTGAAATAATCGCCGAAGGAAAAATTGCCCAGCATCTCGAAAAACGTGTGATGGCGGTTGGTGAAGCCGACGTTTTCGAGGTCGTTATGTTTGCCCCCGGCGCGCACGCATTTTTGCGACGTCGTGGCACGTTTATAGTCGCGAGTTTCGAGGCCGAGGAATACGTCCTTGAACTGGTTCATGCCCGCATTGGTGAAGAGCAGCGTGGGATCGTTGGCCGGAACGAGGGACGAGGAATGGACTTCTTTGTGTCCGTGCTGGACGAAATAGTCCAGGAATTTGCGCCGAATTTCAGAGCCGGTGGGCATGGAAAATCAATTCTAAATTAAAAACGCAGAGGACACAGAGGCCGCCCACGGACGTCCTGTGTTCGCAGGAGTCTGCGGCCTCGGTGTACTCTGCGTTTCTTTCTTCGTGGAACGATCTACTTCACAGCGTCTTTGGTTTTGTCGGCGGCTTTTTCAACTCCTTTGCCGGTATCCTTGGCGCCCGTCTTGACGGCGTGTCCGGTTTTCTTCGCCGCAACCTTGGTTGCATGTCCTGTTTTGTCGGCAGCTTTCTCCGTGCCTTTCGCCGTGTCCTTGGCTGCGACTTTGGTGTCGTGACCTACGTCTTTTGCTGCCTTGTCGGTATCATGTGCGACGTCCTGACAGTATGCGAACGACGCTGAACACAGGAACGCTGCTGCAAGAATTGTTGCCAATTTGGATTTCATGTTGCCCTCCGTTGGTTTGATGAAAGTGATTGGTGGAGTATGTAGCATTCGACACGCAAAATGCAAGAGTGATCGAGGCACGCAGTGCTTGCAGCCCCGGCTCGTCACTCCAGTTCTCCCTCGAGTGCGCTGAGTGTCTCGTCATCCACGTCCCAATTCTTGAGGATGGTGAAGATGGTCTTCGAGGCGAATCCAGCGCGCGTGAGCTGGCGAAAAATCCGGGCGGCGTGCTTCTGGTCTTTCGGTTTCTGCAGCCGCTTGCGCTTCAAGTATTCGCGGGCTTGTTTCTCGTCACTCACTTCGTCGTAGACGGCATCGACTGCCTTTTCGATGACTTCGCCGTGAACTCCTTTTGCCTTCAGATCGGTAATCACGCGGCGCCGGCCAAATTTTTCGTTATCGCGGCGAAAGGAGGAATACGCGGCCGCGTAATGAGCATCGTTGAGGTAGCCGCGATCTTTAAGGCGGCGGATGACAAGCTCCATCAGCGTCTGTCCGTATTCGGTGTCCGCCTCCACGCGCGGCCGCAACAGACGCTTCAGTTCCGCCACCGAACGGGCGCGGCGGGCAAGGGCACCGACGGCGTATTCGTAGAGTTTGTTTTCGGATTCGGTTTTCTTCGGGCGAGCAAAAGCCATGGCTTGTAATACGTTAACCTCGCCAGACGCTCTTGCGGCGAGGAAGTATGCATGCAATTACGTTACAACTTTTTACTTTGGTTGTGGTGACATTGGGAACTTTCTCCCGTCTATTTGCGTAAATAAGAAATGTGTGAGGAACCAGTCATGCTGACCATCGATGTGGAAAAAACGGGCGATGTAGCGGTTGTGAGATGCGCGGGGCGGATTGTTCGCGGCGTGGAAGTGCGCACGCTGAGAAATGCGGTCTTCACGGCCAGAGACATTCGTATTGTGGTGATCGATTTATCGGACGTGGAAATGCTGGATGCCGGCGGGCTGACCGCGTTGCTGGGTCTGCAGCGATGGGCGGAGAGCCGCAAGGTGCAACTCAAGCTGGTGAATCCCTCGCATTTTGTCGGCGAGATTTTGTCGCGCACCGGGTTGGATCATGTGTTCGAAATTTCCAGCTTTGAGCATGCGCTTTTCGTTCTGAGTGCTCCGAATTGCCACCACTCCCGATACGCGGTTTGCTAGCCGCAAACAGATCTTCACTGGGCCGGAACTTTCCTTGGGTTTGAGGTAGGTTCTGGCCCTCCTCCGAAAAAAGAGAGGGCGCGCCGGGCGCGCCCTCAAGTGTTGCAGGAGGAGAAATCAGCGGCCGCCATAACCGGTCTGCTGCATGGCGTTCTTGGAGATGTCGCTGGTGGAGGAAATGCCCGACATGCGCAGCTTGAAGTCGTCCGCGTTAGAGGCGCTCTCCAGCGCGGTTTCGTAGTTAATCAGCCCTGCCTGGAACAAGTCCCACAGAGATTGATCGAAGGTTTGCATGCCGTACTGTGAAGTTCCGGCGGAGATAGCGTCGCGGACGGAGCGCGTCTTTTCCGGCACCAGAATGCATTCCCGGATGTACGCGGTATTGATCATGACTTCGACCGCGGGCACGCGGCCGTCGCCGTCGCAACGCCGAACCAGGCGCTGGCTGATCACGGCTCGCAGCACAGCCGCAAGCTGCAGACGAATCTGCTTCTGCTCCGGCGGCGGGAACACGGCGATAATACGGTTGATGGTTTCCACGGCGTCGAGGGTATGCAAGGTAGAGAAAACCATGTGGCCGGTTTCGGCGGCGTGCAAAGCGGTGCCGATGGTTTCGACGTCGCGCATTTCGCCGACCAGAATGACGTCGGGATCCTGACGGAGCGAAGCCCGCAGAGCTGCCGAGAACGATGGCGTATCCACCTCGATCTCGCGCTGGTTTACGTAGCCTTTCTTGTCGCGATGCAGGAATTCGATTGGGTCTTCGATAGTGATAATGTGTTCGGCGCGAGTGGAGTTAATGCGATCCACCATGGCCGCCAGAGTTGTGGATTTGCCCGAACCCGTGACCCCGGTGACCAGGATCAGGCCCCGCGGCATGTCGCAGACCTGCTCCACGATCTTGGGAAGGTAAAGCTCATCGAGGGCGCGGATTTTAGTGGGAATGACGCGCAGCACCAGCCCCACGTTGCCGCGCTGCTGGAAAACGTTTACACGGAAGCGGCCGAGTCCGGCCACGCCGTAGGCCATATCGATTTCCGTGCTCTCTTTAAACTTCTGTTTTTGCCTGGCGGACATCATGCTGAAGGCCATGGTCAGCATGTCTTCGGCGCTGACGCGAGGCTGGTCGGTCAGCGGCGTCAGGTCGCCGTCAATCCGCAGATGAGGATAATTGCCGACCTTCAAGTGTAAGTCGGAAGCGCGCCGCTCCATGGCGATGCGAAGCAGATCATCAATATTCATTTGAAGATTCCCCAGGGGTCAATTTGTATGATGAACCCAAACCACGCCTAACCCAAGATGACCGAAGTAATGGGGAGTCTCGGCCATTCAACAGGGTGAGGTCCGGCGAATTCGAATTGACTTAGTTCATGGACTTAGTCTACGATGAAGGCCGTGCAAGTCAATATTCATGAGGCGAAAACCCACTTGTCACGCCTTCTGCAACGCGTGGCCGAGGGGGGAGAAGTTACCATCGCGCGCGCGGGAGTGCCGGTAGCCAAGTTGATAGCAGCAAGCTCGCAGAGCAAGTCGCGCCCTATGGGCATGGATCGGGGCAAGATCTGGATGGCGGAAGATTTCGACGCTCCCGACCCGGCGCTGGAAGCCCTGTTCTATGACGCGCCGGTGACGACCGCGCCCGCGCGCAAAAGAAAGAAGAAGCGGTGACCTATTTGCTCGATACCGGCGTCTGGATCTGGAGCGTCGGTGAGCCGTCACGAATCTCGCGCAAGGCGCGCGAGGTGATGGCCGACCTCAGTCAGGCGGTGTTTCTGTCGGCAGTCACTTCCTGGGAAGTAGCCATCAAGGCGGCGTCAGGCAAGTTGCGCCTTCCGGAGCCGCCGGATCTGTATGTTCCACGGCGCATAGCAGCCCAGGGGCTGCGTCCGCTTGCGGTGTCTCACGCCCACGCCTTGGCGGTCTTCGGGTTGCCGGCGCATCATCGGGATCCGTTTGACCGCCTGTTGATCGCGCAAGCGAAGGTGGAGGACATGACTCTCATTAGCGCCGACCGGATCTTCGACCGGTATCCTGTACAACTACTTTGGGCTGGGCAGTGAAAAAAGCCGCCCCGCGGGGCGGCTTCTGAGCTGTTTTGCAAAGCCATCAAGCGGCGCTGGTCTGCGCCGGCTCTCCCTGCCAGGGTTCGTCGTAGCTGCCTCCGTAAATCGAAGGGCACTTGGAGCCCATGGGACGGAGATAGGTTGAAAGCTGTCCACGATGGTGAATGCCGTGATTGTTCACGAATCCCAGATAGTAAACGACGGGCAGAGTGAAGACACCGTAGAAGTCCACCGGCGTGAGCAGCTCCTCCGCCGACATGGCCCGCACGCGCTCGATCGCGCGGGGAAAGTTTTCCCCATACCAGGAAACCAGTTCGGCGGAAGTCTTGGGTTCGTCTTTGAAGCGAGGCTCCATGGTGAACTTGTGATCGGCTATCTCGTCAAGCATCTGTACATCGGTAGACGCCAGATGCCAGGCAAGATCTCCGGCGGTGCGGGCGTTGGAATCGGGCTTGTAGTCACGCTGGGTATCGGGAACTGCGGCCAGAACTTTCTTGGTGGCTTGCAGTTCGTTGGCCAGGCCCATGAGCATTGTGTCGCGATAGGCGATGGCGAATTCGGGAGTCGGACCTTGCTGTGGTGCTGCCATTTGTTCTCCTTCCTCAGACTGTGGATTCTTATGTTACATCGACTGCATCGGAGCTACGGGACCAACTTGAACACCGTCCCGTAGCCGTTACCACCCTCTTCGGTCGTCCCATAGAGGTTCCCCTTCTTATCGAAGACGAGCCCAGCGAAAGGATAAGCCCCGTCCGTGCAGCCGCTTTGCGAGCAGAAGCTGTAAAGCACGGTCTCCTGGCCCGACGGAGTCACCTTGAAAACGGTGCCGTAGCCGTTAGCACCACCCTGCTCGGTCGTCCCATAGAGGTTCCCCTTCTTATCGAAGACGAGCCCAGCGAAAGGATAAGCCCCGTCCGTGCAGCCGCTTTGCGAGCAGAAGTTGTAAAGCGTTGTCTCCTGGCCCGACGGAGCCACCTTGAAGACAGTGCCGTTGCGGTTACCACCACCCTGCTCGGTCGTCCCATAGAGGTTCCACTTCTTGTCGAAGACTAGTCCTGCATAAGGCTCCTGCCCGTCCACGCACTTGGTTTCCGAGCAGAAGCTGTAAAGCACTGTCTCCTTGCCCGACGGAGTCACCTTGAAAACGGTGCCCTCGCTGTTACCACCACCCTGCTCGGTCGTCCCATAGAGGTTCCACTTCTTGTCGAAGATTAGTCCTGCGTAAGGATTACCCCCATCCGAGCCGCGGGTGAAGCTGTGAAGCACCTTTTCTTTGCCCGATGGGGTCACCTTGAAAACGGTGCCGAGGTTGTTACCGCCGCCCTGCTGGGCCGTCCCATATAGATTTCCCTTCTTGTCCAAGACGAGTCCTGCGTAGGGATAAGCCCCGTCGGTTCCTCCAGTGAAGCTGTAAAGCACTGTCTCCCCGCCCGAGGGAGCCACCTTGAAGACAGTGCCGTGGGTGGACGGACCGCCGTAGTAGGTCGTCCCATAGAGGTTCCCCTTCGTGTCGAAGACAAGTCCCGCGTAAGGGCTAGCCCCGTCTGGGCTCCCGGAGAAACTGTAAAGCTTTGTCTCGTTGCCCGACGGAGCCACCTTGAAGACAGCGCCGTAGCCGTAGTCTCCGCCGCCGATGGCCGTCCCGTAAAGGTTTCCCTTCTTGTCGAAGACGAGTCCTCCGTAGGGCCCAGCCCCGTCTGTGCACTCGTTTTGCGAGCAAAAGCTGTACAGCACCGTCTCCTTCTGGGCCCATGCCGCGCCCAGTAAAAGGTTCACAGCGAGAAACGCGAGAGTGGCGTTCCTTGTAAGACGAGGTATTCTTAGAAGCATTGTGTCTCCTCAGAATCCGTGGTTGTTCGATATAGTGCCCTTGTGCTCAGGGAAACAGCACTATGGGATTTCAGTCCCTGGCCTACACCGTGACCGGTTGCTTGCTGCCTACCGGCACCGGCGTGAGCCAGCCGAACCGGTCGGCCTTTTCGCCGCGCACAATGCCGAAAAACTCCTTCTGAATTGCTTTCGTGATCGCCCCGGTTACGCCTTTGCCTACGCTGATCTTGTCCACCGAGCGGATCGCGGTAATCTCTGCCGCAGTCCCGGTGAAGAAAGCTTCCTCCGCGATGTAAAGCAGTTCGCGCGGGATCCCCTGCTCAACTACCGGAATTCCCAGCTCGCGAGCGATCTGCAGGACTGAATCCCGGGTAATGCCAGGCAGCACGGAGTTGCCGAGAGGCGCCGTCTGCAGCGTGCCATTGCGCACGACGAAGACATTTTCGCCCGAGCCTTCGCTGACGTACCCATTGGCATCGAGCGCGATGCCTTCGACGTAGCCATTAATGATGGCTTCCATCTTGATCAACTGCGAGTTCATATAATTCGCGCCGGACTTGGCCATGGCGGGCAGGGTATTCGGTGCGATGCGCGTCCACGATGAGACGCATACGTCCACGCCCTGCTCGGCGTCGGTGCCCAGGTACTTGCCCCAGGGATAATTGCAGATGTAAACCTCGGTGGGCGAATTAAATGGATTCACCCCCGCCTCGCCATAGCCGCGCAGAATGATGGGCCGGACGTAGCATGGCCAAACTGCGTTGTTCTTCACCAATTCGATCATCGCGGAGATCAGGTCTTCGCGGGTGTAATCGACATCGATGCGGTAAATCTTGGCCGAATCGAGCAGGCGTTGTGCGTGTTCTGGAGCCCGAAAAATCGCGGGACCGGTGGGCAGCGCGTAACATCGCACGCCCTCAAATACCGACGAGCCGTAGTTCACTACGTGCGACATCACGTGAATTTGCGCGTCATCCCAGGGAATGAGCTTGCCGTTATGCCAGATTGTTCCCGTCTTTTGAATCGCCATGAGCACTCCTGAAGATATGATTCACGCGCACAGCCCAGGGTTTCGTTGTTTGATGCCAAATTCTATCCGTGGGCGGACCCGCCTGTTGGCAGTCGCGACAGGCAGCAAATTATAACCCAGGTCGGGGCGGATTCATGATGTTTTGTGGCCGTCCGGAGAAAAAGATTCGGCTGCAGGTGTGTCGCCGCCGGGCAGTCACAAACGCTACCGACCCGCGCGTCTAGAGCGGTATTGGAAACTGTCGGTTTGTCCAATCCGCGGATTCGGAAGCCGACCACACCAGGTGTAGCTCGTCGATTGCAGTAAGCAAGTCGATTTTCTGGGACACGATGAAAAGGCCCGGGCTTGGGTTCGAACTCACAAATTTTGCGAACGTCCGCAGCATGCTCCGGCGATCATGTGAGACTAAGACACGTCCCTCGCGAGCCGCTAAAGTCAAAACGGCAAAATCGGAAAGACCACGCAGGCCAGCCGCGGCTGCGGTCTGAAAGTCAACTCCGGGCTCGCGCCGTAAAAGACCTGTGACAATGTGTTGGTTCAGGTCGGCGTCCGCCTGGAAGCGCACCTTCATCGGTCTAGTCTCTAGCAGACTCCTTCAATCTTCCTGGCGTCTTCGAGCTTCTTGTACAGGTCGGGATTTGCCTGCCGCGCTTGCGTACGCAAGCTCTCAAATTCCCGGTCACCTTGCCGCAGATAGGAGTCCACATCCGCCTGATGGTCCCGATAGTACTTTATGGCCCCGTCGACTTCTTCCAGTGTCAGGACTGGAAACGACTGTGCAATGCCCTCGGGGGATGCTCCGCGGAGAAAGGCATACACAATGGAATCGAGAGAAACCCGCGTCCCCGTTATCCAGTACCCACCGTCCCGCTGTTCCACATATTCCCGCGCCATAGAAGCTCCCATTTAGCCGGGGCAGCGTATCTGCTCAAACAGGAACTGCCCGACCATCGATGGTAACACTGCAGGTGCCCCAGATTCGCGTCGGTTTTTGGCGCCAGCCTGGCTGGTAGCCCTACTTGCGCAGAGCCGGCTTTTCAGCCGACGCCGATGGACCCGGGCCTAACCCGGCCTGAACGATACCCGGCAGCTCATCCCCCCGGAAATACTGCCCTTTGGCTGCCCGCATCTCGGGCATCGCGGTGTAGGGTTTGCTGTAGTCGTTGCCGGCATTCCAGAACATGAAGCCAATTCCGCCAGTGTCTTTCGCGGTTTGCACCTGGACTTCGATGTACTTCGGAGAGTAGGTCTTGGTGCGCCAGCGAAAGGCCTGCAACCAGGGGCGGATGACCACGTCGCTGCCCTTGGTGACGACTTCGAAACGCTTCATGGATTCGCCGATAAAATGTTCTGGCGCGTCACCCGGACTCGCGTATCCATCCATGCCAAAGAAGTGCGAGGGATAAATCATCGGCGAAAGCACATCGCAATACTTTGCCATCTGCACGATGTCCTGCCCGGTGTGCGCCAAGTCGACGGGCCGCTGCCAGGCCATGACGCCGAACACGTCGAGCGAAAACAGCACGCCGGTGGGGTGCAGTTCGGCATAGGCATGTTTGAGGAAATCGGCAATCACCTCGGAACGATGCCAGCTGGGATGCTCCGCCTGAAATACGAAGGTTGCATCCTTCTGATCCCCCTCAGCCGGGAAGCGGACGTAATCAAACTGAATCTCATCGACTCCAGACTCGGCGGCCTTTTTGGCCAGGGCGATGTCGTATTCCTGAACTTTGGGTTGCGAGGGATCGGTCCATACCAGCTTGCCATTTTCGCGCCAGGCCTGCCCGGTTTTGTGCGACTTTACTGCTAGCTCAGGATGCGCAACCACCAAACGCTCGTCGCGAAATATCGCCACTCGAGCGATGGCATGCATACCCTGCGAATGCAGAAAGTGGGTGAACTTGGGCAGGTCATGAATCGCAATATGGTGTCCGCCAGCCAGCGGGTGGTCGAAGGCAATGTTGATGGTTCCGTCGCTATCTTTCACATCAAAAACTACCGCATTCCCGCCCAGTTCGCGCCAGTGGCGGATAATACGCAGGCCGCGATCGCTGCCCGCCATCAATCCCGTTAAATAAACTGCCCGCACTTCAAAATCGCGGGGCACGGGGACAGTTTTTTCCACGATGGGGCCAGCCAGAATTCCCGGCACGATAACCGCTTGGCCGGGCTTCAGATATGTGGCCGGCAGTTTGTCATTGGATTGCCGCATCGCTTCGGCCAATTCGGAGGAAGTCAGGTAGGAAGTCTGCGGCAAGAAGTGATGGGCCACCGAGCTGATTGTGTCTCCACGCTTGGCCAAATACATAGCGCTGCCTGCCGGAGCAATGGGCGTGGACAGAGCCGGCGGGTCCGTGGGCGCGGATACCCGAGGCACAGCATTCGAGGTGCGTAGCAGGTCAGGCGATTGCCCCGCCTGTACGGCTGCCGCCGCCGGTAATTCAAAGGCCAAATGCCAGGAGACGAATCCTAGACCCAGGCAAGACACCACTATGATCAAAACTGAGCTCGAGTAGCGCAAGTTTTTCTCCGGGAAAGCGCGTTTAACGTCTATATCTCGGATGCTAGCGGGGCACTGATGGCTACGCTAGTTACGTCTGGACAAGACCGGAGAGTTGGTTTTTCTTGCTCGCGCTCGTGCCAAGAAACTTCCAGCATGCGCAAAGTATTTCCCTTGGCATGATTTTTCAGTGCCGCATGAGTATCTCAGTGGACTGGTCGAAAGCATCTAAGTGACGAGGAAATAAGCCATTGGCGGTCTCCTTGGGATGGCGAGCCATTTGCACTAGAGGGGATTGCTTGAAGGGTATCGACAAAAAGGCCGGGGAGTGACAGAATTTGTCGCCCCGCCGAAGCAAAGATAAAGTGACGCTCTGCCAAGTCAACTGAAAGTCAGGAAAGGGAAACGCCCGGAATGAAAAACGTCCTTAACACCGTACTCGATCCGACCCGACGCAGTAACGATGCCAGAGATTTTGACAGCACCTTGCGCCGCAAGATCGTTGGCCAGGACGCTGCCCTGGAAAAGGTAGTTGAAATCTACCAGATGTTTCTGGCGGGATTGAACCCTCCGGGGCGTCCGGTCGGCAACCTCCTCTTTCTGGGACCGACGGGTTCAGGAAAGACCCGGGTCGTCGAGGCCATGTCCGAAACTCTGTTTGGCGACGCGCGGGCCTGCATCAAGATCGATTGCGCCGAATTCCAGCACTCCCACGAGATTGCCAAGCTGATCGGCTCGCCTCCAGGATACTTGGGTCACCGGGAGACGCATCCGCTGCTTACCCAGGAAGCGCTCAACCAGTGGCACACGGACAAGCTCAAGCTCTCGATCCTGTTGTTCGACGAAATCGAGAAAGCCTCGGATTCACTCTGGCAGTTGCTGCTGGGCATCCTGGATAAGGCGACTTTGACCTTGGGCGACAACCGCCGCGTCGATATGTCGCAATGCATCATCATTCTGACCTCGAACCTGGGGACCAGTGAGATGAGCAACCTGGTCGACGGAGGCATGGGTTTCAATCACAAGCCGAAGTTAGTGGACTCGAGTCTCGACGGCAAAATCGATCGCACCGCAGTCGAAGCCGCCCGGCGCAAGTTCACTCCGGAGTTCATGAACCGCATCGATAAAGTTGTGGTTTTCAAAACTCTCCGCCCGGAGCACCTCGAGCAGATTCTCGACATCGAGCTCGGCATGGTACAGCAGCGCATTCTGATGGCTTCGGCCGCAAACCAGTTCGTGTTCAACTGTACCGCCCAGGTGAAGAGTTTCCTGCTGCAAGAGGGCACGGATCCAAAATACGGGGCGCGGCACCTGAAGCGGGCGATTGAACGTCACCTCGTATTCCCTCTGGCCAATCTGGTAGCCACCGGCCAGGTCAGGCTGGGAGACTTCATCCGCGTCGATATGGCTGCGGAAGGCTCTCTGTCCTTTGTGAAGGAAGCTGAAGGCGCGATGGTGCCCATGCTCATGGAGCGCTACGGCGTCGCGGCAGGAATGCCTCCCATGGCAGCCCGCGCTGCCCGCACCATCGGACGCCGCGAATTCGGCGCCACCCCAACCGCCGACACAAAATAGAGTTGTGGTAGCCCGTACGAAAAGAAGCGCTGCTAACCGGCAGCGCTTTTTTCTCGCCTACGCGGGCCTGGGGCATTTTCACCGTCAATGTAGCCCTCACGGATTGTCATCCCGTCTATGACAACGACGGCGCTGTCAAGCAAAAAGTGACAACACTGTTCCTGTTCCCTTGCCGCCGCTGTCAAGGGCGCCGCCTTTGGCGTTCATCTCGACCCTTGACAGCGGCGGCAAGGGCACATAATCGAGACGGGGTGGAAGCGAAGCGCCTCACAGCGGAGCTTCCACCATA
>Ga0182014_10002159_pt1 | contig 25143 bp, 26 predicted proteins | sample 612S2DmetaG_FD_120489 | JGI IMG/M metagenome (GOLD analysis project Ga0182014, IMG submission 120489) | Permafrost microbial communities from Stordalen Mire, Sweden - 612S2D metaG | ecosystem: Environmental > Terrestrial > Soil > Wetlands > Permafrost | place: Sweden: Stordalen | collected...
ATTTTGGATACTGCTAGTGGTACTGTTTAGTTGACTGGTATTGTTACTACCATTAAAGGTGCTATTAAATCCATGAATATAATTATTATAGAATACTAATGCAACTAATGAGATGACTATTATGCCTCCGAAAATTAAAATAAGTTCTGCTGAGACTTGTGCGGATTCATCGATTATTATTTTCATTAAAATTTTTCCCCCTAAAATCCTAATACCATTGGTGCAAGTGTTTTTATAGCATAAAATATTAAGAAAGCTGCTGGAGCTAAAAGAAGAGCATATTTCACTCCTTTACGAGCACTACCATATAATACAATGCCAATTAAAATTCCAGCTATTATGGAATGTATTATTATATAACCAGTGGCGGCGGTTGCTGCAGAGTCCAACAGAGGATTCACTTTACCTAAAGATCCTATAAATGATGAATAAGTCATAATCATACCCAGTGCGAATGGAGCTGCAATTAAAGCAGAGATAAGTAGAAACATCACTGACATCATCACATTAGCTCTTCGTTCACGTTTTAAAGCTAATACGGCCCTTAAATCTTCAGCGACAGTTTCAATAACATCAGATAAACTTCCTCCAACCCTCCTACCCTCCAATATCATCCTGAAAGTCCTATCTAAATTTTTAGACTTTAAACGCTCCCCCATAGATGTTAATGCAGATTCAAAGGTACCACCTAATTTTATTTCAATTACGGCTCTTTTCAGCTCGTCAATCAAAGGTCCTTTGCCCTGTTTAGATATATCCTCTAATGCAGTTTCAATACCCACTCCTGATCTTAAAATAGATGCTATTTGTCTTAAAAAATCAGGTGTGCCTTGTTCTATACTATCGACACGACGTTCCATCATAAAAAATATCCAAGCAAAAACACCTGTTCCTGGCAGTAAAAATCCTATTAATCCCCCAATAAGAGGATTAATGCCAAGTACTGAAAATAAAATAAAAATTACTAAACCCATTAATATACTGGCTAAAAGCACTAATGTTATAAGCTCTGAAGCCTTGACATATAAACCCGATCTCACAAGGTTTTCCTGTAGAGTAACCGCATATCTGTCAGGTATAATGTTTTCCATCAGTTGAGTTAATGGTGATAATGCAGGGGGGATAATTGCCATTTTTTTTACCACCTAAATGGGATGTGTAAATTAATTTTATTTAAGTATATATAATTCGTTAAGGTTATTAAACGTATATGTTATTAAGTTCAATTATTAATATAAAAAATTTGTATTTAATAATACAATAAAATTAAAGAGTAAAAAAAAATATTCTTTTATTAATGTTATTTTCTAATTTTATTTAAACGCACAGCTTTTTTCTTTATAAATACAACGTCCTCTATTCTCACTCCAAATTCATCTTTAATATAAATACCAGGTTCAACAGTGATAACCATTCCTTCTTGGAGTTTACTTTTATCATTCTGAGATATAAATGGTTTTTCATGTACTTCAAGACCTAAACCATGTCCAGTTGAATGAATAAAATTATCTCCGTAACCATAATCTTCTATAACTTTCCTTGCAACCTTATCCACATACGAAGCTTTTATACCAGGTTTTATCACGTTAATCGCTTCTTTTTGAGCTTCTAAAACAATTTCAAATATTTCACCTTGCTTTTCATTTTTTACTATAGTTCTAGTTGTATCCGAACAGTAATTATTATAAACAGCTCCCCAATCAATAACCACTGGAAATTCTAACTTATTTGATGTAACAGTAGAGTGTGGAAGGCTTGATCTTACTCCTGATGCAACAATGGTATCAAAAGCGGGTTTTATAGATCCTTCCATTTTCATATTAAATTCTAATTCAGCTGCAACTTTATTTTCAGTTTCATTAATCTCAGTATTAATAAATGATCTTTCAGCAATTTCAATAGCACTTTCAATACATTTAACTTCATAATTCGACTTTATAATACGTGAAGACTCTACTATTTCTGTTAACTTAGTTTTAAAGTCATCACAAATTTTATTATAAGTAAAAACCGGCAATGAATTTTCAATTCCTACAATACCATTCAAAATTTTCTTGACCTCATTTAAAGATTTAAGTTCCTCAACTTGAACTTTGGATTGATTCAATGCATTATCCATTTCCATTTTAGATGTAAATAATACTGCATCATCTTTTAAGACGAGAATAGATGAACTAGAAGGTTTAAAACCAGTTAAATAAGTTATATTTTCAGGTTTAAAAATAATTAGAGAATCAATCTCTTGGCTATGCATTACATCTATCACTTCTTTAAAATCCATTAAAAAAACCTTCTCCACAAATTTTTCCAAGTTTATTTATTATAAATATTTTTTATTTCTAATTTAATTTTATCCATAACATCTCGGGTAATTATACGTGGTATGGGTTGTGGAATATAACCAAAATCGGGATCATTAAATATTAAACCTCCAAATTCAACTTCATTTTGGTAACGGGGTAAAAAATGCCAATGAATCTCGGGATTAGGATCATCATCTCTAAATGCAGCATTTTTAAAGCAACTCCAATTATAAAGATCAGGCTGGAAAGCTTCATTTACACTAGTCTCCATTTTCCGGACTAAAAATTTAAAATCATCCCATTCAGAGTCTTCCAGATCAGATAAACTTTGGCATTGTCTTTTCAAAGCCACAACACAGGTACCCAAATATCTTTGGCTAGGTGCTAAAAAGATCATCCAGTAAGACGTTTCCTCAATAAGATCACCATATCCTCCATTCTGACAATATTCACACTTCATAATCATTTTTTTTTAACCTCCCTTTCAAATAAATTAGCTTCCATCTGATCATTATATTGTCATAATGAATTAATATTATTTTAAAATTTTTATAAAAAAAATATATTTCAAATAAATTTAAAATGGTACTTATAAATTGAAACAAAAACTATTATATGGTAAAGAAGACGGTTTTAAAATTATGGTAAAATTCACAGCCAGAGAAGTTAGGGATATAATAATATCAATGGTAGTTATTGCATTGATATTCGCTTACATATTCAGTGGACGGAATCTTTCAAATCTTACTAGTTTCATTTCATTAATTCCTATTACATTTATAGCCGTTGGATTAGGTTTTGTTTTACATGAACTGGCTCATAAATTTGTAGCTATCCATTATGGATTCTGGGCTGAATATAAGTTATGGGCTGAAGGCTTAATATTGGCAGTTATTGTTGCAGTTGCGTTGGGTTTCGTTTTTGCAGCACCTGGTGCAGTTTACATTCATGGAAAATACATATCTCGGGAACAAAATGGTAAAATATCCTTAGCAGGCCCAACAACTAATATAATCTTGGCAGGATTGTTCTTTTTAATGATGTATTATTTTTCATCAATCCAATTACTCTCGCAATTAGGATTCTTAGGTTTTTGGATAAATAGTGTATTAGCATTATTCAACCTTATACCATTTAGCATATTTGACGGAGCTAAAATATTCAGATGGAATCCATTTATATGGATTGCAATGGCAGTTGTTGCATTTATAATGGTATTATATTCCTTTTCTGGATTAATTTCTATTTAATTTATAAAAATCAAAATTTTTGAGTTATAAATGTTTCATTAATATAATATTATTATAAATTTATTTCAAAATATAAAAAGACAATTACTTATGTAATAATACAATATTTTTAGATAGTAATAAGAGGATATATTTTATGTTCAAAGAAGTCCCTATTAATTATTTTGGATGCACTCATAGGTCAATTCCCCCTGAACAGACAATTCAAAATGTTGAGGGAAAACTTAGAAGAGTAGGGGTCACCAGAATAGCTGAAATTACACATTTGGATCGTTTGGGAATACCAATTTATTCTGCCATAAGACCCGGAGCAGCAGAGGGCGCTGTAAGTATATATGCTGGTAAAGGAGCTACAAAAAGTCAAGCCAAAGCTTCCGCTATGATGGAAGCATTTGAAAGATATTCTGCTGAAATAAATGAATCGGATTATAAAACAAAATTTGAATTAGGGATATTCCAAGAGCTAAAAGATGCTATAAATCCGAAAGAACTGGTTTTATCATCTCAATTACCATTTAAAGTCGAAAAAATTCAATTAGATTGGGTTAAAGCAGTAAATATAACTGATAATAAGGAATATTTTATACCAGCAAATGCCGTATACCATCCTTACATTCCTTTAAAAGGTATTTCATTATTCAAATCTAATACAAATGGATTAGCATCTGGGAATAATCTCGAAGAAGCTATATTTCATGGAATTATGGAAGTTGTAGAAAGGGATGCTTGGAGTATTTTTGAGGCAAAAAAGAATCCTAAAACTGAAGTGAATTGTGAAGAAGTGGATAATCCTCAGATTAGCAATATATTGGACAAATTCTCTAATATGGATATTGAGGTTAAATTGATAGATTTAACTGCAGATATTGATATTACCACTATAGCTGCTGTTTCAGATGATACTATACTCAAAGACCCTGCTTTATTAACATTAGGGATAGGTACCCATCTCGACCCTGAAATAGCAGCGATAAGGGCGCTTACTGAAGTTGCGCAGAGTAGAGCTACTCAAATTCATGGAACAAGGGAAGACACCTCTCGTGCTGTTTTAATGAGGAAAGCAGGTTATAAGCGTATGAAGAAAATAAATAAACATTGGTTTGGAGAGTCAGCAAAGATAATAAATATTTCACAAATCAAAGATAAATCAAGAAAATCTTTTAAAGACAATATAAATGTTTCAATTAATTTAATTACAAAAAACGGTTTCAAAAAGATTTTATACGTGAATTTAACTCGTTCTAATATTCAAATACCCGTGGTGAGGGTTATAATACCTCGCTTAGAAGTTTACTCTGTGGATCCAGACCGGATGGGTAAAAGAATTATATAAAAAATATTTTAAATATTCTTATTTGAATAATATTATAAAATTGATTTGTAACTATAATAAAAATTGTATTATTAATCTGTATGTGAAAAAATGAAACAAGTTATTATTATGAGAGGTGATCTCTCTATAAGCCGAGGTAAAATAGCTGCACAGGCTTGTCATGCTAGTTTAGGTTCTTATAAACGTGCAGATGAAAAAATAATAAAAAAATGGGAAAGAGAAGGTGAAAAAAAAGTAGTAGTCAAAGTGAATGATATAAGAAAGCTTTTTGAAGTTTATGAATTAATTAAAGCAACTGATATCTCATACTATATGGTTCGAGACGCGGGTCATACTGAATTACCGGAGTCAACCATTACTTGCCTGGGAATAGGTCCGGATGAAGATGAAAAAATAGATAAAATAACTGGCGATTTTAAACTACTTAAATAAATTTAAAAATGGATTTGCATAGATTATGAAATGGGTAATTAAGGTAGGGGGAAGTCTTTTCCCAGAATATGCGATTAAACTCTGCAAAAATCTGGTAGGTAAAGATGTTATAATTATCTGTGGAGGGGGGATGTTTGCAAATCTTTTAAGAGATTATGATGCAAACATTGGTTTTTCAAATACGGTTACCCATAGGGGCGCTATACTCTGTATGGATATTCTGGGAATGCTTATAGCTGATAAAGTAGATGATGCAGAAGTAGTTTATTCATTTAATCTTGCTCAAAAAGTTTTAAGTGAAGGAAGACTTCCAATTTTGATGCCTTCAAAATTTATGGAACATCAGAATTCATTGGAGCATTCTTGGAGTGTTACTTCTGATTCAATATCTCTATATATAGCACATCAATTAAAGGCTAAACTATTAATAGCAACAGATGTAGATGGAATATATACCCGACAGCCATCTCAGGATGGGGCGGAATTAATCAAATATATTGATGCAAAAAAACTACTAGATTTTGGGGAAACATCGGTTGATGAAGTATTAGGAGAGCTTTTAATCCGATACAAATTAAATTGCTATGTTATTAATGGAAAACACCCTGAAAGGGTTATTTCAATAATTGACGCTAATAATGTCGACAAAACAAAATATACACTTATTGGAGGAACTTAAAAAATGACTAAAATGGAATGTACATCATGTAAACAAGAGATATCACCTGTAGAAACTTGTGTTAAATTTGAATGTCCAGAATGTGAAACAATACTATACAGATGTCAGAAATGCAGAACTTTCGGTCATCTCTACACATGTAAATGCGGATTTAAAGGACCTTAAACTCCTTATTTCCATTTATTTAGATTTTATACTATTTTTTATGATTCAAATAAATCCTATTAATAAAATATTATATAGAACAGAATTTTTTTTGGGAGGTTCAAAAATATGGGTGAAGTAGTAGCAACTATAAAATTAATGCCGGATAGTCCGGATATTGATATTGCAAAAATAAAAGAACAAGTTGAAAAATCAATTCCTGATGAGGCCGAACTTCATAAAATTGAAGAAGAGCCTATTGCTTTTGGTTTAATAGCACTTAATGTAATGGTAGTTGTAGGTGATATTGAAGGTGGAACGGAGAAAGTTGAAGAAGCACTATCTAAAATTGAAAATGTAGGCAGTATAGAAGTAGTGGATGTAAGAAGACTAATGTAATATTTTTACTAGATTATCACTCTTCTAAAATTTAGATTTATTATTATTTTTAAAATTACATTTTTTTTTAATGAAATTTTATAGTATCAATACTTCTTCACAGATATCCTCAACGGATTCTACAAATTTTTTCGGATCGATTTTGGGAAAAGTATCTATTAGACAAATATTAAATTGATTATTAAAGACTGTTTGTAATTCTTTAATATCTAAACAATAAACTTCAAGATTATTACCAGTTGCAATTAAACCTTTTCTATTATTGGACACTTCTAAAGGATACCCGTTTAATTTTAAGTTAATTATAGTATTTTCTACTGCAGGATACCAGAGATCATTGAATATAACCTTCCCAGCACCAGCTTTCAAAGCAGCTATTCCGAGAGTACCGGGTCCACATGTACAGTCAAGAACGGTTGGGTTATTAAACTTATCTAAAATTTTTTTTAAAGCTCTTATTTTTGGAGATAATGGTTTTGGGAACTCTATATGTATTTGACTCTGATATTTGTAGATGCATATATCCTCCCATGGCGTATATATAATGTCACATCTAACATCACAGCCCGCTAGCACTTCATATGTATGTGGATTAGATGTAGAATTCTTAATGCCTACTGTATCATTAATATACCCTTTTAAAACTCCCCTAACTTCGGGTATTTTTTTTAATATTTCATTGGCACATATTACATCCATTTCTCCAGAAAGTATAACCAGTGAATCTTCTGGAAGATAAGGAACAGAATTTGTGGGATAAGCAGGTGTAATGAGAGGCACACAGACATCTCTAAGGTTAGATTCTTTATCCTTGAATTCATAATCCACCATTATTTTCAAAATGTGAGCCATTACTATATCCAAATGACGCTTACCACAATTTAAACATTTTCCAAAACTTCCATTTAAACTATTTAGATTCAACTGTGAGTTTAAGGATGAGAATTTTTTCAGTTTGAATTCTAAGCACTTATTGCATGGTGAATATACATTTTTAGAATATTTCAGAATTTGAGGAGCAGGCTTTAGGCAGTCATTTCCACATTTACATCTTAGGTCCATATACTTAAATATTATAAAATATCTTTAATATAAATAGTTGAGAATTATGAAGGACAAAAGGAAAGAGATAATTAGGGATTTATTGGGAGACTTTGCAGAGGATAGTGGGGAAGAGGAAGAAAGTACTGAAAATGATGAAGTTGAGAAGTCTAAGAAGAGTAACTTTGGTTTGGATGATGAAGAGGCTTTTAAATTAAATAAAATCATGAAGAAGCCGGCTAAACGATCCAAAAAAGTTAAAAAAGTTAAAAAAGTTTCCGATGTAATGAAAGCAGAGATAATAGAAGAAGGATTAGTTCCTAATTATAACGTTAGTATACCCACCTTTACAAATAAGGAAAAAGAACTTTTTAATGAAATTAGGGAAAAACTAGTTGAAGTTGCAGTTGCTCAGGATGACTTTAAGGTAGATGAAGATTCTTTTATAACAGAGGTTAAACAATTCCTCCGCACTAAAGGTGTGCGGGACGTGGATCGTTTGTCTGCTCAGATTTCCCAGGAAATGTTAGGTTATGGTAAACTAGATACTATGATTAAAGATGATGATTTGGAAGAGATCATGGTGATTGGGACACATAAAAAAGTATTCGTATACCATCGTAAAATAGGAATGATGGTCACTAATATTGATTTTGAAGATGAATCAGATATAAGGGCCATTATTGATGTGATAGCTAGACAGGCTAATCGTAGAATAGATCAGCAAACTCCCATATTAGATGCTAGATTGAAAGATGGTTCTAGGGTCAATGCTACACTTCCACCAGTATCTGCAGATGGTCCGACCTTAACTATACGTAAATTTAGGAAGGATCCATTGACTGTTATTGATCTTATAAACTTTAAGACTTTATCATCTCATTTAGCGGGTTTTTTATGGGTTTGTACTGATGGATTCGGTGTGAAGCCATGTAATGCTATAATAGCGGGGGGAACTAGTTCCGGTAAAACAACTACTTTAAACACTATAGCTGCATTTGTACCGCCAAGGGAGAGAATAATTACAATTGAGGATACTCTGGAATTGCAACTTCCCCACTCTCATGTTTTGCGTATGGAAACCCGCCCTCCTAACATCGAAGATAAAGGTGAATTAACAATGGATACTTTAGTTAAGAATTCCCTCCGACAGAGGCCTGATCGAGTGATTGTAGGGGAAGTAAGAGGTAAAGAGGCCATCACCCTTTTTACAGCATTAAATACAGGACACTCTGGAATGGGAACTCTTCACTCTAACTCTGCACGAGAGACTATAACTCGTCTTGTAAATCCACCTATGAATGTTCCTAATATCATGATACCTGCTCTTGATTTTATAATTATGCAACAGAGGATGTATAGGCCTGAAGGTGGGTCTATTAGAAGAGTCACTGAAGTGGCTGAGGTAGTGGGTATGGAGGAGGGTAATGTTCAACTTAACCGGGTTTTTGAATGGAATAACATTAGTGATAAAGTGGAATATGTGGGAATTGCTAGTCAAACTTTAAGGGAGATATCAGAATTACGCGGGATTGGAATCACAGAAATTGAAGAAGAAATAGAGAAAAGAAGAGTAATATTAGAGTACATGGCTGATAACAATATACGATCTATTGAAGAAGTGGGACAGAGTATAAACAATTATTATAAAGATCCAGATGGTATGTTAGAAGAAGCATTGTAAAAAAAAAATATGTTAGTAATTAACATAATATAATTTGGATTTAAAAGATTTTATTAGAATACCATAAATTTATATAGATTTTTGATACTGATGAAAGGGAAAATGATGATATAAATGTTTTTCGATCTCAAAAAGTTTTTCAATAAAATCGGTAATTTAACAGTTAATTCCAGCCGAAAAGTTGGTGAAGGTATTCAAACTCCTATAGATAAAATAAGTGAATTAAGTTCAGAGAATGTAATATCTAGAAGAAAATCAGATTTGGAACAAAAGGTAGAAATAAATAAGGGATCCAATTCGAAATCATTATTTAGGCCATCTAATTCTCCTTCTCGAACCATAAAAAGAATGAGAATGGATAAAGAAGAAATAGCTTTATTTAAAGAGTTAGTTGATAAAAAATCGGTGTCATCTGAGAAAATAGATGATGAAAAGGAAAAAAAAGAAGCACTTCGAAAAGCTTCTTTAGAAGAGATTCTTAAGGATGAACAAAAAGAAGAATTAGATCCTAAATTGATCATTATTATGGGCTTAATAGCCTTTGCGGTTGTAGTTTTAGCTTTAGTTGTATTAGGTTTTGGAATAATGATTGGCTTAATATTTGGAGTTATTATTCTAATGATGGCAATTTTCATTGTTTTCTTGCCTCAGATGAGGAAGGGAAAGAAATCTTCTGATGCCGCCAAAGAATTACCTTTCGCCCTTAGACAGATGGCTACAGAATTGCGTGCAGGCACGGGATTACATGACAGTATGAGATCTATATCTCTTTCAGGATATGGTCCTCTTTCTGAGGAATTCTCCAGGACACTAGAAGAAATAAGATATGGGGAGACTACAGAGAAAGCTTTGATAGATATGAGTGAAAGAATAAATTCAGAAGGATTACAAAGGGCAGTTTATCAGATTACCCGAACTTTAAATAGTGGTGGCGATTTAGCTAAGACTCTAAGTGTTATAGCAGATGATACTGCTTATGAGTTACGGATGAAGCTCAAAGACTACGCTCAAAAATTGAATTCATTCACTATGATCTACATGTTCATAGCAATACTATTCCCGGTAATAACTATGATCATGTTGATAGCTGCTTCAACAGTCATGGGGGCTTTTATACCACCAATACTATTATTAATAATTTATTTATTTTTCTTTCCAGCTATAGTGATATTTATGGCTTACATGATTAAAAGATTAGAACCACAAATATGAAATTAAAATTAGAGGAAAAATAAATCATTTTTTTTTAATGTCCTTTATAATTTAAATTATTATTTAAGATCATGTAATAATGTGAATGAGCAGTTTATTATTGGTTTTTAACCTCAAATATTATATCTTGAGGAGCTAAATATCATTCAGGATAAGAGTATTCTATATTTTAGTTTTACATTATTTGATTATATTGTTATTGGCATTCCTATAAAGCCCATTTTAGGAAAGATGAAAATAGCCAAAATTTGTAGACAGACTATCAAAACTAATGTGGTTGTTATAAAAGAATACTCATTTAAATTAATTTCTTTTTTTGTTAAACTGTAAAGTTGAGATTTATCTGAAAATCCTCTGCTTGCCATGCTTAAATAGACACTTTCACCACGTTCATATGATTTTAAGAACATCATCATAACGGTATAAGCCACCATCTTCAATCTCCATATATAAGCTGTTTTTTTGCTGAAGATATCAAAATTTCTGCTCGTCTGTGCATTAGTTATCTTCCCCAGTTCTTCATAAAACAAGAAAAGAAATCTAATGAAAAGACTGAATATCATTGAAAAATCACGAGGCATCCCTAATCTTCTAAAAGACTCTGCAACTTCTTGCATGGGACTTATGGAGGATAAAAGCACTATACATGTTAAAGTAACTAAGAGACGAGAAAACAACAGTAATCCAAACATAACGCCTTGATAAGTAATATGTACACCCAAAGGCAGTGTATAAAGAATAATACCTCCGTGAACGAATGGTTGCAGTATAGCTATTGATCCTCCGAATGGAATTATTATTAACACCCTCAGGAAGGAATGCTTAAGAGAATTCCGCGATAATAAGATGAGAGCTACAAGATAAAACTCTAGTATAGCTAAGACAATTAATTGTGTAGTGTAAACAGCAAACACAACAACTAGTAGTAAAGTTATTAATTTAACCCTACCATCTAAGGAATGAATTACACTATCTTTTATAGCAGTTCTTTCAACATCCCTAACGGAGCCTCCAACGTGTAAGGCGCTTAATATTATATTTAAGTTCATACTTTTCCATTTAATATGAATTATTATAGACAATCTAATAAAGTTCAATAAAATTATAATCAAAATTAAACAATATTTATAAATCAGTTGTCCGTTTTTTTTCGTCTTTTTATTATTTCAGTAACACCTAATACAAGCCCAAATACCAAGAAGACACCAATCATTAAAGCTCCAATTCCAGCTACAGGACCGTTACCTAATTGATGAACTAGATAATTATCGAAAGGCGCATGCCAATAGTTAGGGCCAATAAGTACTTTAGGGTTTAAATGCTCTGCGGTTGCTGTGAGGCCGTCGGGATTTTGTGATGCTATAAATGGGGATAGGACACCTATTATTAATGCTACAGCCAAACCTCCTATTAAAATATTCCTAGTTAAAGGATTCATTTTGAGACAACTTCCTGTTGGCTTTTAGACCCGGAATCATCTACTAATTTTCGTCGGTTCCATGCTAGTAAATCTGGTCTTACTCTTTCAAGGGATGCAATAACAATCACGGTTATTATAGCTTCTAATACACCTATCATTGCATGATAGCCCCCCATATAAAGAAGACCTAATCCTAATGGGAAAGTTCCAGCCAGCCACAATTCTACTGCTGCCAAACAAGCTGCTGTGAATATAGCTATCCATGATGCTACTCCAATCGACCACCATTTAGGTAAAAATTTCTTAAGGAATCCCCATCCGTAAAATCCCACAAAACTACCAATTATACCCATATTAATTATATTAGCCCCTAATGTAGTTACTCCTCCATCTCCAAAGAATAAAGCCTGAACCAATAATACTAAAGCTATACATATCACTCCGGCCCAGGGACTCATGAATATTATAGCCACCATTGCAGCGCCAACCATATGTCCACTTGTTCCAAATGGTACAGGAATATTAATTGACATTATGACAAATATAAATGCAGCTAAAATTGCCATTAAAGGTATATTTCTTTCATTTAAATTGGCTCGTGACCACCGGAAAGCAAATAATAAAAATATTATCGCAATAACATAATAAATCGCACACTGCCATAATGGTATAAATCCGTCGGGTATATGCATTTTTTATTCTCCTATATATTATTCTTTAATAAATATCATAATTTAACATAAGTATTACTGAATTTTATTTTATTTATTTGGGCGTAATACTAAAGGAAACATCGTTTTAGCCCTGTTAATTCTAATAAAAGATTCTAAAGTTTTATCATATAAACCTTACTATCAGTATTACTTTTGCATGCTGATTATTATTACAAATAATATTACTAAATTTATTTTCACATAAAAATAGAGTATTAAAATTAGCTCTATTTGACTTTGAAGTCATTTCAACAATTTCAATAAAACAACTTTGAAAAAAACCACACAACTTATATATAATATCACGATAGAATCATCATTATAAATCATTAATAATTGGTGATAATTATGGCACCTAAATCAAAAGCACCGAAACAAAAAATATTCAAAGACAATTTTTGGAAGACAAAAGGGTTTAAAGTTTCAATTGGTGACATAACTGGAAAAACAATTAAAAAAGAATCCAAGATATCTGAAGAACCATCATTACAACTAGGGCCCACTACCAAACCTAACCTGACAGATTTAAGATCATGGGATATGAAATTACTAAATAGATATGAGCCATTCTACGCCCCATTCTGTGATATGTGCTGTTTATGCACTTATGGAAAATGTGATTTAACTGCAGGTAAAAAAGGAGCTTGTGGAATTAATATACAAGCTCAACAGGCACGAACTGTCCTTTTAGCATGTTGTATTGGTTCAGCAGCCCATTCAGGCCATGCACGGCATCTTTTAGAATACTTAACCAAAAAATATGGGGATGATTTACCAATAGATCTCGGAATGAATATAGATATTGAAGCTCCCATAATGAGAGTAGTACTTGGTAAAAAACCTGAAACTTTAGGAGACTTAAAAGAAGCCTTAAATTACCTGGAAGAACAAATGATGCATTTATTATCAGCATGTCACACAGGACAGGAAGGTAATAGTATTGATTTTGAATCAAAGGCTTTACATGCAGGTTTAATGGATAATGTTGGAAAAGAAATAGGAGACATTGCACAGATTGTAGCTCTTAACATGCCTAAGGGTGATGAAGACGCACCTCTAGTGGAACTGGGAATGGGAACAATTGACAGGAATAAACCAGTGATATTATGTATAGGTCATAATGTTATTCCAGGATCAGGTATTATTGATTATGTAGAAAATGAAGAGCTTGAAGATGAAGTTGAAGTCTGTGGTATCTGCTGTGCTGCATTAGATATTACACGATATAATAAAAATGCAAAGGTAATTGGCCCCATTTCAAAACAGTTAAAATTTGTAAGAAGTGGTGTTGCAGACGTTATAGTTGTAGATGAACAATGTGTGAGAACTGACATTCTTGAGGAAGCTAATAAAAACAATGCTGTAGTGCTTGCAACAACGGATAAAATATGCTTGGGACTTCCAGACCTGACCAAAGAAGACACGAATAAAATAGTCGCACAGCTTGTAAAAGGCGATATAAACGGTGCATTGATACTTGACCCGGATAAGGTAGGTGAAGTAGCCACAAGGGTGGCTATGAATATAGCTGAAGACCGTGAAAACTTAAAAATACTACCAGATATTGATGAAATCACCGAAATGGCTAAAGAATGCACAGAATGCGGTTGGTGTGTTAGATCGTGTCCCAACAGTCAACCAATGATGGATGCTGTTGTAGCAGCAGGTAAAGGTGACTATAGTAAATTCATTGAACTCTATAACTTCGATGTTTGTTATTCCTGCGGAAGATGTGAACAAAATTGTGAAAGAGACCTTCCACTAATGTCCATGCTAACCAAAGTCGGTGAGCACTACGTTAAAGATGAAAAATATAATGTAAGAGTAGGTAGAGGTCCAATTCAGGATATTGAAATAAGGAGAGTAGGCGCACCTATCGTTTTAGGAGATATACCTGGCGTTATAGCATTTGTTGGATGCACAAATTATCCTGAAGGTGGGGAAGACGTGGCTAAGATGGCTGAAGAATTCCTAGAGAGGAACTATATAGTAGTGACCAGTGGATGTGGAGCTATGACCATAGGTGAATACCGAGATGAAGATGGTAAAACTCTTTATGAAAAATACAGCGGTGATTTCGAAGCTAAAGGATTAGTAAACGTCGGATCTTGTGTTTCAAACGCTCACATACCCGGCGCATGCATAAAAATAGCCAATATATTTGCCAAAAAAACATTGGAAGGTAACTTTGAAGAAATTGCAGACTATATTTTAAACAGAGTAGGTGCCTGCGGTGTTGCTTGGGGTGCTTATTCTCAAAAAGCAGTGGCAATTGCTACTGGAGTAAATCGTTGGGGGATTCCGGTTGTACTAGGACCACATGGTTCAAAATACAGGAGATTATTCTTAGGTAGAACAGATAAAGAAGAAACATGGGAAATCAATGATTTAAGAACAGGTGAAGTAGTAAAAGGTGAACCTGCACCAGAACATCTTCTTTATGCTGCTGAAAATAGAGGAGAAGCAACAGTAATAATTGCTAAACTCTGTATGAGACCTAATGATACTTCGAAAGGACGCCAGTTAAAATTAAACCATTACATTGACTTAAATAGGAAATATTTCGGTGTCATTCCTGATGATGTTCATAAATTTGTTAGGGTGGAAAAAGACATTCCAATAATTTATAAAAGAGATATTATGGAAATTTTGAAAGTAAAAGGATGGAAATCAAGGAAAATACCACAAGAACCATCATTAAAGCAAGTGGATGATGATTTAAATGAGTGAAAGAATTATTCCTTGGCAGCCGACCGTTATAGCCGGGCCAAAACAGGCTTTATTAGTAACTCCTGAAATAGCGAAAATGATGATTAAGAAAGCTAAAAGACCATTAATGATTGTGGGACCTCTTGCAGCTGAAGAACCTCTAATTAAATATGCAACAGAGATCTCAGAAAAATGGAAACTACCCATAGTAACCACTGGAGATGCTTTCAAAGCATTTAATGAAAGAGGAATTGAAACCAAAGCATATGGGATAGTTGAAATAGTAAACCTACTAAAAGACCCAGATTGGAATGGTGTGAAAGATGAAGGGCAACATGATTTAGTTATATTTATTGGTTGTATTTATTACATTGCCTCACAGGGTCTATCCACCCTTAAGCACTTTGCACCTAAACTTAAAACACTTACACTTTGTAAATACTTTCATTCCAATGCAGATGCATCGTTTCCTAATATGAAGGATGATGAATGGTTAAACTATCTTGAAAAAATGAAGATGGATTAAAAAATATTTCACTAAATAATAAAAAAAATGATTAAAGAAATGGGATTAAAATAGGTAAATGGGAGGAATTCAATGTTCGAGGATATACCTGTTGACGTCAGCCCTATGTATGAAGGGGAACGCATAAGATCAGCTAATATGTTCGTTGAGCTCGCTGGTCCAAAATCTATCGGAGCAGAACTAGTTCAAGTGAAAGACAATGTTGAAGATGGTAAAATAGAAGTAAAAGGTCTAGAATTGGCCGATATGAAAGAGGGAGAAATTTACCCTCTGGGTATCTTAATAGAAATCCAGGGTGAAAAATTAGAAAAGGAATTAGAAGGAGTAATAGAACGCAGAACTCATGAACTATGTAACTACATTAAAGGATTCATGCATTTAAACCAAAGAGATCAAATCTGGTGTAGAGTAAGTAAAGAAGCAAAAGAAGCAGGATTCAAATTATCACATTTAGCTAAAGCGTTATCTATATTATTCAGGGAAGAATTCCCAATAATTGAAACAATATCAATTACCATTCTAACCGATAAAGCTGAAGTAGAAGCTTTCTTGGAAAAAGCAGAATCACTGTACGAAGAGAGAGATGCTAGAGCTCGAGAGTTGTCAGATGAGGATGTAGATGTATTCTACGGTTGTGTGATGTGCCAATCATTTGCACCTACCCATGTTTGTGTGGTAACACCAGATAGAACGGCTCTTTGTGGTGCAATAAATTGGTTCGACTGCCGAGCTGCAGCTAAAATGGATCCTGAAGGACCTATATTTGAAATAGAAAAAGGAGCAATAATAGACGAGGTTAAAGGTGAATATGAAAATGTTAACTTAGTAGTGGCTGATCGTTCACAAGGTAACTTTGATCGAGTATATTTACATAGTGTATTTGAATATCCTCACACTTCATGTGGATGTTTTGAAGCAGTGGCATTTTACATTCCTGAATTAGATGGTATCGGGATTGTTGATCGGGATTTCAAAGGAGAAACACCTTTAGGATTACCATTTTCAGCTATGGCTGGACAATGCTCTGGTGGAAAACAAGTGGAAGGATTCACTGGCTTAAGTCTGGAATATATGAGATCACCTAAATTCTTGCAAGCAGATGGTGGATATGAAAGAGTAGTATGGCTACCTAAAGATATAAAAGACGCATTAACAGATTACATTCCAACAGATCTCATTGAAAAGATTCCCACAGAAGAAAATGTAAACAATATCAAGGAAATAAAAACATTCCTTGAAGAAAAAGAACATCCTATTCTCGAACGGTTAAAAGCTTCAACAGAAGAAATAGAACCTGATGAAAAATTTGTCGAATCATCTGAGGTAGAAAACATAGATGCGTCTCCGGTAGCTTATGTTCCGGAAATGACTCTTCCAACTTCAAGAGGGATAAAAATTACACTAAAAAATGCACAAATATACGCTGAGAAGGTAATAATAAAGAGAGAATAATGATTGAAAATTAATAAAAAACATTATAAATGAAATACAATTTTCTAGAAATATAATTTTTTTATATGACATTAATGGAGTGTTCCAGTGATAATAGCAGTAAGTGGCAAGGGTGGAACAGGTAAAACTCTCGTATCATCTCTTTTAATAAAGATTCTCTCCGAAACAGGTAAAGATGTGCTGGCTATTGATGCTGACCCTGACTCCAATCTTCCGGAAGCCTTAGGAGTAGAGATAGAGAAAACTGTGGGAGACATCAGAGAAGAACTTAAACAAGATACTGCTGCAGGTAAAATACCTGCAGGAATGAATAAATGGGATATTTTGGACTACAAGATTATGGAATCCGTAGTAGAATCACCTGAATTTGATTTATTAGTCATGGGAAGACCAGAAGGAAGTGGATGTTACTGTGCTGTGAATAATATGCTTCGAAAGATAATAGAAACATTATCTTCCAATTATGATTTCATCGTCATAGACACCGAAGCAGGATTAGAACATCTTAGTAGGAGAACCACTCAGAACGTGAATGTCATGTTGGTAGTCTCGGATATATCAAAAAGAGGGATGTTAACAGCTCAAAGAATTCGAAAACTTTCTAGTGAATTAGATATAAATTTTCAGAAGATATTTTTGGTATTAAATAGAGTTAAAATAAAAAATGAAGATTTAATTAGAAATAAAGCGATTGAAACAGGATTAGATGTTATTGGAGTAATCTATGATGATGCTGAAGTAACGGAATATGATATAGAGGGGAAATCACTTATTACTCTTCCTATTGATTCTAATCCTGTCAAAACTATATCGAAGATAGTATCTCAAATATTAAATTAAGCTATATTAAATAATTTGAAAATTTAAGGAAGTGGCTATAAATGGATAAAATGACACAGCTTCTTAAACTACTTGAAACAACAGACACCATAGAATTAAATGAATTTAGATTGGATATTGATGAATTAGAACTTCAACTGATGCCGGCAGAGCAAAGGGCAGTTCAAAAACAAGTAGAAGTAATAACTGAAAAACTAATTCCTTCACAACCCTTTGAGCTTCCAGTTCATGATTATCCTGGTGAAGTGGCAGAAGTCCAGCTGGGGGCTGGTACTAGAAAACCTGTTTTATTGGGGGGTCAAAAAGCTTTATATCGTTTTGAAGAACCACAGCCAAATCCTCCAGTAGTAACATTTGATGTTTTTGATATACCTATGCCCGGATTACCACGACCTATCAGGGAACACTTCACTGATGTGATGGATCATCCTGGTGATTGGGCTAAGAAGGCTGTTAAAGATTTTGGAGCCAATATGGTGACTATACATCTTATTGGAACTGGTCCCAAAGTTATGGATAAAACACCTCGGCAGGCGGCGGCTGATATTGAAGAAGTGCTCCAGGCTGTTGATGTACCTTTAGTGATTGGAGGATCAGGGGACCCAAAAAAGGATCCTAAAGTTCTTGAAGCTGCAGCCGCAGCTGCAGAGGGAGAAAGATGTCTTTTAGCGTCTGCGAACCTAGATCTTGACTACCGAAAAGTGGCTAAAGCTGCTATGGATTATAATCATGCAGTACTATCATGGGCCATTACAGATATTAATATGCAAAAAACTCTTAACAAGTACCTTATGAAGGAAGGATTAACTAAGGAAGATATTGTTATGGATCCCACTACATGTGCACTGGGTTATGGAATTGAATTTTCTATCGATGTTATAACTAGGACTAGATTGGCGGCATTAAAGGGTGATAAAGATTTACAGATGCCGATGTCATCTGGTACAACTAATGCCTGGGGTTCACGTGAGGCTTGGATGAAAAAAGATGAATGGGGACCCACAGATTACCGGGGGCCTATTTGGGAGATATTTACTGGATTAACCATGATGCTATGTGGAGTAGATATATTTATGATGCTTCATCCATCATCTGTGCAGCTTTTAAGTGAGATAGGATCCACATTCACTAAAGAGTATCTTGAAACCGATGTACCAAACATTTCAAACTGGATAACGGAACTTGGAGTATAAAAGGAGGTTAAAAAAATTGCAAGTCACAGCAATGGATATTTACAGACTACTTCCACAAACCAACTGTGAAATATGTGGCGAAGCATCTTGTATGGCATTCGCTACTAAACTCTCAGAAAAGGAGACGCAAATTGAATTATGCACTGAATTAGAATCAGATCAATTAGAAAAACTTGAAAGTCTACTTGCACCCGCAGTTAGGGAGATAACTTTTGGTACAGGAGATAAAACTGCAACTCTTGGTGGTGATGAGGTACTCTATAGATACGAGTTAACATATTACAATCAAACACCATTAGTTATAGATGTAAGCGATAACATGGATGATAAGGCTTTTCAAGATAGAGTTAAAACGATAGAAGAAGTAGAATTTGAGAGAACTGGTGAAAAACTAAGATTAGATGCGATAGCGCTTAGAAACGCATCAGGAAGCAAAGAAAAATTTGCTGAAACCGCTGGAAAACTTAAGAAATCAAAGTTACCCTTGGTGCTTTGTTCAATGGATCCGGAAGCAATGAAAGCTGCATTGGAAGTGGTGGGTGATGAAAAACCTCTCTTATACGCTGCTACAGAAAATAATTTGGAAGATATGGCAAATCTAGCTATTCAATACGAATGTCCCATCACTCTCTTTGTGAACAATGATCTGGAAAAGATGAAGGAACTTTCCAGAACCTTACGTGCAAAAGGCATCAAGGATATAGTGTTGGATCCCAGCACTTACGTCGGTAATGGTATAGGAGATACTATTGATAACTTTGTTATGATTAGAAGATTAGCAGTAGAGGAGAATGATGAAGATTTCCGATTCCCAATTATTGGCGTGCCAGCAGTTACCTGGCTTTACGAGAAGGATGATGTGCAAGGCGGAATAAAAGAAGCAACTATAGCTGCTACTCTTATGAATAAATACGCTGACATTCTAATAGTACATGGAACTAACATATGGGAATTGATACCTATGTTAACTTTGCGACAAAGTCTCTACACAGATCCACGTAAGCCTCAAGCTGTTGATCCGGGGCTCTACGAATTTGGAGAAGTTGATGAAAACTCACCAGTTCTACTCACAACCAACTTTGCATTAACTTATTATACAGTAGAGGGTGATCTTAAATCTGGCAAAGCCAACTGCTACCTTCTAGTATTAGATACTGAAGGAAGAGCTGTAGATGTATCAATAGCAGGCAATCAATTCAACGGTAAATCTGTTACAGACATTATAAAACACTCAAAAATAGAGGATAAAGTAAAAACTAGAACTCTCATTGTACCCGGACTCGCAGCATCCATAAGTGGTGAAATAGAGGATGAAAGCGGATGGGAAGTTCTAGTAGGTCCTAGGGATTCATCCGCAGTAGCTGATTTTTTATTGAAGTTGAAAAATAAGGGGTGATAATAAACATGAAAACGTTAATGGTTATAGATCCTAGAATGTGCACTGAATGTCAGGAATGTATCAACGCCTGTAAAAAGGAACATGGCATTTCTAGAGCTAAAAAAACCAGTACAATCCCTATTTTCTGCCTTCATTGTCATCCTGAAAAAGCTCCCTGCGCCCGTATATGTCCTACGGGTGCTATAAAAGAAGAAGATGGCACGTTGGTTGTGGATGAAAATGCATGTATACTTTGCAGATTATGCATGATAGCATGTCCGGTGGGAATGTTATTAATAGATAATGAAAAAAAATCTATGCAAAAGTGTACCTTATGCATGGATTCGGATCGCATAATACCTGCTTGTGTAGAAGCTTGTAAAGATAATGTACTTAAAATATTCTCAATTGAAGAGCTTAATGATCTTAAAAAGGATATTACATTTGCATATGTACTTGAAGAAGCTATGAAACTTTATCAAGATTAAATTTTTTTTGAATTAAATTATTCTATAGCCTTTTAGTCTGACTCCTTCATTTTCCAATATTTCTTTTTTCATTTCACTTCCACCACGATATTCTCCAATTTTCATATTGGATTTTACAACTCTATGACAAGGAATAACTATTGGAAATGGATTTTTTCCTAGAGCGGTTCCAACAGCTCTATAAGCATGGGATCCAAGTTTCTCTGCAATGTATTTATATGTTCTAACCTCACCAAAAGGAATTTTCGAAGTTTGAATGAGAACATCTCTCGCGAATGGAGTTTTAACTACTGATTTTATATTTTTTGATTTTGGAACTTCTAAATCAAGAATTTCTAAATCAAAAGTAAAATTTTCACCTTTATAAATTCTTGATATGTTTTTTGCTGTCTCTATATAATCATTAGATATTTCATATTCCTGACACCGACTTGAAATTTCGGCCACAGATTCATTCAGTTTATCTTGTGGAATAGATATTCCAATTATTTTATTAGTTGAACTAGAAATTCCAACCGAGAAATATAGTTTATCTGTTTTGTAGGTGGATATTATAATTTTATCAGGGATGCTTATTGATTTCAATCTTAAATCACTCCTATGATTTATTTAACTATGGTGAGAAGAATTATTTACATGATAATCTATTATAATTAATTAATTAAGTATATAGAAGCTATTAATTATTAGATTAATATCTTCTTGGACATCTTCAAATAATTCAGGTTCAATCGAAAACTGAAGATAATAAATTCGTTCATACAATTTGAAACCTGCGATAATCAATATATTGTATAAATCAAGGTTTTCACAGGTTATTAAACAACCTTCCATTTCACCGGTTTTCAATGTTTTTTCCGATATAACGCGTATATTCTGGAGTATAAAAGCTTCTTTCAATATATCTATAAATTCATCTAGTGAGTTTTCATCAATCCCTATTCCTCTATTTATAGTAAAGGTTACATTCTCTCCGTAAATCCCTTTTACTATCTTCTTTTCATTAATTATTGTTTTTATATCCCAATTTATAGGGTAATCAAATAGAATCTCTCCATCATCAAAATGGATTATCTCATGAGATTGTGATAATCTAATTCTTTCCAGTGCGTCCTCAGCTTTCTGTCGGACAAATAAAATATTATCATCCAAGGCGATTGTGATAATATCAACCGCCCTTATATCACCTATTTTACCCAAAGCCTCTAAAGCTCTCCCGCGAATAAATCTATTCCTATCTTTTTTCTTTTTATTCGAGAGAGCATCTATTAATGTTCTTACGGCTCTTATATCACCTATATTTCCTAGAGCTTCTGCAGCTTTACTTCTTATATACCAATCATCATCCTCTTTAAATAACTCCATGAGAGGTTTGAATGCCATATCACCCATATTTCCCAGTGCATCTATAGCGCTACGGCTTACATCATCATCATTATCATTTAACATATTTAAAAGCGGTTTTACACCTCTTTCATCACCTATTTTCCCAATGCTAGCTGCTGCATACTTTCTCAATCGCCACTCATCACTATTAAGGGTTATAATTAAAGGTTCAACAGCTTTTAAACTGCCTATATTACCTAAAGCCTTTGTTGCATTTTCTCTAACCGTCCAACAATCATCATTCAACGCTTCGATAAGTGAATCAACTGCATCTTCATCACCTATTTTCCCCAAAGCCCAGGCGGATTTCCATCGAACATCATCATCAATATCTTCCTTCATAGCATTTATAAGAGGATTTACAGCGCGTTTATCACCAATTATACCCAAAGCTTCTGCTGAATACTCTCTCACAGCGTTTAAATGTATGTGTTGAACTTGCCACTCTTCATATTTCAAAGACATTATTAGAGGTTCAACCACCCTTTCATCACCTACTTTTTTAAGAGATCTCGCGGCTTCTTTACGTATAAGATATTCATCATGGTTAAGTGCTTTAATCAAACCATCAATATCATTTTTTTCTTCCATATATCGTATGTCTGGATTAGACATCTCATCAGACAAATCCATGCCCTCACCAACAAATTCCACAATTAATGAAAAATAATAGTTTCAGCAGAATATAATTTTTTTTAATCAAATTTAATATATAATTATTAATAATAAACTTAAATATTATTTTAAATGAAATATAAGGATATAAAAATTAAAAAATTTTCATAGAAGCCCTTTTAAAAGTTTTAAAAGGTTAGGATGTTTACTTAAGAATTTGAGAGTAGATAATTTTGATATTTTTTCCAAATTATTATTACCAAAAAATTCTGCTAGAGCGTTCATATCACTATCACTTAATTTATCAAATGATTTTCTCAACTTAAATGAAATTTTTAAATCATCTTCAAATTCATCTCTCCATAGTTCATCATACCTCCTCAGAAACATTGAAGAAACATTCTCAACTTTTACTGCTTCTGCTGCAACCTCACCAGCTGTTCTGGCACATGAGGCAGTTATATGGATCCCTCCACCAGTAATAGGATCAACTTGTCCAGCAGCATCACCCACAACTAGAAATCCGTCATTATAAGTTTTATCCATAGGTCCGGAAAGTGGAACTCCCCCTATATTAAGTTCAACAGGGGTAGCGTTAAATTTTGAAACGAATTTTTTTAGATAATAATAAGCAGTTTCAGTTGAGTTTCTCACCCCTACACCAACATTAGCGATGCCATCTCCTTTGGGAAATATCCATGAATACCCTCCAGGCGCGACTGATCTGCCGAAATAAAATTCTAATAAGTTAGGATCAATATCTAAACCTACTAATTCATATTGAGCACAAGAACATATATCATCTGGATTTTTAAGGCTGTTTAAACCTGATTTATATGCTAAATTAGATTCTATGCCATCTGCAGCAATAACTACATCAGCTTTTATCTCAATGGTTTCACCTAAATGTTTGACCACGACTCCACAGACTTTACCTTCTTTTCTTATCAAATCTTTTACAGTGGTTTTAACCATTAAATCCGTCCCGGCTTTGGCGGATTCAATAGCCAGATATTTATCAAAAACCCTTCTATCTAAAACATAACCCTCAGAAATTGTTTTATTATTTAAAATATTACCATCTGTCATTCCTTCTTTTACTCTGAAAGAACTCCCATCTGGGGCATGAACTTGAGCTCCCATTATCTCAGTGCATATATATTTTTTAGAAGGCTTCATCTCCAGGGTTTCAAAAGTTGAAAAAGTGGTTCCTTCAGCACATTGTACAGGGCTTCCTATTTCCTGTCGTTTTTCAATCATTAAAACATCGACATCATTTTTTGATGCAAATAGGGATGAGATTGATCCTCCAATGCGTCCCCCTACAACAACCACGTCATACTTCATTAGAATCCTCCATGATTATCGCTCCAAGAGGGCAAACTATCTCACATCTTCCACAATTGTCACAACCTTCTCTAATAATGATCTCGTTTTCATTGAGTTCCAATAGTTTATTAGAACATACAGCAACGCATGCACCGCAGCATCCACAGTTCTCAATTAGATATTTCATTCATATCATCCTTTATTTGAATAGAATTTATTTTTAAATTGGAAAACTATTTGGATTGAATTTTAGAATACAAAATTGTTATATGTATATTGAATTAATATAATTATATAACTTAGGTTAACATCTTTAAAAATCATAAAATCTATAATAAAGTAATGATTATTCTTTTAATCGTTATAATCACCTGAATTTTCAACGACTTATTATAAATTTTTTTAATATTCAGTTTAAGATTAAATATTTTAAATTTAGTTTACTCTTTATTGTTTAATATGTTCTTTTATCTTAGGATTGTTATAAAAGGATAAATGTATTGAACCGTTAAGTTAATATAGGACGTTAACATAATTACGTTGTAATGCAGGGGTGCCCGAGCTGGCCAAAGGGGGTGGACTTAAGATCCTCTGGCGTAGGCCTACGTGGGTTCGAA